>ERZ887942.1811-NODE-1811-length-14070-cov-5.628826_pt1 | contig 14070 bp, 8 predicted proteins | sample MGYA00521099_ERZ887942 | MGnify/ENA primary metagenome ERZ887942 (study PRJEB32303, sample SAMEA104408605) | aquatic metagenome | biome: Brackish water; feature: Pelagic; material: water | place: Baltic Sea | collected 2014-06-07T06:48:00 | depth 16,251 m ... | reverse complement strand
TGTATGAATAATGAAGATCGCCTGCGGTTGCATCTCAATCCATTTCGAGATGGTCTGAACATCTTCTTCCAAGGTTGTCCCATAATGTGGTTGGACAGAGACAATATCGTATTTTTTAGCCTTGAGTGCCTCGGTCCATAACGTCGAGTTTTTTACACACGGCATTCCAGGGTGTTCATAAATGAACTTTAAACTCTTTCCACAATCGACATGCCATTGCACGTCTTCTTCCAATCGTGAAGGGACTGTATCCCAAGTCAGTGAATTCCCGATCAGATAGACACTTTTTTGAGCATCGGAATCCTGTGCACGCAACGAACTTAAAGTTGACAACCCTACGAGAGTAATGATGCCAAGAAGAAAAAGTTGTGAATGAATTATCTGTTTCATTGTTGCTATACTTCAGGCAGGAATTTCGTTCTCTTCACATGCTAACGGTCTGCTCGTATGGTTTCGAGGCAGAGAACTCAAATTGAATAAAACAATTTTTCAAGTCTCGTTCAGACACAACCAATGAAGATTCACAAAGGAGTGCCTGATGTTACGGAAAATCAGCGACTTAAATAAACGATACTACTACTCGCTTTTTCTATTATTTGCCGGTTGCTCGTCTTCAGAAGTTAAAGAATCCCAACCCGAGCAAAGCGTCTCTAAAAGTGTCGTCGAACTGCTTGGCGGACAGGATGTGGTTGATGTCATCAACAATGCAGAAATCGTCTCAGGTTACCTTCTTCCACAGAAAAGTTATCACCAAGAGTCGGTAGAAAACTACAAGATGCGACTGGGACCGATTGAACTGACAGCATCCCAAAAGACCAAGTTGTCGAAACTAATACTTTCTAAAGAAAGTTACATCTTCGATGTCGCTAAAGGCTGCGCGCCGGACTACGGGGTAAGAATTGAATTCCAAAAAGGTGAGAACCACGTCGATCTGCTCTTCTGTTTTGGATGTTCGCAAGTCCAAGTTTACAAGAATGGAAAAAGCCTCTCGGGTGGCGAATTCGATCCGGTCGAGAAGCAACTTGCCGAGTTGATGAAAGAAATCTTTCCTGAAGATGAACTGATTCAAAGCCTTTGAGCTTGCCTCAACTACTAAATGACTCATGGTAGCAACCTACTAATGGCAAAGAGGTCAGCGAGAATTTTTTTATTATGTTGAAGCGAATCCACCACCATGGTCATCTTATCTTCTGTTTTTTAGAACGCAGATTCTCGCCGATGATGCTGATTTCCACAGATAAATAGGACGTTCTCATTCAACTTTCTTTGATCTGTGAGAATCCGTGGCGATCCGCGTTCTCTTTTTCTCTAGGTCCATTCAGATTTACTCAGTGTTCTCCGTGGTCCTTTAATGAGGTTCAGACAATACTTGATTCTTGCATTTAGCGACGTTTCAAAATGGTGAAGTAACCATTTGTTCGATCTGATAAGACCTCCCACTGATCGTGAGCCTCCTGCAACTCACGAATCATCTGTAAATCATCATACTTACCAACGCTGTGTTTGTGGCGATGGTCGATGACGATGTACTCCGTATCATCGGGGACTTTATCTTCGTAGTTCGCGACTGCTCGTGGGTAGTCGCTGTAGTCGTATGAGCGTTCGTGATGAGTTAGCCGTGAATGTACATAATCAGTTGATGCAACGCGGGAAGTTACTGGGATTTGCTCGATGACGTTTTTAAATTGTTTCGCTCGTTCATCCATCACGTATTGATTTCGCCAGTACATCTCATGCCCAGGATCCCAGAAGCGAATGCTGAGCGGTGAATAGCTGAAGAGAATTGAAGTGAACAGTGCGCAACTGAAAATCCACCAGGCTCTATTTCGTGGGCTGCTCGTTTCTGTTTTTGAGACTCCATTCGAATGACTCAACGAGGCACAAGCAGCCCAGATCACGATAGGAACAAGCGGTGCATGAAAGTGATGATACGGACCAATCGGCGGTTGCATCGCGATTGTGTTCAGACATAGCAGCACGAACAACGGAGCCCCCACCAGCAACTGAGACCAGCCTCGCAGCGGCATCCCGACTGGGAAAAGCACTCTCAGGAAATAGAGAATGGAACCAAACGTCACCAGTTTTCCGAACAATAGCTGAGGAGAAGTGATCATCGTGACCACGATTTCTGTCGGCGTCCTTCCGAACTCTTCAAAGTAGCGGGCGTAGTGGACCGTCTCTCCGCTGCGAAACCATGGGATTCCAATTTTCACAACAAACAGAAGATAAGCTGTTGCTATGCAAGCGATGCTGATTCCGATCCAGTACGTTTTCTTTTCTGCCTGCGCAGACTTTTTTCGCGAGTTGCTCCATTCATTCCACATCGCCCAAAGACCAAGTGGAGCGATAACAATGGCGTAGTCCTCCTTACATGCCAATGCCAGCAAAAATGCGACGACCATTTGCTTCCAGCGTTTCTGCTCAAGGGCATTGATCGCCCAGAGCATCAATGGAACACCGAATGAAATCGGGCGAAACGTCTTCAGGTCGGCAGCGATATCCAGATAGTGCAACGGAAAATAAAACAGGTAGGCACACACAAGCAGGGTGGCAGCGGTGTCGCTCTTAGAATATCGCCGAGCAATGAGGAAGGTCGGAATCGCTCCCAATGCGAGTGCCAGTGTCTCACACAATTCAAGCAGAAGGTGCGACGACCATAACCAGTGCAGCGGGATTAAGAGCAAGTGGATGACTTGAATGTGTTCACCGAGAAATAATCCCTGATCGAGATAGCTGCGGAAGCCTTTCCCATGGGTGAAATTCCAGAGGTGCTCTTCGTACATGACGGAATCGCCATGCGGGATTCGCAGATTGAACCACAGCCCCCAGTTCAGAGCAGTGAAAATGAAAACGAAAGTCGTCATCCCCAACGAGACGATCAACCATGCTCTTTTAGAAGAAGTTTTTTTCTCAGTCTCAGTTGAAGTGTGCTTCCATGTCACGCTGGAATAAAACCATCCGGCGCAGGTGGTTGCAACAAAGAGGTTCACGGTCCCGGCAGCGAACAGAATGCTTGAAGGGATGAACTGACCTAAGATCCACATGCAAATCCAGCTTGCTAATGGGATCGTCCACAATGCATTGATGAGACAGAATTCGGAGAATCTTCCATTTTTCTTTCCGATTAGGAATCGATTGAAACCACCTGCGAGGCAATTCACGATGAGCGTCAGACCTACCGCGCAGAGAATCAGACTCGGCAACGGAGTGGAAACAACAGTTCTGTCGGGGAGATGTCGAACGGTTCCTCCTAGAGACTCGACAAGAAGATCTCTGAGATACGAACTCACAAACGCTGAGGAGAGGATCTCGTTCTCACTCACGAACAAGCCGAAGACCGTCAGGACCAGCACTTGCACAAAAATGCAGAGCAAGGCTGTCGTCGGAGAGGCGAAATCGCTGAGTGTGCGTCTGGTCATGACTTCGATTGATGAAATTCGTGGAATGAGCAATTCATCATAGCTTGAAGATCAAGAAGAACCTATCAAGAGCAATCGATCAATAAATAATGGAATAAATTAGACTCAAGTGTTTTGCCGGACACTTAAAGTGTCCGGCTAACGAATGTGATTGTCGCCTCGCTAGTCAGTCGCGTGTCCAAACTTTAATCTACGTGCTCATAAGTAATTCAATACTACTCGACAACAGAAAGAGTCCCGGATGGCTGACCTGTTTACAATCGGCAACTTGATGACTTTGTTGATGCTCATACTGCTACAAGCAGTTTTGGGTTTTGACAACTTGCTTTATATCTCAATCGAATCGAAGCGAGTCGAAGAAGACAAGCAGAAGTTTGTCCGTAAGACCGGTATCGCTTTGGCAATCATTCTGAGAATTGTACTGTTGATCGTTGTGGTCCAGATGATTGATTCTTTCAAAGATCCGTTCTTTGAAATTCATCTGACGAAGATTTTTGAAGGAGAGTTTAATCTCCACGCATTGATCACAATCGCTGGCGGTGGTTTTATCCTTTACACAGCAGTGAAAGAGATCAACCACATGCTCGCAATCGAGCATTTAGAGGGAGACCAAAAAGAAGAGAAACGCTCGGTCAACCATGCCATCTTCTGGATCGTGCTGATGAACCTGGTCTTCTCATTCGATTCCATCCTTAGTGCGATGGCACTGACTGATAATGTAGTCGTGATGGCAGTAGCGATTATCGTTAGTGGGCTATTGATGATATATCTCGCTGATCATGTCGCTGAGTTCTTAAAGAAGAACAGAATGTATGAAGTGCTTGGCTTGTTTATTCTGTTTATCGTCGGAGTGATGCTCGTCTCCGAAGGTGGGCATCTCGCACACATTCATCTGTTCGGTTATGAAGTCCACGCAATGACGAAGACGACCTTCTACTTTGTGCTAGTCGTGCTTGTCATCGTCGATATCGTCCAGGGACGCTACCAGAAAAAGTTGGCTGCCATGCGTAAGCACGAAGCTGATGGGGTCAAAACTTAGTTTTCACCAATCATCTCACTTAGCCCCCGGTCATCGACCGGGGGGAAACAGTTGCTCAATACGGATTCTTCATGGCGGATACGCTTTATATTGTTGATACGTTTTCGCTTGTCTTTCAAGTCTTCCATGCGATTCGCCAACCGATGACTGGGACGCGCGGACAGCCGACGAACGCAGTCTTTGGATTCACCGGAGACTTGCAGCATCTTCTGAAAGAAAAGAAACCTACGCACATCATCTGTGCCATGGAGTCGCAAACTCCTCAAGAACGTGTCGCGATTTACGAAGACTACAAGGCGAATCGCGATGAGATGCCGGATGATCTGCGACCACAAATCCCATTGATCTTCGACGTCATCAAAGGCTACGGGATTCCGATTGTCTCGCATCCCGGTTGGGAAGCAGATGACGTCATTGCCACAGTCGCGACACGTGCTGCCAAGGCCGGAATGGATGTTCGAATTGTCACCAGCGACAAAGACATGCGTCAATTGCTGACCCCGAAAATTCACATCTACAGTATTCGTAAGAAGCAACTTTACGATGCTGATAACTTATGGGATGACTGGGGAGTCCGCCCTGACCAAGTGGTTGACTTTCAATCTTTAGTTGGCGATAGCGTTGATAACGTACCGGGGGTTCCGTTAGTCGGTCCCAAAAAGGCACAAGCACTTTTAGAAAAGTTCGAGACGTTAGAAGAAGTTCTCGCGAACCCCGAGCAGGCTCCGGGCAAAAAACTCTCTGAGAATCTAGTCACCTTCAAAGACCAGGCATTGATGAGCCGCGAACTTGTGCGGTTGAATATCGATTTGCCAATCGAATTAACTTGGGAAGAATGCCTCGTTTCCGTCCCTGATCATCAACGACTCCACGAGTTGTTCACCGATTTCAGTTTCCGTCGTTACGCCAACGAGATGGAAACCGAACTCGCTCAGGAGAAGATTGAACAATCCGGCAACGAGAAACGTGAATGGACGAAAGTCGACAATGATCAGAAGTTCAGAACTTTTCTCGCTGAACTGCAAGAACAAGACAAATTCTGCGTTGATTTAGAGACCACCAGCATCGATCCGCTGCAAGCGGATATCGTTGGTTGGGCGTTTTGCTGGGAAGGGGGACGCTCATTCTACTTGCCTGTCGACGGTCCCAAAGGAACAGCTGTTCTCGATCCTAAAGTTGTTCTCGAAGCGTTCAAACCAATCCTAGAAGACCCCGAACGGACAATCGTCAATCAAAACATCAAGTACGATATGCTCGTCTTGAGGCGAGTCGGAGTCAACATCCAAACTCTCGGTGTCGACAGCATGGTCGGCGACTATCTGCTCGACGCCGGCGCTCGAACGCATAAGCTCGATGAAATTTCGAAGAAGTATCTCCACCGAAAAATGATTCCCATCAGCGATCTGATCGGTAAAGGCAAGAAGCAACTCAAAATGTTCGAGGTCGATGTCGACGACGCTGCCGAATACGCCAGCGAAGATGCCGACGTCTGCTGGCAACTGACGGAGATCATAGAAGAGAAACTCGAAGAGGAAGGTCTCTGGGATCTCTACTGGGACTTAGAGCGACCACTCATTCACGTGCTCGCCGAGATGGAATGGAACGGAATCAAAGTTGACACCGACGAGCTCAAACGGCAAAGCGACTTACTGACCACGCGACTTGCAAAGTTGATGATCGAGATTTACGAAGGAGCCGGCAGCGAGTTCAACATCGATTCTCCGAAGCAGCTTTCCAAAATTCTGTTTGAAGACCTGAACCTGCCGATCATTAAACGGACTAAGACCGGCATCAGTACCGATCAAGAAGTTCTCGAAAAATTGGCGGTGGATCACCCACTCCCCGCGAAAATTATGGAACATCGGCAGCTGACAAAGTTAAAGGGAACATACCTCGACGCATTGCCGAATCTCGTCAATAAGTACACCGGCAAGGTACATACTTCATTCAGTCAAACCACCGCTGCCACGGGACGCCTCAGTTCGAGTGATCCGAACCTGCAAAACATCCCAGTGCGAACCGAAGAAGGACGCCTCATTCGCAGGGCGTTTATGCCGTCTGAAGCTGGCTGGAAATTAATTTGCCTCGACTATTCGCAAATTGAATTAAGAATGCTCGCCCACTTCTGTCATGATGCCGAAATGACGAAAGCCTTCCGTGAAGGAATCGACATTCACACAGCGGTCGCTGCCCAGGTATATGGAGTGACCGCTGAAGAAGTCGAATCGTCACAACGACGAGTTGCCAAGGCAGTCAACTTCGGAGTCATTTACGGACAATCTCCGTATGGTCTTGCAGCAGCGTTAGGGATTCCCAAAGAAGAGGCGGCACAGTTCATCGATGACTACTTCACGAAGTATTCGTCCGTTCAAGAGTTCATGGAACAGACACTCGATGAGGTGAAAGAAACCGGGTTCGCAACGACGATCCTCGGTCGTCGACGTGAGATCGCTGGCATTCGAGGAAAACGCTGGGGCAATCTCAACATGCCCGAACGAACCGCCGTCAACACTGTCATTCAAGGTTCGGCTGCCGATTTAATCAAGCGGGCGATGCTTAAAGTTCACGCTCGAATGCAAGCGGAAAACCACCCTGGCAGAATGCTTCTGCAAATACACGATGAACTCGTCTTCGAAGCTCCAAGCGAACACGTTGATTCGCTAATCAAACTCGCAAACGAAGAAATGGAATCAGCGCTGGAACTAGATGTCCCGATTGTCGTCGACTGCAAAACCGGCGACAACTGGCTGGATGCGGAGTAACACCTATTAATTGTGTATCCGTTCACAGCATTGAATTTATTTGGTAACCACGAAACACACAAATGACACGAAAAAACTATCGTGACAAAGCTATGTGCGTCACCAATTTTGACTCTATCATTCTAATAACTTTGAAGAAGGACAATATAGATTTGGTGAACGACCTCAGCTTATCCTGTAAATCATGTTCATCCTGTCCACTTCTATTTTGTTCAAAAAGACGGATAGCCAGAATTTCAGATTGAGTTCTCACTTCCAAAGGTGGCAAATCTAACGCGAATCGGAACTTTTTTTCTTTCGTCTGGTTCGTTTCTTTCGTGGTTTAAAGACCTTCTTTTCTTACCGGTTCATGAACGGTTACTTTATTTTTCAATTAAAAATTATAAATTCTTAAATATTCGCGCCCGGATTCGTCACCAACAGGGACTAAACTAATGTCATGTCCCTTCTTCCGTATCCAAAACGAAGTCCTGAAACGATTCCGCAAGAATCAACGGTTCTTGTCAGCGATGCGCAATTGCTCTCTCAGTTCTTGAAATTAAAGAACGAAGCAGCATTCGCAGCCATCGTGAATCGTTATGGAAACATGGTTTTCGCTGTTGCCGTTCGTATCGTACGTGACCGGCATATTGCAGAGGATGTCACGCAAGCGACATTCTTGCTACTTGCGAAGGATGCGAAGAAGATTAAGCGGCGGGAAGCACTCAGTTCCTGGCTGCATGGTGTGGCAATTCGTCTTGCTAAAAAGTCGATGAAACGACGGTCTCGTGAACAGGTTTACAATGTCGTGACTGATCAGGAAGTTGCAGAAAAATCGTTCGAAGAAATTCATTCCACATTTGAACAGCAAGTGCTGGACGAAGAATTGAATCGACTTCCGACTCAGTACCGAGACCCGTTAGTTCTCCACTACCTGCAAGGCAAAACGTATGAAGAGACGGCTCAACAACTCGGTGTCACATTAGGTGCCATCGAAGGTCGCATGAAACGCGGGAAGCGCGAGCTTCATCTGCGTTTGACCAAGCGAGGCGTTAGTTTGGGAGCCGCAGTCGCTGCCTTGAGTTGGTCTCAGGCAGAAGCAGCTGTCTCTCTTCAACCAGAAATCATTCACACCATTGCAGAAAACGGAATCGCAGCCTTCCAGGGAACGGCATTCACTCCCGCTTGTTCTCCCGAAGCTGTCTTCCTCGCCGGAAAGGAACTCACGATGCTCACAACGACGAAAATTGCGTTAATGACTTTAGCCCTGACAGTTGCAGCAGGGACAGGTTGGGTGACTCATTCGGGGATAGCTCAAGATGGAATCAGCAATGGTTCCGCAGGAAATAGCGATGCAGTCCAGACGAAAGTTACTGAGTTAGGTTCTCCGGCATCGAATCGGAGTGCCACCATTTCAGACGAGGTGGCTGATAACACCCTGTCTCAAGCGAGTGGCTTCGAGGGTGTTCTTTCTGAAGGAGATCGCATCATCAGTATTGACGTCTCAGACAGTATTGAGACTGATCTTGCTACCGACCTTAACGCACTCCAAGAACAATTAAATGCTCTTGCAGCGAATCAAAGTGATCCATTCGCTTCGAACAACGAAGATAAGTTGCAAGCCCAACTCCGTAAGCTTCAGGCAGATTTAGAACGCCTGAAGAAATCGATTGCAAAGCAAACAGAAAGAAAAAATCCCGGAGCGGATATGGATATCTTTTTGTATGGAGGAGAGGGTGGAGAGGGGATGGAAGCCATGGATGGCGGCATGATGATGGAAATGACACTTGATCTTCAATCACCAGGTTCAGTCATCAAGGTTGAAAAGAATCAGTCACCAGCTGCGGAGAAAATTGTCGCAGCGTTGGATTCACTGAACAAACCGGTTGAGTTTATCGATTCACCGATCAGTGAGGTCATTGAATACATCGGTGAAGCTTACGGAATTCCAACGATCATTGATGAACAAGAACTCGAAAACGAAGGGCTCTCATTAGACGAGCCGATCACATTTTTAATGGACGCCGATCTGATCTCCACACGTGACGCACTAGAACTGATGCTCGACAAACTTGAACTCAAGTATATCATCAAGAATGGAGTTTTGATCGTTACGACTGAGGTGGGTGCAGAGATTCATTCAGAAACTCGTGTTTATGATGTTCGCCCGTTAAACATCGAAGACCCGGAAGCATTGACGGATGTTTGACTGAACACCGTCGCTCCCGACTCTTGGCAACAATTAGGTGGAAACGGAGAAGTCAGTTTCTTGAACGGAAGCTTGGTTGTCATGCAATCTCAAGAAGTTCACGAGAAGATCGAAGTCCTACTGAATCAACTCGCTAAACAAGTCGAAGCAAACCCCAACAGCCCAAGTTGGCCTGTTAAGAATCGACCTCAAATAGGTGAGGGTGGATTTATGGGAGGCGGTCAGGGCGGCGGCGCTGGATTTAATTAGACGATAAGAGGAATTATAACTCCAACTAAAACAAGACTGTTTTGCCGGACACTTAAAGTGTCCGGCAATATAACCCGTACTTAATACCGCAAAATGCAGTTCGGATTCAATCAATTCGAATCAGCGACTCACCCTAAACTCCACCATTCCCGACTGTGGAGTTTTTTAATGAGACATGTTTAATTCTCACGATGAAATGAATTCTCAGGTCAACCTTCGAGGAGAACCTCAGAAGTTCCAGAAATGAGGGTTGCCGTATTGTTAAAAAACGCTTATAAATACGTGAACGCGAGAGTGGCGGAACTGGCAGACGCGCTGGATTTAGGTTCCAGTGGGGTAACCCGTGCAGGTTCGATTCCTGTCTCTCGTATTTTACCGAAAACACTTTGTTTTCAACGATTTACATCAAACGCTAGTCCTTTGTAAGGACTGGCGTTTTTTCGTTTGTATATGCCATACGGACTATCCACGCGGGTTCCGTACGGATAGTCTTGGTCTTTCGATGCCAAAAGCAGGTAAGCGTAAACTACGCTTCAGAAAGAGTTTAAGAATTAGCCCGACCAGGATTTGAACCTGGACTAAAAGAATCAGAAGCTAAATCTCAAACTGCTGCACCCTCACGAATACCGCATGAATGATGCAGTTTATCCCAATTCAAAACCATTGCAATACCGTTCGCTACCACGTTACTGGTTTGCGGTGTTTTACTTCGGAGATGTGGTAGTCGAGGGTAAAAGTGGTAGAGCAGGGTAGGTTGTTTGTGTTCCAGAGGTCTATCCAGTTATGGGTGGTGTAATCGACATCGTGACGCAGATCGAGTTGTTCTCTCCAAAGGCTCGCGGTAACAAGTTGATCGAGCTGGTGGTCGAGGACTTGCCGAACGATCCACCGGAGGAGTTTGAGGTGATCGTTGACTACAAAGGGATGAAACGACCTGAGGATGCTGGTGTCGACAAGAAAATGTTGCAGATTTACGACTGGCAAGTCTACACCTACGCACATCTTCGATCGACGCTGAAAACGAAGCCGATCATTGCTGGAGTTTTGATTTACTTAAACGAACTGGTCCCAACCAAAACCGATCCCTACGACCTTCGCCGAGCTGTCAAAGAAAAACTAAAAGGGATCATCGTCCCAGAACCCGGCAGCGAAGACGAAGAAACACTTCTCAAGTGGAAAGGTGCCAACAAGGATGAGCAACCACCACTATTGTCGATCGACTTCCGTTTGACCCGCACCATTCGAGTTGTTCCAATTGACGACACATCCAAGAAACAGTCGCTCAAAGCATTCGACAACACCGTCGGTCGAATTGAACAGTGCATCGCCAAGGAGTCTCGCTCCCGGATCGGGACTTGAGGGTGCGATCTACGCCGGACTTCAGACACTCACCTCGCAATTACTGGATCGAGAATGGCAACGTGAGGACGGCGCGATGATGAAAATTGATCGTTGTCTAATCGATGCCAACTGGGGATCATCCACTGATACCGTTTACCAATTCTGTCGTCAGTCACCACACGCAGCGGTTCTGCTGCCGAGTCACGGTCGATTCGTGGGAGCCTCGAGTCTTCCGATGAACCAGTATCAGCGGAAACCTGGAGATCGTGTTGGTCTGAACTGGAGGATACCGAGTGTCATGGGAAGAAGAGCCGTTCGCCATGTCTCATATGATACGAACTATTGGAAGTCGTTTATCAATGCCAGACTCGCTGTTGTCACAGGAGATAAAGGTTCGCTAACGCTCTTTGGTCAAAAAGCAGAGCGTCACCGCCTGTTTGCGGAACATCTCACCGCGGAATACCTTGTCCGCACGCAGGGAAGGGGCCGAACCGTTGATGAATGGAAAGCTCGTCCGAATCAACCGGACAACCACTGGTTCGATGGAATCGTGGGGTGTGCGGTCGCCGCCTCGATTCAGGGAGCGGCGTTGTTTGGAAATGATGGAAAATCGGTTCCAACCGGCAAACGACTGAAATTGTCTGAAATCAAACGACAGAGACGGGGATGAAATTGTTCGCTTTCATGTCCATTTCTAAATTCTGTAGATCGGAGTTCTTTTGAAAGAATGTCGTCGAACGGTGGTCTATTTCAACGTCACTCTAACCGCACGGAAAACCCTCTCTCTCACTGACACTTGCTGTACATTTTATGTTCGTCAGTTTACTGCTGATCATTCCCGTTGAAATAAGGACTTCGTCTACTCAGTACACACTGTCTTTAAAATGCATCAATGAATACCATTGGACTACGTCTGCCCATTCAAACGAACGCCCTAGCGGGACAACTTGCTTCAAAAACTTTTCCAGGATTGCTGTCCATGACAAATCGTATCGTCCTCAATGCATTTCTTTGCTCGTTAGTCTGCACTGGTGGGCTTTTCGCTCAAAACAAGAGCATGCCACCCACGCATGCCAATGTCTCCTACGGCTCACAAAAAGCGAATGTACTTGATATTTGGATTGCGGAAGGGGATGGCCCGCGTCCATTGCATGTCTACATTCATGGCGGTGGTTGGATTGGTGGAGATAAAACCCAAAAAGGGAATCCACAAAAGCACTGGTTGGACAAGGGGATTTCATATGCGGCCATCAACTACAGGCACACGCCTGAGGCATCGTTGCCGGCTCCCGTTCACGACGCAGCTAGAGCGATTCAATTTCTGCGACACAAATCCAAAGAGTGGAATATCGACAAAGACCTCATTTGCCTCTCTGGTGGAAGCGCAGGGGCATGCACTTCCATGTGGTTGTTATGCCACGATGATCTCGCTGATTCCAATGCCAAAGATCCTGTCTTGAGAGAATCAACAAGAGTTTCTGGAGCAGCCGTCGCTGGTGGGCAGACGTCGATTGACCCAAAACAAATTGAACCATGGCTTGGTCCCATGGTTCTACAACATCGCATGATCAACATGGCCGTTGGGGAACCGACCATTGAAGGGGCACTTAAGAATTACGAGAAGTATGAGGCACTCTACAAAGAGTTCTCAGCGTTCAATCATGTGAGCAAGGACGATCCACCACTCTTCATGAGCTATGGTGGTGATATGACCCTCCCTTCTAAAAATGCCGGGCATGGTATTCATCATCCTGTCTACGGAGTGAAGATGAAAGAGAAGGCCGATATTATCGGTATGGAAACACATTTACTGATTGGAAATGGCGAAGTCTCGAAGTCGGAGACATTCGCCAATGCCAATCAGTTCATCGAAGCAATCTTGCTTCCGAAGAAAAAAAAGTAGTCGATTGAAGGCTAACTCCTCAAAACTCTCGATCGTCTAAAAATGTCTGAGCTCAAGCGGGAGAATTAGGGATGAAATGACTCGCCTTTCAATTCCATCTTTCAAATGTATGCTTACAGAAGCAGGCATGCGTAGAAATGTCATCAAATCGGGAAGATCGATGAAGTTCATTTTCATTGCTGGTCTGCTCAGCCTTGCGTCCACATTAAAGGCCGAGTCTGACTTCGCAAATATAAATGTGATGACCGACTTCCCTGGAGGCTCTGCAGTTGTAAACGATATCGACAGAAACAAGGGAGTGATTCATATCTCTCCTCCTATTCAAACTGAACGAGGCTGGCCATGCTGGTGGTACTGCAAAGTTGATGGAGTGATCAAAGGTCAAACGATCACCTTTCAATTAACAGCCAATACTGGCGTTTACAGACCAAATCGTGTTCTGAGTGCAAACTGGACACAGCCTGATCGAGCCGCAATCAGTGTCGATAATGTGACATGGTCGCAAACTGAAAAGTGTGTGAAGCAGAATGGCATCGCAACCTACATGGTCGAAGCTCCCGCTGAATCGTTTTGGCTTGCGTGGGGACCACCCTTTCTTCCATCACATGCTGACGAAGTGTTGGAGACGATCAAGAAAAAACTGCCTCATGCCACGCTTTTCGAATTAGCAAGAACTCGCGACGGCCGATCAGTGCGTGGAATCCGCATTGGCAGCGATTCTAAGACGGATTCACATCGTTACGGTGTTTGGATTCAAGCCAGACAGCATGCTTGGGAGGCAGGGTCCAGTTGGGTCGGTCGAGGATTCATCGAATGGTTGGCCAGCGATGACCAGGCCGCTATCGATTTGCGAGAAATCGCAATCATCTATTACATACCGATTATGGATGTGGATAACGTCACTTTGGGAGCTGGTGGAAAGGAAGCAGTTCCTCGTGATCACAATCGCGACTGGTCCGATACCCCAAACTACCCCGAAGTCGCTGCTGCTCAAAAGCGAATCCTGCAGTTGAATTCAGAACAAAGATTCGACGTGTTCGTTGATCTCCATAATCCAGGAAGCAGCGAACGTCGTCCCTACTTCTTTGGACCGATGGATATTGAAAAGCTCCCAACGATTCAACAGCAAAACCACGCACGTTGGCAGGCATTTTGCGCATCAGCCATCT
>ERZ887942.1808-NODE-1808-length-14080-cov-5.619964_pt1 | contig 14080 bp, 11 predicted proteins | sample MGYA00521099_ERZ887942 | MGnify/ENA primary metagenome ERZ887942 (study PRJEB32303, sample SAMEA104408605) | aquatic metagenome | biome: Brackish water; feature: Pelagic; material: water | place: Baltic Sea | collected 2014-06-07T06:48:00 | depth 16,251 m ... | reverse complement strand
AAGTACAGTAAGCGAATTTGGTTCAAATCTTCGGGTAGCGGGTTTGAGAGACATTTGCATTCTTTTCAAGGAGATTTAAATGGCTGAGTCGACGCAACATACACTGGACCGTGTCCGCAAACCGCGGGTCCACATCACCTATGATGTTGAAATTGGAGATGCAATGGTCTCCAAAGAATTGCCATTCGTCATGGGGGTCATGGGTGATTTTTCTGGAAACCCGAGCTCCCCTCCAAAACCGCTTTCGCAACGCAAATTTGTTGAGATAGATCGCGATAATTTCAATGACGTCATGTCATCAGTTTCACCCGAACTCAACATGCGTGTCAAAAACACGTTAGTTGAAGGTGAAGAAGACAAAGAAATGGCCGTTGCATTGAAATTCAAATCAATGGACGATTTTGATCCTGCCAAGATTGTCGAACAAGTTCCGGCACTGAAATCGTTACTCGATTCTCGTGACAAGCTTCGCGATTTATTGACTACGATGGATCAGTCTGAAGACCTTGAAGCAGCTTTGGAGCAAATCTTAAGTGATACTGAGAATGTCGAGAAAACTGCTGGGGAATTAGGTCCGTCAGGTGATGCTGAAGAAGGAGGTGAATAATGAGTGCTGAAGAACAACAAGGTGGTGCAGAAGCCACAGAAGGTGAAGCCAGTCTGCTTGATCAAATCACGACTGCGATGCCAACTTCTGTCCAGAAGGACGAAGCGACCGACATGGTCCGCAACGTCGTTGATGCTGCCATGCAAGGGACATTGACTTGGGACAAAAGTGTCACAAAAACGATCCGCAATGCGATCGCTGCAATTGACACGAAAATGTCAGGGCAACTCGCTGAGGTCATGCACAACGAGCAGTTCCAAAAGCTAGAGGGTTCCTGGCGGGGACTTCATCACCTGGTGATGAATTCTGAGACCAGTAAAACTCTCAAGTTGAGAATGCTGAACATTACTAAAAAAGAACTGTTCAAAGATCTTGATAAAGCGGTCGAATTTGACCAGAGCACCCTGTTCAAGAAGATCTATGAAGAAGAATTCGGCACGCCGGGTGGCGAGCCTTACGGATCTTTGATCGGTGATTATGAATTCACAAATCACCCAGATGACATTGATCTACTTGAAAAAGTATCTGGTGTCGCTGCTGCGGCACATGCCCCGTTTATCTCGGCGGCAGATCCGAAGTTGTTTGGATTTGAGGACTGGGAAGATCTCTCCAAACCACGTGACATTGAAAAAATCTTCATGTCTAAGAAGTACACGAAATGGAATTCATTCCGTGACACAGAAGACTCCCGTTTTGTTTCTTTGGTGATGCCACGTGTTCTTGCACGACTCCCTTACGGAGCGACAACGAAGCCAATCGACGAGTTTGGCTACGAAGAAGTTGCTTTAGATGCCGATGGAGAAGCGTTGCCAACGTCCAATCAAGATTACTGCTGGATGAACGCAGCCTACGTTATGGGAACAAACCTGACACGTTCGTTTGCCCAGACTCGCTGGTGTACTGCAATTCGTGGTGTTGAAAACGGTGGAAAAGTTGAAGGACTACCCGTTCACAACTTCATGAGTGATGATGGTGACATCGATTCACAGTGCCCTACTGAAATTGGCATCACAGATCGTCGCGAAGCCGAGTTAAGCAACGAAGGCTTCTTGTCCTTGTGTCACTTCAAAAACACTGATTATTCGGTGTTCTTCGGTGCTCAAACATGTCAGCGACCGAAGAAGTACAATAAGCCAGATGCGACTGCAAACGCTGCAATCTCAGCTCGCTTACCTTATATTATGGCGAGTTCACGCATCGCACATTACCTAAAATGTATCGCTCGCGATAAAATTGGTTCATTCATGGAACGCAAGGATATGGAAGACTTCCTGCGTACCTGGATCGCCGGTTACGTTTTAGCAGATGATAAACCATCAGCTGAGATGAAAGCGAAATACCCATTGGCTGAAGCCCAGATTGATGTGCAAGAGATCCCGGGAGCTCCAGGGTCTTACAATGCCGTCGCGATCTTGCGGCCATGGTTGCAGATGGAAGAGTTGTCGACTTCACTACGAATGGTCGCCAAGCTTCCTCAGAAAGCTTAATTGATGACGTTGGAGTCCTGTACGATTTCGTACAGGACTCCATTTTTGCGCTCGAATGATTGGAATTCAAAATGAGTGCAGAGTGTGAAATAATGAAAGCGCGGAGTCACATTTACATCATGGATTCAGCGATCTGTTGTCTATTGATTTCAATGCTTTGCGTTTAAGTTTTGGTTGAATTGTTGCGATATGGAATCTCAAAACCCAACGACATCAACCGAATCGCAGACGATTGAATTGGAGGCAACTCCAGCGACAACTCTTCTCGGCGATCTCTTGTCGAACGCTCACAATCATATTTCTCTCGATCCAGCTAGAGCTTCGGCAACAGCGGAAACTTCAACCCCAGCGTTGCCCTGGAATGAAATGATTCGCAGCTGGGCAAACAGGCTCGTTAGCCGGAAAACTACTCTGAACAGAGTGCAGCTCAAAATCTCGCAAGACATCGCCAAAATCGATGCGATGCTTGAATCTCAAGTTAACGAAATCCTACACACTAAGGTGTTTCAGGAGTTAGAGTCGCAGTGGCGAGGATTGAAAATTCTTTGCGATCGACAAGCTGATCTCGCACGAGAAGTCGAAGCGGATGATGGTGTCGTAGGATCGAAGATTCGCATCCTATCAGTCAGTAAAAGAGAACTTTTCAAGGACTTCGACAAGGCAATCGAATTCGATCAGAATAGTTTATTCAAGAAAGTCTATGAAGAAGAATTTGGAATGTCTGGAGGAACTCCTTACGGACTTCTGCTGGCAAATTTCGAATTCACGAATCATCCTGATGATGTTGATTTATTAGAGAAAATGGCAGGTGTGGGGGCAGCCTCTTTTTGTCCGGTGATTACGTCTGCAAGTGCAAGCATGTTAGGAGTTGAAAACCTCAACAAGCTCGATCAACCTTATGATATTGAAAAAGTTTTGCAGCAATCGAAATACCGAAAGTGGCTCTCTCTTCGGAAGCACCCAGACGCACAATTCCTGGGAGTCACCCTGCCTAGAGTTTTAATGCGACAACCGTATGAAAATGATGGAACCAACCAACATGGATTTCGGTTTCGAGAGCAAGTTGAATCGAAAGATCAGGAGAATTATTTGTGGGGATCTGCGTCTTGGGCGTTTGCCTGTGTCGCGATGCGAGCATTTATGCAGTCGGGTTGGTTTGCAGACATTCGAGGAATCGAACGAGGGGTCGATGGGGGAGGGATCGTCAGTGAATTTCCGGTTCACTCTTTTGGAACGGACCACTCCTCTGCCGCTCAAAAGTCGTCGGTAGAAATCGCGATATCAGATCGACTCGAAAACGACCTTAGTCAAGCCGGTTTTATTCCTCTCTCGGACTGTAAAGACACTCCATATTCGGTATTTTACTCGAACCCTTCCGTTCACGAATCGAACACCTATCAAGATCCGACAGCGACAATGAATGCACGCATCTCAGCGATGTTGCAGTACGTTCTTTGTTGCTCGAGAGTCGCACATTTTTTAAGAATAGAAGCTCGAAATAAAATCGGTTCGAGTCAAAGTGCTCGAGAGGTTGAAGATCATTTGAACCGCTGGATCACACGTTATGTGACTCCTGACACGAATGCTCCAGCTTCTTTAAAAGCAGAATATCCCCTTCAACAAGCAAACGTATTAGTGGAAGAACTCCCGGGAAAACCTGGAGAGTTTCGTGTTGTAATTCACTTACTTCCGCATTATCAACTTGACTCACTCAGTTCAACGATGACATTGACAGCACGTCATGTCACCGGTCCTGGGACCAACTAGGTACGAGAAAAACATTCATGTCGAAATCAATTGAACTCTTTCAATCAGGTCAGCTTGATGCAGCTGTTGAACAGGCTGCTCAGGATGTCAAAGCAAGTCCATCAAATATCACACTGCGTAGCCTGTTCGCAGAATTTTTGTGTTTCACTCGTGATTGGCAACGAGTCGACAAGCAATTGGATGCGATCTCTAAAATTGACAAAACCTCCGTTGTTGGTGTTTCGTTATTGAAGCACCTTCTCCGTTCGGAAGTTTCGCGTGAAGAAGCTTACGAGCAAGGACGAGTACCTGAATTCGTCGAAAAGCCAAGCGAATCGATGCAGAAACGCCTGGAGGCGTTGACGCATTTTCGGTCAGGTGATGCCGCGAAGTCAGTTGAACTGATCGCTGAGGCTGTTGAGATGGAAGTTCCAGTCACGGGCGCTCACAATGGCGAAGCATTTTCTGACTTTCGCGACATGGATGATTTACTGGGACCGATTGTAGAGGTCTTCACTGCGACTGGTGAATACTACTGGTTGGATCTTAATCAAGTTCGCAGTCTAGAACTCGATTCTCCTTCGAATCTCGTCGATCAGCTTTGGCGTTCGGCCAGGATAGAAACAGTTGGTGATCTTCGAGGAAGGATTTATTTACCTGCCTTGTACTATGGTTCAGATAAAAGTGAAGATGGACGTACAAGAATCGGACGGGCAACAGATTGGGATGGTGGCGAAGGTTCTCCTGTGACCGGCAAAGGTCAACGAGAGTTTCTTGTTGGTGAAGAACCCGTCACGATCATGCAGCTTTCCGTGCTGACTTTTGGTGAATAATCCATTTATAGTGAGACCTAAACATGGCACGAGGACAACGGACTGACTACTCCATCAGGCCGTCTATATTGGATCGTTTGATTGACTATGATCCAGAACATGAACAAGATGAACCTCAGACAGAAAATCAAATCTTGAGGAACATTCAGATCTCAGTCCGACGAGATATCGAAGACTTGTTGAACACTCGATATCGATGTGCAGAATGGCCTCCACAGTTTAATGGTCTCGAAGATTCGTTGGTCAATTATGGACTACCAGACTTCACCGCTGCAGGATTGAATATCGTCAATGACAACGAACTTTTAACACGTTCGATAGAAGATGCGATCAGACGATTTGAACCAAGACTCAGTAATGTGAAAGTTGAACGTGTTCGAGGGGAAGATGCGATTGATCGAACATTTCGTTTCCGCATTTTAGGGACACTTAAACTAGAATCGGTCGAGCAGGATATTCGGTTTGATTCTTCACTTGAAACAATCTCTGGTCAGATCGAAGTCAAGTAAATTTCAAATCCACTCAATCGGTCTCGACAAGCGTATTCTTCCGCAGAATCGCTGACTGAGATCTCAGAACATTTCGATTAAACAGGTAGGCGTTTAGGGAATTCATGTCCGACTCAATTGATGTCTGGTATCAGCGTGAACTTGAGTACCTTCGCAGTTCAGGTGCGGAATTTGCGAATCGGTATGGGAAGATTGCCGACCGTTTAAGCCTGAGTGCTTCTGGAACTCAAGACCCACACGTTGAACGACTCTTGCAGGGTGTTGCCTTCTTAAACGCTCGGATTCGCCAAAAGCTGGATGACAGTTTTCCAGAGTTAGTCGACTCACTTTTGGGAGTCTTGTATCCACATTTGATCAAACCAATTCCTTCAACGTCAGTCGTTCAATTTCAGCTGAATCCACAACAGGCGGACCTTGTTCAAGGTTACGAAGTTGCACGGGGAACGATGCTTGAGTCTGATCAAGTCGAAGGTTACGGAGCGAACTACAAGACTTGCTTTCCGCTCAGTCTTTACCCGCTTGAAATCACTGAAGTTGAGCTTTTAGCACCACCATTTCAAGGACCACTGGGGTCTGCCTCGAGAGATGTCGAGTCGGCACTTCATATTCGGATTAAGCCCGTTAGTTCCGAATTTTCGATGAAGGACTTCACGTTTGAAGAACTCCGTTTCTTCATTGATATCGGAAGCTTTCAGCACGCTTCTAAGCTGATGGAATTATTGCTCTCGGAATGCCAGGAAATTGTCGTCAGTCACCCTGATGGTTTGGAGCAGTCTCAGATCCTTTCAGCAAAGAATATTGAACAAGCAGGGTTTGAAGCGAGCGAAGCAATCTTACCGTTTCAGCCACAATCATTCCCCGGATACCGACTCTTAACGGAACACTTCGTACTTCCTCAAAAGTCACTCTTCTTCAATCTCAAAGGTCTGACGCCGAATCTTTTGCAGCGAAGTGGAGGCGAGCTCGATCTCTGGATATATATGAATGAGTACGATGCCGATCTCGCCTCACTGGTCAAGAAGGATTCTCTGAAGCTGCACTGTTCTCCAATTGTCAATCTGTTTCAAGAAACAGCTGACGCGATCCCGGTTTCGATCAACAAAACGGAGTATCGAATTATTCCAGACGCACGTACTGAGCATCTCAATGAAGTTTATGAAATCGACAATGTGATTATTGGTGATGGAGAAGATGATGAGGAAGAATTCTTTCCTTTCTACTCGATCAATCACTCGAGTGTCGATCATCCTTCTTACTGGCACGCAGTGCGCAGACCGGGACCACAATCGAGAGACACAGGTCCAATTGAAGAGCCAAGCGAAGTCTATTTGAGATTTGTGGATGAGAATTTTCGGCTTTTGGCTGAAAACCGTGGTTACCTGCAATCAAAGGTCACATGCTTCAACAGGTTGATTCCTGAGGCACTTGCCAAACGTGAAATTTCCCACATTGGTTTTCAAATTGTGGGAGGTTCCGGACCTGTTTCTAAAATCAATTGTCTGGTGGCGCCAACGAAGACCATTCGTCGTCATATGGGAGCAAAAAACTTGTGGCCACTTGTCTCACAGCTCTCATTGAATCACTTGTCTCTTTCAGGCAGCGAGGGAACTCTTGCATTAAAGGAGATTCTCAAATTGAATGATCCGCGTGGTTCGACTCAAGCGCAAAAAGTAATTTCCGGGATTTTAGAAGTTTCTTCTGAACCATGCGTCGAACGGATTGGAGGCGCATTTGCTCGTGGGACGCAAATCAACCTGTTGCTGGATCAAGAAAGTTTTTCTGGAGATAGTGCATATGTCTTTTGCAGTGTCTTAGAAAGATTTCTGTCGATGTACTCATCGATTAACTCGTTCACAAAATTGGTCGCAACAACAAATGAAGACCAGGATAAGGGAATCGCTCCATGGACATGGGCACCGAGGACGGGAAATCGACCGCTCGTTTAGTCAGGCAGTTCGAACGTGCTCCCGAGAAATTTGAATTTTATCAGGCAGTTCGCCTGATTCAGAATGTCTTCCTCACGGATCAGACGTCTCGATCTCCGAAGCTTCTTGGAGAAGACGTACATCTTTCGGAAAGCATGATTCGGTTTCGCTCGAAGCAATCACTTTCGTTTGAGGCGAGCGAAGTCTCCAGAATTCGCACTGAGTCTATCGACGAGGAGATTCAGTATTTTGACATGACCGTTTCTTTCTTTGGGCTGACTGGTCCCACTGGAGTCTTACCAGATCATTATTCTTCACTTGTCATTGAACGGTCTCATACGCGAAACAAAGATTACGCTCTCAGAGATTTCCTGGATCTTTTTAATAATCGTGCGATCTCATTTTTCTTTCAGTCCTGGCAAAAATATCGACTTCCATTCATTTACGAACGGAACCGCCTTGGAGACAAACAAGAAGATCCTGTCACAACGTCTCTTATCAGTTTGACGGGGCATGGGGGAGAAGGGCTAAGTAATCGCAGTTCGTTCCGCGATGAAGCATTGCTGTTTTACAGTGGCTTGTTCGCCAATCAAAAAAGAAACGCAATTTCACTAGAGCAGCTGATTTCATCCTATTATGGAGTGACAGCAAAAGTTATTCAGTTTTGCAGTCGTTGGATTTATTTAACACAAACGAACCAATCGAGTTTCCCCAGACCTGATACTCCCGAAGGACAAAACCTTTCTCTCGGAAATGACGCAATCATTGGCACCAAATTTCGCGACTTGCAAAGTCTCTTTCGGATTGAGATTGGTCCACTACGCTGGGTTGAATTTCTGCGATTCCTTCCGGGAATGTCTGAAATGAATTCGCTGGTCGAGATGACTCATCGATTTGCAGGAGGCGATTTAGATTTCGAGGTACAACTTCAGGTTCGGGCAGATCGTGTTCCGCCGATGGAGTTTTCGCAGGGAAGTCCGAACCCGTTAGCCTTAGGACAAACGACTTGGCTAGGATCTCCTGACCCAGAAAAAATCCTAAACGACGTTTGCTTCCGCTTCGGATTCGGAGGGAGACCTTTCCAACCACAGGCAACATCCCAGGCACACTAATCCCAGTTTCACATCATTTAATCTTAGTAATGACAATGGACTGAGGGTTGCAAACTACTTATGCACTGAAGACGATGCGTTTACCAACAATGTTTCTTAGGCACTATTAGTACCGGGCGTAATTATGGCGAATCTACAACTGAAGTCACTCATTTCGAAATTGAATGATTCTTGCACGAGAACTCTTGAGGCCGCTGCTGGGCTTTGTCTTTCCAGAACTCATTACAATGTTGAAATCGAACATTGGTTACTGAAAATTCTCGAAGGCTCTAAGACGGATATTCATGCAATTTGTGCTGCGTTCTCAATTGACCTTTCTCGCCTGGGAGCAGACTTAACGAAAGCGTGCGACCGACTCAAAACTGGCAACTCTTCCCAGCCAGTTTTGTCGCAACACATTGTTGATCTTGCTCGTGAAGCCTGGTTACTCGGCTCCATCAATTATGAAGCACCACGGACTCGAACAGGTCACTTAATCCTGGCGTTGCTGAGTGATAGTTCATTAGGTCAAATTGCTCGCGGACTCTCACCGGAACTACAGAAAATCTCTGCCGAAGCCCTCGCCAAAGATTTTTTGGACATCACTTCAGAATCATCTGAAGCAGTTTACTCAGAACCAACCACAACATCTTCTGGAAGCAGCGGAGGCGGAGCAGGAAAAGGTCCGTCGAAGCACCCATCTTTGGATCAATACACCATTGATTTAACTGATCGAGCACGAAACGGAAAAATTGATCCAGTGCTGGGTCGAGACCGTGAGATTCGTCAAATTGTCGACATCCTGACTCGTCGTCGGCAAAACAACCCGATTATGACCGGTGAAGCTGGTGTTGGTAAAACGGCGGTTGTTGAAGGGTTCGCTTTGCGAGTTGCTCAAGGGGATGTTCCTCCAGCGTTGCAAAACATCGCAGTCCGAACGCTCGACCTAAGCTTGCTGCAAGCAGGGGCTGGCGTCAAAGGAGAATTCGAAAACCGTCTCAAGTCGGTGATTGAAGAAGTGAACAGCTCCGTGACGCCAATCATCCTCTTTATTGATGAAGCCCACACCTTGATTGGGGCAGGTGGAGCCGCTGGTCAAGGAGATGCAGCCAATCTACTTAAACCAGCATTGGCTCGTGGAGAGTTAAGAACAATCGCAGCCACAACATGGGCAGAGTACAAAAAATACTTCGAGCGTGATGCCGCATTGGCACGACGATTTCAGGTCGTCAAAGTCGAAGAGCCAAGCGAAGAACAAGCGATCAACATGATGCGGGGACTCGCTGCAACTTTGCAGGCTCATCATAATGTAGAAATCCTCAACGAAGCCATCGAGGATTCCGTGCGACTTTCCAGTCGCTACATCACCGGTCGGCAGTTACCCGATAAGTCTGTCAGCCTGTTAGATACTGCCTGTGCTCGGGTTGCCATCGGACACTCAGCGACTCCGGCTGCCGTCGAAGATTGTCAGCGGACCATTGATCAAAAAACAATTGCAATCGAATCTCTGGAAAGAGAAGCTGCCACAGGAACCGACAATCAAGATGAGATCGACAAGCTCGCTCAAGAAAAAGAAGATACCATTGCTCACTACGAAGCGTTGAAAGAACAATGGGAAAAAGAGCGAGACTTTGTCGGACAGATTCGAAAAGTACGTTCGCAACTTTCTGGGAATTCCCTGGCAGAGATGGTCTCACCGATCACCGGTCAACCAGAGGAAGCAAAAGCAGAAGAAACACCTGCTGAGGAAGAAAAGGAACTTACTCCAGAAGAAAGAGAAGGCTTGCAGAAGCAACTGGCTGATCTGAATCAGCAACTGTCAGAGCTTCAAGGTGAGGAACCTCTCTTACAAGCCTGTGTTGACTGTCAGGCGATTGCAGAAATCGTCTCCTCCTGGACAGGTATTCCTGTTGGTCGGATGGTCAGCGACGAAATTAATACGATCCTGAATCTTGAAAATCGAATGCGTGAACGTGTTGTCGGGCAGGATCATGGGCTAGAGGCAATTGCCAAAGCGATTCAAACTTCCCGTGCAAACTTGACCGACCCGAATCGCCCGATCGGAGTCTTCTTCCTCGTCGGTCCCAGTGGTGTCGGAAAAACAGAGACCGCGATCTCACTGGCAGAACTCCTCTATGGTGGTGAGCAGAACATGACCACCATCAATATGAGTGAGTTCAAAGAAGAGCACAAAGTCTCGATGTTAATGGGATCTCCTCCGGGCTATGTCGGCTATGGAGAAGGTGGAGTCTTGACCGAAGCTGTTCGTCGCAAACCTTACAGCGTGGTCTTGCTCGATGAAATGGAAAAAGCGCATCCCGGTGTGCAGGACATTTTCTATCAAGTCTTCGATAAAGGAAATATGAAGGACGGTGAAGGTCGTGATATCGACTTCCGCAATACTGTCATCTTGATGACCTCTAACGCTGCAACAGACACTATTATGGGACTCTGTGCAGATGAAGAAACAATGCCGGACGTTGAAGGATTAACCGAAGCATTGCATCCAGAGTTGCTGAATAGCTTCAAACCGGCATTCCTCGGACGGATGACAATTGTCCCTTACCTGCCGTTGAAAGATGAGATCTTACGTCAGATTTCGGAATTGAAACTGGGTAAAATTGCTCGACGTGTGAAAGAGCACCACGATGCTGAATTCACCTGGACGGATGCCGTTCTCGATCACATTGTCAGTCGCTGTACTGAGGTTGATAGTGGAGCGAGAAACGTCGACAAAATCCTAACCGGTTCGATGTTGCCGCAAATGTCAGCAGAATTCCTCTCCCGCATGGCAGCCGGTGAACCAACGATCAAAGCGACCATCGACGTCGGAGAAGATGGGGAATTCCAGTTCACTCTTGAATAAGAGTGCAGTCTTTACGGGGCGGAATAATCGAGCACTCGCCAAGTCGAGACCAGTGTCACAGCTGGTCTCGACTTGGCTTTTATATTGAGTCTGAACGAGTCGTCACCTAGTGGTTTGTACTAGTCACAATTCATTGTCTTCCGTGTTGTCGACTTGTGTAATACACCATCTGTTACTTGGCGGACATCACTTAGGATCGTTCATAAATGAGTGTCTCGTTCGATTGTGGTTGTACTGTGGTCAGAGTGATCGAAACCGCAGTTTGCCCCCTCATTCTAACCTTGAATGGTACTGACAGAGGGCGTAAGTTGTTGTTGTGGAAGGATTTGCTATTTCAAAAAACGACCTCCTGTGCACAATGGTTTTTTCTCACAAGAACCGAATGCAAGGAGGTCGTTCGATGCGCGATGGATTCGCAGTTGCTCTTAGAAATCTTAAGTCGGGAGAGCTTCCTTTATCAACGTTGATTTCACAGGAAATGGTCGATGAGGCTTGTACTCAAGCAGGGTATTTGACCCGTGCGATCTTGTACACACCACTCACGACAATCCTGACGTTCGTCGCTTAGCTTCTTGGCGCCGATGGCAGTTGCCAGCAGGCTGTCAATGGGCTGATTACTCACCGGACCGTGGCGGGAAAGTCGAAGTGCTCAGCCGATACAGGAGGGTATTGCAAAGCACGGTTGCGCCTTTCTGGAGCGATTTTCTGGTGGTTGGCTCGACAGTCGGGACAACAAACCGAAGCGACCGCAGACGATAACCGACGATGGCATTCTCGTCGTGTTCGCATCGTCGATGGATCGACCTTGAAGATTGCCGACACTGCCAAAATCGCCAGGAATATCCGCTTCAGAATGGACTTCAGCCGGGATCACATTACCCACTTGTCAGAATTCTGGTTGTGTTTTCATTGTCAGTAGGAACGGTCCTCGACGCTGCGATTTCACCATACAAAGGCAAAGGAACAGGCGAGACCGCCATGCTGCGCGGGTTGGCCGATCTGTTTTCGCCTGAGGATATTCTGATGGGCGATCGGTACTATTCGGGGTACTGGGATATTGCGTTTTGGCTGGAACGCGGAGTTGATCTGGTGTCGATCATTTCGGTCTCACGCAAAGTCGATTTCCACAAAGGTCAGCGACTTGGAAAAGAAGATCACATCGTACAATGGAAGAAAACGGCACGTCCCGAATGGATCGACAAAGAGACGGCACGCAATGTTCCAGCTACGATTTCAATTCGCGAAGCACGCATCACGATTGAGACTCCGGGGTTTCGCGTCAAGCATCTGCTGGTCGTGACGACTCTGACCGATGCAGAGCTTTACTCGAAAGAAGAGTTGGGGAACCTGTACTGTCAAAGGTGGCAAGCCGAGTTGCAACTTCGCAGTTTGAAAACTCACATGGGGATGGAAAAACTTCGCTGCAAAACGCCAGCGATGGTCAGAAAAGAATTTGCGAGCTACCTGCTGGCTTACAACTGCATTCGTCGTCTCAGACTGGAAGCTGCGCGGAGCAGCGGTTTACAGCCTCGCGAAATCAGCTTCAAGCATACGCTGCAATCGCTGAACGAATTTTTCCCACGGCTCTCGCCGAGTTGCAATCTGGACCACTGGCTGAGTAGCCTGTTAACGACCGTCAGCGAAGTTCAGGTAGCCAATCGCCCCGGCCGCCGAGAACCCTACACCTGCAAACTCCGCCCGAAAGATTTCCCAAGACCAAAAGAAACTCGCAGCAAATTCAAAAGTCGAAAGAGACAAACAAGTTAAGACAATGTCAGTACCATTGAAGGTTAGGATGAGGGGAATACATCGCGGTGTTGATCACTCTGGCTATTGAATTCCACAATTAAAATCCCACGTCACGAGCAACGATCTGTGGAATGGTGACAACTGAAATAACAAGCACAAATTGTCACTCCGCGACAACAATACCGGCGGAACAACTTACCTTGGATTGAAATCCAAGGCTATCAGAAATAGTCGCTCCGCGACAAATCTGTTACTTCTTTCGGCTGGGTAATGATCCGATTAGCATCCCTGCTAGCAGGCCGCCGAAGTGTGCTCCATTTGCAATGGGAAGTCCCCAGGCATCGAGGACGCCGCTAATTCCCAGGAACAACCAGATCAAGAGTTGAGCGAGCAGCATCTCGGGGACGAAATAGCCTTCCTCGGGAGCGACCATTTGCTTCATCCATAGGAATCCAAACAGTCCGTAAACGACGCCGGAGATCCCGCTGAAACCCGGACCTGCAATAAAATATTGCGTAAAGTGAGCTCCCGCTGCAGTTAGCAGGCAATAGACCAGAAAGCGAAACGAGCCTTTCGTTCGCTCAATAGTGTTTCCGAGAAGCCACAGGAAGTACATATTAAACAGCAGATGGAAAACTGATAAATGCACAAAAATTGGTGTAAAAATTCTCCAGATTTCTCCGTGCATGATCTCGGGCGGGAGGTGCCAGAGTCCATCAGGTTTCACGTATTTGGAAAATGACAGAGCATACATCACCTCGGGATGGCGCGCCCCCATCCCGGTGTAGATGGTCATCATGATACTGCCGATGAACAGAAAACGAGTCACCGCGATATCATTTGAGGATGTGCGTTTTTTGTGAACAGTCGAGGGGAGCGTCTTCTTTTTCGACTCTGGAAGATTCTTCACATTAAAGCGAGCATCATCTGGAAAGTTGACAAAGGACTCCAGTTCCGCCTTTGCTTTGTCGAGTTGATCATCATCAGAGATCCAAACTTCCCAAACCGGGGGTTGCTCGTCGACTTGACTCTCAATTTCAATCGATAAAAGGAAGCGATGAAATTTCTCGGCAGCTTTGGCGGACTCAAGAGTCCCAATCTTCCGCATGATGACAGTCCGTCTGTAATGAAAATCAAGTCCAGTCACTTCAACTCACTGAAGTGATCATTATGGACCAGTAATACCTGCAATTGCTTAATTCTAAATATTGCAACAGAGATCACCGAGTCCACAGATGTAAGAGTAAAAAGTAAAACCCGCTTTAGC
>ERZ887942.1807-NODE-1807-length-14081-cov-8.246899_pt1 | contig 14081 bp, 14 predicted proteins | sample MGYA00521099_ERZ887942 | MGnify/ENA primary metagenome ERZ887942 (study PRJEB32303, sample SAMEA104408605) | aquatic metagenome | biome: Brackish water; feature: Pelagic; material: water | place: Baltic Sea | collected 2014-06-07T06:48:00 | depth 16,251 m ... | reverse complement strand
GATTGTGTACCTGCGGGAATTTTAAGTTTGGCGCGACCATCGAGAGTAGGCACTTCTAACTCACCCCCCAAAGCCAATATTGCGAAGGCAATTGGTACATCACAGTGCAAGTCATCACCTTCACGTTGAAATAACTTGTGCGATTTTAGCGAAACCTGAACAAATAAGTCTCCAGACTGAATCCCGGCACCACCACTTTCACCTTCACCAGTTAAGCGAACCTGATCACCTTCATCTACACCTGCAGGTATTTTTACAGACAATGTGCGGGTTTTACGTACCTGCCCTTGACCACCACAGGGACGGCAAGGGTCATCAATTGTAGTACCCTGCCCCCTACAAGCAGGGCATGCCTGCTGTACGGAGAAAAACCCTTGCGTCATCCGAACTTGCCCGCGCCCTGCGCAAGTATCGCAAGTTTTTGGTTTTGACCCTGCGGCCGCACCGGAACCTTTACAAGATTCGCAGTTTCCCATCCGGGGTACTTCTATTTTCTTTTCGACGCCACGAACTGCTTCTTCGAGACTCAACTCCATGCGGTAGCGCAAATCCGATCCGCGGCGCTGTCTACTGCGGCCCCCGCCACCACCGCCAAAAATATCACCAAAAATATCACCAAAAACGTCACCAAAACCCTCACCACCTGGGCCACCGCCAGCGGAAGGATCAACACCTGCATGACCAAACTGGTCATATGCCGCCCGTTTTTGAGTATCTGCGAGAACTTCATATGCCTCCTTGGCCTCTTTAAATTTTACTTCCGCATCTGAATCTCCTTCATTCCGATCCGGATGGTGTTTCATTGCAAGGCGACGATAAGCCTTCTTAAGTTCGCTTTCGCTAACTCCTCGATCGACTCCTAATACCTCGTAATAATCGCGTTTTGACATTGATGTTTCGTTAATAATTTGTGGTGGTTGTTAAAAATGGTTGCTTCACCGAAGCAACCATTTAATTTAAATATTAAATTTGACGTTAATCACAATTAAAGCCGCTACATTGCTTTCAAGCCCATATTAATTAGACTTCAAAAACTAGTCGTCCTTTTTTGCGTCCTCAGCATCAGAATCGGAACCATCAACTTCTTCAAATTCGGCATCAACCACACCATCGTCCGGAGCAGCCGCGTCATCTTCAGCACCACCATTCTCGCTATACATTTGCTCAGCTAACTTGTGACTGGCAGTAGCCAAAGTAGTAGTTTTTTCGTTAATGGCTTCAACATCATCACCTTTAAGAGCTTCTTCTAACTCTGTAGCGGCCGCCTCAATTGCATCTCGCTCCGACGCTTCAACCTTATCACCCATTTCTTCCAAAGATTTACGCACACCGTTGAGCATGCCCTCAGCTTGATTTCTGGCTTCGACCAACTCACGTACTTTTCGATCATCCTCAGCGTGAGTTTCAGCATCAGTAATCATTGCTTCGATTTCTTCATCCGACAAACCAGAGCTGGATTTAATAACAATCTTATTCTCTTTACCGGTTGCCTTGTCTTTAGCTGAAACGTGCATGATGCCGTTTGCATCGATATCAAATGTTACATCAACCTGAGGCATACCACGTGGTGCAGGTGGGATATCACTCAAGTCGAACCGACCTAACGACTTATTACCTGAAGCAACTTCACGCTCACCCTGTAATACGTGTACGGTCACAGCAGTCTGGTTATCTTCAGCAGTAGAGAAAACCTGACTAGCCTTAGTTGGAATAGTAGTATTTTTTTCGATAAGCTTAGTCATCACACCACCCATGGTTTCAATACCAAGAGAAAGCGGCGTAACGTCTAATAACAACACATCTTTAACATCACCACCTAGTACGCCACCTTGAATCGCCGCTCCAGTCGCAACCGCCTCATCGGGGTTTACGTCACTACGTGTTTCCTTACCAAAAAAGGTTTCTACCGTTTCCTTAACCTTAGGCATGCGAGTTTGCCCACCGACCAGAATAACCTCGTCAACTTCAGCGGCAGATAAACCCGCGTCTTTCAGCGCCATTTTGCACGGTGCAATAGTTCGCTCGACCAACTCACCAACTAAAGATTCAAGCTTGGCTCGACTAAGTTTCAATACTAAATGCTTCGGCCCACTCGCATCCGCAGTAATATATGGCAAATTCACTTCAGTCTGTGAACTTGAAGACAACTCAATTTTAGCTTTTTCAGCAGCTTCTTTTAGACGCTGCATAGCCAACGGGTCACCCCGTAAATCCATACTTTGATCTTTCTTAAACTCGTCAGCAAGATAATCCATAATCATGCGGTCGAAATCTTCACCACCAAGAAACGTATCACCATTGGTCGATAGAACTTCAAACTGATGTTCGCCATCAATTGATGCAATCTCAATAATCGACACATCAAAAGTACCACCACCCAAATCATATACCGCCACCTTGCGGTCTCCGGACTGTTTATCCAGACCATAAGCCAAAGCGGCTGCTGTTGGCTCATTGATAATTCGCTTAATCTCCAACCCGGCGATCTTGCCAGCATCTTTAGTAGCTTGACGCTGCGAGTCATTAAAATACGCGGGTACCGTTACAACCGCTTCTGTCACATCATGACCAAGGAAATCTTCAGCGGTTTTTTTCATTTTCTGCAATATCCGAGCAGAAACTTCCGGCGGAGCCATTTGCTTACCATTCGCCTCTACCCATGCATCACCATTCTTTGCCTTAACAATTTTGTAAGGCATCACATCTAAATCGTGCTGCACAACCTTTTCATTGAACTTTCGTCCAATCAATCGTTTAACCGCAAATAGGGTATTTTCGGGGTTGGTCACCGCTTGTCTTTTCGCCGCCTGGCCAACCAAAACTTCTCCGTCTTCCGCAAACGCCACCACTGATGGCGTAGTGCGATCACCTTCGCTATTTTCAATAACGCGTGCTTTGCTACCATCCATTACTGCTACGCAAGAGTTGGTAGTACCTAAATCTATTCCAATAATTTTTGACATGACTAGTGCCTCTGTATTCGTGTATCGTGGTTATTCAAGGACGTATTAATTAAGCCCTTGGTTATGTTCTATGAAAAATAATATGGGGTCGCTGAGTCTGGTATCAAGTAGCAATATAAACTGATAAACAACGCTTACAATTGTTTACTATTGAACTTCATCGATAACCCGTCTCACTAACTACTTGGCAACTACGACCATAGCTGGACGCAGCAAGCGATCATGAAGCTTATATCCCGGCTGTATCACAGTTATTATGCAACCAGACTCAACTTCAGCATCTTCGATCATACTCATCGCCTGATGTGAATCAGGGTCCAGTTTATCGCCTACTTCGGCATCTATCGCTTTAACACCAAAACGTTCTAAAACGCCGTCCAACTGACGTAAAGTTAGCTCTAACCCTTCCCCCATCTTGGCCACCGCATCAGTCTGGTCTTCAGCAATCTGGACACTACTAGCAAGCCCTAAACTATCCCGAACATTTAATATGTCTTTGGCAAAGCCCTCAACTGCAAATTTACGGCCCGTAGCTACTTCATTTGCCGCTCGCTTACGAATGTTTTCAGTTTCTGCATGGGCTCGAACATATTGGTCCTTTAATTCAGCGACCTGATGTTCGAGTGCTGCGACCCGCTCTGGAGTAACTAAATGTTCGTTCTCTTCCGCCACTGGTTGCGGTGTTTCCAAAGTTCCGGAATCATCAGCTAAAGAATCCGAATCTTGCTCTGGAGTCTCATCCGAATTTTGCCCAATGTCCGCTTTAACCTTCTCGTTAGCTTGTACTTTCGCAGGTTCCGTTTCCGGGTTTTTACTATCTGAATTATTGCTCATATTCGCTTAATCGCAGTGCGTAGTTCTGTGTATACCTAGTCTGCGAGAGATGGGGCCACTGTGCTAAAAAACAAGTTCACAGATTCATTTTTCCATTCACTCGAAGCAATAGCTCCTGGGCGCCAGAGATTGCTACTTTAAGCCGAATAGGAACAATCCAAACGACTCAACACTCACGGATCAAACTCAGGCTGATTTTGTAGATAAAGCCGTGCTCAACAGCTTGGAAGTTACATTTACCACCGAAATCACCTGTCCATAAGACATACGCGTTGGGCCTACAACACCTAATGTTCCTATAACTTCACCGTCGGATTCGTAGGGGGCGGTGATAACGCTACAATCACCAAGTGACTCATACCCGGACTCTTCACCTATAAAAATACTCACTCCGGATACTTTCATACTCCTGTCCAGCAAATCCAACAAATCCTGCTTAGCCCGCAACGTATTAAATAACTTCTGTAATTTATCAATTTGACACAACTCCGGAACATTCAGAAGGTTCTCCTGACCGCTAAGCACCACATCACCACCATCGTTTTCCTCTTCCGCTAGTAGCTCCGCAGCCATAGTTGTCGCGGTTTGCACCATATTGTGCATTTTCTCACCTGCACTGCGCATTTCTAACACAAGCTTTTTACGCACCTCCGCAAGTGTAGAGCCTCCATGCAAATCATTAAAATAATTGGCGGCCTCTATTAATTCACTAGGCGTATATTCCCGCTCCGTTAGCAATACTCGATTTTGAACCCGTCCATCTGCAGTCACCAATATTGCCAATACTCGCTTGTCATTTAATGATACAAATTCCACCTGCTTCAAACGACTAACGGTTTGCCCAGGCAACATAACGACACCCGCAAACTGTGTCATCTCAGAAAGCATAGTCGACGCACGTGCCAACAAAGTAGAAGGATCTGTATCTTCCGACAACGACGACTCGACCGCCTTAAACGGAGATCCCAGACTGTCAACCTTAAGCAAGCTATCAACAAATACTCGATAACCCATGGCCGTTGGTATTCGTCCCGCCGACGTATGCGGAGCCGAAATTAGCCCCAGGTCCTCCAAGTCCGACATCACGTTTCGAATAGTCGCCGGACTTAATTCGAGCTGAGAGTGACGCGCCAAGGTTCGAGAACCCACTGGTTCGCCTTGTTCAATATACATTCGAATCAAAGAATTGAGTAAATGGGTATTGCGACTATCCAACTCAAGATTCATATTAATATGCCGATTCAGCGAAAAAATGATTAATAAAAACTATATTTAACCCAAGCAATTGACTACGCAAATTGCCAACGTTCCTAACGACAACATTTATAGGCCAACAACTGCCTCACGTCCATTAAAATTTGACTAATATGTGATTTCTATTTGTCGGTTACACTGGACATGATTTCACAGACTGGCGACAATCGGATTCCCTGCCTCGCACACAGGATTAATAAAACAAAATTCAATGAGTTATAAAAATATCGCTGTTTTTGGCAAGTATCAGGACGATAGCATCACCCCTCATGTTACCGATCTGGTTAACTTTCTGCTCAAACAGAAAATTAATGTGTATCTGGGCGACACCACTGCCAAGAGCAAAATTCTGGATAATTTACCAGTAGGTCGTATTACAGACGAAGAGCTCAAGGATCACGTAGAGTTGGGTATTGTACTTGGTGGCGATGGCACCCTACTAAACGTTGCGCGCAAACTTGCACCCCTTGGGATACCGATAATTGGGGTAAACCTAGGTCGTCTCGGCTTTCTCACCGATGTACCTCTAGCGTCGATGAACAAAGATATTCTCGAAATCTTACAAGGGACGCATACTGAAGAACAGCGCATGATGCTGTTGCTTGAAGTAACACGCGATGGCAAGCTTATTGCAAGTGGTCACGCTCTCAATGACATAGTAATTTCGCGTCATAATGCGGACCGTTTGATAGCATGGAGCGCAAAAGTAAACGGTAAATTAATCACCTCAGCGCGATCTGATGGAGTCATTGTCTCCACGCCGACCGGATCAACCGCCTACGCATTGTCTGCCGGTGGCCCAATCCTGGATCCCGAATTGGATGCGGTAGCTTTGGTTCCTATTTGCCCACACACATTGTCTAATCGGCCGATTGCGTTACGAGCAAATAGCGTGATCGAATTCAGTGTCACTGACACCGAACAAGCTGACGCCCATGTATCGGCTGATGGACAGCGAATTTGTGATCTCCGCGGCAATGAGATTATCCGCGTATCGCGCTCGCCACATTCGCTCAAGCTAATTAAAATGACGGAAAGTGATCACTATGGAACCCTTCGTGAAAAGCTTGGCTGGGGCTAAGTAATCGACATGCTGCAGCAGTTAACTATCTCAAATTTTGCAACTATTGAAACTCTAGATTTAGAGTTTGATCAAGGTTTTAGCGTGATAACTGGTGAAACCGGTGCTGGCAAATCTATCATGCTAGATGCTTTGACCTTACTTATGGGCGCACGCTCGGAAACTCGCTTAATTCGCCACGGAAAAGAAAGCTGCAACATCTCTGCTGTTTTTACCACCCATCAGGATAGCCCGGCATCGAAGTGGCTAACCGCACAAGGAATATATAATGATGGAACTTGTATAGTTCGACGAGTACTTCATCGAGAGCGTAGCGGGAAATGCTTCATAAACGATCAGCCTGTAACGGTCGCATCACTAGGAGACTTGGGCCAACACTTGATCGACATACATGGCCAGCAAGATCATCAAGCCTTACTAAAACTTCCGGCGCAACGGACAGCAATCGACCGACGCGCAGGGCATGAACCTATATTGATCAAGATGCGAGAAACGTTTCACGAACTAGCCACCGTGCGACAGAGCTTGCAACAGATGGCTAGCAGCCAACAAGCGGTAGCAGATAGAATTGAATTACTATTGTTCCAGGTAGGTGAGCTCGATGAATTTGCGCCGCTCGAACAACAATTTAACGAGCTGGAACAAGACCATAAACGGCTCGCTAATGCAGCCGAACTTGGTGAAGGTATGCAGCAAGTTGCGGATCTATTAGCGGGTGACTCTGACAACTCGTGCAACCACGCGATCACATCGGCAATTGGTATATTGAACCGAATTCAACGTTACGATGACCAGCTTCGACCACATACTGTTCAGCTACAGAACAGTAGTGATTTGTTGCACGAAATCGCTAACGAAATGCGTCGACATTCAGAGTCTTCCTCTGCCGACCCAGAGTCTTTCGCTAAAATCGAATCACGCTTAAACCGATGGATTGATTTATCCAGAAAGCATCGAATCAAAGAAGCTGATCTACCTGATCTACATCAAAAACTTGCTGAAGAGCTAGATAGCTTACAGCAAGCCCACACTGCTCCCGAAAGTCTACAACTAAGGCTTAGCGAGCTTGAGCAAAACTATATTGAGCTTGCTAAACAAGTAATGCATAACCGCATCGAGGCTTCGCAATCGCTCTGTGAGGCAGTGTCTGAACAAATGCAGTTACTGGGGATGACCGGCGGGCGGCTTGAAGTAGAAATATACGAGCTACCCGAAGGTCGTTATAGCGAGAATGGTATAGAGCATCTAGAGTTTATGGTAACCACTAACCCTGGTATGCCAGCCGGATCATTGCGAAAAACAGCGTCTGGGGGAGAGCTATCTCGTATTAGCCTGGCTATAGAAGTCGCCGCTGAAGGTGCCAGTTTAAAACCTACAATGATGTTTGACGAAGTCGATGCCGGTGTTGGAGGCGAAATCGCAGAGATTGTCGGGGACCGGTTACGTAGTATTGGCAACAATGCGCAGGTGATTTCTGTAACCCATTTACCGCAAGTTGCAGCACAAGGCCACAATCATTTTCGTGTTAAAAAGATAACAGATCTGGAAGCAAACACCGTGCATACCAATGTGCAGCACCTGAATGACGAGCAACGTAGAGCAGAAATCGCCCGTATGCTGGGTGGCCGAGATATCACGAATACGACGATGGCACATGCTCAAGAATTACTCAGCAAGGCTATTTGACTAGTGCCCGCTCTAGCAAATGCCCTGGTCCGGCCTGCAGAACCAGATGACCTAGAAGCGATCTCAGTTCTAGTTAATTTTTATGCTGATTTAGGCAACCTATTGCCTCGATCAACAAATCAAATTGCGGAAAATCTTGAACACTTCATCGTCGCTGAAATAGACAGTGATATCGTCGGCTGCGCTTCACTTGAATTGTTTACCCGCAATTTAGGGGAAATTCGCAGTTTAATGGTAGATGCCGAACACCAACGGTTAGGTATCGCCTCTAATTTAATCATCACACTCATTACGCGCGCTCGGGACATGGACGTAAAACGGGTCATGGCTTTAACCTATGTCCCGGAACTCTTTCACAAACACGATTTTCGCACGGTCGATAAGTCTATCTTTCCTGAGAAAGTCTGGGGAATTTGTATAAACTGTTATAAGTTCCACAATTGCGATGAAATCGCTGTATTACTGGAACTTTAGGAATCCTGGATTTTAGGCCCATAGCCGTTAGTCTATCGTATACTTACAGCCACAAACTTTGAAATAGATGCAGCGTACCCCACTAAAACTGGAACGTCTCTAATTGCGTCAAAACGAGTCCAAATGACATGACAAATAGAATAGTGCTATCGGCCTTCATTGCCTTGACCCTTAGTCTTGGTGCTTGTATTCGTCCCTACCAACAAGATATACAACAAGGTAACTTGATTACCAATGACGACCTGTCACGAATAAAATTGGGAATGAGCCAGCGAGAAGTTGAGTTTCTATTAGGTACACCAATGGTTGCTGATCCCTTTCATAAAGACCGCTGGGATTATTTTTATTCGTATAAAAATCAAAAAACTCGTGAAACCGAAGTCCGACAATTAAGCGTCATTTTTAATTTAGGCGAACTTAGCGAATTGCGGGGTTACGTTTCACTTGATGACTTGGAAAACCTAGAGCCAAGCGAAGAAGATTTGCACGTTGGTGGCACCGTTGTAACAAGACCCACGCAAAGAAAATACGGTTTATTCGAACGTGCCGCGGAAGCTTTTCGAAGCGACGAAGAATAGCTTAACTTATGCGAGCTAGTTATTTTTTGCTAGTAGATTGTCCCATCACTTTCCCTTGTTTGACGAGCTCTCGTCGAACGTCCTTGAAGTCCGCTTTCAATGGTCGATACAACTCAACTCGATCTCCTTTCCGCAATAAATAGTCAAGCGACACTGACTGACCAAAAATCCCCAGACTCCAAGCAGCCTCTTCACCAACCTCTGCAGCATAATGAATATCAAGACCGCTAGCACGTACCGCATCAATAGCTGAGCTGCCCTTTGCTACTGATACTTGTTTAAGCCACTGGTGTTCTTTCGTTGCGAACACCACTTCCACATCGATATTTGAAATACTGGTCATTTCCTATTTGCTTACACTAAATCTGAGCTAGCACTCGTTCCATAAACAGACTCTGCTCTACTAATGAACGCGGAAACTTGCCGGTCAATTATCTCTCCAAATACGGGACCCAATACCGGACGCAATAACATATTAGAAATCTCGAATTCTATATTAAGTTCGACCTTACTTGCCTCTGGACTTAATTCGGAAAAACCCCATCGACCTATAAGTTTACTAAATGGTCCATCGACAAGTTGCATATCAATCGACTTCGATCTACTACCTGCTTCGGTGCTAACTTTATTGACATTAACATTGCGAGTAGTAAACCTCTTGTTAACTCCTTTATAGGCAATACCTACGGTCGCCAGTACTGTATCGCCATTTTTAGAATCAATGGCTGCGTGGTCACACCACTCCAAAAACACCGGGTATTGTGGGATATCCGCCACCAATGCGTACATTTGATCGACTGAAAAATTGACCAAAGCCGAGCGCGCAACTGTTGGCATCAGTTACCAAATATCAGATATATCATTACGATTGACACACCAACCGGAGCCACATAACAAACCGAAGCAATCCACCACCTGTCTATCAAACCGCTCAGCTCCAACTCTTCCTTAATGGCTGCTCTGGGCATTATCCAACCACAAAATATTGCAATCAATATACCGCCGATAGGTAACATAATTATCGACGTTAAAATATCGATAGCATCAAAAAAGCCAGCTGATTTTGGCAGCCCAGCAAACTCAAACTCAAAGGCTAATTCGTTAAATGAAAACACTGTCAATAGCCCAACCAGCCAGGTAAGTCCGCCAACCAAGAACACAGATGATACTCGTGATACACCTTTTTCAACCACCCAGGCAACCGCCGGTTCAATCAGAGAAATAGCCGAGGTCCAGGCTGCAAAAGCAAGCAATACAAAAAATATCGTGCCCCAGAAAGTTCCGCCTGGCATTTGCCCAAAAGCGACCGGCAGGGTCTCAAAAATAAGCGATGGCCCAGCAGCGGGTTCCAAACCATTGGCAAAAACGATCGGAAATATAATAAGCCCCGCCAATATAGCCACTGCAGTATCTGCGATCACTATCGGTACAGCAGCTGTCGCGATACTGATATTTTTGGGTAAATAGGCGCCGTAAACCATAATCGCACCCATTGCTAAGCTTAAAGTAAAAAATGCATGCCCCATTGCAGAAATAAATACGCCAAAGGTCAATTTAGAAAAATCTGCCTTGAACATGAAATCTACACCGGCTTGAAAATCAGCGGCGGTAATCGCGTAATACAAAAGCAATCCCAGCAATGCCAAAAGTGCTGGCATTAGAAACCTAACCGCTACTTCCAAGCCTCGCTCAACTCCACGAACCAACACAATCATGACCATTAGCATAAATACACTATGCCAAATAATAAGCTGTAGTGGATCGGCTACCAATACACCAAATTGCCCCTGAATCTGATCACTGGGCAACCCAACAAAATCGCCTAATGCTGTTTTAAATATATACACCAAAGTCCAGCCAGCAATAACGCTGTAATAGGACAGAATCAGAAAACCAGCCAGCATCCCTGACCAACCAATCGCCACCCAATATTTGCTAGCTTTAGCCTCAGCGATTAAATTTTTCATCGCATTCACTGGACTTTGCCTGCCACGGCGACCAAGTGATATTTCTGCCATCAGTACCGGCAGCCCGATTAAAGCAATACAAACCAAATAAACAATAACAAACGCGCCACCACCACTTTTTCCGGTCATATACGGGAATTTCCATATATTACCCAGCCCGACAGCGGAGCCGGTAGCAGCCATAACAAACATCCATCGAGACGACCATTGGCCGTGTTGGGTTATTTTAGTTTCACTATTAGTATCTGACATTCAAGCCTCGATCATGTTACGGCGTTTGTTTTCTGTCGACAGCGCATTCAACAGAGTTTGTTGGTAGGCAAAATTGGAGATTTGTGTTTGAATCGCACCCCCCTGCGGGGCCTATTATGTCTAAAGCCAAAAAAACTGCAAACTCAAACACGATCGCCACTAATAAACGGGCGCGGTTTGAATACCATCTTGAAGAAGATTTCGAAGCTGGTCTAGCACTAGAAGGTTGGGAAGTTAAAGCACTTCGTGACGGCCGCGCGCAGATCACCGAAAGCTATGTCGGCTTAAAAAAAGGTGAAGTCTTTTTATATGGCGCGCATTTTACACCGCTACTAAGCGCATCAACCCATGTGGACCCAGTACCTACTCGTAGCCGAAAACTACTTTTACATCAATTTCAGATCAACCGTTTAATCGGTGCAACCGAGCGCAAAGGATATACCATCGTGCCGGTTAGTCTTTATTGGTCACGAGGGCGTGCTAAATTGAAAATTGCGCTGGCAAAGGGCAAAAAACTACATGACAAACGAGCAAGCATAAAAGAACGTGATTGGAAACGTGACCAGTCGAGAATCTTAAAGGGTGGTCGATCTGACTAGCTAACAAGTTAAATAGTCGAAGTTCGCTTCTACTTATATCTTATTCCCAAAATAGTATAGAACTTGTCTGTCCCACCGATATTAACTTTCACCTCTGCATCCAGCGGTTTCCCAAGCAAACCTTTTGCTAGCGGTGAATCAACACTAATGAAATTACGTACAGCATCTGTTTCATCCGAACCCACAATTCGGTATTCCAGTTCCAGATCGTCAACTTCAAGCTCAACCCAGGCACCAAAGAACACTTTTTCTGTGCTGCCTACTTGATCCACTAGTTTTAGGTCCGGTGTCCGTTTTTGTAAGTATCGAATACGTCGATCGATTTCCGCTTGCTGCTTTTTACGATATATATACTCTGCATTTTCAGAACGATCTCCTTCCGCTGCAGCCGCTGATAGCGCCTCATTAACTCCCTTACGCTTTACCCATAGCGCGGCCAGCTCCTTCTCCAAAGCACGATAACCTTCAGGAGTGATATAAGGAGAAGACTTTTCTGCAGGCGGACGCCAACGGCCCATAACGGTATTTCCGAACTAATAAGATCAAACGAATTAAAGCAGGGGTACTGTAGTCTTGGCAACTAAATCCGCAACGGCATCTGTAAGCTTTTCACGAGTACTTGATGATCGCCTAAGTAAAACTATTTCTCTAGTTGGCTCTGGGTCTTCAAATGGCCGATAGACAATTAATGCATTCCCGGACGCCGATTTGGCAAGTTTTGGTAAAACTGTAATACCAGACCCTTGCGCCACCATATGTTCTAAGGTGTTCAAGCTGGTCGCACGAAAGTGTTGATCTTCGTTCGCACCCGCTGCAAAACAGTAACCCAAAGCCTGATCTCTTAAACAATGACCATCTTCTAACATTAGTACTGTTTGTCCTTCCAAACACGATTGGGCTGCCGGGTCTGATACAGCCAATACATGGCCCAGGGGTGCAGCAAGCAACATCGGTTCGTCATATAAATGAATTGAGTCATACTGTTGCATCCCATCTAATCTCGCGAGTATTCCGCAATCGAGTTTTCCATTGTCTAGTTTAAGCAAAAGATCCTGGGTTTTTAATTCATATAAAAATAGTTCCAAGTTAGGGAATTCGCTTCCAATTGCCGGAACAATATGAGGCAGCAGATATGGACCGACAGTCGGGATTAAACCAACATGGAATTCGCCGCTAAAAGCATCTGTAGCCTCTTTAGCTATCGCTTTAAGCGTTTTAACTTCCTGTAAAACTTTTAGCGCCTGCTCAACAATTTGCTCACCTTGAGTAGTAAAAATAACATTACGCGTCGAACGCTCAATCATCTCTATTCCAAGTTCATCCTCCATCTTACGAATTTGACCGCTTAGGGTCGGCTGACTAACAAAGCACTTTTCAGCGGCTTTGGTGAAATGTTGCAATTCGTGTACTGCGAGCAAATATTCTAGATCTCTTAAATTCACTTTATCTCCGCATGAAAAGCATTAGTGCGCCGTGTCTGGCAGTAGAGGAGGAGGAATACCAGCCACGGAGCATAACGCTTGCTTTATTGGTTAATAACTTCTTTTATGCTGCTTTTGTCTGGGAGGCATTTAGCCATTCTATTAAGGCCTCAGAATCACCGATATGCTCACCATCCACAAACACCTGGGGTACGGTTGCTTGACCACTAATCGCCTTAAGCGATACTGAGGTAGCATCAGTTTCCAAAACAATTTCTTCATAACTAATTTCGGCCTGATCAAGCAATTGTTTTGCTTTTGCGCAGAACCCACACCCAGGCTTGGTTAATATTGCGACTGAAGCCGGCACCGTAGCGTTAGGATTTAGATAATCAAGCATAGTATCAGCGTCTGATACCTCAAAAGGGTCTCCCGGTTTGTCTGGCTCGATAAACATTTTTTCAACTACACCATCTCGCACCACCATAGAATAACGCCACGAGCGTTTACCAAAACCTAAATCATCTTTCGACACCAGCATGCCCATACCATCAGTAAATTCACCGTTACCATCAGGTAGCACAGTAATATTCTGGGCCTCTTGATCTGCTTTCCAGGCATTCATCACAAATGTGTCGTTCACACTTACGCACACGATTTCATCAATGCCTTCATTAAAAAATACAGGAGCCAGTTCATTGTAGCGCGGCAAGTGCGTAGACGAGCAGGTAGGGGTAAACGCGCCAGGAAGTGAAAATACTATTACGTTCTTGCCTTTAAAAACATCATCAGAACTTACGTCTTCCCATGCATCACCGTTACGCGTACGGAAAGTCACCGAGGGAACTTTTTGATTTTCTTTACTCTTCAACATCAATTTTCTCAATTAATAACAAATTATTCATAGGGTGTATGCATTATGCAGGCTGTATATTTATTTAAATAATCGTTTAAATTTATATAATTAATTAG
>ERZ887942.1802-NODE-1802-length-14115-cov-8.892532_pt1 | contig 14115 bp, 7 predicted proteins | sample MGYA00521099_ERZ887942 | MGnify/ENA primary metagenome ERZ887942 (study PRJEB32303, sample SAMEA104408605) | aquatic metagenome | biome: Brackish water; feature: Pelagic; material: water | place: Baltic Sea | collected 2014-06-07T06:48:00 | depth 16,251 m ... | reverse complement strand
CGCAGGGCACCGGCCTCAGCTGGGGCGGGTTCGAACAGCAGGGTTTCCTGGTGCAGGGAGCGGGGGAGCAGGGCTTGCGCCAGCCTCTCATGTGCGCAGCGCTGGCTCCAGGACAACCTCGGTAGGCTGGGCCCGGGCCGGTCATTAGCGATGCTTGTGGCACGTTCCTGGGCCGAATTGGGTGGCGGGCAACTGCCGCAGCCACACCCATCTGCTTAATCGGCGGCTGCATCTGGTGGGTATTCCGCTGATTTTGGTGTAACTGGCCTTGGCGCCACTGGTCCCCCTTGTGCCGGCGCTAACGGCTCCAGCATTGATGTTGTTTGTGCTGGCTTGGCTGCTGCGGTTTGTCGGCCACGCGATCGAGAAAAACCGCCGGAATTCCTGCGGGTTCCGCACCATCTCCTGGTAGGGGTGCTCTGGTGGTGGTCTAAACTTCTTATTGACTAAGGCCTCGAGCCTTAGAAGATCATGGCCATGCCGGCCAGTAGCTCGACAGCCTGGGGAGGGGTGGCTTGCCGTGATGCTGCAGCACCCGCTCGGCAATGCTTGAGGCCTTGGGCAGTTGGTTGTAGGGAATCTAGGGATATGCCTGGTGCAGCGAGTGATGGGGGAGCCCGCCCACCAGAAAGTTCAGCAGCGCCCCCGATTGGAAGTTGCGGGAGGTATCGAGTTGGGTCATATCATAGGTGTTGTTCGGCACCCATAGCCTGTGATGTTCGATCATGCCGCGCATCTGCATCACGCCACCCACACCCGCTCAATCACCAGCAGCATGATCAGCAGTTTGAGCAGCCCGCCCAGCTATAGGGCCACACTCAACATCAGCGCCAATGTGAGCACGATGCCGACGGCTTGGTGACGCGGAAGGGCTCAAAGGGTCCCGCGTATGCCCCAAGACGTTTGTAGAGCCACAACCTTGACAGCAATCGATCGAAGCCCGAGCGCTGCTTGACACAATTCACCATTGGCAACAACTTTGTGCTGGCGCGACGCTTCGCCTCGTTGTTCAACGGCCCCATCAGCATGCCCTGAACATCGGCATCAATCGCTCGCTCGATGGCATGGTAGATAAGATTGTGGTAGGCATAACCGGTAAGAGACTGTTGATAATCAAACCCCCCATGCAGTTGTAGCCAATTGTCGCGATCCCTGAGGAACGACATGAAGCCAACAATCTTGCCGCCGATGCGCGCTATGAACAACGTCTGCCGCTGGCTGGCAAAAGCCGCCTGATCAATCATCACCGAGTTGTAGGGGGCGACGATCCTTGCGCGACTCTCACTGGCTTTCAGGCAGTTGATGAGTTCATGCAAAATGTCTGAATCCTGGCTGAGGGGCCCCTCGGTGTGTTCGATCGTTCCTGACGCTGCGCTAAATGCTTGCTGCTCCTTGCGCAGGTTGCGCCTGCGCTTCTGTGAGAGTGAGCGCACGTAGTCTTCAAAAGAGGAATGCTTGGCCAGATCAATCAGGGCGATGGGAAGAGTTGTGTATTGATCCCAGCCTTGGGGCACACCCAGATAGGCCCGTTGCTCGGGTTCGGTAACAGTCAGGCTGTCGGGAGATAGTTCGTCCCAGATGAATTCACATAGCCGCTGCCTAGCCGAGGCGGCATCAAGGTCGTCTGTACCGAGTATCGGGCTGATTGGCAGGTAAGCCAGGAAGCTGGTATCAACAAGAATGATATTCCTCTTGAAAAATGGGCTTAACCAGTTCAGCCGCGTTCGCCAGAACGTATTGAGCAGCGAGGGAATGGGGCAACGAGGCAATTGCACGACAGGTGCTGCCCCAATCAACACGTCGTTGCAACGCAACGTTGCCCAGCGAAGCCTGCAGTCAGCTCTTGAATAGCTTTGAAGGTGAAAGAAGTTTGCAATCAGCAGCTGACTGACAGCGGGCAATGTATCACCAACAACCAAACCAGTTTCCCACCCAACCGAAAAACCTGAGGATTCCATCAGTGCCTGCGGCAAGCAAGCTGATTCTATCTGCCACATCGCCAAGGTGCAGACGACCAGTTTTCCCTGATCGAGGCATATCCCAGGGTGTCCAGAGAGCCTGCGTCAAATGCGCCCGACACTTGAATGGCCTGCTTGCCTAATTAGGGACTCCTGAAAAAGCCAGATCGTTTGCAGCGGAACTTGTTTAAGCGATTAAATCCCGATAAACTGGCCGCGATCAGGGCAATAGACGATTGCTACAACTGCTGAGTACTGCAAATGTACCGGTAACACCATAACGGGCAGCGCAAAATCGAAGAGTTCCATGGGCCTTTTGCCGGCACGTTGTATTCGGACAATCGCTGGGTGATTTTCTCCTCCCTGATGCCATGGGAAGAGTTGGAACAAGCATATGCCCTTCCGTTCATCTCCAAGGCTGGTGCTCCTGCAAAGCCTGTAAGGCTGGCATTTGGTGCGCTGTTTATCAAGCAGCGGCTTGGGTTAACCGACAAGGAGACCGTCGAGCAGATCAGAGAAAATGCTTACATGCAATTTTTTCTTGGCTTTGCCGGATATTCCAGTAAGGCACCATTAGACTCATCAATGAACTTATTGCCGAAAGCGGTAAGGCCTTGGTGCTCGAAGCTGTGGCGTCACTCCCAGACGACGACTCTGATGATCCAGATGCCGGTTCAGAGGATCAGATTTCACTTGATGACTTCATGAAGCCTGCAGATTGGCCAGAGGACAAGAACTGGGGAACACTGAGCATCGATGCATCTTGCACGCCAGCAGACATCACCTATCCGACTATTCTGAAGCTGCTAAACGAGGCGAGGGAATCGACGGAACGGATATTGATGACTCGTGCTTCCAACACTTAGATTTTCGCAAATATAAGCCACGTTTCGATCGTGCCACTGCACGTGCTGCTTTCTTTAATGTTGCCAAACAGAAGAAGCCACGCCGCAGGAAGATAAAAGTCGCCATACGTTGGCAGCTCGACTATCTGCAGTGGAATCTTGGTGCTATCGATGCCCTAATCACTTCTGGTGCAATGCTTTCAGGCTTTAAGGCCCATTGGTCGCATAAACTGCTCGTAATCAGCGAGCTGCACCGCCAGCGAAACAGACAGAACTTCAATCATCCCGTCAGGATGGCGTCGGTGATCAAGCTGCGGGCATAGGGAACCAGCAGGGATTGAAACTCAGGGCAGACGACACCGCGTTCAGCGAGCAGCCTCACGGTGGCATCGCAGTTCGGCCTCGCCCGGAAACCAATTTGATTGAGCTCAGGATAGGTCAGCTGCTCCTCGCCCCAGCGCTGAATGAACAACGGCTTGAGGGGCTGCAAGGGGTTGCTTGGATTGCTGTCGATGGCTTCAATCCATTTCTCCATCGGAACCGTCTTGAGCAATATATTTGCAAACGAGAACTTGTCCATTAGTTCGCCGAGCAAAATAGGATGCGGATGTTGTAGGTGGAAGCACTTGCCGAAAGATTCAGGTGACCATCCCAGGGCAGTGACCGCATTGGCGACATAATCAACTGGAACTATATCGATTTCCCAAGGGAGATCAATGACCATCTTCAGGGACAAGCACCCCTTGAACAGACGATAGATAAGGTCATCCTTATGCCAGGAGCCCGTTCGCGAATGCCCCCCAATTAAGGGGGGGCGATACACGGTCATGGGTAGACCTTGGTTTCCTGCATTAATTACCAGTCGCTCGCTGGCCCACTTTGATTGGGAATAGCCATTGTAAATGCCTTCCCAGGCGCTGATGTCATCGGTTTCATATAATTCCTTGTCGCGATATTCCTTGGCCTCTAGCGCCGCCACACTCGAGATCATCTGGAACGGGATGCCACCATTCCGGGCGGCGATCGTTAGCATCTGTCTTGTTCCCTCCACGTTCACAACAGCTAGTTGGCTGTAAGTCGCCATCTGGCTGGGCTGGGCACCGTTGTGGAGAATGCCGCCAATCCCTTTGCCAAGATTGAGAAATTCTGACGCCTCCAGGCCAAAATCTGGTTGAGATAAATCACCCGGGATTGCCATAATTCTCTCTTTCCAACCTCGCTTCCAAAGCCCGTATTGATTCAGATTACGGCAAATCTTTTCGAGGCCCTGATCCGCATCCCTTGCGCGTACAAGGCATCGCACTCGCAGGTCTGGCCAACGCTTCAGCTGGCCTGCAAGAAGATAGGCACCAAGGAATCCCGAAGCCCCGGTGAGCAGGATTTCATCCCCGGGGCAATCGCCGCTCTGGAAGCTGCCGTTGATACACCAGTCATTGCCAAGTTCAGCAACCCGAGCCAGGTCTGGGCCGCTTGGCCGCTTGGAGAGCTGAGGAGTGCGGAGCTCCGACAGCACGAAGCTGGCAAGACCTTCTAGGGTGGGTTCACTCACCAGTGATTCGAGTTCTAGCTTGACTCCAAGATCGCGATTGATGGTGGCTGCCATTTCGACAGCCATCAAAGAATCGAGGCCGATCCGAAACAGGGATTCGCCGGGATCAAGAGTGCTGGGATCATCCAGGCCCATCACGCTGGCCAACTTCTCCTGAAGGACAGCGACGGCAATCGCCTGGTGCTGGCTCTCAGGTGAGTGGTCTAACCGGCCCAGTAGGGCCTGACGCGCCAATGGTGCTGCTGCCTGCTCTGCTGACGCATCAGTTTTGCTCAGCAGGGACAGCAGGGCCGCCTGGCGTGGATCACTCTGTGCGGCGATCTGCTGCCAGTTGTTGTTGAGCACCGCCAGGGTTCCACTCTCCCCACGTTGCAGGGCCAGCTCCAGGGCCTCAAACGCCTGGGCCGGCTCCAGCAGGCCGATTCCCAGAAGGCGCAACCGTTTGCGGTCCCGTTCGTCGAGAGCGCCGGCCATCCCGGCCCCGGCCCAGGGTCCCCATTGGAGCGAAAGATGAACGCCCTCAGCGCTCCGATTGGAGTCGTGGCTGCGGGATCGGCAGTCATCATCCAGCGCCCCGTTGGCGGCGCTGTAGGCAACCTGTCCGGGGGAGCCGAGAACGGAGGCCATCGAAGAGAAGGCCACGAAGAACGGCCCAGGCCGAACGACTTGATGCAGTAACTGCCAGCCGCGGAGCTTGGCGGCCATCACCCGTTGGAAGCGCTCCTCTGTCTGGCTGCCGATCAGACCGTCATCGAGGGTGCCGGCGGCATGGAACACACCCGCCAGCGGCTTTTCCGGCGGCAGCCCTGCCAGCGTGTCGGCCAGCTGCTGTTGGGCTGCAAGGCCCGCATCATCGCTGGCGCCCAGATCTATCTCCAGCAGCCGACAATCCACCCCGGCGCCCCGGAGTCTGTCCAGCACAAGGGCGGCAGCGGGACCAGGATTCCCGGCGGAGCGTCCGATCCCGATCAGCGATGTTGCGCCTCGGGCGACCAGCCATTCCAGCAATTGCAGGCCGATGCCCCCCAGGGCTCCGGTCACCAGATAGGTGGCCTGCGAATGGATCTGCAGCGGGGCAGAGCGATCGGGATAACGGATCACCACTTTGCCCATGTGCCGGGCTGAGGCCATCAGACGGAAGGCATCGACGGTCTGTGCAACCGGAAAGATCTGCAGCGGAATCGGTTGATAACGCCCCAGCTGCAGGTCATGCAGCACGGCCATCAGCAGCTGGCGTACCAGCGTGGGATCCGCGGCCGCCACCTCCAGCAGGTCGAACGGCAGGTAACGGGCATCGGGGCGACGATCTCGTGCTTGCTCGGCGCTCCAGATCTCGATCTTGCCGAGCTCCACAAAGCGGCCACCCGGGGCGAGGGCGCGGAAACTGGCATTCACCCAGTCGCCCTTGAGGCTGTTCAGCACCACATCGGCGCCGCGACCACCGGTGTGGTGCAGAACCTGCTCCGCAAAATCGAGCTGGCGGGAATCGAACACCGCTTCTACCCCCTGCTCCAACAGGGCGGACTGCTTGCCTTGACTCGCGGTGGCCAGGATCCGCGCCCCCCGTGCCCGGGCCACCTGAACTGCCGCCTGGCCTACCCCACCGGCTGCGGCGTGGATCAGAACGACCTCACCGGGCTGCAGCGCCGCCAGGCTCTCCAGGCCATAGACCGCCGTGAGGAAGACGGTGCTGATCCCGGCGCCGAGTTCCACGGACAGGTGCTCCGGCAGGGGCAGGCACAACTCGGCACGGCAAAGCACGTGGGTGGCCAGGCTGCCCACTGCCAGCGCGGCCAGCACCCGCTCGCCGACACGGGAGGGATCGACACCCTCCCCGACCGCAACGATGCGCCCCACACATTCGCCGCCGAACGGCACCTTGGCCGCCGCGTCCATCCCGAGCTGGGCGCTGTAGGCCGCCAGCAGACCGAGGGCATTGAGCACATCCCGGAAATTGAGCCCGGTGGCCTCCACTGCCACTTCCACCTCGCCACGTGCCAGGCCCAGGCGCGGGAGCGGCTGCCATTCCAGATCGTCCAGGCTGCCAAAGGCGCTGGTGCCCAGTCGTAGTCGATCTCCAGCCGCCAGGGCCTCAAGTCGACAGCTCTGAAGCCCACCTCCATGCCAACGGAGCTGAACCTCATGCTCAGCAACCCGCCAGATTCCCCACCAGTCCTTAGGACTCGGATGTTCCGCAATAGTTGGGGGCAGCCGTAGCAGAGTCCAGCCCAGTTGAGGCAACTCGAGAGAGGCGGTCTTGATTAGACCTTCGATCGCACCCTGGGCTAGCCCATCGCCCTCAAGCAGCAACCACACCGGCCGTGCAGGTCCAGTCGCCAGCTGCTGAACTCGTCGCAGCAGCTGGCCGCAGAGGTTTTCGATCTCTGCCGCAGAAGCTATTTCGCCCAACCTGGGCCAGATCAGGACAGCGCCACTGCCAGCCGGCAGCGGTTCGTGTAACTCAGAGCTCAAAAGAGTCTGGCCTTGGGCAGCACACCACTCGGCCAAACTGCCTGCCTGATCGGAGGGGCGCCCCAGTAGCACGGGAGGCTCCAGCAGCACCGGTTCCTGCGCCGGTGAACCAGCGTCCCCGACGACCGGATCCGACCAGCCCTGGTGGATTAGCCAGGACAGCGCTGAGTTCTTGGTCGGTTCCGACTCAGCTGCTACGGGGAAAAGCCACTCCAGGCTCTGCCGCGGCAAGCGGCGCAGTTTCAAGCCCTTGATCCAGCCGATCAGGCTCTGGTCCGCGTGCAGGACCAGATCGCAGATCACGAAGGCCGGTTCCGTGTTTGGGCGCAGCTTCACCTGGCAGCTGAACCGGTCCGGCAGCGGCAACATGTTTATCGACAAAGAACCCAGGCCCACCGGTAGGAACAACTGCCCCGCACTGGCTGTGGGATCCAGTAGGGCGGCGACCGCCTGAAAGCAACTATCGAGTAGGCCGCGGTCGCTGGCACCTTCAGGCCGCTGGAGTTCGGCCCAGGCCCGGTCCTCATGGTGAACCAGTCGCCTGAGTGTCCGATAGGTGGGTCCGTAGCACAGTCCGAACTGTTCAAGGTCGGCATAAAACCCCTCGAGGTTCACGGCGGCAAGCTCCTTCGGGGCCTGGTTCAGGGGAAATGGTGGGCTGACCTCCATTTCGGTGTCACCAGGCAGTTCTACCCGCCCATGGGTGACCCAGGTGCTGTCATCGGCATCGCTTCTGCTGAGGAATCTCAGACTTGCCGGTTGTGCGTGATGGGCTGATTCCTGATCATTATCATTCTCCCGTCGAAATTCAATTACCAGCGAAACAGCGGCATCCCCCAGTCGCAGAGGCTTCTCGAGTGTCAACTGACACAGTTGCAGAGGGCGCTGTTCCTGCTGAAGCACATTCAGGGCATGGTCGAGGAACCCAGCAGCCGGAAAGACGACGGTGCCGCGGATGCGGTGATCGCGCAGGTCTGAGGGTTCGGTTGGGGAAAGTCGGCGCCAATAGTGACGCTCCCGGGTGGGGAGATCGATGAGCTGCAGGGTCTGGTGTTCTGTCGGGGTCTGGGGAATGGGACCCGCCACGGGCGAATGAGAGCTCGCCGGCGAGACCGCGCGTTTGTTGGCGGCTATGCCGACATGATCGCCCCACATTGTGATAGCCGAACTTTCACCTCTGCGGCTCCACCAGAATGTTTGTTTGTCAAAGATGTAGCCCGGCACAGCAACACGTCGATGCTCAAAGGGGAGGTGGAAGCCTTGCCAGTTGACAGGATAACCTGCGAGGAAGAATCTACCGAAACTGTTATACATGCTCTTCCAGGCCGATTGACCAGGAACGAGGCTCGGTAAATAGCTGATGCTGTTGTCCTGAAGCAGTACCCGAGCCATCCCTATGAGCGTTGGTCTGGCTCCGATTTCGAGAAAAACCTGTACTCCCTTGGTGACGGCCGTGTTGACGCCCTGCTGAAAACGGACAGGGTTAATCACATGCTCACACCAGTAATCCGGTTGGGCAATTTCTGCACCAACCACTTCACCGGTGAGGTTGCTGATCAATACCTTGTGTGGGGCCGAAAACTTGATCTGACGTAGCTCCTGCTCAAAAGCTGCCAGCATTGGCTTCATGGCGGGCGAATGGAACGCATGCGAGACCCGCAGCTTCCTCACCTCAAGACCGGCAGCCTCGGCCCTATCCATCACCTGGGCCAGCCCTTTCAGCGGCCCTGACACAACGGTGTTGGTCGGCCCGTTGAAAGCGGCGATGGTTACTGCCGGCTCCTCGCTGAGCCATGGCTCTAGACGTTCCGGAGAACAAAGGATGGCGGCCATGCTTCCGTTGGAGGGCAACTCCTGCATCAGACGAGCCCTGGCAATCACCAATCGGCAGGCATCCTCTAGGGAGAACACCCCAGCCAGATGGGCGGCCAGCACCTCACCAATGCTGTGGCCCAGCAGCAGGTCGGGTTCCACACCCCATTCGAGCCAGAGCTGACTGAGCGCATAGCCCATGGCAAAAAGGGCCGGTTGTGTGTACCCGGTGCTGGCCATGGTCTCTGCAGCAGCCTCTTCAGCCTCGGCGGCAGGGGCCATCAGCGAGACCAGCGGCACCTCCAGGTGAGGATCCAGTAAGGCACTCACGCGGGCGAAGGCGGCCTGGAAGCTTGGATGTCCATTTAGGAGTTCGCCCGCCATGCCAGGACTTTGCGACCCCTGCCCGGTGAACATCCAAGCAACCTTGCCGGGACGCGAGGTGGCTATGCCTTGCTGAACGCCGGCGGGACTTGGCTGACGGCCCTGGCTGATTAATTCCAACTGGCGCATCAGTTCGTCACGATCGCTGGCGATGCACACAGCGCGTTCTCGGAACGCACTGCGGGTTAGGTGAGTGGTTGCGGCCAGATCGTGCAGGGCCGAGGCCGGTTGCTGATTCAGGAGCTCCAGATAAGCCTGGGCCAGGTTGGAGAGCGCCTTGGGCGTGCGTGCCGAGAAAGCCAGCAACTGAACCGGTGCCTGGGGGCCATAGCGGGACGCGCGGGAAGTGAGCTGCGGAACGTCACTGAGGACGACATGGGCGTTGGTGCCGCCGAAACCGAAGGAACTGACGCCCACTACCAGGGGCTGCTCAGGGCAAGGGAAAGGACTCAGATCGGTCTGGACCTGAAGCTTGAGTCCTTCGAAGTCGATGGCCGGATTTGGGGTCTCAAAATTGACACTTGGGGGTAGCTGACGATGCCGGATGCAGAGGGCTGCCTTGATCAGGCCGGTAACTCCGGCTGCGGTTTCGGAATGGCCGAGATTGCTCTTCACGGATCCGACCCGACAGGGCTGGTGCTCGGGACGTCCCTCGCTCAGAACGGTGCCAAGTGCACGCAATTCGATGGGGTCACCCTGGCGAGTCCCGGTGCCATGAGCTTCCACATATTGAGTTCTTCCTGGCACTATACCGGAGCTCTTGAAAGCCTTGCGAACACAGTCAATCTGGGCACGTAGATTGGGTGCGGCCATGCCATTACTTCGGCCATCTGAATTCACTGCGGAGCCGTGTATTACTGCATAAATCTGATCACCGTCTGCAAGGGCATTTGCAAGGGGCTTTAGCAGAACTATTCCTGCACCTTCAGAGCGCACATAGCCATTGGCTTGAGCATCAAAACTCTTGCAACGACCCTCCGGTGAAAGTAGTCCTGCCTTGCAGAACATAGTTTGCACGCCAGGGTGCAGAAGGGCCTGTACTCCACCAACAAATGCCATCGATGACTCACCTTTCGCTAAGCTTTCACAGGCAAGGTGAACGGCAACCAGCGACGAAGAGCAGGCCGTATCAATCGTAAAACTAGGTCCTTTGAGATCTAGGAAATAAGAAATTCGATTGGCGGCGATGCAGCCGGTGTTGCCTGGGAGAATATACGGTTCATTGTCCGGCGTCCCATAATCCTCATTAGAAGTCCACAGCAGAGAACTGTAATCGCTGCTGGATATGCCAATAAAGACCCCTACCTCACGGGATTTAAGTAGTTCAGCTTTATATCCGCTGTCCTCAATCGCACGCCATGTCACCTCTAGCAACAAACGTTGCTGGGGATCCATGCAGACTGCCTCTCGGGGTGAAATACCAAAGAAAGCAGGATCAAATTTTTCTATATCATTGACAAAGCCACCATGCCTGACATGCTGAGTCAGAGGATGGGTACAATCCTCATGGAAATGAAGATCGAGATTCCAGCGTGAAAGGGGTATCTCCGTGATTGTCGACTTGCCATCTGCAAGCAGTGACCATAAATCTGAGGGGCTCTCAACACCACCGGGATACCGGCAACCAATGCCGATGATGGCTATTCCAGTATTGGATTGACTGGAATCTACTGACGCACTGAATGATGCCTCAGCAGAATTACTTATGATTGGTTGCATTGGTTGGCGTGCCTAACATTCACACTATGAAATTTAACCGATCACTACGTTCGATTTTTTGCAGCCACGGCTCGGATCAATGATTAATCAGTAATCTTAATGTGCTTGGTTCCCGCCATCGCTCCTCCTTTTTTAATGGCAGTTTCTCCCCATAGGAAAAGAGGAGCTATTGATTTTAATTTAAAATGATTGTAACCTTAATAGAGCCAAGTGATTGATCAAGAGGTGTCCTGTTCCTATTTCCCTGGCCAGTCGGCAGTCTTGCGAAAACCGAAATGCTTCTATAACAAGCTGTTACTCAAGTTGTGCGTTAATCTCATCTTTGCAATGTGCTTAGCAAGTGTTTCGAAATGCACCATGTCTTAAAAGTCTTGATTGATAAAAATACGGACGTCTATGATTAACTCATCCCGCGCACTACTCGTTCTTTTGGTGGCCACCGGAGTGGCTAGCACTATTTATTGGACTGGACAGAATACACGATTTAGTATTTATGACAAAGTGCAGACTCAAAAAGCAATCAACATTAATCAACCTCCTATCAAATCATCGGTAAGCGCTTTGGGTACCCTCGAGCCAGTGGGAGAGGTGCATATTTTGGCAGGTCCAGTGACGCAGATGGGCGGTGCTCCTCGGATTAAAAGCATTTCTGTGAAAGAAGGGGAAAAAGTAAAGCAAAATCAAGTTCTTGTAACTTTTGATAATTCACCACAAATTACAGCTGAAAGAGCCCGAATTAACGCAAATATTGTAAGCAAAAAGGCAGAAATTGCGATCCTGCAAAGTCAAACAAAACGCTTTGAACTACTCACCAAAACCGGTTCTTTCCCTATTGCCGATCTGGAAGAAAAAAGGGCACGATTAGCCGGATTCGAATCGCAGCTTCAGGAACTGCTGGGAGCCCTCCAAACATCTGATGAGCGTTTGCTCAGCGATACCGTGATCCGCGCCCCAATTAGTGGTGTTGTTTTAAAAATCAATTCTAGAGTGGGAGAACGTGCGCAAGAATCTGGAGTCATTGAAATCGGCGACACCACTTATATGCAGGCTGTGATTCAGGTGGACGAGAGCGATATCAGCGTTATCAGAATTGGACAGCCTGTAATTGTTAGAAGTGAGAATGGAGCCTTTAGTGAATCTTTGCGTGGATCGGTTCGCTCAATTGGACTCAAAGTTGCGGCTAAGCAGAAGCTGGGTACGGATCCGGCCCTTGCTTCTGACGCTGACCAACGTGTCATTGACGTGAAGGTCCGGCTCGATCGTGAATCCAGCTACAAGACACGTCAATTGACCGGTGTCAAGGTCTTGGCCATCATCACAGTTCCATAATGTCTCAGCGAAATTCTTGGTGGAAACAATCAAAGATACCGATCGCCTGGTTGTTGCTAGCTAGATTCCGGGTGAAGTTGTTTACGGCTTTGATAGGGATTGTCTTTGCCAGCATACTTCTCCATGCACAGCTCGGATTGAGATCGGCATTGTTTGAAAGTAGTATCAGTATTTTTAAGACTTTTAATGCTGATATAGTGGTAATCAGCAAAGTCGCTGTTGGCAGCACGTCACTGCAGAGTTTTGACCGCAATCGACTTGTGATTTTTGATCGCTACCCCGAAGTAGTTGATACAACGCCAGTTCGCTATGATTTTGTTCGGTGGCGCTACGCAGGTTCAAGAGAAAGTCGCCTGGCTATCATGCTGGGTTTCGATCCTAGGTTGAGAATATTTAATCAGGAGGATATCCTCAAAAATCAGAGCACTCTCCTTCTCCCTGGCCGAATTCTTTATGATGAGTTATCGCGTAGGGAATTTGGCCCGGTCAAGAAAGACTTTGAAAAGCCAAAGCCTCTCTTCGCTTTCGTTAATGATCAGCGTGCGAGGATATCAGGCCTGGTTAAATTGGGAACATCATTCAGCTATGATGCGTCGTTTCTTACCAGTCTTTCCACATTCGAATTGCTGAGCGACAATAAGACTGATTATATAGAAATAGGGCTTGTTAAACTTTTCCCGGGAACCGATGCTGTTTCCTTCCTGAGAAGGATTCAAGCCAATTTGCCTAGTGACGTTCAGGCATACACGCTTCAAGACTTTCTTGATTTCGAAAAAGGATATTGGGATCGCTCGAAGCCCATAGGCTTTATCTTTGCTTTCAACGCCGTGCTTGGTTTTACTGTTGGAATGTTGATATTATACCAAATACTTTATACGGATGTGTCTAATCACCTGTCTGATTTCTCAACCATGTTAGCTCTTGCTTTTACTTATAAGAGAATTCGGCTGATTGTTTTTCAGGAATCTCTATTTCTGGCAGTAATAGGTTATCCGATTGGGGTATTTGGTAGCGTGTTGTTGTTCGAATTTATAAGCAGCGTAACAGGATTGCCTGTCCGTATGTCCACAGATCGCGTCTTAATCTGTTTTCTCATAGTATTGCTGATGTCTTCTTGCTCGGCACTAATGGCCATGCGCAAGCTTGACGATGCCAATCCCATCGAGGTCTTTGAATAAATCCATGAGGCCCCTACTCGAGATCAGTAATCTTGATCATGCTTTTGTGAGCGGATCTCAGTTTGTCCCAGTCCTTAAATCGGTTTCATTACACCTGCTGCCAGCTGAATTTATCCTGTTGTCTGGCCCTTCAGGGTGTGGAAAAACAACCCTTTTAACACTTGTTGGCGGAATGCGTTCTATTCAAAATGGCAGCATTAAGCTTTTCGGGACTGAGCTCTTAGGAGCGAATCAAGCTAGCCGAAATATGCATAGGGGGCTAATAGGAATGATCTTTCAATCTCATCATCTGATTAGCTTTCTGACTGCTGAAGAAAATATTGTTTTGGCTATGGATGCGTCTGTACAAATTAGGCGCACGATGGAAGGCAAAAGACGGCGGGCCAGAGAGCTTTTGGCTCAGCTTGGCCTCGCGGAGAAAATTCATTCACTCCCGAAACAGCTTTCAGGTGGGCAACGGCAGCGGGTGGCCATTGCACGTGCGCTGGCTTGCGATCCGAAATTGTTGATTGCCGATGAGCCTACAGCTTCGCTTGATGCTGAAAACGGTCGCTTGATTATGGAGTTGCTCCGCGAGCTTGTGGATACCCAAGGGCTGTCGATCTTAATGACAAGTCACGATCAAAGGCTCTATTGTTATGCCGATAAAATAATTAAAATAGACGATGGCTGCCTGCTTGATTCCTGAGTTTTCAATCTAGTTTTTCCTCATGCTTCTGCTGCCATCATTGCCTCGTCCTCAGCGCTCACCACCCGGCCGGCATCCTCGAAGCCGGTGATCTGATCGAAGTTGAGGTAGCGGTAGAGCTCGGCGCCGTAGGGATCGATCTTTTCAGCGGCGACTTTTAGGTATTCGTTTCTGGATGGGA
>ERZ887942.1801-NODE-1801-length-14116-cov-6.544271_pt1 | contig 14116 bp, 10 predicted proteins | sample MGYA00521099_ERZ887942 | MGnify/ENA primary metagenome ERZ887942 (study PRJEB32303, sample SAMEA104408605) | aquatic metagenome | biome: Brackish water; feature: Pelagic; material: water | place: Baltic Sea | collected 2014-06-07T06:48:00 | depth 16,251 m ... | reverse complement strand
ATCATTTAAAAATCATGGTCCTGAATAAATCTAAATATAGCTCACTTTGTATGGCGGTCTTAGCTCTGGTCTCCGGCGCGCAGCAGTTGGTGGTGGCTCAGCAAAATGGGGGCATTGATTTTAATTCGGGAGGCACCAGGGAGGCACTAATTATCCCTCCAAAGAGAGTCTCGGCCGATCAGTTATCCGGAAAGATGGTGGATTCAAAACAAATGGCATACGAGCTGATATACACTCGAGAGGCCAATGCGCCCAGGCCGGGGGAGCTAGCTCCGGATTTTGAATTGGTTACGGCGGACGGGGATCGCACCGTAAAACTTTCAGATCTAATAAAAACCAAGCCAGTCGTTCTCGTTATGTCCAGTTGGGGATGCGACGTATTTCGCGAGTCGCTGGCGGGGCTTCAGCAATTATATAGCCGGTATTCCGATGACGCTCATTTTGTGATGGTTTACATTCGCGAAGTTCACGCAAAAGGGGGCTTTGCAAGTGGTCTGGGTCGCGTCCCGGATGCAAAGAATATTGAAGAGCGGAAGTTGCATGCGCAGAGATGTCGCAAACAACTACGACTTCCGTTTTTGTATCTGGTTGATGAAATGACCGACCCCGTTGCAACCCGATGGTCGGCATGGCCGGTCAGAGCATTTATTGTCGAAAAAGACAACACCGTCATCTATGCCGGATCTCAGGGCCCGTGGGGGTATCGGCCGTATCAAGGATTTTTGCACGGAGACGGAGCGCCTATGAAATTTGATATTGAATTTAATTCTCAATCAATTGAGGAATTGCTTGAAGAGCGTTTTCCGAAAAATGTTTCAGAGCCCCGTAATTAGTTGCAGAGATAGGGGTAATTCAAAATTGGGTCAGTTCAGCCATGGCCCAAAACCATTAAGATGGCGTTGATTTTGAGAGCTGAAATTTCGCGTAACTCGTTCAAATAAAATGAATAGCTAGCAGCCTAAATACATTTTTTTGGGGAATGATGATTCCGGTGATTGCCATCTCATCCAGTAGCAATGCTCAGGAATCCGAGGAAAAACCGGCGAGCTCGAGTGGATTACCATTGCAACCGGTACTTTCAAAACGGGTCACGGTAGATCAGTTTAGTGGGAAAAAGATACCGTCGAATCGGGAAGGGCTTGCAGTTATCGAAGCGCGAGAGGCCAATGCTCCGCGTCCTGGTGAACCCGCGCCGGATTTCAGTCTCCTGACCGCAGATGGCGATCGGCGAGTCAGATTACACGATTTGATCAAGACTAAGCCGGTTGTTTTGGTGTATGCCAGTTGGGGGTGTGATGTTTTCCGGGAATCACTTGCTGGACTTCAGGAGCTCCACACTCGTTATTCGAAAGACGCTCATTTTGTGTTGGTCTATGTTCGTGAGGCTCATTCACGTGATGGTGACGAGAACCGAGCACTCGCGAGAGAGGTCGATGAAATCGAAGATCCGGTGGCGACTCAATGGTCAGGGTAGCCGGTCAGGGCATTTGTGGTGGACACGAATACCCAAGTAATTTATGCGGGAGGCCAGGGGTCATTTGCCTACCGGCCTTATCGAGGATTTACTCAAGGGAATGGAGAGCTTTATGGATTGGATGGGTTATTCAATCAGCAGTCTTTGGAGGAGTTCCTTGAACTTCGCTTTCCTAAGCAAAAATAGGGCAAACTGAGAAGTTGATTTACTTTAAGGTTTTTGACGAGTGAGGCATTCCGTTTGAGGGGGATCCGCCCTTGAATTGATCGCCTTTTGCCCCACTGTTTCCTCCTTACCCCTGCACATGGACGCCTTTTACGAACTGTTATATCGCCCCGGACTCGACCTCAAACTGGTAGGGATCGTCATCGGCGCCTGGCTGATTTTATCTCATGGGTATGCGCTCATGAATTTTGAAAAACTGAAGCCAGTTCTCGAAAAATTCCCCCGGAATTACAATGTCGGCGTGCCGTTGCTGGTGATTGCCTTCATTTGGACCTTTATGGTATGGAGCTCAATGGACCTCGGAGAATTCTGGAAAATGGAGAAAGCGGTTCAGGTCATTCTCGTTGTCGGATGTTTCGCGATGGCGTTCTATGTTAAAGACTTCATTTCCGTTCGCGCAGTGGGATTCCTCATGATTTTGGCCGCTGCTCCGATGCTGATTTCCGCTTTTCAACAGCCGCCGATTACTCGTTTGCTTCTGGTGTTCATCGCTTACGTAATGATCGTGAAGGGCATGTTTTGGGTCGGTAAACCCTATCTTATGCGCGATCAGATCGCCTGGGTTGTGGCAGACAAAAAGCGCTGGCAAATCGCCTGCGGAGCGGGTTTAGCCTACGGAATAGTTATGCTGATCTGTGCTCTGCTTTTCTGGGGCAAAGCCGTTGCGGCACCAATCACGTAATTCGGAGGCGCTAAAATTTGCGCCTTTAGTGCTAATCACTTTTCACGATCCAACAGGGTCCGTTTATCGAACTTACCCTATTCGATCGTTAAAAGTCTTTACCGAAAAATAGTTGGCGCAAGCCATAATCCCCAATTGACTGCGTTTCCGTCGCCGCCATCTTCGGTGATCAGTTTGAGCTCCTTCACGCCGTTCAGATCAATCTCGAATCGGTGTGTCACGCCCGGTTCCGTTTTCGGAGAACGGTAGATTTCCTTCCCGTCAGCGTTGATCACAAAGACAACGCTGCCTCCCCGCTGATTTGGAAGCCCACACTTTCCTGTCAGGTGTTTCCAATTTGATCCGTCTGGAAATTTATAAACGTGACGAGCGTCGGCGTGAGCGTAAATTCCGGTTTCGAACAACTCGCCGCCAGAAATAATGACCGGCTCACCAGAGCGCGGTAAATGATCGTAGGCCGGATTTTGCCAACCGACGGTGGCTTCTTCTGGCGTTATTTGTGAAAGAGGAAATGACGTTAGGTCGGCTGAAATCGATGCAATCGCGGTGGTTTTCCGATTTTGATTCATCCCGCGGAGAATGTTTGTTGCAATAATTTTTGCCTGTCCATTTTCCGGAAGTGCTTCGGCGATTTTCTTGGCTCCGACAAAATTTCGAGCTTTCAAATTTGAAACAAATTCATCCAACTCCGCTGACGATTTCATCAGCGAGATATCGAGTTTGGTATTCTTCATCCGGTAACTGGAACGCCACGTTGAAGTCGCTCCATTGGCCAAAAGAGCAACCACTCGAATATCTGAAACTGCTTTGCCGCGCTGAAGTGGCCAGCAGTCGAGCGTGAAACTCCCATCACTATCCGGCACCGCGCAGACTGTCCGCGAATCGTAATCACCGCCGCCTTCTGGATCGAGATAGGCAACCACGGCATAGACTGGAATTTGGCTTTCGACCGTGCCGGAAAAAGAAAAATGATCGTCAGTTTCGGCAACTGCAACGTTCGAGAACTCAGCTTTCGCGGGAAGGTTCATTCCTTTCACTGAACCCGAAAATTGAGGGTGTGAAGCGAGACGGAGCGCGTGAGCCAAGGTGATAAACGAGCCTTTCCCTTCACCTCGAAGTTCATTGAAATACGTTCGGTTTCCCGATCCCATCAATGCCGTTCCATGGGCTTCTTTTTCATCAGAACGTTCGCGGCAGTGAGGCAATCCCAGAACATGGCCGAGCTCGTGCGCGATTCCGCCAATAAAGATCGAGTTGTGTCTTCCCAGCGAAATTTTGCCGTATTCGCCATCGGTGATGATGGGCTCTTTTAACGCGAGATTGGGCGTGTCGAGCTCAGGAGAGTCAAGTTGCCATGCGAGGCCTTGCTGGTTATTCCCACGGGCGTAATAAGGGCTTTTGTGTTTGAATGTGTTTTTCTCGGGATCCCAATCGGACAGGTTTGTGAAAATCAGGACCGTTTCGCGATCAGGATTTAGGCCCGCTTTTTTTAACACCGGCCAGCAATCTTTGCGGACTCGCTCACCTTCCGGCTTTTTATAATCAGCGAAGTCGGCCGAACCAACGGCATGATAAATTTTGAGAAGTTTGTCGTCATCATAATTCAGCTGGATGGAACGACGCCCAAATCCGTTTCGCTCAAGTTCGTCAGCATAGAACTTTTGAATGTGCTTCATGATTCGCGTGAGCCGTTCGCGATGATCTGGAGCGAATGGGCGATCGAGCGGTCTCCAACAAATCACGTGCAACGAACGATTCCCCGGTTCCTGATTATCGGCATGATAGGCGTCGAGGATTTTTCGCGCGGCAGCTGCGTTGGAGGCTTCATCTTGTGAAAATCCAAGGGGAGGAATGATGAAAGCGAGCGCGAATAATGTTAGGTAACGAATCATGGTCGGAATAAAAATGGTCGCCGAATGGCGGGTCGAATCAAGCGGCGAAGGGGCCATTTGTGTCATGGATAGTTTTAGGTGCGAAATTTTTAGCACTTATTTTCTTGACCAAATTCAGGGGACGTGCGAAAAAATTAGCATGGCAACGATAAAGTCCGAAGAGGAGTCGAAATTCAGCCGACGAGAAGGCGAGGTGATGGAGGTTCTTTTTCGAAAGGGTTCGGCAACTGCGCGCGAAGTGTGGACAGCGCTCGGCGAAACGCGGACGTATTCGACGGTGCGAAAGCTCCTCAGTATTCTCGAAGAAAAAGGCCATGTGACTCACAAATCGGAAGGGGCCGCATTTGTCTATTCACCCAAAATTGAAAAGAAGGCCGCAGCTTCGACGGCGATGGGGAAACTGGTCGAAACCTTTTTTCAGGGCTCGGTCGCGGGTGCTGTTTCAAGTTTACTCGGTGAGAAAGGCCACAAGCTTTCGCCCGAAGAACTTGATCGCATTGGCAAATTAATCGAAGACGCAAAGGGAAAATAAACCAAACAGCAAATGATGAACGATCTTAATTTACCTGTTTTCCTCGCTGAATTTCTTGCGAAATCAGCCATCGTGGTGGCACTCGGTTTTACATTTGCTGCGGCTGTTCGAAGCCTCGCACCCGCTTTGAAACACGGCCTGTGGCTTCGCGTTTTTGCCGCAAGTTTGGCGATTCCGCTGCTGCTGTTGGTGTTTCCCCGTTGGGAAATTTTGCCAAGTCTAACTGAGACCCCAGCGCCCGTCACTGAACCGCTTGCTGCTGTCGATTCACCGATGATCTACACATCCACCTTCACACCGGAAGGTGGAGTGATCATTCCTACCCCGCCCAATCGATTGGAGTTTTCCTGGCCGTGGATTCTCTTTTCAGTTTGGGGAATCGGCGTTGTGTTTTGGATCTTTCGTTCGTTCGCGGCCAGCGCATTTTTGCGAAAAATCGAACGGAGCGCTCGTCATCCGGATTCGGGTTTGCTCGAAAAATTCACAGCGCTGAAACAATCGGTCGGCGCGAAGCAGCCGGTCACGCTGCTGATTTCTCCGCTCGTGAAATCGCCTTTTACGTGGGGGCTCACCAGCCCACGGATCGCACTGCCGGAATCGGCGGGGGATTTTCCTGAAGCTGATATCGAAATGATTTTGCTTCACGAGCTCGAACACGTCCGCCGCCGCGATGCGCTTGCGGTGCTGATTTCGCGGATGTTTTTCGCAATGAACTGGGTCAATCCTCCTGCCTGGCTTGCGATTCGTGAAACAACGAGTCTTCGCGAAGAAGCCTGCGATCGTCGTGTCCTGAGTTCAGGTCACGCTTCCGAGAGCTATGCCGAGATGCTTTTTCGACAGGCAAAGACCGCCTCCAATCCCTATTTACAAACCTGTGCCACCGCCGTGGCCGAAACCGGAACCATAGAAAAACGTATCCAAATGATCCTGAATAACCATCTCCAACCCATTCGCGAAAAATCATCCCTCGTGTCCCGGCTTTGCGGGATCGCGATTTTGTTCGCTATTTTTGTGATCGGAATCTCCGGGTGTTCTGACAGCGAATCGAAAGTCTTCGATGCCAAAACGATCTCAGATCTGCCTGGCCAGGACAGCGAAGCGATTGTCATAATCGAGCAGAAGCTCAAAGAGATAATCGTTCCTTCCGTGAAGTTTTCAGATACGCTACTAAAGGACGCATTGGCGTTTCTCCAGCAGCGTTCCGTCGAACTCGACACCGAATCCGATCCATCGAAAAAAGGAATCAATGTTGTTTTGAACGGTTCTGCGGATGCCTTGATTACACTCAAACTCGCCAACGTGCCGCTGTCCGAAGCTCTGAAATACACCTGCCAACTCGCGAGAATGGAATACAAAGTCGAGTCTCACAAGATTCTGATCAGCCCCGAAAAAAAGTCGAGAGCGAAATCGGAAGAGACGGTCGCAGATCCCTTTGCCCAATAAATTCCAGCGGCACGGATCGACAGGGCTGATTCGATGAACAGACCCTGTTGTTTCGTTAAAATGCGTTTTATCGGATCAGGCAAAATCTGTGCATTCCACATTCGCGGTATTGCTTCGCTTGCGAAAATTCGGCACGCTTTGTTAATGAAAAAACTGATTCCCATTTTTGTGGCTTTGGCCGTTGCATTGACTTCCGCGCAGGGCGGTGAGTGGAAAACGCTCTTTGATGGAAAATCTCTCGATGGCTGGAAAGGGCTTGATTTCTGGAGTGTGAAAGACGGAACGATTTTTGGTGAAACGACGGAAGCGAAGCCGACCAAGGGAAACACGTTTCTGATTCTTCAGGACGAAGTGGTGACTGATTTTGAGTTCACTTGCCAGGTGAAATTCGGCGGGAATAATTCGGGCGTGATGTATCGGTCGAACACTGTCGATGAAGCGAATTTTGTGATGGCTGGTTATCAGGCTGACCTTCACCCAAAAGCTGAGTATTTTGGAATGCTTTACGGCGAGAAATTTGGCAAACGCGGGATCGTTGCTCAGCGTGGTCAGCGAGTCGTCACGAAGGCAGATGGATCGAAAGCAGTTGTCAACGCGATTGGTGATGACGCAAAACTGGTCGATACGGAGTGGAATGAATTGCGTGTCGTGGCCGTTGGAGATCGCATTCTACATTTTGTGAACGGCCAGATCACAATGGACCTCACCGAGAATCACCCGGACGCGATTGCCAAAGGCCAGATTGGTCTTCAGCTCCATGCTGGCCCTGCGATGTGGGTGAATTTTAAGGATCTGAAGCTACGTCACCTCGAAGGCGACGAAGCAAAGGCAGTGCTTGCTGAAGGAGTTGCTATTTCTGACAAGTCCGCGAAACCAGCACCAAAACCGATCCCCGCAAAAGGTAAGGGGAAGGGCAAAGGAAAAGCAGGGAAGAAAGCGGCTGCAGCGCCGGCTCAAAAAAAAACGACACAGCGTGGCTGAAGTCGGGTGAGAAGCCACAGTGGATTTGGAATGAAAGAAATGCCGGGAAGAAACTTTGGCTGCGTCATGAGTTTGAGATTCCCGCTGACGTAAAGTCGGCGACGATTTACGCGACTTGCGACAACGGTGCGACGTTGTTCCTGAACGGCGAGAAAATCGGCGAATGCCCCGATTGGTATTTTCCGATTCATCGCAGCGGATTGGAAAAGTTGCTTAAAAAGGGTACCAATACGATTGCCGCTTCAGCAACCAACGAGGGTGACGTTGCTGCATTCATCCTTCGATTGGATATCGAAACCACTGACGGTAAGAAACTGACCGTCACGTCGAAGGCCGCCGGTTGGAAAGGCACAAATACAAAGCCTGCTGATGGTTGGGAAAAAGCGGGATTCGATAGTCCCGCGTGGAGTGAAAAACTGAAATCGTTTGGCGAAATCGGCATCGGTCCGTGGGGAATTCCAAATGGCACGAAAGGTAGCGGGGGAGGTCGTACGCCACAGAAAAAAAGTCCGATCGAATCGGAAGACATCACGGTTGCAGAGGGCTTCAAGGTCGAGTTGCTCTATACCGTTCCCCGAGACGAACAGGGCTCGTGGGTATCGCTAACGAAAGATCCGAAGGGCCGATTTTATTCCTGCGATCAGGGAAAACAGGGGCTTTTTCGCATTACTGTTAGTGGTGCCGAAACTGAGGTTGAAAAAATTGAACTTGATGGTTTAAGCGGTGCGCAAGGTTTGGAATGGGCATTCGGTGGATTGTATTTCAACAAAAATGGCGGCGTTCTCTACAAGCTGACGGATTCCGATGGTGACGACAAATTGGACAAAATCGAAGAGCTGCCGAATGGAACGGGGGGCGGCGAGCATGGCAATCACGCGGTCACGCTCACGCCGGATGGCAAGGGGCTTTTTCTTGATGGGGGAAACCACGCACCAATACCGCCGGAAGAATCGATTACGCGGAAACGAGTGCAGTCGTGGGATGAGGATTTGCTGCTTCCCCGCCAATGGGATGCACGCGGTCATGCGCGCGGGAAGCTTGCGCCGGGCGGCTGGGTTTCGCGTTTTGACCCCGAAGCAAAAACGCACGATATCATTTCGACCGGTTATCGAAATCAGTATGACGTCGCCCTAAATTCTATGGGTGATTTGTTTACCTATGACGCAGACATGGAGTGGGATCTCGGCATGCCGTGGTACCGCCCGACGCGGATCAATTTCGTGGTGAGCGGTTCCGATTACGGCTGGCGCTCAGGTTCAGGAAAATGGCCAAGCTACTACGAAGACTCGCTGCCGCCCGTTGTTGAGATCGGCCCCGGCTGCCCGACCGGAGTTGTCACGGGAGTCAGGACAAAATTCCCGACGAAATATCAGGAAGCGATCTACGCGCTCGATTGGACCTTTGGCACGATTTACGTGATTCATCTCGAAGCAGACGGCGCTGGTTACAAAGGAAAAGCTGAGCCGTGGGTTTATGGATCGCCGCTTCCGGTTACCGATGCGGAAATCGGGGATGATGGGAATTTCTATTTTCTGATCGGTGGACGGAATACGCAGTCGGCGTTCTATCGGGTGAGTTATGTGGGAGACACTAAAACCGCATCAATCAAAGTGACATCTGCTAGTGACGCAGTGAATACGAGAAACGCGTTGGAAGTATTCCACGGTGTCGAAGATACCAAAGCCGTCGAAGAAGCTTGGCCATATCTCTCAAGTGAAGACCGTTTTCTCCGCCACGCCGCCCGTGTCGCGATCGAATCACAACCAGTCGATCAATGGGCTGAGCAAGTTGTAACAGAATCAGATCCACAGGCCAAAATCACTGCAGCCGTTGCGCTCGCGAGGATGGGTGACTCCGAAAAACACCGAGCTGGGCTGACGGCTGCCTTGGTTTCTCTTGATTCGGATAAACTAACGGCTCCACAGCTTCTCGGACTGCTTCGTGCTTACGCTCTGGATTTCATCCGGCTCGGAAAGCCAACTCGCACGGAAACTGCGCAAATCATCTCGGAGCTTGATCCGCTTTTACCTTCGGAAAATAATGATGTGAACACCGAGTTGATTCGTGTTCTCACCTATCTCGAAGCACCGAGCGTGGTTCCGAAAACGATGAAGCTCATTACGGAGCGAGGCGAAACCGAAGTTCCTGATTGGACCGAGCTAGCAAGCCGAAACCCAAGTTACGGTGGCACCATTTTGAAGGTGCTCGAAAATCATCCGCCGTCTCGCGAGATCAATTATGCCTTCATGCTGCGTAATACCCGCAGGGGCTGGACAACGGAAACGCGCCGTCAGTATTTCGAGTTTTTGAACGAAGCCGCGAAGTTTTCGGGTGGCGCGAGTTATCCCGGTTTCCTTGCCAACATCCGCACTGAAGCCCTCGGAAATTGCAGCGATGCCGACCGAGCCGCGGTTGCAGAAATCACCGGCGAAGATTTCAATCCCAAGCCTGATTTTGAAATCAAACAGCCCGTCGGCCCCGGTCGGGTATGGACTCTCGCGGAAGCAAACGCCGAAATTGGGAATCGCGGAAAAGGCCGCAGTTTCGAAAGAGGACGGAATTTGTTTCACGCCACCGCTTGTGCGGCCTGCCATCGTTTCGACGGACTCGGCGGAGCGATTGGACCAGATCTCACGAGTGTGAAAAACAAGTTCGATCGGAAATATCTCATCGAATCTATTATCGATCCGAGCAAAACTATTTCCGACCAATACGGCTCTTCAATGGTGACGCTGAAGAACGGCAAGGCCCATACCGGCCTCGCGGTTGAGAACGGCGAGGACTTCGCGATTTACCCACCTGACGCGACTGCCGAGCCGATCAAAGTCAAAACCGCTGAGGTGGCCAAAGTCGATCAAGTCCCGGTTTCGCAAATGCCACCGGGCCTGATCAATACGCTGAATCCCGAAGAACTTGCAGATCTCGTCGCCTACCTCATGAGCGGTGGCGATGCGAATAACAAGGCTTTCAAGGAGTGATTCCAAACTCCGACAGCTCAATCGTCTGAAATATCATGTCGGCCCGCGAGGATTCGTAGAGAATTCCGAGCGTGTCATCATCCACCATTACGAGGGAGCTGTAGGCTCCGCCTTTTTCATCGAGCAGGATTTTTTTATCGTCCGGCCAAGTTTTTCCATCGTCAAAACTGACCCGCACGGTCATTTTTGCGCGCTTTGTTTTACTGTTCGGATTCGAGAAGAATAAAACCCGCTTGCCGTCTTTCAGCGTGTGACTGATCAGGCTAGCCATGCAGACCGGTTCGGGTAACGCGCCGTGATCCGACGCATGGACCGTCCAATTCTTTCCAAAATCGGAGGTAATACGAACCGCTCGACCATTCGTTTCCGATTTGTCTGAACGATTTCGATTGTCCCGAATGTTAAGCATCAGCGAACCATCGCTCAGTTCGGCGACGGCACACTCCGAGGTGTTTCGCGTCGCCGCAGTCGAAAGCGTCCACGTTTTTCCGTGATCTTTACTCCACATTAAATTCGAAAACGGCTCCCCTTTCTCGTCCCGCCCCTGTGTCGGCATCACCAGGGTGCCGTCTTTCAGCGCAATGCCATTCCCCGGAGCAGGGGCAAAAAGATACCACTTCGGATCTTTCAAACGCTTCGTCCAATTCTCCGTTTTCGACCACGTCTTCCCCTCATCATTTGATCGCACCATCATGAACTGTGTCGATTTTTCAATCTCGTGTCCCGGTCCCGATCCATTCCCGCGCCATTGATGCGTATCCGGCTTTCCATGCGTCCACAAGGCCGAAACGATGATCTCTCCTGTCGCTGGATCGACCAAAATATTTGGATCCGAGCATCCGTTTAAATCCTGGCCAAGCCCGCCGAATTCACCCATGTCCATGATTGCGCAGGGCGCTACCCACGTCTTTCCGCCGTCTGTAGAGCGCGAAAGCCCAATGTCCATGTGCCCCTGCAAATCACGTCTGCTGGTGTAACGCATATCATAAGTCGCCAGTAAAGTTCCGTCATTGGTTCGAGCAATCGCCGGAATCCGAAAGGTGTGGCAATCGGCATCGCCTTGTTTGTGAATAACGACGAACGGGCGCTCTTCAGCGAAGGCTGAACCAAAAAGAGAAATAAAAATCGAGAAGAACAAGAATTTCATGGAAAGACAAAATGAGCCATCTCATTGATTTTATCCAGATCCATTTTCACGAACCAACAGGGCGAGAAGCTGGCTCGCCAGCGGTCTGAGGATTCTCGCGCAGCGGAACCGGAAGATAGCCCTGATACAAGGCAACAGGGTTGATTCGTGTCGGTGCATGACAAAAAAACGACTCGGAATTTCAGGCGACTGCGCGATTGCTTATGAATGCAAGATTCAGAATCGAAGGGGTTTGTGATTCGTCCGGCGGTGCCGACGGATTGCGAAATCATCACAGAATTCAATATTCGGCTGGCATCCGAAACGGAAGATCATGAACTGGATCATGCAACGCTGACAGCAGGCGTCGCCGCGTTGCTGGAGGATTCTTCGAAGGGCCGCTATTTTATCGCAGAAAATGAAGCCAATGAAATCATCGGCCAGCTCATGTTTACCTTCGAGTGGAGTGATTGGCGAAACGGCATGATGTGGTGGCTGCAAAGCGTTTACGTTCGTGCGGATGCCCGAAAACAGGGCGTGTTCTCGGGACTTCTGAATCACGTCACGGAACTCGCAACAGCCGCCTCCGAGGTTCGCGGCATTCGCCTGTATGTTGATAACGAGAATGAAACGGCGCGTCAAACCTACCGTGCACGCGGTTTCGAAGATCCAAATTATCGCGTGATGGAAACGCTGTTTTCTGATTAAGATCATCAGATGCACTTCCGTCTTCTCCTTTTCCTCACATTTTTTGCGGAACCGCAGCTACTCGAAGCTGGCTCCGTTACGATTGATTCGGGCTGGCATCATTTGCGAAATGCAGAACCACGAGAGTGGTCGCATTTTCCTGAGAAGGCGAAAGTCACCAAATTTCGAGTTGAGTTCGATTTGGAAAAGCCGGAATCATTTGAACTCCTGGCGTTGCGACAAGAGGAAACGAAACAGACTTGGGAAGTCAGGCTGAACGACGTAAAGATCGGTAATTTAGTGCGTGATCACAATCGGACCGAGCATGGGATTGAAGTCCCGAAAGGACTGTTGAAGGCGAGCGGGAACGTTCTCGAAATTTCAACCACTTCAGAAAATCCCGATGATATTTATGTCGGTGATATCGTTCTTCACGATGTCGCTTTTCAGTTGTCTACTTCGGAGCAAGCTGATGAACTCGCGAAGATGCGTGGCTTTCGCCGGGCAGTTCCGCCTCAAAATGGGAAGCTGAAACTGTCGTGCGTCGACGCCAAATCAAAGGCTGCAATTCCATGTCGTTTCACGATTGTTGATGTCTCAAGCGGGACGCTTGCTTTTGTAGGGGCGGAATCAAATGACCGGTTGGCGGTCCGTGAAGGCGTTGTCTACACGATCGACGGCAATGCTGAGATTGGACTTTCGAAAGAGAAAATCTACGACGTCTATTGTGGTCGCGGCTTTGAATATGGTCTGCAAATGCAGCGATTGATCATTGAGGACGACGAGCCAGTTGAGCTCAATTTCGAAATTCAACGACAAGTTGACACAGCTGGTTTGGTGGCGTGCGACACCCATCTGCACACGTTTGAGTTTGATCGTCATGGCGACTGCACTGTCGGTGAACGATTGATCTCGGTAGCTGGCGAGGGAGTTGAGTTGCCGGTTTCCACTGGGCATGATAAGCACATCGAGTATCCCAAGTCTCCGTGGTTTACTCCCGTTCTGGGTTGCGAAGTCACGACCAGTCTCGGGCACTTTAATTCATTTCCGGTTATTCCCGGTTCGGCTTCTGCGGAGCATAAGCTTCGTCCGTGGGACAAGATCTTCACGAATATCTATGCGACGCCGGGGGTGAAAATTTGTATTCTCAATCACGGTCGTGACCTTCATCGAAACTATACTCCGTTGGCTCTGGAAAATTTTGATTTAAAAACGGGCGCTTTTTACGACGATCGGAAGTTGCTCGCGAACGGAATTGAAATCATTAATTCTGGAGCGACTCAGACTGATCCGATGCAGCTGGTTCACGACTGGTTTGCGTTGCTGAAAAGCGGTCATAAAATTGCCGCCGTTGGTGCAAGCGACAGCCACACGGTAAACTTTGCGATCCCGGGACAGGGTCGGACTTATCTTGAAGCTGATGATTCTGATCCAGCAGCCATCAATGTCGACACGGCGATTAAATCATTTCTTGATGGCAAAACGTGGGTCAGTTTTGGACTTTTAACGCGGCTTGATTTGAAGGGTGAAAACGCGTCAGTGAAAGTTCTCGGTCCGAATTGGACAAAGGCTGAACGCGTCGAAATTTTTCGAAATGGTGAGTCGGTTAAAGTCATTGAAATCCCTGTTGAATCCCAATCAGCCGCCGGAGAGAAGTTCGCGAAAACTTTTGCTCTTACTGATTTGAAAGCCAACAAAGGTGATTTTCTCTGCGCCGTTGCAACGGGGCCCGGATTCGGACCTGAAGCACCGTGGTGGCCGATGATGCCGCCTTATCAGCCAGACTCCGATGTTCTGAAAACCTATGTTTTCGGAATGAGCCCGGCCGTTTGGATTAAGTAGCCAACGCTATTTTGTAGCTTGTTGAATAAACGCAATCAGATCGGCCATCTTATGTGGATCGAGCGTTGCTTCGAGTCCCTCGGGCATTGCAGAGCGTCCTGTGTTTTCCATCTTCGAAATCTGGCTGCGGGAAATTTCCTTCGTTGAGCTATCTAATGCCTTCAGTGAAATCGTGTCGCCGCTTTCTCCCTGGATCATACCGGCTGCATTTGAGCCATCCTTTAGCGTAATCAAATAGAGAAGGAACTTGTCTA
>ERZ887942.1798-NODE-1798-length-14119-cov-6.710538_pt1 | contig 14119 bp, 18 predicted proteins | sample MGYA00521099_ERZ887942 | MGnify/ENA primary metagenome ERZ887942 (study PRJEB32303, sample SAMEA104408605) | aquatic metagenome | biome: Brackish water; feature: Pelagic; material: water | place: Baltic Sea | collected 2014-06-07T06:48:00 | depth 16,251 m ... | reverse complement strand
GAAAAATGGAGGCCTCACAAGTGGCTGACATTTTAGGAAATGGCGACACAGCCCCATTATAACAGGATTTAGAGCCAAATTTTCACATTTGACCTGAGTGCAGAAAACTGTTACACCTTCTACCGTGTATTTCTGTCTAAAATACGGGATGAAGCCATATCTTTCCATAGCCTTAATTTCAGGAATCTTTTGCATTCTGCCTGCGTGCAAAACGCGGTCAAACTTCGCTTCCGCGTCGACGGGCTCTGCCTTCGCTGCCTTCGCTGCATTTGGAGCAAAAAAGCAAGCGGAAGAAAAGCCAGAATCTGATCTAAAGCCTGCTGTCATTGGATTGGTGGGGCAAGACCAGGTCGAGCAAGTCAGCTTCAGCGCGAGCGATGTCATGGAATCAAATCCGGGCACCACACTGATCGCCAGCAACCATTTTGCCGAACAAATGAACATCCGGACGACGGCTTATTGTCATTTGGAAGCCGATTCGATCCCATATGGGACAAAATGTGCTGACGGCAGTGAGTTAAAGTTCGGACAAGTTCGCAGTGCCGCTGCTGACTGGTCACGCTACCCAGTCGGGACTCGCTTCAAGATCAAAGGAATGCCATATGAGTATATCGTTGATGATTATGGCAGCGCCCTTGTTGGATCAAACACAATCGATTTGTATAAGCCGACATTCACTCAGATGAATCAGTGGGGAGTCCGTGAAGTTCCAATCGAGGTCATCAAGTGGGGCTGCTATGAACGGAGCCGGAAGATTTTGGCAGGAAGGGTTAAAAAGCCGTGCGCATCACATGTTCGCGAAATGCATGACGCTATCGTTGAAAAACGCGTTTCCCATCGCGTAAAACCAGCGCCGATGCCAAAACTACCCCCGGTTGGCAACCCAACCGATCTGTTGCGCAACGATACCAGCGCTTAAGTAAATTTCCCTCCGATCGAGATGATGACGAAGGCTGAGCGTGCTGCTTTTGTCGAGAAAAGACTCGCTGATCTCTATCCCGAGACGCCGATTCCTCTCGATCACACCGATATCTTCACTCTGCTCATTGCGGTTCTTCTTTCTGCTCAATGCACGGACGAGCGGGTCAACAAGATCACTCCCGCTCTTTTTAAAATGGCCGACACGCCTGAAAAAATGGCGGCCACTTCGATCGAAGCAATTCAAGCGATCATTCGACCCTGCGGGCTGTCTCCGCAAAAAGCGAAGGCCATTTACAATCTATCACATCTGCTAATCGAACGGCATGACGGCGAAGTTCCGGCAGATTTTGCAGCGCTTGAGAACCTACCCGGAGTAGGCCACAAAACCGCCTCGGTCGTGATGAGCCAGGCTTTCGGTGTTCCCGCATTTCCAGTCGACACCCATATTCACAGGCTGGCCCAACGTTGGAAACTGACGAATGGGAAGAACGTAACACAGACCGAAAAGGATCTGAAACGCTGTTTTCCAAAAGAAGAATGGAACGCGCTCCATCTCCGTATCATCTTTTACGGACGGGAATACTGCTCAGCGCGAGGCTGCGATGGAATGGTTTGTGACATTTGCCGAACGCTTTTTCCGGACCGAAAACGCGGGATTAAGGTCAAGAAGGCGTGACTCCCTTTGTCAGCAACAAATTCCCGTATTTCCCCGTATCACCCGTCATAACAACGGCGAACGCACTTTTTGCAGCTTCGTAAAACGCAAATCGCTCAATTTTCTCAATCGGAGGAGTGCCCGGAGCCAGTTCGTCGATCACTTTTCGATAAGACTCCTCAACAGACGGATCCGCCTCATCGCCCTCAACCGGAGCCATCATCGCGACCGGCCCATCAAGATAGCTATCCAGCTCGAATAACGGCAAAATTCCCGCCAGTAAATCCGATATCAGCAATCCGTCAGCTCGAAGCGTGTTCGCATTCACCGACTCACCTGGAAAATGGGCGTCAGCCAGAATAATCGTGTCGCCATGGCCCATTCGGCAGAGCGTCGCGAGCAATTCCGGGCTCAACAGCGGAGAAATTCCTTTCAGCATGAGACCAAAATGGCGCGGAACATCAGAATCGCAAACTACGTATCAGCGCTCGGTGCGAATCCAATTCACATAATGATTCAAATCCCCTGTGACGCCGACTTTTCGCCCCAACTCTTTACATGCAGCATTCGTCACAATCATCGTCGGAAATCCCTGAACTCGATATTGCTTCAGCATCGCTTCCTGCCCCGCCGTCGCACCTCTGCGCCCGACATCAATCACATTCATTCGGATTTCCTTGTTCTGAAATTGCTTCCAGGCCTTCTGCTTCAAAATCGTTTTTTCCAAATGAACGCAGGCTGAACACCAATCCGATCCAGTGAAGAGAATCACCTGACGACGTTCCACCATTGGAATTGTGCCGTTCGGTGAGGGCGTTGGTGGAGGATCACTAAAAAATTCACCTCCCACCTGCCAAATCAAAAATGCGGCTAGTAAAACTGTAAAGAACTTCAACCTGGTTATAAAATTACCACATTTTTAATGAAATTTCACAATTTAGAAATCACTTGTTTTGTGCCCTTCAATTTCGGCTTCACCTTGAAAAAATCGCGCATCAGCCTTTTAAAAACCGAACGTTTGAATTCAGGGACCCAATTCAGAATAAATTCTTCAGGATAAATCCACCGCACTTTGGAAAATTCAGGCGTATGCAGATCCAATTTGAAGTCTGATTTTTTCCCCAGGTAATCACAGAGAAAAAACGTCTGCTCCTGCCCACAAAACTCACCTTTTTTTAAATGCCCGTTGGGAAATTTGTAGCGATAACCCGTTCGGCAAGCCACGACATTGTATAAATTCTGACCAACGCCGATCTCTTCTTCCACTTCGCGATGCAGCGCTCCCAGTAGATCTTCTCCTTTGTCCACTCCGCCTTGAGGAAACTGCCAGCAACCTTTGAAGTCAGCGCGTTGGCCGATGAGAATCTTGCCATTTTTTGGCTTTCTCAGAATTGCTGCGACGTTGGGGCGATAGGTAGCCATCGTAGGATTTCGAGCTTCCGTTTTTGTCAGCTTCGTGGGATCATTTAGGGGTGAACTCCATCCAACGCAACCGTGAAATTGGGTCAATTAAATTGATCTTAATCGCCGGCCTCGCTCTTTCCATTGCACTGATCATCTTTGCAATCGTCCACTGGTCCGACAACAATGTGGTAAAACGGAAACAGGCCGCGCTCATCACATCAATCGAAAAACGAAATCGTGGCAAGATTATGAAACTCATGTCCGAAGAATATTCGGATCGATGGGGTTTCAACAAAGATCAGGCCTCCCTTGCCTGCCGGGAGGCCGGCTCACAATTTATCTCCCTCGTGGTGAAGGCCCAAAAAGAACAGTTTGAATTCAACGACGATGATACCGCAACCGCAACCATGAACCTGAAACTGAGCGGCCGTGCGCTTGGAGTTGGCAGCGAAATCTTACGACGCGCTAATCAACTCAAAACGCCGTGGATTTTCACGTGGAAGAAAGAAGGATTCGGTCCGGGAAGCTGGAAGCTCATTAAGATCGAAAACAAATCGATCCCCGACAACGCTTACGGATACCGTCCTGGCGACTTCGATGATTTGTTAAACGGAAATTGACCGCGAAAGAATTCAAAACCAAACCGGTTGACCGATGTTCAATCTCGAAAGACCCTGTTTCAGAAAAAATCAGATTATTATGAAATTCCTCCTGACCCCATTGCTCTCCGGCCTGCTCCTGTCCGGATCACTTTTTGCTCAAACCAACGGAGGCGGCACTGGAACCACTCAAGACAACGGGATCAAAGGTTTTTGGGAATGCGAAACCAGCGGCGGACGATTCGTCGCCCGGCTCGACCAAATCACTTCCGTTAGCGAGCATACTTATCTCATCGACGGCGGCGTGCGCGTTTACGAATGCACCATCGGGACCGACGGCGGCTTGATTGCCCGGTATTATTTCCTCGAGCCGATCACGGAAAATTCAGCGCTCACCACCGGTAAAGCGTCGCTGGAGCGCCTCAAATCGATCACCAACAAGGTGACCGCAAAAACCGGTCACGGCGATGTCGATACCATCGTGACCAAGCATTATCCGGATACGACCCACGCGAAAACGATCGAATACCGTCTGAAATACAAAGACACCATCAAGCGAATTTACGATCACGCCCACCGCGTTTGGGCCCAGGAAAAAGGACGGGGCGAGAAAAACAAGCTCACCATCATCGACGGTTAATTCCGTCGATTTTCCGATTCTACGAACCATCAGGGTCTGTTCGATGAACGCACCCTGTTCGATCGTGGATCCCGTTTTACTTTCCAGCCGGAGTCCGTTTTTTCGGCAGGAGTGACTCCTTAGCCGGCCACGGTGTTGTTCGATCAAAAAGCGTCGCGTATTTCGCGTAATGAGGAGTCCGCGCTTCGGTTTTGATCGATGAAACCACTAAGTCATAGATCGTTTGAAGGCTTTCTAAATCGGACGCAGATGCAGCATCCGCAGCTCGGTTTTTCAGTTCCAGACGATCCTTTGATAAATCGTAAAGCTCCTCGGTTGGCTTCATCCCCTCACCCGCATAATACCAGTGCAAGTATTTGAAGCGCTCCGTCACAATTCCAAACGTGTGGGTTTGCTCCGGCCCCCAAAAATTCATGATTGCGAGATGATCCCGAATCCTCGCAGACGGATCATCGAGCAGTGGGATCAGGCTCTTCCCATCCATTTCCGGCGGCACCGGCACCCCGGCCAATTCAAGCATCGTTGGTGCAAAATCAATGTTCGCCGTCAATGCCTCCGTCCGCTGATTTTTCCCGGCTGACTTGTGAAACGGCGAATAAACGATCAACGGAACTCGCATGCTTTCTTCGTAAGGCAACACCTTCGATCCATAGCCGTGAGCCCCGCAAAAGAAGCCGTTGTCCGAGGTGTAAATAATGATCGTGTTGTCAGCCACACCCGCTTTTTCAACCGCATCGCGCACCATACCCACAGCAACATCGATGGCGTAAATTTGCTGATGATAGACGGCCATCACCTCATCAAAATTGTTTGAGTAGCCCCACGATTCAAACCGTAGATACTGGCGTCCTTTTTTACTTTGAGGAGCAAAATGCTCTCCGTTGTTGCGACCATAATTAAGCGGCTTCGTGAATGTTTTCCCTGCATAGACTGCGCTATCGATTGGGTCAGGCGTCGTAGGTCGGTGCGGCGCTTTAAAACTGATCGACAGACAGAATGGCTTTTTCGCCTCAACGGATTCGTTAACAAAATCACGCCCAAAAGCTCCGTATGAACGCGTTGAGTGTGGATATTCTTTCGCGTATTTCGCCATCGATGGGTTTTTCTTTGTGGCGTAGCTGGTCTGCCCAGGACCACCACCCCACTTATCAAAAAAGCTATCATGCTCTTTTTGTTTTCCTTCAATTTCGACTCCAAATTTTCCGGCAAATGCCGTTCGATATCCCGCTTTCCGAAGCAGCACGGGATAGCTTTTTTTAACCTGAGTCTCGCTAAGATTTCCAGTGTTGAAATTGCAGCCCGTTTTCCATTCGTATTGGCCTAGCAAAATATTCGCCCGACTCGCCATGCAGATCGCGGTCGTATCGTAGTGGTGATCAAAGATCAGCCCGTCACTTGCCAACTTGTCGATGTTCGGCGTCGAAACATCGGCGTTTCCGTAGCAACCAAGCGAATCAAAATTTTGATCATCGGCCAACAGGAAAATCAAATTGGGCTGCTGCGCAATCGCGAAACTGGCGCATACGAAAAAACTGAGAATGAATCGAGTCATAGCGTTCAGATTAACAAAATCATCGAAATTGGCCAATGACACGATCAAAGGAAAAATCTCAGCTGCGCCTGATTGCGGAATTGCCCGTCGCGCGATTTTACGATGAAATGATGGCTATCTCACTAATCATGAAATTTCCCAAACTCCTCATTTTTCCGGCTCTCTTCATTTCCAGTGTTGCAATTGGCCAACAGAAAGAAGTGATCGATCTGGTTCTCGTTGCCGGTCAATCAAACGCAGTTGGAGCTGACACCCAGCCATCTGAACTGCCGGCTGATCCCACTGACAAGAACGTGCTCTTCTGGTGGCGAACAGGTGATCCTCCGCCAGACGCACATGATTCGACGAGTGGCGGGAAAAAGTGGACCTACCTCCAGCCACAGCCGGTCGGAAACCCCATGAAAAAAGGCACAATGCCACGGCAGTATGGAAACTTCGCCGCAAAAGACGGTGGCTTTGGCCCCGAAATTGGATTTGCCCGGCACCTCTTGAAAACCGATCCCAACCGAAAACTCGCCATCGTGAAAGCGGCGTTCAGCGGAACGGGGATTCGGAAAGACTGGGATCCCGAAGACAAAACGGGCGATTCCGGAGTCTGTTACCGCGCGCTCATTTCAGAAACCAATGCAGCCCTCAAAGCGGCGAAAGCCGAAGGAAAAACGCTGAAGATTCGGGCTTTGATCTGGGTTCAGGGTGAAAGCGATGCCAATCTCAATGACGTGGATCACTATGAAAAAGCGCTCACTGAAATGATCGCTGCCCTGCGTCGGGATCTCTATGCTCCGGATATGATGGCGCTGGTCGCAGTGAATACGAAATTTGGTTATGGGAAAAAAAAACTCATGCCAAAAATCGTTGATGCTCAGAAAGCAGTGGCGGCTGCAGATGAAAATTCGATTTATGTCGATACCTCATCCGCAACGACGGCAAACCCCGCTCACTACGATACCAAAGGCACTCTCAATGTCGGTCAATGGTTCGGTGAAGCTTTTCTAAAAGCCGAATCGGAAAACAAAAAAGGCGACCAGTGAAGGCCGCCTTTTTTTGAATACTTGGTTGTTGCTAGGGTTTTCGAATCAGACCGTGCGAGTGTAGGTGCGGCTGCTTCCATTTGAGTAAATTCCGCGATAAGTAATCACGGTGACGTTGCGGTAAACTGGGGTTCCGCAAGGGCGGTAGTAGCTCACGACACGGTCGCAGCGGCGGCAAACTTCGATGGTGCGAACCAAGTAAGGTGCCCGCTCGCAACCGTGACCATGCCCGTGGCCACCGCCGATTTGAATGCTGAAACGTGGACCGGCTTCGGCTTCAGGAGCTGTAATGAAAAGGCCGGTGAGGATGACTGCTGCTGCTGCGATGATGATTTTTTTCATAGTGGTCAGTTAGGTAGAATTTGTTTTGGCAGAAGTGGTTTGTTGTTCTGCCTGACTGACGGGTGGGCATTTTGATTTATGCGAAAACCTTACAAAAAAAATCCAACTGCGATTGATCACGAGATCACCACAGTTGGATTTTAAATTTTTTTGAGATCTAAAGTTTTCTCACGCAATAGACGTCGCCCGGCGTTTCCGCACGTCTTCGGCAAGCTTATCAAGCATCTCGACAGTCGTATCCCAATTCACGCAGGAATCGGTCACGCTGACGCCATACTGAAGTTGATCCAGTGTTTCGAGACTGAGCTTCTGATTGCCTTCGTTGATGTTACTCTCGATCATCACTGAACAAATCGAAGAGTCACCTCCTGCAATCTGACGACCGATTTCAGCACATACAGCACCCTGCTTCCGATAATCTTTCTCGCTGTTGGCATGGCTGCAATCAATCATGATGCGGTTGTGAATCCCTTTCGTTTCAAGCGCCTTGCGAACTTCAGCAACCGATTCCATATCGTAATTCGTGCCGGTGTTTTTTCCGCCTCGCAAAATGATGTGGCAGGTCTCGTTTCCTGTCGTTGCAACAATAGCAGAGTCGCCCGCTTTTGTGACAGAGAGAAAACGATGTGGATGACTCGCGGCACCGATTGCATCAATCGCGATTTGAAAATTTCCGCCAGTTCCATTTTTGAAACCAACCGGCATGCTAAGACCTGAAGCCAACTCCCTGTGGCACTGGCTTTCTGTGGTCCGGGCGCCAATCGCTCCCCAACTCACCAAATCGGCGATGTATTGCGGGGAGATCGTGTCGAGAAACTCCGTTCCCGCCGGCATTCCTTTTTCGGCGAGGTCGAGCAACAACTTGCGGGCAACAGCAAGACCACGATTGATTTCATACGAATCGTTCATGTCAGGATCATTGATCAATCCCTTCCAGCCAACCGTGGTGCGTGGCTTTTCAAAATAGACCCGCATGATGATTTGGAGATCATCTTTCACCGTTTCAGCATAGGCGGCGAGCTTTTCAGCATAATCATGAGCCGCATCGATATCGTGAATCGAGCATGGACCGACAACGGCAAGCACGCGATCATCGCTGCCGTTTAAAATTGCAGCAGCTTCATCACGAGCCTTTTTCACCGTCGCGGCGGCTGTTGGGGTAATCGCTTCCTGCTCCATCAAAATCGTTGGAGCGATCAGTTGATGAAGGTCAGCAATGCGAATGTCGTCTGTGGTTGCGTTCGTGGACATGAGGCGGTGAATAAGGAGCGGAATTGGGTGACTTTAAAGTAAAAAAACCGAGTGAAATGTCCTCAAAAAATCGGTAATGTTATAATACCAGATATGCCGAAAGGAAAACGCCCTCACCTCCGCAAAGACCCCCGCGATTTCATGGCCGGCGGGATTTTTAATATTCCGCAGAACCGAAAATTTTCGACGGGCGATGAAGCCATCGACGCCAGGATCTCTGATTTAGTCGACGATTTTGGCTGCGCCACATCATCTTCATTCATCAAAGAATTGGTGACGACAGCTCTGCAAATGGGTAAAGACAGCCTCGTTGAAGGCGATTTAAAGCTCTACAACCGTGCCCTGAAGGAGATGCGGGCTTCCAGCAACGTATTCGCGCCTTTCACCGAAGAGCGAAAAGTATCCGTTTATGGCAGTGCCCGAACCAAACCGGGGGAGCCGGAATTTGAGGCCGCCAAAGAATTTGCGCGCCACATGAAAGACGCCGGTTTCATGACTATTACCGGTGCAGGTGACGGCATTATGGGGGCCGCCCAGAAAGGTGCCGGCCGTGAAAACGGTTTTGGTTTGAATATTCGCCTGCCATTTGAACAAAGTGCCAATGTCACGATCCACGGCGATCCAAAGCTGATTGATTACAATTATTTCTTCACGCGGAAGCTCGCTTTCGTAAAAGAATCAGACGCTGCGGCCCTTTTCCCGGGTGGATTTGGAACCATGGACGAAGGATTTGAAGTCCTCACATTGATGCAAACCGGCAAAGCACTGATTTACCCAGTCGTCATGGTCGATGCTCCCGGCGGAACCTATTGGAAGACGTGGGAACGCTTTGTGAAAGACCAACTGTTTCGACTTGGCCTTATTTCAGAAGCCGATTTCAGCCTTTTCAAAATCACCGATGACATCGACGAAGCCGTCGCAGAAATCGTGACCTTTTATCGGAATTTTCACAGTTACCGGTTTGTAAAAGGCAAGATGGTTATCCGGATGAACTTTGAGTTGAGCGACGGATTTGTGGCCGGCCTGAACGAAGACTTCAAAGATATTTTAGCTGAAGGCGAATTCGAAACCTGTAAGGCACTGCCTCAGGAAGCGAACGAGAAGCATCTCGCTGATATGCCACGACTCATATTTTCAGCCGAACGCGGTCGGGCTGGACGAATTCGTGAGCTGATTAACCGTATCAATCAGGTTGCTGCCTGATTTAGTTTTTCGGCGGCATCACGCAAAACTCCAAGACGTGGCCATCTGGATCTTCAATGAAGATCTGGCGCGCTCCGTCGGGTCGGAGATTTATATTCACAATCGTAGCTGATTTCGCCTCCAAATGACGCTGGCAGGCCTCAAAGTCAGCGACTTCCATCGCGAAATGGTCACCACGAGGATGTTCGTGAAGTTCCGTGGTTAAACCTTCCAACAGGTGAAGCTCGCGCGTCTCACCGAGCGCAAACCACGCGCCTTCGAAATCAAACGCAGGCCGCGGCTTCTGCTTCAGGCAGACGATGTCTTCGTAAAATTGAATGCTGCGCGCAACATCGCTGACTGCGAGCGCGACGTGATTGAGGTCGACAATTTCGATCATGCTCACAGGTAAAGCCCAACTGCCATCATTTTCAAAGCCGCATGATAAAATCGTCCATCACAAAGCCGCCACCAATACCGCTGCAACGCTCTTCGACCGTCGAAAATCCGTTTTTCTCATACGCGGCAATCGCCGTCGTATTCCCCCGATTGACCCGCAGCCACAGCTTCTCATCAATGCCAATTCGCCGCCGGATTTCCAAAATCGCACCTGATGCAAGCCCCTGCCGATGAAACCTCGGATCCACGTATAGTTTGTGAAGCCAAGTTCCGCCATCCTCCGAATCCTCTCCAAAAGCCGCGTATCCAGCGGTTTCTCCTGTTTCGGATTCGATAAAAAAATACGTCACCCCGCGTTCTAAATCCTCGCGAATTTTCTCAGGCGAATACATCCATTTCAGCATGAATTCAATCTGCTCGACCGAGATCATTTCTGAATAGACCTGCGGCCAAATTCGCGCCGCCATCTCCGAAATTGCTTCCGCATCTTCCGGCTGACAATCGCGAAACTTCATAAGATCTTAGGCTCCGCGAAGTCGAGAAACTTCCGGCAACGTCAGCATTTTCTCGACGATGTCCTCGCGTTTCCCGTGTTTCAGTTCATCAAACGTAACCGAACGCTCGAGATTAAATTTCCCCGACTGCGTGCGCCGCAGCGCGCTGAGGTGTGCCCCGCAGCCAAATTTCTCACCGATATCATGCGCATAGGTCCGAACGTAAAAACCCTTGCTGCACTTCACCGTGAAATCGATTCGCGGCAGTTCGATTCCATCGATCCGGTATCCCGAAATATGCACAAACCGTGGCTCGCGCTCAACGACTTTGCCCTGACGAGCCAACTTGTAGAGCGGCACGCCGTCTTTTTTGATCGCGGAAACCATCGGAGGCGTTTGATAAAAATCGCCTTTGTATTCTTCAAAGACCGCTTTGATTTCATCGTCCGAAAGCTCAGGAACCGGCTTTTCTTCCAAAATCTCACCCTCAGCGTCCTGGGTGTTCGTGGTCGCGCCGAGCGTCATGGAGCCGACATATTCTTTGTCTTCCGCCATCAACAAATCCTGAATTTTGGTCGCTTTTCCGATTACGAGAATCAGCAAACCCGTCGCCATCGGATCCAATGTTCCGCAGTGACCGATTTTCTTCATTCCAAGCGTGCGCCGTGCCACAGCCACAACATCGTGAGACGTCATGTCCTGACCTTTATCGACGAGCAATACTCCTGTTACATCCTGATTCATAAAATTTTTAAGGGCGCGAATTCTAAGAGGAAACTCATCAAAAGCAACCAGCCAAAGTCGACGAACCAACAGGGTTGGTTCGTCGAACAGACCCTATTCGATCGTTCCAAGCCAGTGAGTTTTATTTTAAATCGAGCCCGACAACACCATCGATCAAGGCGACGTCGGCGGACGATTTGATGTGCATCCCGCCACCCATTTTCAAAAGCCCGCTGGCAGATCGATAGCGACTGCCGTTTTTTCGGAGCAGCGTTCCAGTTTTAATGTCACTGAGCAAGACGTAATCGTTTGGGTCGGCTCCCGTTCGCGGAGAGGGATCGTGAATCACAATCATTCGTTCATTGGGTTTGCCTTTCTCATCGACTCCGTAGCCGACGACAGTGACCCAATGGCCGCCAACACGAACGTATTCGTCTTTTTCTGCATCGTAAGAATACCAGCCAAGATTGATCCAGGCTGTTTTTCGCATACCGACGAAACCCTGTATCCACTTGATTTGAGGATCACGAACACCCGTGAAATGTTCTTTTGGTGTCGAACGCCACCCTTGATATTTGAGAACGAAATCGCTGTCGCCAATGTCTTTTTCGACATATCGGCTGACACCACGAATCAGCCCTTTCGCACCGATTCCGTCCACCGGATCGACTTTCATGTATTCGGCAGAAGCTAGTTTATTGACGACAGAATACTGAAAGTTGAAGTCGTCGCTTTTCTTGCCCGTTTTGAGCCAAACAAGTGAATTCGAAGCCGCCACGGGACCGCAAAAACTTTTCCCTCCGCGGGCGAATTTCCCTTTCGGATCGGTCTGAACCAAATCGGGAATTTGGTCGGCCAGTGACACATCCGAAACGACAGGCGGAGCTGCGTGACAGATGAAAACACCCAGAAAAATAAAGCTAACTGACAACTTCGACGTCATATCTCAATTTGAGTTTGGGTTGTTAAATCGTGCCCCCACTTGCGCGGAAGACGGCTTCCTGAACGGCCAGATCGTGCGAACTCGGGAACGAATTCTCTTTTTCACCGCGAATAATCTGTGCCAAATCAGCCGCATCACCAACGTAGCGGGAATACGGTGGATCGAATTTGATTTCGTTTTTCCCTTTTTTGAAAATCCGATCTTCACCTTCAAATTTCCGTTCCTGATCGAGTGAAACGATCATCGATGGGCGATCCAGCGGCTGAATATGGCACGTACCCCCCGTTCCGCAGGCTGCGAAATGACGACGGGCAAACCCATCGACCTCGACACAGGTGGAACGAATCGTCGCGGTAGCTTTCGGATATTCAAACACTGCCAACATGTTGTCTTGCAGCGTGTCTTTACCTGAATCAATCACGCGACGCGGAAAAGCAGTGATGTTTTCAGGCTTCCCGAGAACGCCGATCGTCAGATCGATGATGTGGCAGCCCAGCTCGAACATGATGCCCCCCGAAAACTCATCGATTTCCTCGCGGGAAGCCATGGGAAGAACTTTGGACATCACTGCGTGGGTTTCGAAAATCTCCCCAAGCCAACCCGCGTCTCGCATTCTATGAAAAAGCTGCATCGCCGGATTGAATCGATACATGTAGCCCATTTGCACGACGAGATTCCCCGCATCGGCCTTTTTCATGATTCGCCGATAATCCGGCATCGAATTCCCCGCCGGCTTATCGAGATGACAGTGAAGCCCGGCATCGATCGCGATCTCCGTGTATTTCAAGAGATCCCGAATCGGCGTTTCCACGCCAACCGCAGCGAGATCCGGCGTGTTCAAGGCCTCTTCCAGAGTCAGAAATTTAAATTTCTTGTAGGTATCGTTTTGCTTCGCTTTCGCTAGCGCTTCGGGATCTTCTTCGACAATTCCGATCACGTCCCAATCATCGCTGCTATCGTAAACTCCGATTTTACTGGCGTGCGGATGCCCCGTTCCAATCTGAACGTATTTCAGCTTCTTCGATTTCTTCTCCGCTGCCGGAAGCAGCATGGCAGGAGCAATTGAGGCAGCGGCGGCAAGGGCAGTTCGTCGGGTTGGCATGGTGATTCAATCTTCAGGGTCATCCAGCACAGCGTATTCTTCGAGAATGCTGCGGGAGACATACTTTAGCGCCGCTTCACTGGTTGCTTCCAGATAGATCGGACACGCAAATCCGGCATCGAGCGCTTCTTTCCAGCGGCCCGCGCAGACACACCAGCGATCACCCGGCTTCAGCCCCGCGAAACCATATTCGGGCATCGGCGTCGACAAATCGTTTCCGGTTTCTTTGCTGAATTCGAGAAATTTTTTCGTTAACTCGCAGCACACCGCGTGGCACCCCAAATCCTCCGGACCCGTGTGGCATTTGCCCGTGCGCCAAAATCCAGTGATTGGGTCCGTGCTACACGGCATCAATTCACCTCCCAAAACATTGCGGTCTTCTTGTTCACTCGGCATGGTGCAATGTCGGCGGCGTTTAATGGGTTTCAACCGCGTTTGAGGAAAAATCGTCCGATACATTTCACCCCGAATTTGCTATCATTTCACCATGTCGGTTCACCTCAATTCCGCCGTTTCACGTCGCCGATTTTTAGGAGGAGCGGCCGTTCTTTCGCTCTCGCCTGCCCTTCCCGGATTTTCGGCTGAGGCAAAATCGGAGACCTGGGCTTTTTTGGCCGACACTCACATCGATAAGGACTCAGCCTTCGTTGCCCGGGGGACAAATATTGCTGATAATCTAAAGCAGGTTGTTGCGGAAGTTCTCACTGAGAAAGACAACCTCACGGGAATCCTCATCGACGGCGATTGTGCCTTCAACGTGGGCCTTCGCGCCGATTACGATCAGCTGGCGGAAATCATCAAGCCGCTGATCGATGCCAAATTGCCGATTCACATGACCCTCGGGAATCACGACGATCGCGGGCCGTTTTACGAAGCGTTTT
>ERZ887942.1796-NODE-1796-length-14128-cov-20.438855_pt1 | contig 14128 bp, 12 predicted proteins | sample MGYA00521099_ERZ887942 | MGnify/ENA primary metagenome ERZ887942 (study PRJEB32303, sample SAMEA104408605) | aquatic metagenome | biome: Brackish water; feature: Pelagic; material: water | place: Baltic Sea | collected 2014-06-07T06:48:00 | depth 16,251 m ... | reverse complement strand
AAAACTCCTCCAGCAAGCTCGCCCCATCTAACCATCCTCAAGCCAATCGCCCTTAGGGCGAGGTAGAATTTAAATTTTTCGACTCGGCTACTCCGTATTAAATTACAAGGGTAATTCTCCGGCCGACGAAATGGCGAAGTCGATTCTGGTGCCCCGATGAATCATCCCTGCGACGCGTGAGACGGAACAAATCGGATCGCAGGGGTGGTCGTCTCGGAGGCTTGGGAATGAGGTGAGAGAACGATCCTTGATAGGCCCGGGATTTTAACGCACAAGAGATCACTCATGATGCGAATTCTATTCCGAATCCGTCTGGTCATTGCCATCGCCAGCGTGGCCCTCTCCCTATCTGCCGTGCCCTTGCAGGCCGCGCCTCCAGTGAAGGTTTTCATCCTCGCCGGCCAGTCGAACATGGAGGGAGCCGGACGGGTCGAGGGCGACCCGAAACGTAACGGCGGAAAGGGGAGTCTCAGTTATCTGGCTGCCAATTCTGAAAAGTTCAAGCATCTGAAGGACAAAGACGGCAAGTGGATCGCCCGCGACGACGTCTCCATCTGGTATCTCGGCCGCAAAGGTAAGCTCGCCCCCGGCTTCGGGGCCAAGGGCAGTTCGATCGGTCCCGAACTTGGCTTTGGCCATGTCGTTGGCGAGGCCTTCGAAGAGCCGGTCCTTCTGATCAAGACGGCTTGGGGCGGCAAGAGCCTACAGAAGGATTTCCGGCCGCCGAGCTCCGGCGGCGAGGTTGGTCCCTACTACATTGAGATGGTCAAGCATGTGAAGGTCGTGCTCGCCGACCTGAAAAAACTGTTCCCGGACGTCGCCGCCGTCGGTTACGAAATCGCGGGCTTCGGTTGGCACCAGGGATGGAACGACGGGTGTGGGATGCCGGCGACTTTGGAGTATGAGAAGAACCTCGCTAATTTCATCCGCGACGTGCGCAAAGAGTTTGGCGTCGAAAAATTGCCTTTCGTAATTGCCGACAGCGGCTTTGGTGGCGTAAACCAAAAAGTCGAGCGTCGCCTCAAGATCCGCGCTGCCCAGGCCGCTCCTGCCAAGTATCCGGAATTCAAAGGCAACGTCGTCTGTGTCCAGACCGAGAGCTTCTTCCGTTCCCCAGAGGAGTCTCCCTCTCGCCAAGGCTATCACTGGAACGGCAACGCCGAGACCTATTACCTCATCGGCGAATCGATGGGTGAGGCCATCAAAAAACTCTGCGGGAAATGATACCGCGACCGGACCCTTGTGCCCCTTTTTTAGATTGGAGTGTTGCGGAGCAAATGGATCGACAGGTAGATCGAAACACGATCCCCCTTCACACAAAGGAAGAACACATAAGATAACCCATCGACAGGATTCATTTTCAGGAAGCTGATTGTCCCCCCTGGATTGGAGCCTGCAGTCAGTCCTATGGCAAGGCCACCACCACGTGGCTGAAGCATGTCGCTGCCGTGCCCGGATCACAGGGTTCGTCAACCGTCACGCGCTCCCATTCTCCATCGATGGATGTCACGGCCTGTGTGCCGGTGAGTGGCACGAAGGATCCTGGATCCAACGATATTGATTTTTTCGGAGTGTAGGTGAGTCCGCTTCCGATACGCCGCACATACTCCACACGCCAGAATGTCTCGCCGTCAACCTCCACGAGACCACCTCCGGGCAATCCGGAATTTCCTCCCGCGGCCATCGAGCTCGTATCCGGGCCCGCAAGATTCATGTTGAAGGCATACTTCAACAAATTGGGAACGCCATCGTCAAAAGGCTCGGCCAGCGGGGCCGCAGCACCACCAAACAAACCTGCCGCGACAGCGGCATCATTGAGCTGTTCCTCCGCAGGGGGGAAGGTAGCCAGAGAGATCTCAGGCAGGACGCTGATCCGGGCAGAGAACCCGGAAACACCAAAGCCGGCGGCACCTGACGAATCGGCAACATTGGGCCCCCCGAATTCAAGGTAGCCATATGACCTGCTGTCGGCCGGCAAGGTCCCCGGAGGGAGAGTCACCTGCGACTCACCACTGCTAAGATCATTCTCGAAGAAATACTCGTCTCCACCGTCTGGCTCTGAGTGCACTTCGAAGACAACGGCATAGTCTGGTGATCCGTTCCACTGAATTGCAAAGGGCTGGGTAGGGTCCACCGATTTCGCACCGGTAAAGACCGTCCCGGTTAGATAGGGCGCTGAAGGATAGGGTCCCGAACCAATATTGATCTCCTGGATCAAGGTTCCCAACTCGCCCCCGCTCAGTGTCATGGTATAAGTGGCACTATCCGGAAACTCGCCGTTCATTAAAGCTTCGGAGTCAAAGTCTTTGTCAAAAGTCCACTCGCCGGGTTCCTCCTGGGTGAACGGCAGGCTTCCAATGATTCCTCCACCAGAGAGAGTGATCGCGCTGGCGTCACCCGGGTTCCTGGTCGTCACTTCACCCCAGATAGCCCAGTAAATTGGAGTCGTGGATTGAGTGTCATCTGCGGTTTGGGTATAGTTCACCTCCTTGTTGATTCGCCAATCTTCAAAGACCCTGGCATTGCTGATCCGGTGAAGAGAACCGGGATCCCGAGGAGATTCGTCATTGATCATCAGAACCCGGGAACTCGGATTCATGATCTCATAAAAGCCAATAACAGGATTGGATAGCCCCCATTCAGAGTTGGTGTCCGGACTGATCGTTGACGCATCAAGCCGCCCCGTTCCGGAGTTGAAACTATAACTGCCCCGCTCCATCCCCGTTTGCCCATTCGTGTCATCGTTCCCATTGCTTCCATCCGCGCTGAAGACTTCCATGTGGAAGTAGGTATTGTTGGAAAGGAACACGAGGCATCCCGTGATCATCCCTTTGTTGTCACAGAGCATCCACCCTCCCTGAAGGGGATTTGTGGCAGAGAACGCGACTCGAGAGAGAGTGTAAGTCTCGTCTCCTTCCGTGATGATGAGGGAGTCTCCATCGACTTCCATATTGAATGCTACAATGGGATGGGAGAGGCCGATTTCACCGTTGGTATCGATCTGTGCAGTGGAACTAAAGGCTCCGGTATCAGGGTTCCAGGTGTAAGTGCCCCGCTCCATGCCATCCCTTTCCCATGGCTCATCGTCTACAGAAATATCCTCGGCATGAAAATAGAGACCATTGGCTTGAAACACCAGAACCCCTGACTCTCCTGCCGCTCCGTCGCCAAACTGCCACGCACCCACAATGGCTTTAGGAGTGAGATCCAAGACGGAGTTGAATCCAAACCGCGTCAGCGTGGCATGCGAGTAGTATCCATCGACTCCGAAGCCACCCGCGCCACTGACATCCGTAAAGACATCAAATATCAATCCTGCTTCAGCACACTGCCCGGCTGCCATGGTGTTCGCGGGGAGAGTTCCCGAGGTTGCGGTTCCAGCATACTCCCATTCATACTCATCATCCTTCAGCTCCAGAAAAACGGAGTCGACTTCAGCTGGCGGAGTCTGCCAGCGGACGACGTGACTTTGCGAAGCAATGAAAGAACTGGCCCGTCCCAACTCATGTTGCGCCAGCGTCGGGGGACTCGGGTAATTCGCCGGCCCCATTACGACCTCCTGGGTAACGGTCCCCATCGAGCCGCCGCTTAGGGTGATGGAATAGGTCGAATTATTCGAGAACTCCTCATCCATCCCGGCTTCGCTCAAATACCCCCAATCAAATTCAAAAGTGGTTCCATCCTTTGGAATTGGGAGGCTTCCGACGATGCCTCCTCCCGAAATCGTCGCGGTGGCTGCATCTCCTTCATTGTCCACTTCAATCCAAACCCAAACGGCCCAGGACTCGGCCTCCGTCGGGGTCGTGTTCTCGCTGGTCTGTCGGTATAATCCAGCTTTCCCCATGTCCCATTCGGTGACCCCGGCAGCTCCAAAAATCGAACTCATGACAAAAACCAGGATGGTTGGAATGGGGATATTCTTACAAATGGTAAAAAGCATGCTGACACCCTATGTATCGCTTCGAACTCTAACAAGTAAGGATTCTTTGGGTAGGGAAGAGGCGAAGGATTAATGCGAGTGCTCCTATCAAAAGTGTACCCGAAATCCCGCGAATCCCGTTGTCACATCCCATTCATCTGGAATCACTTGAAACCTAATTCTGGATCGAGCGGATTGAAGGTCGTTCAAGTTGGTCGCCACTGGCTTCATCGCGAAGATTACGATCGAGCTTACTGCTCCTCATCGGACTCATCTTCAGGAATCAGATTGTTACCTTGCTCCCGTCTCCCTTGCAGTCAGACTTGAGAATGAAGAACAAACTCTCTTCGACCGGTCGGTCCCTCTCCCGGTTCCTGTCTGTGCTTCCCCTCGTTTCCCTCTTATCCGCCCAGGATGCGGCTCCTGATGTTTTCCCCGGAGCGGTGGAGTCATCTCCTTCCCAATCCCACTACTTCACCTGGATCAACAACACCAACGAAGGACCGACCGAGGCCCAATCACTCGCGAACCTGGGCTTCTTCCAGTGGATGAACGACGAGTATGGCATGGAGCTCGACATCTACGCCTTTGACGCCGGAGCCGTCGATGCTCCTTCTTACTATGGCAAACCCTCGACCCGCAAATTCCAACAACAACTCCCCAACGGATTTGGGCCACTTGCGAAAGCGGCCCAAGGTTTCGGCGGTCGGCTTGGAGTCTGGCTCGGACCGGATGGCTTCGGAGACACTCCGGAAGAGGAAACAGCCCGGATTGAATTCCTAAGTTCCTTGTGCCGCGACCACGACTTCCAGCTCTTCAAAATGGATGCGGTTTGCGGGCAGCTACGTAACGAAAAGCAACCGGCCTTCATCCGTCTCATGGAAGCCTGTCGGAAGCACAGTGAAGACCTCATCGTCCTCAATCACCGACTCAATCTTGGTGAAGCCGCGCCCTACGTCACCACCTTTCTTTGGCAGGGTGCCGAGACCTACATCGACGTCCACATGTCGAACAACACGACCGCTACCCACAACCGCGCGAAGGCTCTCAACCGTGGTCTTCCTCCGGAGCTCAAACGAATGGCAGAAGATCATGGCGTGTGTCTCTCGTCATGCCTCGACTATTGGGCCGACGATCTCATCCTGCAGGCCTTCAATCGCTCCATGCTCCTCGCTCCCCAGATCTACGGAAGCCCGTGGTTTTTGCGCGACGATGAATACCCCAAGCTCGCCCGCATTTTCAATCTTCACGAGCGCTACAACGATCTTCTCATCAACGGGATGATCCTTCCGGAAGAGAGCTATGGCCCGAATGCCGTTTCGAGAGGAAACGAAAAGACCCGCCTCATCACTCTTCGCAATAACACCTGGCAACCGATCACCCGCACGGTGGCGCTGGATGAAACGATCGGACTCAAGGACACCCGCCCCCGCGAAGTCCGTCTCTTCCATCCCTACGAGGAAGTCCTCGGACGCTCGTTGGGTGCGGCCGACACCGTCGAAGTCACCATTCATCCTTTCCGGAGTCTCCTCCTTCTCGTCACCGCTGATGAATGCCCCGAGCCATCACTCAAAGACGGTCGCTATCGCGTCATCAAAAACGTGAAGGGGAAACGTCCCGTGTTTGAAAGACTCACGCCGCTTGCCCTCAAGAATCCATGGCATCGGAAACTCGGTGATCTCACTGCTACCGGGCTCCCCGCTGATTGGGAAGCTCTTTACGAAAGCACCTGCTTCGCCGCCGACAACAACGCCCTCGAGATCCGAAGCCTCGACCGTTCCGGACCCAGCAAGATCCCTGCCGTCGAAAAAGCCCGCGCCGCTTTCCTCGATCAACCACTCATCAAAGGCCGGGCCCTTTGGGATCAGTTCCTCTTCGATGGCGATATCACGACCATCTTCGACGTCTATGCCACCGGACGCGATGCCCGCCTCAGCGGAGGCAGCCTGCGCGTCGATTTTTCCAAGCCTGTTACCTTTGACCGGCTCGTTCTCAAGACCCAGGCCTTGGACCGGACCTTGATTAAGCTTCTCGTCAGCGCTGTGGAATTTAGCCCCGATCTTACGACTTGGACCAGCGCCGAAGAGGTTCTCCAAGATGGTTCCTCGCTCTCAATCTATCCTCCCGCCGACGGCAAGTGGCGCTACTTCCGCATGAAGGGTGGGCCTGAGCAAATTGCCGAAATCGAAGCGTGGAATAAAGGAACGATGCTCCCGCGTGATGGATGGCGCGCCAGCAATCTCTTCGCGCATCCCGAAGCCGTTCCCGCCGTCACCGCCTGGCAAACCAAGATCACGATCGATGAAATTACGCCCACTTCCTACCTCTGTGTGGCCGTCGATGGAGAACACGGCGTGGAAGGTTGTTATGCCGCCCTCCGCATCGGTGACCGGCTTATCGGTTCTCCGGATCGCGCGGCCTCGTATCCTGCCAATGCCTGGGAGTATCCCGCTCGTCGCCAGAAGACCGGCTACACTTACTTCTTCCCGCTCGATGACTCAATGGTCGGCAAGGAAGTGGAAGTCGTCCTTCTAGGGATGAAGGGTGGGGGATCAGAGCTTAAACCCTCGGTCTGGCTGACCGCACGCGAGATTCCTTTCACCTCCCAACTCGTAAAGTAAAGAATTCGCAAGCGCGATCGCTGGAACTCAATCCAGATGAAAGGGGAGGGGGTAAATGATGCCCTTGGAACTTTTTAATCCCTGGATTCATGAAACGTTAATTGGGTCGGACGTCAGACCGGATCAATTCAGCGGAATTAAAATGCTCGCCAGCCAGACGACTCCGAAGCCAACGACCCCCATCAATGACAGCATCACCGAGAAGGTCTTGAGTGTTTCCGTCTCGTTCATGCCCGACATCCTGGAGACGATCCAGAAGCCACTGTCATTCATCCAGGGTAAAGGTTTCGAACCACAACCGATCGCCAACGCCACGTAGACTGCATGAAATCCAAGATCCGCGTCCAACACCATCGGGGCCACAATGCCTACCGCGGTAATCATTGCCACCGTCGCTGATCCCTGCGCAAACCGAACGAGTGCTGTCAGCACGAAGGCCAGGAGAAGGACACCGCCGCCATCGCCCACCTTCCCCGAGAGCTCCCCGCCAATTCCGGTATCCTTCAACACCGCTCCAAAGGCCGCCCCCGCCGCCGTGATGAGAATGATCACGCCTCCGCTCGAAAGCGCCTCGTGAACCACCTTCTTTAACTCGCAGAATCGTGCGGCCAAAACCATCGCCACGCCCGCACCGAGAGCCATCGCGATGTTCTTGTCACTCAAGGCTGCCAACCAATCCGGCACCTCGCCCTTCATCTTCACAAAGGTCCCCACGCTGATCAAAACGAGCGGCAGCAAGATGGGCAACAAGGACCATCCCAATCCGGGGAGTTTTCTGTCCTCATCAATCTCGATCCCGGGAGCATCAACCTCTCGATAGGAGATGCCAAATCGTCCGTTCGCCCAGTGGGCATAGGCGTATCCCACCGAAATTGTGACCAGTCCCAGCAGCAATCCCGCCGGAATCAGCATTCCCAAACTCACTTCAAGTCGAGCCGCCACCAACAACGGTCCCGGAGTGGGGGGCACCAGCGAGTGCGCCATGCTCGCTCCTGCGACGACACTGAGAAGGGCCAGCAAATAGACCTTCGGATTCGTCCGTGCGAAGGATCGCACCAGCGGGAGCATGAGATAGAATACGGTGTCGAAATATACTGGAATTCCCAGAAAAAATCCGCTCCCTAAAAAAGCCATGGGCGCTCGTTTTACGCCAAAGAAAGAAAGCATCCCCCGCACAATGCGCTCCGCTGCTCCACTCACCAAAAGGCACTGTCCAATGATCGCCGCCAGCGCGATGAGAATTCCGATCTTCCGACACCCCTCCCCAAATCCTTCCGCAACCCGGCTCATCGCCTCCGTTCCCACTCCGGGCGTCAGCACCGACACCACAAAGGCTCCCAAAAGCAAGCCCAGGAACGCGTGCAGTCGCAGTAGCAGAATCGACACGATCACCACGGCCAATCCCACCAGACATATTTCAATCGCTCCCATCTCTCCACCTTCTCCAATTACTCCCTCGGGAGCCATCCAAAAATCCCACCGCATTGCAAATCAGCTTCGAATTTCTGCTCAAGCAAGTATGCTTTCGGCGGAGATTGAAGTTTCATGTCTTCAGTCTGAAGTTCCCGGATCCCCGCCTCCATGGATCCCCAGCTGCCCCGCTGCTCTGCGTGAGCCCTCCCCTCAGCCAAGTCTTTTAGAGCTCAACCTTTGATGTCCAAAAATTCCTCTCTTTCCCTCGCTCTCTAATTTCGGCAATCTTCGCTGTCACCATGAGTCGCCTCACTCCCGATCAACTCCGCTCCTACCGTTTCTTCGGTCCCGATGATCTCCGCTCCTTCGGCCATCGTTCCCGCCACAAACAGCTCGGCATTAATAACGAAGAATATCAGGGCAAACCCGTCATCGCCATTCTCAACACCTGGAACGACCTCCTCCCGTGCCACTCTCATTTTCGCCAACGGGCCGAGGAGATCAAACGCGGCATCTGGCAGGCCGGCGGCTATCCCGTCGAAATGCCCGTGATGGGTCTCAGCGAGACCTTCATGAAGCCCACCTCGATGTTCTATCGCAACCTCCTTGCGATGGAGGTCGAGGAAACCCTCCGCGCCCATCCCATCGATGGCGCTGTCCTCATGGGTGGATGCGACAAAACCGTCCCGGCCCTCCTCATGGGAGCGATCATGGTCGATCTCCCTGTCATCTTCATGCCCGGCGGAGCGATGATGCGGGCCTCCTGGCGCGGAGAGCCACTCGCTTCGGGATCCGATGTCTGGAAATACTGGGCCGAACGCGGTGCCGGGAATCTCTCCTGCGAAGACTGGGAGGATTTCGAAGATCACATCACCCCCGGTCCCGGCCACTGCATGACGATGGGAACGGCCTCCACCATGACCTCCATCACCGAGACCCTCGGCCTCACTCTTCCCGGAGCGTCCTCCATCCCCGCGGTCCACGCCGCCCATTCACGCATGGCTGCGGCCTGCGGACTCCGCATCGTCGACATGGTTTGGGAAGATCTCAAACCCTCCCGTTACCTCACCCGCAAATCCTTTGAAAATGCCATCACCGCCGACATGGCCATCGGCGGCTCGACCAACGCCATCATCCACATCACCGCTCTCGCCAAACGCGCCGGCGTCGATCTTCCGCTCGAACTCTTCGACGAGATCTCCCGCAAAACCCCGGTCCTCGCCAACCTGAGACCTGCCGGGAAATACGTCATGGCCGATTTCTTCGATGCCGGCGGCCTCCCGGGCCTCCTCAACCGCGTCCGCCATCTCCTCCATCTCGACACCCCCACCGTCTTCGGCAAGACCCTCGGCGAATGTCTCGACGGATCCGAGGTCTACAACGACGACGTCATCTTCCCCCTTGACAAACCTCTCTCCGCGCAAGGCGGAACCGCCATCCTCCGCGGCAATCTCGCGCCCGATGGCGCCGTCATCAAGACTGCCGCCGCCACTGAGGAGTTCCTGCAACACAAGGGCCCCGCCATCGTCTTTAAAGACTACCCCGACGTTCAAGCACGCATCCACGATCCCGCCCTTGGAATCACTGAGAAGCACGTCCTCGTCATGCAAAACGCCGGCCCCATCGGCGCCCCCGGCATTCCCGAATCCGGGATGCTCCCCATTCCGAAATACCTCCTTGAGCAAGGCGTCCGTGATCTTCTCCGCGTCTCCGATGCCCGGATGTCGGGGACTTCCTACGGCACCTGCGTCCTCCACGTTTCTCCGGAAGCCTCGGTCGGCGGTCCGCTTGCCCTCGTGCAAGACGGCGACCTTGTCGAGCTCGATACCGCCAATCGCGCCATCACTCTCCATGTCAGCGAAGAGGAACTCGCCATCCGCCGCTCAGCCTGGACTCCTCCCGAAAAACGCTTCTCCCGCGGCTACGGAAAACTCTTCGAAAGCGAAGTCACTCAAGCCAACGAAGGCTGCGATTTTAAATTTCTCCACAACGACGGATCCTGCACTCCCGAGCCCGGCATCCACTAAATAACATCATGCAAACTTCACCCGTCACTCCCGAACAACTCAACGCCTCGGTCATCGCAGTCCCCCCCTTGGCCCGCGACTCAGATCTCAAGATCGACCGCGAGGAAAACGCCAAAATCATCCGCCACATTGAAGCCGGAGGAGTCTCTACCCTTCTCTACGGCGGCAACGCAAACTTCTACCACATCGCCCCCAGCGAATACGCCGATGCCCTCAACCTCATCGCGACCGAAAGCGCTGAAAACACCCTCGTCGTCCCATCTGTCGGTCCTGCTTATGGGACCATGATGGATCAAACGATGATCCTTCGGGACTTCGATTTTCCCACTGTGATGGTTCTCCCCATGCAAGGCCTCACCACCGACGCCGGCGTGGCCGCCGGCTTTCGAAAGTTCGTCGAAGCTCTCGGGAAACCTGCCGTCTTATATATCAAGTTCGAAGGCTACCTCGAGCCCGAAACCGTGGCCTCCCTCGTCGACGAAGGACTCGTCTCCTGGATCAAATACGCCATCGTTCGCAAGGACACTGCCCAGGACGATTACCTCTCCCGTCTCATTGAACTCGTCGACCCCCGCCTCATCGTCAGCGGGATCGGTGAGCAACCCGCGATCACCCACCTCACCAAATTTCAAATCAACGGCTTCACCTCCGGCTGCGTCTGCGTCCGCCCCGACCTCTCCCAGGCCATGCTCAGCGCCATCAACAACGGAGACCTTGACCAAGCCGAAACGATCCGCAAAATCTTTCAACCCCTCGAAGACCTGCGAAACGAAATCAGCCCCATCCGTGTTCTCCACGGAGCGGTGGCCCTCGCCAAGATTGCCCAAACGGGCCCACCCCTTCCTCTCCTTAGCGGCCTCGACCCCGGCGATACCGAACGCGTCCAGAAAGCCGCGCAAACTCTCTCGGATCAAACTGGTCCAAGCTAAATGATCAGACCCAAGATCTTGGAGAGCTGAGAGCTGGAAGTTGTAGTGTAGGTTAAGATCCAAACCTGGATTCGCGTGGTCCTGAAGGGACAAAGGACCAAAGCCCGGGGTTTCAACCCCGGGAATTCTGGAGTGACTAATCTGTGTCCTGAAGGGACACTGGAAAACTTGTGTCCGCCTGATACGTTTCCCGAATGGGACAATCACTTCATCAGGCCTACGCGCATCTCATATTCTCAACCAAGGATCGCGCGGACCGGATTTCATGGGGTTGAAACCCCATGCTTTGGTCCGTTGTCCCTCCAGGACACGACTCGCATCCATTCGGCCCTTGAACACGAGGCTGGGCTGGAGGTGTTTCGCGGATTTGCTACCCACTGGATTCTTTTCTGTTCCCCGGGGCGATATGTCTGTCGGGGCGATATGTCTCGACACGTGTTTCAGAAAATGATCCTCGATTTATTGAAATCTAAAAAAGATCGAGATTCCGATCCCACTTCCCCATGAAAACAACACGTATTGCCCGGGCGCTTGCGCTCATGCTCACCTCCACGGCGCTGCACGCGCAGGTGCCAACGGCTCGCAGCTGCTCACGCCCGACCAGCGGATCGCGGCGGTGGGGTATGCGATGATGGCGGGCGGGATTCCGGAGGTGTATCCCGTGGGTGGCAACGTCGGCATCGGCATTGCCCTCGGCACCACTCCCTCCACCAAGCTGGAGGTGGCGGGGACGGTCACGGCCACGGCCTTTAGCGGTGATGGCTCCGGGCTGACGAATCTTCCCTCATCGACTCCGGCCGAATCACCCGAGACAGTCTTCCCCGCGAAGGGAATGGTGTGGATCAAACCGGGGAAGTTCCTGATGGGCAGCCGGACGGACGAGCCGGGGCGGGAATCGAATGAGACCCAGCGCTGGGTGACGCTGACAAAAGGCTTCTGGATGGGGTGCACGAGGTGACCCAGGCCGAATATGAGGCGGTCATTGGCAGCAACCCGAGCAGTTTTCAGAGCCCCGTCGAAACGAACTGTCCGGTGGAGAGGGTCTCGTGGACTTCAGCGGTGGCGTATTGCGCGGCCCTGACGACCACCGAGCGGGCTGCGAATCGAATCTCGGCGGGCCGGGCGTATCGGCTGCCAACGGAGGCGGAATGGGAGTATTGCAGCCGTGCGGGAGCGCGGAACACGCGCTTTGGCTACGGGGATGATGTGAGCGCCAGCGCCCTGGCGGAGTATGCGTGGTATTTTCCCAACAGTGGAGGCACGACGCATCCGGTGGAGCCGAAACGGGCGAATCCGTGGGGACTGATGGACATGCACGGGAATGTATGGGAGTGGTGTCACGACTGGTATGCCGCCTACCCGGCTGGGAGTGCGACCGACCCGCAAGGTCGCGTATCTGGCTCCCTCCGCGTGATTCACGGCGGCAGTTGGTTCATCAGCGCGGACAACACGCGCTGCGCCGACCGCTTCTTCTACCTCCCGGGCTTCACCTCCGACTTCATCGTTGGTTTCCGGGTGGTTCTGGCCCCAGGTCAGCCATGAGCAGAGCAGCGCGGGGCGCAGCGACAACCGAACGCAGTGAGATAGCCAGCCGGAGGCTGCCCGAAGGGGGCTCGGTGCGCAGCAAAGGAGCGGAGACTGACTGCGGAGTGGTGGCTTAATCAATTGAAAGTAACTGAAATGGAGTGTGGCAGCCGCGCAGCGGCGAAATATTGTTTTGAGAATGGCCTTGGGTCGTAAGTCAAAATGCAACTGAAACTGTTTGTGGTACCGATCAAAAACGTGAGCGAGGCAGAAGCCGAGATGAACGGCTTTCTGCGCGGGCATCGGGTGCTGGCGGTGAAGAAAGAAATCGTGCCGGATGGCGAGAACTCGTTCTGGAGTTTCTGCGTGGAGTATCTGGACGGCGCAACGGCGACGCCGGCCTCACACCGACCAGTCTTCCACACGCAGGCCGGGGACGCGATTGAACTCATTGCAATTGTGAGTCACCACGGTGAGGTCATGCGTGAGCTCGATGGCGGCAATCAGGAGATCATTGCCGCCGATGCGGCTGCCTTGTCGTTCGAGATGATCGCGAATGCGAGCGTATTGAGGCACGCACGCCGAGTCGAAAGAGAGAGAATGAAACGGCGCGAGAAACGCGTCCAATATCGCCTTGCGCCGCGTCGGGCGGCCATACTTGGTGGCACCGTGGTAAAGCTCCGCCTCCACGATCGAGCAGATGGACACGTCATCGTGCACGGCTTCGCCGATGCGCAAAGCCGATCTGCCCTGTGCATCCTTGAGCGCAAAGATAATGGTGTTGGTGTCGAGCAGGCAGCGCATCACCATTCAGGGGTTGGCTCAGGAGGAGGGTCATCAGGCGGAACCCAATGTTCCCCGGCAAGGCAGCCGGCGAATTTTTCAAAGTGCCCTAAGGGCCAGCCATGCGCATCCAGCTCGACAGGCTTTGCCTTCGATGGCTGTGCAAGGTCGATCGCATCGCGCACCAGACGTTCCCGCTTGGCGGCCGAGTCGGCGTCCAGACCCTTGAGGGTGGCTTGCAAGTCAAAGATGACCTTGCTCATAGTAGAGCCTTGCCACAGGCCTCGCGAAATGCCAATCGTAGAATCCACGGTGGACGACCGGCGCTTCATTTGCTGAACTGAATAACGGACATCTAATCTTGAACATTGAAAGGTATGAATACGACCCCACTCATCCGCGCAGCTTCCCCAATCATGAGATGCATTCCACTCCAGTAATGGATGTTCAGCGTGGGATGTTCCCTGTTCGTTCACGCCGGTCCCCGCACCAGCACGGACTACACGGTCCCTGCCGATACCGCCGATGCGCTCTCGCTCTTCTCATTCTCCGTTAAGCCAGACCCTGACGTAGCCGGACAGACTCAAATCGTCTTTGATCCCATCGTCGTCGGCCGGAGCTACACCGTGATGACGAGCCCGCACCTGGGTGCGGGTTCCTGGAACCCACTCAGTGGCGGAACTACCAGCAATGATGGTGACGAACGGACCGTCACCGACCCCGCTCCCGGAGAGACCGCGACCTTCTACAAGGTGAAGATTGAGAAGCCGTGAAGCGGCGGGGGCCAATGGATTCTGCGAACAGTTGAACCGGTGGAACCAGTCCAGGTCGGACAGCAGATCTGACTTGATCGTCCTGCTGAGAGGTGTCAGCCAGAAGGATTGTCTTCCTTTCATCTCAAAATACGGTATC
>ERZ887942.1794-NODE-1794-length-14133-cov-18.847990_pt1 | contig 14133 bp, 14 predicted proteins | sample MGYA00521099_ERZ887942 | MGnify/ENA primary metagenome ERZ887942 (study PRJEB32303, sample SAMEA104408605) | aquatic metagenome | biome: Brackish water; feature: Pelagic; material: water | place: Baltic Sea | collected 2014-06-07T06:48:00 | depth 16,251 m ... | reverse complement strand
TCATCGACCCTCAGACAGGTCTTTCTAGCTACACGCCCGGTTCTGTCGGCACAAACTCTATGGGGTCTGGCAAGGGCGGTGCTGCCCAGCCGGTTGCGGCTCCGGTCGGGTCTGGTGGCCGCGATAACAGCCGGACTATGGATCGTAGGGGCGTTTTCGACACGCGGCAGGGGCCGAACATGAATGGCCAAGCCGGATATGGGGCCGGTGGTTACACTGGTGTTCGTGACATGTTCGATGGTGGTGGCGCAGGCCGATCCGGTGACAGGTACGAAAGCGGCGGCGTTGTTTCCAGAGTTGGTAACACCGTGACCGGTTCTGATCGGGCCTTGAGGAAATCTACCAAGCGAACCGTTGGAGCGAGGAAATAACATGGCAGGTCCATCCAATCCGGGGTCGGTGCAAACGCCGAACCAAATGCAACCTAGCATGGCGCAGCCGACCGGGCCGAACGTCTTTCAGCAGTCCGCATCTGCATTGACGCAGGCGCAGAATGCCGCTGGCGGGCTGGCCAATTTCCAAGCCAACCCAATGCAGGCGGCGCAGCTTGGTCCAGCTGCACAACTGAGCAACCTGAATGTCGGTTCATACATGAACCCGTTTACGAATCAGGTCATCAATCGTGGGCAGCAGGACATTGAACGTCAGCGCCAAATGGCCTCGAACGCTCTTGGTGCTGAAGCCACGGCGGCAGGCGCGTTCGGTGGATCTCGGCAAGCTGTTCAGGAAGGTGTCTTGGCAGGTGAGGCGGCTCGGGCGGCGGGTGACCTTTCGGCGCAGCAACGTCAGGCCGGGTTCAATCAGGCTTTGCAGGCTGGCCAGTTCGACGCCGCTGCAAGTAACCAATTTGCGCTGCAACAGGGGAACCTACAACAGCAGGCGAACCAAGCCAACTATGGCGGTCAGTTCAATGCAGCCAACGTCCGCCAAGGTGCAAGCGGCCTTCTCGGCAACCTTGCTCAGACCGGATACGGGTTTGGCACGGGTCTGGCTGGCCAGCAGGCTCAACAGGGGGCCGCTATGCGGGGCATGAACCAGTCGTTGATCAACGCAGCCCGGAACCAGTATGGCGGCTTCACGGGTGCGCCAGCCAACTCCTTGCAGGCAATGCTGGCAGCAGTCGGGGCAGGCGACATGGGGCAGCAGACGCAGACGACATCCAAGCAGCCGGGTTTGTTTGATTACCTGAGCCTTGCCGCATCTGTGATCCCGAGGCCAATGTAATGGCTGAAGCGCAGGCTGATTTCTTTCGCTCAATGCTGCCATATGCGCGGCGGGTCAGTGAACTAACGGGCATTGATCCACGACTGGTGCTGGCTCAGTCTGCCATTGAGACTGGCTATGGTCGCTCTGCGCCGAACTCCAATTTCTTCGGCATCAAGGCTCCACAAGGCCAGGGCGCAAGTCTGCTGACGTCTGAGTTTGAAAACGGCCAGATGGTCAGCCGCAATGAGCCGTTTCGGACATACGCAAGCCCAGCGGAAAGTTTTGATGACTACGCCAACCTGATGCTGAGTGCGGCGCGTTACCAGCCTGTGCGAGAGGCGCAAACGCTGGAAGACCAGATTGCGGCAATGGCTGCATCGGGTTATGCGACCGACCCGAACTATGGCAATCTGCTGACGCAGGTTGCCTCCCGTATTAACCTAGACGATCCGGGGTTGATTGCGTCTGACGCTATGTCAGGAATTGGACGCGGCCCTGATACATCTGGGATGACTGCAACTGGACGACCGAGGGCAGACACGATGAACCAGCCAATGCAATCTCAGCCAGAGCAAGAGCGGCCACGCGGCCTTCGCGGGCTTCTCAGTAACCCGGATTTGTTCGACCGCCTGGCCATCGGTCTTGGCGGGATGACGCTGAACCCCAACACAGCGTTGATGCAGATGTCAGCGGATCGAATTGCCGGTCGTCGTGAGGAACGCACAACGAGGGAAACCGGCAACCGGACGGCTGAGTGGTTGCGAAGCCAAGGCCGGGATGATCTGGCTGGTGCGGTGCTGTCGGGCGCTCTGGGTAGCCGTGATGCAGTGACGATTGCGTATCAGCCGGAGGCACAGGGCCAAATTCTCAGTGCAGATCAAATGCGTCAAATGTTCCCCGGCACACAGATTGAAGACGGTCTATACAATCTCAGGCCGGACGGAACCGCGAACAAAGTTGGCGGGGGCGGCAACGTTTTCAATATGGGCGGCACCCCAACCATCGGGCCAATCCCGCCGGGGTATCAGGCGGTCCAAGACCCCGAGACTAAGCGCTACACTTTCGAGCCGATTGAGGGCGGGCCAGCTGCGGCAGAGGCCGCAGCCGCTGGTGAAAAAGACCAAATGCGGGCCGATCTTGCGCAGGCATCAAGCGATGTCGTTATCACTGCGTCGAGACGTGCGCGTGAAGCCTCTGATGCGCGACGCGTGGGCGGTGTTCTTGGGCCTCTGGCTGCAATGAACCCAGCCACAGCGAATGCAGAAATTGTTCGTCAAGTCAGAACTTTGCAGTCAATGGCGGCAGCCGAAAACATCAACGCCATGCGCCAAGCATCGCCAACTGGCGGTGCGCTTGGTAACGCAAGCGATGCTGATATTATGCTGTTGAAGCAGAAGTCCGGTGCGCTCGATCCATTCAGCCCCAATTTTGAAAGAGACTTGGATGATTATGAGCGAACATTGCTTCGCACAATTCATGGTTTTGATGCTGGCAATCTTATTTACGATCAAACTCGTAACCCATTAACTCCCCCCCCCATCACCGGAAGCACAATTAATGGCGTTACAGTCGGGGAGCCATACCAATGAATGAGCGTATTTACCCTGTCCAGATCAACGGGATGCACTTTGAAGTCCGTGCCAATAGCGTTGAACAGGCGACCCAAAAGGCGCAGGAACTTGACCCGGCCACGGCGCCACGCGTCATTGCTCGCAACGGGACGACCCGCGTCTTTGAGCGCCCCAATGGTCAACGGTATGTGGTGTCACCAGGGTTCAGCAGTACCAAGCCCGAAGCGGTTGAAAGCGCCCTCGCAGGAATGAGTGCAGGGGATATTTCGAGGCGGTCAATCGACGAAAGCCTGATCCAGCAATATCCGGTTGCGGCAAGGGCTGGCGAGTTTGTGCGGGGCGTTCCGGGTTTGGGTTCTCGGCTGGATGAGGCTCTCGGGGTTCTTGGCCCCGAGGCGACCACCGGCGCTCGCGCCCTAAGCGGGGCAATGCAGCGGGAAAGGCCGGGGCAGACCTTGGGGTTGAACCTTGGTGGCGGTATAACCGCCGCTGCGGGTCTTGCCGCCGCCGCCCCGCAAGCCTTGCCTCAAGCTGCGACTTGGCTTCTCGGTTCTGGGTCGCGTGGGGCGCAGGCGCTTCGTGCGGCCACAAGCGGGGCGCTTGCAGGCGGTTTGGAGGGGGCTTTTTACGGATCGGGCGAGGGAACAGACAGGCCGAGCCGGATTTCAGAAGCCCAAACCGGCGCTGGATACGGCGCTGCCCTTGGTGGACTTTTTGGTGGTGCGACCCCGTATGTTGCGGAAGGCGCATCAAACGTTATGGGCCTTATCCGAGGCAGCGACATTGGCCAAATCGCGGCAACTTTTGGAATTTCGCCAAATGCGGCTAGGGTTATCAAAAACACCTTCCAAATGGGCGGCGACATCAACGACGCCATTGCCCGTGTGGAGCAGGCTGGCGCAGAGGGCATCGTCGGGGATGCAGGGATCGCAGCACAGGCTTTGCTTGATGCAACAGGCGCATCCAGCCCATCAGGCGCACAGGCCGTCAGGGTGCCTCTGGACGAACGTATGGTGCGGGTGAATCAGGGACTTGATACGGGCATGACGGGTCTGTTGGGCCGACCGGCGGAAGGCCCAGTGACGGCGGTGTCTGGCATCATGGATCGCACACGGCAGCAACGGTCGGACCTCTACAATCAAGCATACAACACCCCGATTGATTATGCTGATCCGTCCGGTCGCCAAATTGAAACGATCATCACGCAGCGTATCGAACCCGACATTTTGAACCAAGCAATCCAGCAGGCAAACGCGGAAATGCGGGATCGCGGTCTGACCAATATGCAGATCATGGCGCAGATCGCTGACGATGGGTCGGTGCAATTTGTTGAGATGCCCAATGTGAGGCAGCTTGACGAACTCAAAAAGGCTTTGGACGCATTGGCTCGTGGCGCGAAGAACACCGAGGGTTTTGTGCCGATTGATACGCCCCAGAGCCTGAGATACCAACGCCAAGCGACTGACCTGCGTAATGCGATCATTGACGCCACTGGTGGGCCAGAAGGGACTTATGCCCAGGCTGTCAGGGTCGGCGGGGATACCATTGCCGAACGTGATGCATTTGACTTGGGGGAGCGCCTGACAAGCCCGGCAACCCGAATTGAGGACGTTGCCCTTGAACTCGGTCCCAACCCGTCACAGGCCCAGCTTGATGCAGCCAAGGTCGGCTTGCGGACGCGAATTGAGCAACTTGTCGGTGATGTTCGCCGCATTCCAAGTGACCCGAACATTGACGCCCGTCAGGCTATTGCATTGCTGCGCGAGGCCGGAAGCGACAACGCCCGTGAGAAAATCCGCCGGTTGCTTGGACCCGATGCGGGTGAAATGCTGAGAATTCTTGATGAGGCGATGGTCGCAGCAGAAACCCGTGCGGCCACGGCTGTCAATTCGCGCACACAAATCCGACAGGCCACTGACGAGCAGGTCCGCGACATCACCGCCCCTGGCATTGTCGGGCAGCTTGCCCAAGGTGAGCCCATCAATACGGCAAAGGCGGTCGTTCAGGCAGTCACTGGCATGACGAATGAATACACAGTGGCGCAGCGCCAGCGCATCTATCAAGACATTGCACGGGCGCTGACAGAAAAGAGGGGTGATGATGCGGTCATCGCACTTCGGGCCTTGGACGCGGCGATGCAGGGTCAAAGGCTGACCGATGCACAGACTGATCAGCTTGCGCGATTGCTTTCGACAACGCTCTTTTCGGGGGGCGCACCGTCTGCATCCCGCGCCGCTCAGTCCCAATTCGAACCGCAATAAAGAGGACGACGCATGGACCCGCTAGATATGCTGAAAGAGATCGAAGGCGTCGAGGACATCCTTGAAAGCGTCGTCGGGGAAGACGAAACGGACGAAGAGGAAAGCACTGCCCTTGATGATGACGAGGTGCAGTCTATCCTTGCGACTGCCGTGGAAAGCGCGGTTGACTTCATCGAAAGCGAGGTCAGCGAAGACCGGATCAAGGCTCAAGAGTATTTCGACGGAAAAACGTCACTCGGATACGAAGATGGGCGTAGCCGGGTCGTGGCGACCAAGGTCCGTGACACTGTACGGTCGATCAAGCCCAGCCTAATGCGGATCTTCCTGTCCTCGGGCAAGTTCGTGGAATACATCCCACGCGGCCCGGAGGACGTCCAGTTTGCCGATCAGGCGACGACCTACATGCATTGGAAGTTCATGGAACTTGGAGGCTATCGGATCTTGTCCGACGCCTTCCACGACGCCTTGATCAAGAAAATGGGCATCGTCAAAGCCTACTACGAGGAAAAGACGACCACCAAGATCTACACCTATTCCGGGCTGAATGACCTTCAGTTCGAGGCGCTGATGGCTGATCCAGAGGTGGAGGTGCTGGAACATAGCGAGGTCGTTGAGGCATCTGCAACGGTCGCGCCGGAAATGGCTATGATGCAGCCTCCACAACGCAGCCACGACGTCAAAATATCGCGGACGAACTATGACGGGGATCTGGTCGTTGACAGCATTCCGCCCGAAGAATTCTTCTTTGACCGCAACGCCCGGTCGATTGAGGACTGCTATGTCTGCGGTCAGCGGACCGACATGCGCGTCGGCGATCTGGTGGCGATGGGCTTCGACATGGATGACGTGTCCGATCTGGACAGTTCCACCGACAGCGACACCATCATCGAAAGCGAAGAGGAAGCCCGTCGCGGTTACAGCCTGAACGCGGACGAAGATGAAAACGCCATTGACCCTTCAATGAAAAAGGTCTTGGTGACGGAAGCCTATATGCGGATCGACATCGACGGGACCGGCACACCAACGCTTCACCGGGCAGTCATGGGCGGCACAGCCTACAAGGTGTTGTCCGTCGAACCGTGCGACGAAATCCCCTATGCCATTTTCGAGGTGGACCCAGAACCGCACACGATGCTGGGCCGGTCGGTTGCCGATCTGACAATGGATGACCAAGACACGGCGACATCCATTCTACGCGGCGTTTTGGACAACGTGGCAATGGTGAACAATCCTCGCATCGGTGTGGTCACAGGCAAGGTGCGGGTCGAGGACGTTCTGAACAACGAGATTGGGGCAATCATCCGTCAGGACGCACCTGGCATGATGGAGGTCTATGCGGTCCCGTTCACCGCCGGTCAGACCCTTGGGGCGCTGCAATACATGGATCAGCTTGTAGAGCAGAAGACAGGCGTCACACGGGCAAGCATGGGCCTCGACCCGGATGCCATGCAGTCCACGGCAAAGGCGGCTGTCAGCGCCACCATACAGGCCGCTGCGGGGCAGATTGAGACAATGGCCCGGAACCTTTCGGAAGGCGGGATGCGCCGCCTGTTCGGCCTCCTGTTGCGCCTCATGGTCAAACACGCTGACGGCGACAAGATGATGCGCCTGAATGGCGACTTCCAAGCGGTTGATCCGCGTGTTTGGGATTCGGCTATGGATGTTTCGGTCAACGTCGGTCTCGGCACTGGCCGGGAAGAGGAAAAGGCCGCCGCGTATCGGGAAATCCTCGGTATGCAGATGCAGATCTGGCAGGCATACGGCCCGTCGAACGGCGTTGTGTCGCTGACCGGCATCCGAAACACCTTGCAGGACATGATGGCCTCGGCGGGGATCAGGAATGCGGAACGGTATTTCAACCCAATGAGTCCCGAGATCGAGCAGCAAATGGCGATGCAGGCGCAACAGGCCGCCGCTCAACAGCAGCAGATGACCGACCCCAACCAGGCCTATATGATGGTTGAGCAGGCCAAGGCTCAGGCCCGGATGCAGACGGACGCACAACGCGCCCAACTGGATGGCCAGAAGGCGGCTGCGGATCATCAGCGCAAGATGCTGGAAATGGCCGCCAAGATGGACCTTGAGCGGGACAAGATGGCGCAGGAACTCGCCTTGGACAACGCCGAACTCTTGGCGAAATACGGCATCAAGGCAAATGAACTCGCCATCAAGGCCGAACAGAATGCGCCGCGCAATCCGATGGGTGTCATCGAATGACACCGGAACAGCGCCAAATGAATGCAGAGCGGCTGCTTTCCGACGAGACTTTGCAGGAAGCCTTAAATGTGATAAGGCAGAACGCAGTTGGGGTATTCATTTACCCCAATTCATCGCAAGATGACATCATGGAAGCGCACCGGATGGTCCGGGCGCTTGATGCCTTCAGGACCCAACTTGAATCGTTCATCATGGACGGCAAGATCTCGGGGCATCGCAAACGGGAGCAGCACCGTGGATGACACGACTGCAATTGATGGCAACGATCTTGATGATGTTGCCGACAACCTGATCTTGGATCAGGAGCCAGCCGCCGAGGAGCCGGAGGCCGACGGTCTTGATGACCAGGCCGAAGAACCGGATACCGAAGGCGAGCCGGAAGAAGAGGTTGATGAAACCTCAGACGAGGATGATGACGACGAAGAAGCCGAGGAGGCCGATGAGGAGCCAGCGGAAACGCTCTACACCGTCAAGGTAGACGGTCAAGAGCGGCAGGTATCCCTTGACGAGCTACGCCGGGGCTATTCTGGTCAAGAGTACATCCAGGGGCAGATGAGGACCGTTGCCGAGGGGCGAAAGCAAATCGAGCAACTGTATAGTCAGCTTCAGCAGGAGACGCAGCAAGTCACTGCGCTTCGCCAGCAGCTAGAAACAGGGGGCATCCCTGCGAAACCCAAGCCGCCAAGCCGTGATTTTTTCAATCAAGATTACATTGGATACATGGAAGCCAAGTTGAAGTACGACGACGACTTGGCTGAATGGCAAGGGAAAACGCAGGAGTTGCAGGCGGTCAGTGTCCGTCAGCAACAGATGCAGCAACAAGCATTGGCCTACACTCTTCAGCAAGAGATGTCCAAGTTGCAGCAGGCTATTCCTGAGTTCGCAGACCGTGAAAAAGGTCCGCAACTACGGAATGCCATCCTCGAGGCCGGGACAGAATACGGGTTCGCGCCTGAAGAACTGTCCGAGGTCGCAGATAGCCGCGCTGTCCGCGTTTTGCACGACGCCATGAAGTATCGCCAATTGATGGCGGCTCGCGGCGATGTGCAGAAGAAAGTCGATAAGGCCCGCCCGATGGTCAAACCTGGGGCGAAGCAGTCGGCAAATGCAGGCAAGGCAAAGCAAAGGAAGCAAGCTGAAGGTCGAATGCGCGCCACCGGTAGCGTCGATGACGTTGCCAAATTCTTGCTCAGTTAAACCTTTGGAGTAGCCAACATGGCTGTCAATGCAAATACCAACGAGACCTACCAAGTTTCCACCATCAAAGAAGACCTCCAGGATGCCTTGATTTCGATCAGCCCGATGGAAACGCCGTTCATGAGCAGTGTTGGACGTCGGTCGGTCAACAACACCTATTTCGAATGGCCGGTTGTCTCGCTGACCGCGCCCAGCACGTCGAACCGCGTAGTTGAGGGCGAAGCAGCCCCCGGCAACGACGCACCGACAAACGCGATTCGGCTCGGAAATTATTGTCAGATCTCCGACAAGGTGGTGGAGGTGTCTGACACCAACGAAGCCGTCAACGGTGCCGGTGATGCTCAGAAGATCGCCAAGCAGATCGCATATAAGCTTCGTGAGTTAAAGCGAGACATGGAGCAAATGACGGTCGGGGACAACAACGCGGCGGTTGCTGGTTCGTCCGGCACTGCCCGTGAAACCGCATCGCTGTCGGCGTTCCTGACGTCGAACGTGGATCGCGGTGTTGGTGGTGCAAACGGCACTCTGTCCGGCACCACTGCGGGTTATCCCGATGCGGCTGCAACTGACGGAACCCTGCGGGCGCTGACCGAGACCATGTTGAAAAACGTGATTTCGTCTTGCTGGGACAACGGCGCAGAGCCTTCGCTCGTTCTGGCTGGCTCTGGCGTGAAGCAGAAGATCTCTTCGACCTTCACCGGTTCTGCTACTCGCTACCGGGACATCTCGGACAAGAAAGTCGTCGCAGCGATTGACCTCTATGTCAGCGACTTTGGCGAACTTCAGATCGTTCCGTCGCGGTTCATCCGCTCGCGTGACGTCTTCGTCCTTGACCCCAGCTACGCTCGTATTGCCTACCTGCAAACGACGAAGCAAAAGCCTCTGGCCCGCACCGGCCATTCCGAGCGTCGCCTGATCTCGACCGAATATGGTTTGCAGGTGGACACTGAAGCCGCACATGGTGTGATTGCGGATATCAACCCAGCCCTCTAATTGGGTAACTGATCGGGGCGGCTTCGGTCGCCCCTTTCACTGAAAGGAGTCCGAATGAAAATCAAAATCACATCAAGCATCGGCATCTGGATTGACGGAGAGCCTCGCCCGATTGGCTATGTCTGCACTCTGGACGATGATGTCGCCAAAACCATCATTGCCAACGGCCATGCGGAACAAGTGAAAGTCGGACGGAGACCGAAGAATGTTTGAAGACTTCAACATCAAAGAGCATTACGACCTGATCGACGGGAAGGTCCATATTCGCCGGACGCAGGACGTGCAGGCTCTGATTGAGCAGAACAAACACGAGGCCGAGGCCGCGCCCTCTATGTTCGGCCAGGCCCGCGTTCGCAAGCTGGGCAGCATTCCCTTTGTCGTGGCAGAAACATGGTCACGGGAGTGTGGTGCGGCTATCGGGACGAAGGAATTTGCGCTATACTGCAAGCGGAAATTGATGGACGGCGATTTCGCCAAGTTTCGGATCAAGGACGCCTGATCAATGGCTGACGAACTGCACACCCCAAACCATCGCTGGTACGAGCCACGGAATCACATTCCGTTGGCCAAGGAAGATCACAGCAAGCAGTGGATCTTTGACAGCGGCATCCAGAAGATCAACGCGTGGATTGCCTCGCAGCCCTGGGGGTCGTCAGTCTACGCCGCAGCAGGCTTTGAGCCTCCCCTCGTCGCTGACTTCAAGAACGAATACTACCGCATCGGCGGGGCTGTCTCGACGTTCGACGGGGTGTTTACCCACGACCGGTCTGGCAATGCCACGATGGTGGACAGTAGTGGAAATCGGAAGTGGGCACCGCATAATCTGCTGAGGTATTCTGAGGATTTCAGCAATGCTGCTTGGGTTAAATCTAGTTTTGGCACAGCTTCTGTTCCTGTTGTTACTGCAAACGCAGGTATTGCCCCAGACGGAACCACAACAGCCGATAGAATAGTTTTTGATTGCGGTGCAGGCACTACTGCAGGGGACCAGTCAACCGTTCAACAAACAGTATCTGAGTTAAGCAGGCCATTAAAGCAGTCTGTGTGGCTTAAATCTACAGACGGTGTATCTTCTCAAACGATTAAATTCAGGAACCAGTCAACAGACTTTTCTAATGTGACTGTTACAGGGGCGTGGCAGGAGTTTACCTTGGACGTAACAACTGCGGGGGGTACAATACAGCAGTTACAAAATTCTGGCAACTTCGGCACTGCCGTTGTTGACGTATTGGTCTGGGGTTGGCACTCCTACCGCTCCGACCTCGGCGGCATGGTGGACAACCCAGACACGGGCGACAGCTACGTACCCACCACCTCCTCCGCCCGGTATCTGGCACGGCGTGGAAACCATGTCTACAACGGGTCTGCATGGGTCAACGAGGGCCTGCTGAACGAGAGTGAAGCGCGGACGAATTTGGTTACTTATAGCAATGATTTTGCTAATGCTGATTGGCTCAAGTCGGTAAGCATTGACCCAATTTTAGGTGTTTCTCCAGACGGTGGTAACACTGCATCCTATGTTACTGGGGCTAGTAGCGGTAGACTTTACACTACCGTCATTGGGATAACCCCCGGTGAAATTTACACTGCTTCTGTTTGGGTAAAAAATGTAGACTTGACCAGCCGATTTGACCTAAATGTACTAGATGCCAATAATGGCCTCGTCAGTATTGCCCTACAGAACTTTTATAGCAGCCTCGTAATAGGTTCATACGTTAGATTAAGTCTCAGCTTTACGGCTCCCGCTGGCTGCACAACTGTACGTTTTTATGTCGGATCGACAGGTTCTAGTTCAGGTTGGCCGTTAGGCGAAAGTGCTTACATCTACGGCGCTCAACTCGAAGCTGGCTCCACACCTTCGTCGTACATACCCACTAATTCTGGCAGCACAGTCACCCGCGCAGCGGACACCATCCAAGTAGATGCCGGTGCTGCACCTTGGCCTACCCCTAATGTCATCGGGGGGGAGTTGTTTAGCGATTTCGCTTCTGAGGGTGAGTGGGTAGACAACGGCGATGGGTCATGGACCGTTACTAATGCTACAACCAACACCGATCTGCGGGCAGATGGTATCACCACGCTTGGAAAGCATTATCAATACTCTTTTGATATTTCCACAACCGCAGGCTTGGTGGTTTACACATCTCAGTCCGGGCCTGTAACACGCGCAACGGGGTCTTATACAGTCAATAATGTAGCAACATCGGGGTTCTTCATATTCCGGGCGGTTGCCGGAGCTACTGCGACTGTCTCAAACATCTCCGTCCGCGAGATAGACCCCCTCGCCGTGTCTATCCAGATGGATGGGACTGTCACAGGCGACACCCAAACCTTGGCCCGGTGGTATCTGGACGCCAACAACGCCATTCTGCAAGACATCGGCTCTACCGACTTCACCTTCACGCAAGAGGCCGCAGGGGTTGTGGATACGGTCACAGGCGGCAGCTTCACCAGTGGGGTGAACACAGCGTTCAACATCGCCAGCACCCATGCCTCGACCCTCTTGGCGGCGGCTGTCAGTGGAACCGCGTTGACCGACAATACAACGCCCGTGGCTCTTCCAGACTTGTCCGCATCGGCGTTCGAAATTGGTTACGGCCTCAACGGGAATATTGGCCAAATCCGGCTTTGGGCTGACAACATCACCGAGGCGGGGCGCGAAGAGGCCACATCATGACGGAAATAACGCAAGATTATCTGCGCATCCTTTTGTCTTATGACGCTGAGACCGGTCAGCTTCTGTGGCGGCATCGTCCCCGTGACATGTTCACGGAAGGCTACAATGGTGGTGAAACTTCGTGGAAAACGTGGAACAGCCGCTACGCCGGAACGGTTGCGAGCAATATTGGCAATGGTGGCTATGTGCGGGTCAACATCTTTGGAACGCGCTATCTCGGCCATCGCCTAATCTGGATGATGGTTCACGGGGAATGGCCTGACGAGATTGATCACATCAACGGCGACAAGTCGGACAACCGTCTTTGCAACATCCGAAATGTCAGCCGCCAAGAAAACCTGCGCAATTTGGCAAGGCGTTCTGACAACTCAAGCGGCCACACGGGTGTCAGCTACGCCAAGCGGGATGATGTGTTTCTGGCCTACATCACCGTGGACAGCCACATGAAGATTCTAGGCAGGTTCAAGTCTCTGGAAGATGCAGTAGCCGCTCGCAAGGCCGCTGAGGCAAAATACGATTATCACCCGAACCACGGGAGAGCAGCATGATCGAAAAACAACAACACCTCGAAGTCGATGGCGTCCGCGTCTACGCTGCTCTGTCAGGCGGTGTCTTGGCTTGCATGGTCAGGGCCACCGACAAGGCCACGTTTGACGCTCAGGCGCTGGCTGTGGGCCTCAAGGTCTACACCAACCCTGCCATCCCTGCCGTCACTGACCCTGAGACCGGAGAGGTCATCACACCCGCTGTGGAAGCCTCTGGGCCGCTTATCCCTGCACCCGGCGTTACCATCACCGAACTTGGCCCGCTGGTCCTGACGCCCGGCACATACGACGAGGAAGGCAACGAGGTCACTCCTCCGGTCATGGACAATCGGTATCATGCTAACTTCTGGCTGGCACCTCGCCTTGTAGAGGCCGGAGGCTGGAAGCAGTGGGGCGTCATGTGGACCCAGAACGGTCAGCCGGTAGACCCGAACAACGCCGAGGAAGCCGTGTCCTATGGCGGTATTGAGTTGATCGACCCTTTGACTGTATCATCCCCGTCAAACGTATTGTTGTGAGGCCCCAGATGGAAACACTTGATCTCTTGATGCAGTGGGTGGTCGCGCCTGTGGCTGCTTTTGTGTGGGTTCTGCACAGCCGTGTGAACAAGCACAGCACGGACATCGAGGTCATCAAGGCCACGACATCGGCGAACAAGGAAGCCCACGACCGCGAGTTCAAGGAGATGCGCGACAATTTCAAGCGCGTGTTTGAGAAGCTAGACACCATAGAAGCGGCTTTGAGGAAGTGACATGCGCCAGATTGACGAGATTATTGTCCACGCTGCGTCCACCCGGCCAAGCTGGTATGAGGGCAAGAGCGTTCAAGAAAAGCGCGACGAAATCCGCCGCTGGCATATCGAGGAAAATGGCTGGAGGGACATAGGTTACCACTATGTGATTGACCGTGACGGGAAGGTCGCCACCGGTCGCAGCCTAGAAGATGAGGGCGCTCACACCTACGGCCACAACAAGACCAGCATCGGCGTCTGCCTTGTCGGCGGCCATGGTTCATCGGCCAACGATGCGTTTGAGGCCAACTACACCTCGGAGCAGGATCAAGCCCTTCGGGTGCTGATTAACGAACTGAAAATCCGGTTCCCCGGCATCAGCAAGATCAGCGGACACAACGACTATACGAACGCCAAGGCCTGCCCCGGTTTCAACGTCGGGAGGTGGCTGGCAAACAAGCCCGCAGAGCGACCTATGGCGGCGTCCACGACACTCCAGGCGTCGGCGGTTCAAATCACCTCTGGCATCGGGACAGGTGCGGGTGCTTTGGCTGCCCTTGACGGCACAGCACAGCTTGTGGCTCTGGTGCTGGCGGGTGTTATCGTGTTGGCGGGCATATGGGTGTTCAAGGAACGCCTGCGCTACTGGGCGGGTGGCCTCAAGTGATGACCCGCATCAAAGCGGCTCTGGCAGGGGCTGTGGCGGTCGTTGTGGCCTTTCTGGGCATATACCTCA
>ERZ887942.1793-NODE-1793-length-14137-cov-20.898523_pt1 | contig 14137 bp, 12 predicted proteins | sample MGYA00521099_ERZ887942 | MGnify/ENA primary metagenome ERZ887942 (study PRJEB32303, sample SAMEA104408605) | aquatic metagenome | biome: Brackish water; feature: Pelagic; material: water | place: Baltic Sea | collected 2014-06-07T06:48:00 | depth 16,251 m ... | reverse complement strand
GTGTCTGACACGATAATGCCGTAAAATTCGTCGGTGTCCGCGACCGCTTTCGTGATGTCGTGATCGATGAATTGTCCCCATTGCCACAAGAAATCAGTCCCGCGACGTCGATTGGGCACCGAGCCTTCTTGCGTGCAGAGTAGATTGGAAATCTCTCTTGGCGACGGTCGTCCGAGCCCTCCCGGTGCACTCAAACCGTCGGTGTAATCCGGATCGATGATCCGTTTGAAGGGCTGGCCCGCCGCGCCGCGATTCCCCGTCGAGTTATCGCGACCATCAATCGAACGGTTTTCTCCCAAAGCATTGACTGAGAGATGGAGTATACAGACTCCTGAGATGAGAAAAATTCGTCCAACCATTTCTTCGCAGTGTGTATCAAATCCAGTCGTTCCTGCCAATGTCATTCCCATGGTCGGTCGGTCGCTGTCAACACCTCGACCACCCGGGGAAGCCCCAGCGCCCTGCTGGAAGGGGTTTCATCCGGGATGAAGGGGGATCGCATGCCCTGGATGTCATGCCATGCCGAAAGGCGGGGACACCGGGGTCACTGAATGAGAAATTCAGCATGCCCATCGAGGGCGGTAAAAAGTTCATGCGCCTCAAGGTGACCGAAGCACCTTAAGTGATCTCTACCGATTCTCCAAAGCCTGAACAATTCCCTGCGCGATCAGCCCGGCCAGCAGTTGGTTCCCGCGAGCATTGGGATGCACGCCGTCGTGGGCCAACAGTTTGGTATCGCTGGTCCAGGCACCTCCGGGTCGGACCACGATGCTCTCGCTCTCCATGCAGGCCATGAAGGCAGCACGTAGATCGACCAAGGTCGCTCCGGTTGCTTTTGCCACCTTTCGCGTGATGTCGGCATAGGCATCGCACTTCGCGTTCCTCTCTCCGACCTTCTCGTTCATGATCGCCAGGGTGGCGAGCACTGGTCTTGCTCCGGCCGCCTTGGCTTGAGTGACGAGATCAGTGAGAGCTTTCTCAAAAGCCTCGGGAGTGGTCTTGCGCCACCAGACATCGTTCACCCCGATAGAGATCACCGCGACATCCGCCTTGTCTTCGGCGAGGGTTTCAGAGAAGGGCCACGGCTTGGTGTTCCCAAAGTGGGCCGTGCCTTTGTCACCGTCGCGGAGTGTCAGGACGCCACCACCATTCACGCCGTGATTGATCAATCGCACGCCCAGGTCTTTGGTTTCCTTGCCCTCGGAAATCGCCTTCTTGATGACGTTGAGATAGCCGCCGCCCCAGGTGATCGAGTCGCCATAAAACGAAATTACCGTTCCGGATTTCTTCAGCGGCGTTTTGTCACCGGTGAGTTCCAACAGTCCTTCAACTTCATAAAGCGCGCGACGTCGGGCATCGGCTTCCGTTGAGAGATCGACGGGAAGATTGACCGGAACAACCAAGTCACCGGTCGGCAACAGTTTCCCATCACCGGAAAGTTTTGCAGTATAAGTCCCGGTCGGGAATCCTGCGGGGTCGACGAATCCGATCTGCCGCAATTGCTGGTTCGTCAGCGCCGTTTCATCCTTGCCAAAACGGATCGTTCCACCGCCCAGGACCATCATTACTTTGTCCCGATCCCAATTGACTTGCGAACTATCAGCAAAGTTGAGTTCACCATCCTGACCGGGATCGAGACGCGCATCGCCCTGAAGATCGAGCACTCCGACCCGCTCCTTGTGCCCGTGTAATTCCAAGGTCGGAAGTTCTCCCTGAAAAGTCACCGGAACATGATCAGCGATTTGCTCGTCGGCTCCCCAGCGGAGTATCCCGTTCTCAATCATCACCAGGGAGCTTGGGATGACATTCGTTCCGACCTTTCTGGCCATGATGGTCGCACCCCGGGATGACCCTCCGATCTTGATTGCGCCGCTCAACGTGTTCGTCTTGTCGCCGGCAAAAGTCGTGCCGTGAGCAGCAAAGGCCAGGTCCCCCGCTCCGGTAATCTCACCGCGCCAGGTCATGGTGTTTCCTCCTCCATTTCTCACGGTGAAGATTGCGTTCTTGTGAATCGTGACGGTCCCATCGTGGGTTCCGTTCGGGCCGTGGGCATCCCATTGCGCATTCGCGGAAACATCGAAGCCATGCGTGGTCGAAACACGCGCCCCCATCACCACCGCTCCTCCGTTTAAAGTCACCGGCTTTGTCCCGGAACCAAGTGCCGCCGAATGACTGAGCATCAAGCTCCCGGTCTCGATGACAAAGGCTCCCGTGAATTCAGAGTTGTCGCCCGCGAGTTGCACGATGCCTTGCTTCACTCCAGCAATCGAAATATTCCCGTTGCCCTTCATCTTCCCGGCGACAACGAGTTTTTCACCACCCAGATAATGGCGGTTTTGATTGGCCAGGGAGATCCGGCCCGACACTTTGAGATCGCTTGCGATGGTCGCGGAAGAGGTCTTCTTCATCCCGACATCACCGGGGAGTTTTGCAAAGGCGATGCTGCCACCATCCGCCAAGGTGATGGTCTGGCCTTTGATCTGAATCGCATTCAAGGCTCCCGGATCAAAAGTTAACGAGCGCAACTTGAGGGGGCTATCCACGTGAAGAATCAAAGGATCCTTCGGAGCGGTGAGCTTCATGACATCTTCCGTGCCGGTCCACCGAAGTTCCTCCCCGGCCGAAACTCCCGCCGGGGAGATGATGAAAGCTGCCGCTCGCAGCGTCTTTGATGGGATCATTTTACGATTACCCCCGAGGCAGGGCGAAATCTATCAAGCCGGAATGACGACCCAGGGAAGGGGATCCGGGGACAAATTCCTGTCATGCCGCCATCCGAACAGCATGAACACGTGTTACCCGCCGGTCTTTGGGCCGCGGGGTTTCTTGGGCTTGGCCTGTTGTTGCCCCGCGTTTCCGCCGCCCTTCCGTTGCTGGGTCTGGCGTTGTTTTTGGGCATCTTCGGCGCGATCGGCCATCTTTTGCATCCAGCTTTTCTTGCCGGCCTTTTTGGAGGTCTTGAGCTCGGGCTCGGGAAGCTTTTGCATGAGCCAGGTTTGGCCGATCGAAAAGATGTTTTGGACGGTCCAGTAAAGGGCGAGGGCTGAAGCGAAGTTGTAGCAGAAGAAGAAGAAGATGAGCGGCATGAGCATGAAGATGCGCTGCTGCATCTTGTCTCCGGTCTTCGGGGTAATCTGCATCTGGATGACCATGGTGACGGCCATGAGGATGGGGAGAATGTTGATGGGGAGTCCCATCACGTGACCAACGGTGTCCGGTTGGGAGAGGTCATCGACCCAGCCGAGGAAGGGTTGGTTCCGCAGCTCGACGGCATACTGAAGCATGTTGTAGAAGCCGAAGAAGATGGGGATCTGCGCGAGCATGGGAAGGCAGCCACCCATGGGGCTGACGCCATAGGTGCGGTAGAGCTTCATCATCTCCTGATTCATTTTGTTGGGATCGTCAGGATATTTCTCTTTGAGCGCGGCGATCTTGGGCTGGAGCTTGGACATCCGCTTCATGGTGCGGGTGGATTTGGCGTGAAGGGGCCAGATCAGGGTCCGGATGATGAGAGTCAGGACGACGATGGCCCAACCCCAGGACCATTGGTTGCTTTCGCCTCCGAAGAGATTGGAGAGGCCATTGAGGGTCCAGTTCAAGGGACGGCTGATCCAGCCAAACATCCCGTAGTTCATGACTTCGCCCTTTTCGCCCTCGAGGGTGCGGATCAGCGCGTTGTTTTTTGGTCCCATGAAGACATCGAAAACGTAAGTGCGGGTTTGTCCGGCCGGGATGGTTTCGTCGGGAAGGGAAAGGTAGGTGTTGAAGGCTGTTCCCTTCTTATTGCCGCGTTCGTCCGGGAGTTCGATCTCAGCGGGCTTGGCGCGGTAGGTGCCGGGGTAGGGTTTTTCGGGGGTGATGATGGTGGCGAAAAACTGGTTTTCGACTCCGGTGAAGAGGAGGTTTGCTTCGAATGATTTCCGGAACTCAGTGGGGTCTGCTCCGAAAAAGTTGCTGAAGTATCCCGTGGTCTCCGAATCGAAGTCGCCGTTTTCGTCCCAGAAGAAGTTGAGGTAGTTTGAACGCTCGCCGTGGTGGGCGGGGGCCGCGGAGCCGCTGAAGATGGCGATATCCTTAACGGAGATCTCTCCCGTCGTGGTGTTGGCGAGTTCCAGGGTGAAGGTGAGGCGGTGGTTGCTTCCGGCTCCTTGGGAGGCCCTGGTCCAGGTCTTTTTAGCAATCAGGTTGTTTTGGATCGGTCCGATGAAGGTGATCGAGTCCTCGGTTTTTGTGCCTTCGGAGATCTTGTAGTATCCTTTTTCAAGAGACTCGCCGGAGAGGCGGGTGAGCGCTCCGATCCGGTTGAGCCCGAGGTCGTTCATGGTGATGTTGGTGTCACCGTAGACCGATTTTTCCTCGAGGAGTTCGTTTTTGACAATGCCGCCTTCGAGCGACGAGAGAGTGAAGACGTTGGTGCCGGTGGCGAGTTCGTGGCTTTCCTCGGTGCCGAGAGCCTCGGGGACAGGAGTGGGCTCCACGGTGAGGTCGGCAGGTTTGTCCTTCGGAGCATTTTCGACCTGCTCGTTCTCTTGCTTTTGCTTTTCGAGTTCTTTCTCTCGAAGGGCTTGCGCGTTTTTTGAGGACTCGCGGAGACTGAGTGCGAGTAAGACGGCGCATAGGGTGACGACGATCCAAGCTTTACGATCCATAATCTGTGATTAGTGAGTGGGAGATTTTTGAGATGAGTGAGAGGAAGAGTCGGAGCCTTTGGGAGGTGGAACCTTTTTGGGCTGGACGGGGTCATAACCGCAGCCGCCCCAGGGATGACAGCGTAAAATCCGGCGAATGCCGAGGTAGCTGCCTTTCAGGGCGCCGTGGGCTTCGACGGCTTCGAGGAAGTAGTGGGAACAAGAAGGAGTGTAGCGGCACCCTGAGTTTGGGCCTCCAAGGGCATGGAGGACCGGGCGGATCAGGATTTGGTAGCCCCGGATGAGCAGACGGATGAGGAACCTCATGAAGGAGTGTCGTTCCAAATGCCAAGCCGTTTGGCGGTTTTGATCCAATCGGCTTCGAGTTCCTGATAGGTGGCCTGTGAGGCCCTCCAGCGGGCGATGGTGACGATCATATGCCGCGAAGGAGTGTGATCGCCCCATTTGCGGATGATTTCGCGAAAGCGCCGGCGGAGGAGATTGCGGGTGACCGCTTTTCCGGCTTTTTTCGAGGTGATGAGGCCAAAGCAGCGGTCATCGCGGGCCGGATCCTCCAGTTTACCGAGGACAACGAACTTCCCGGCAGCAGACTGTCCTTTTTGGCGAACGGTTTGAAACTCGCCCCACTGGCGCATGCGCCGTTGCCGAGTCAGTTCCATGACCGTTCAGAGTGAACAGAAGTAAAAACGATCCGCCCCATGCCAATGGATGAGGCGTAAACGAAATTACTTGGTGTTGTTCTGCACCGTGTGGCGCTTGAAGTGGATCTCGGCACCTTTTGGAAGAAGGCGCTTGCGACCCTTGCGACGACGATTTTTGAGGATGCCGCGGCCAGCCTTATTGGCCATGCGGGCACGGAAACCGTGTTGCTTCTTGCGAGTGCGCTTGGAAGGCTGGTAAGTCATTTTCATGGCCGTATAAAAAGATAAGGTTGGAGAAAAATCCCTGCTCGAGGGAGAGGGAGGCGGAGACTAGCTGTAGGAAAGGGCTTGTCAACCCATCGTGGGGATTTTTCGAAAAAGATTGTCAGGGCGTGGTGGATTTGGGCTGACTTTGGCTTTCCCCCGGGAGTTGATTTGGTAGCCTGGGGCATGTCGGCGGAAGATACCTTGGCAGTTTGTCTGCTTGTGATCCTTGCGGTCGCCGGGGCGACCTTGATGACAATTCTTTTCTCGATGATGAAGAACGCCGGGAGGAGAGACGAGTTGGGGGAACTGCTGGAAGAGGAAAAAGAGTCAGGGGAGGGGCCCAGAGAAGAGCCTGCGGGAGGAGAGATTGGGGGAAATGATTCCCGACAGCCGTGGGAGAAGGATTCCGAGTGGTGGAAGGAGTGAGTTGAGGTCTCCCGAATTGGTTCAGTGATGTCGGTATTTCCAGTTCCCCCGGCTGAGGACCTCTACCTTCACTTTGGTGAGGCCCCGGGAGTAGAAGCCCAGCCTTTTGGCACTGCCGATGGTGACATCGATGATGCGGCCTTTGACATAGGGACCACGGTCGGTGATGCGAAGGATCTCGGATTTTCCGTTGGACAAGGAAGTGACGCGGACACGGCTACCGAAAGGGAGGGTCTTATGGGCGGCGGTATAGGCACCATTTGAAAGGAGGCGGCCACTGGCGGTGGTGCGACCGGAGTTTGTTTGAATGCTATACCAGGAGGCGGTTCCGTTGTAGGTCTGGAGGGCGGTTTCCTTCGGTTTTTCGAACTTTTTTGATGCGATTTTTGCAAGCTTGGAGGTTTCCTTTTTCGTGGCATCGAGATCACCGCACGAAGTGAGGATGCCGAAGCTGCAAAGGAGGCTGAGTAGACGGTTGATGCTCATATGTGGGATCAGGGCGAATGGGGAAATGCCTTTACAACAAGCTCGCAAGACCTTGTCAAGCAATCGCCCTGCTTGATCCGCGTCATGGAAAAAGAAGCGCATTGACTGATTTTCAGTTGTTTGGACTCCTGACCAAACCTCGGAATTAAGAATTCGAGACTAATTTTCAACACATTAATTATTATGAAAACGATGCAATTGGCGGGCTTGATGGCGACATCGAATACGGGAGTGGTGCCCGGCAGTCCGGTGGGAATGTGAGTCATGAGCGGTGCCATGGCTGTATTTTTTGGATGATCGATTCGAGCAATGAACGAGGTTGAGAATCGATGATTCATTTTCCATCTCAATGGCCTAGTGTTTTCCGCAATGGAAATTTTGATGGAACGCCCCTTTCAGCCTTTTGCGACACCACACAATTTTGCAATGTTGTTCTCTTTGATCACGGCGATCATCGTGACGATGTATGCCCGCAGCGATCCGGATGAACGTATTTTGAAGAGGCTTTGTAGGACGATGGGAGCGTTGCTGCTGATTGCGGTCGCTCTTGATCCCATCCTTAGTTTGAAACGGTATGGGCTGGGGGAGCACGGTTGGGAAGTCGTGCTGGATAACTCGTTGCCCTTTTATCTTTGCGACGTGGCTTCGATTTTTTTGGCGTTTGCTCTTTTCAAGAGGAATCAGAGGTTGGCGGAGATCGGCTATCTCTGGGGGATCGCGGGCACGATGCAGGGGTTGTTGATGCCGACCTTGTGGTTTGATTACAAGGAGATCGAATTTTACATCTTTTTCCTCCAGCACGGGGGAGCCCCGGTGGCGGCGATTTTCCTGATCTGGGGTTTGAGGATTTTACCGGAGAAAGGAGCCTTTCGCCGGGCGGTCTTCTGGAGCCTGGGTTATCTCGCGATTGTGATGTCGATTAATTTTCTCATCGGCGAGAACTATGGGTTCCTCAATGGGAAGCCGGATGCCGAGACCTTCTTCGACTACATGGGACCGTGGCCCTTCTATCTCATCACGCTGCAGGGAATCGCCTACACCCTCTACGCGATCCTTTTAAAAATCGCTCCGAAAAAAGAGGAAGTGGGTTCAGCTTAGATTCAGTTTGGCTCCGCTATGGTGAGGTCATGAAGACAATCTTCTCTTTGCTGATTCTCGCCCCATCGGTCTCCCAGGCACAGGATGCGGTGCTTGATTTGACCCGGTTGCATTCATACGCCGACCAGGAGGTGCCGGCCTATATCGCTCCCGACAATACTCCGGCGAACAATCGCATCACCGACATTGGAGCCACGTTGGGAAGAGTGCTTTTTTATGACAAGAGGCTGTCGAGGAATTCCACCGTTTCATGCGCATCGTGTCATCAACAGGAGAACGCCTTTGGAGATCCGGCGATCGCCAGTCAGGGGGTGGCCGGAACGACGGGGCGTCATTCCATGCGGTTGATCAATGCCCGTTTCTCAACCGAGCGGAGATTTTTTTGGGATGAACGGGCTCCGACATTGGAGTTTCAAACCACCGAGCCGATTCAAGATCACATTGAGATGGGATTCAGCGGGGCCGATGGTGATCCCGATCTCGGTGCCTTGGTGACGCGTATTTCCGAATTGGAACTGTATCAGGTGCTTTTCACGGCAGTCTATGGATCGCCTGAAGTCACGGAGCTGCGCATGCAGCGGGCGTTGGCTCAGTTCGTTCGAAGCATTCAGTCGTTCGACAGCAAGTATGATCGCGGTTTAGTGGCGGCACCAAATCCGAATGCCGACTTTGCCAACTTCACGGCACGGGAGAATCAAGGGAAGCGGCTCTTCATGGCGCCTCCCGGTGGACCGGGTGGGGGTGCCGGGTGTGCGGCGTGTCACCAGGCTCCGACTTTTGATATTGATCCGAACACAGGCCACAATGGGGTGACCGGTTCGCTTGGGGGAGGGCAGGATTTCACCAATACGCGGTCACCCAGTCTGCGCGATGTCGTTGCGGCCGATGGCAGCCCGCACGGCCCGTTCATGCATGATGGCTCGAAGGAGACCCTGCTGGATGTCATCAATCACTACAATGCCATTCCGGCCGTGACTCCCGGGCTCGATCGTCGCCTTGCCGGGCCTCCCCCTCGTCCCGGTGATCCACCCCCTCAGGCACAGCGTCTGAACCTTTCCGGGGATCAGAAGGAATCCCTTGTGGCATTCCTGGCAACCTTGACCGGAAGTTCCGTCTACAAGGATGTAAAGTGGTCTTCGCCGTTCGATTCAAGCAACGAGCTTTCCGTCGTCGTGTTGCCAACACAGGTGACGTTTGGAACCGGGTCCGATGGAGAAGGTCGCAGAGTCATTCTCCGGGCCGGGGGAGTCCCGCGTGTGACCTACCGGTTGAAGACTTCGTCGGATCTGGAGAACTGGGACGAAGGTATTGCGGTGACCGCAAGCAACTCAGGCGAACTCAGGCACGAGATGGCAGCGGCCCCAACGGCAAAGTTCTTCTGTTTCGTGTACTCGCCTTCCGAATAAGTTCCCTTCCATCAGGTCACGAAAAAGCGCGTTCGGCCTTGGGGCCGAACGCGCTTCTAAATAAGTTTAAGCGGGGAAACTGATTTTACGGTTTTCCTTACTCACCTTTGACGGCGTCTTTGAGCTGCTGGAGGCGGGTGTCTCTGAAGCTCGTCATTTGTTTGCCAATGTCGGACTTGGGATCGACGTCGATGACTTCATTCACCGCCTTTTCAAGAGCATCGTAGTCCTTCTCTCCAAAGAGGATGTTGAGCTTAATCATCAGCACTTCCTGCTTCTTTTCACCGGTGGGCTTATGCTCGACGACAAACTCGTCGACGTGGGCAAGGGCCTTGGTTGAATCTTTGGCCTGCATGGCAACCTGAAGCTTCTTCTCGAGCGCCATCATGGCGTCCTGGGCTTTTTGGGCCGCCAAAAGTCCGGTTTCATCTTTGGGGTCGTTGGCGGTGATCTCGTTGATGACGGAACCGTAGTGGCCGCGGTAGTCTTCGGGCACTTCTTGAAGTCCGGCGAAAAGTGCTTTTGCTTTCTCGATCCCTTTGGCGCTTTTGGCTTTGGCAAATCCGGAATCACGGGCGGTCTTGCTTTTCTGAAGGTCGGCGAGATGCTTGACGAATGCTTCCGGACCTCCTTTTTGGTAGCCGGTCTTGGCGTAGGGGCGGCCTTCGGCATCAGTGAGAAGGATGGTGGGAAATCCCTGAACCTGGTATTTCTGCTGAAGTTCCTTGTTTTGGGCAATGGTCTCGGCAGTGAGCTTTGATTTGTCCTTGGGGAAGTCGAGCTCGACGAGGACGTAATTGCCGGCAACCCCTTTTTTGAAAGGATCGTGTTGGAAAACTTCGTCGTTCAGTTTGATGCACCAGCCGCACCAGTCGGATCCGGTGAAGTCAATGATCAGGTCTTTTTTCTCAGCAGCGGCCTTCTTCTTGGCGGCTTCAAAGTCATGCATCCAGCCCTCGCCTCCGGCGTAGGAAAAAGTCGTGGATAGCAGGGCTGCGGATAGTATGAGGGATGCTTTCTTCATAATTGTATCGGTTAGGGAACGTAGCGTGGGAGCTATTCCGTGCAAATTCGACTGATTTTCTTGCACTTATCTCTGGTGTTCAATTGAATGCCAGTGATGGATCCAATCGACCGCGCCCGCGAAAAGCTCAGGGAAGTCTTTGGATTCGAAGATTTTCTCGATGGGCAGGAAGGCGTGATTAGCGAGATTCTTTCCGGACGTGATGGCTCGGTGGTGATGCCGACAGGAGGTGGAAAGTCCCTGTGTTACCAGCTCCCCGCTCTTTGCCGGGAAGGGGTGACTTTGGTGGTGAGCCCGCTCATTGCCTTGATGAAGGATCAGGTCGATGCCCTGGAGGCACGCGGAGCGGCGGTCACCTTGATCAATTCCACCCTTTCATGGAATGAGCAAAAGGAGCGGCTGGATGGCATGAGGAACGGGGACTTTCAATTGGTTTACATTGCCCCCGAGCGCTTTCGAGCCGGGTCTTTTATGGAAGCCCTTCGCAATGTCAAAATCGAGATGGTCGCGATTGATGAGGCCCACTGTCTCAGTCAATGGGGACACGACTTCCGGCCCGACTATATGAGGCTGGGCAAGGCGCTCGAAGACATGGGCCGTCCCCAGTGCGTTGCTTTGACCGCGACTGCGACGCCCATTGTGCGGAAGGACATCCGCGATGTGCTCAAGCTGCGTGAGCCGTTCGAAAATATCAGTGGTTTCGAACGCCCCAATCTCAGTTTTACCATCACGCAGGTGGAAAAAGTCGCGCAGAAATACGCCCGGCTTAAAAATGTTCTCAAAGCCCACAAGACCGGGATCGTTTACTGTGCGACTCGAAAAAAGGTGGAGGAAGTCGCTGAAACCATCCATTCCTGGGGCCTGAAGTGCGTGGCTTATCACGGCGGGATGAGCGATCGTGAGCGGGAACGAACCCAGAATTCCTTCATCTCCCGCGAGGCCGATATTGCGGTCGCGACAAATGCCTTCGGTATGGGAATCGATCGCTCCGACGTCCGCTTTGTGGTTCATTTCGAGATCCCCGGCAGTGTCGAAGCCTATTATCAGGAGGCGGGACGTGCGGGCCGGGATGGCGAGGCTTCCTTCTGCGAACTCTTTTTTAACTATGCCGACACGCGAACGCAGGAATTTTTCATCGATGGAGTCAATCCCGGCGCCGGAATGATCCGGGATGTTTATCAATTCTTCTTGAACGATGCCGACGAAAATTACGAGAGCCATCGTACTTTGGATGACATCAAGGCGTCAATCGGGGCTAAAAACGGGATGGCGATTGGAGCTGCCCTGGGCACCTTGATGCGGGGGCGATGGGTTGAACGCTTCGATGTTCCCGGTTCCCGGGCGAAGGGGACGCGGCTGCTCCGGCCCGATGTTCTGACGCGCGATCTCACCTTTGATGAAGCGGCTCTCGAAGAGAAAGAGCGTCGCGATCGTGAGAAGCTCGAAAAAATGGTCCAGCTTTGCTATGCCAATACCTGTCGCCAGCAGTGGATTCTGGAATATTTCGGGGAAGAAAATGCGCCCATTTGCGGAAGCTGCGATGTCTGCCGGGGAGAGGAAAACAGCGAGCGGCGTGCCCCAACCGATGATGAGGACCTCATTGTGCGAAAATTTCTGAGCGGAGTCGCCCGCATGTCCCGCAGCACCGCCACGGGGTGGGAGGGGATCTTTGGAAGAGGTCGCATTATTCAAATGCTCGTCGGCAGCAAGTCGCAGGAGATTCTCCGGGTGCGGTTGCATGAGCTGAAAACCTACGGTCTTCTCAAAAAGCAGGGGACGGCCTATCTCAATGCCCTGGCGCGAAGCCTCAACGATGGCGGTCTCATTGTCACCCAGATGGGGGAGTATCCCCTGGTCACCCTCACCCCGCGGGGAGACCAGGTGATGAGAGGGAAGACCAGTTACTCGCTTGAATGGCCTTCCAAAGAGGGCCTTTCGAAAACTTCCGACGACGGAGTGGAGCTTAAGGATCTCGGGTTTGACGCCCGCCTTTACGATCGTCTCAAGGATGTCCGCTCCCGGCTCGCCAAAGGCGAACAGGTCCCGGCTTACGTCATTTTTTCCAATGAAACCCTGGAACATCTCGCCCGCCTTCGGCCGACCACGATGGATGCCGGGCTTCTGGTGAAAGGAATTGGTGAGGCCAAAGCGGAGAAGTATCTCGAGCCCTTTTTAAAGGTCATCCGCCAGGTGGATCAGGGCGGATGAGGTGGTGTTGCACAATGAGTCCGTAAATTTGGATGACTTTCCGCACCAACCGAGGGTGCCTTTCTTTTATGAAAAAACCAACGATGGATGCTTTCTAACCCGTTGTGTGTGTGATTCACTTTCCCCCTGACTCTATGAGTGACGAAACTCCACAACCTCCCGATAACGAAGGAGCTCTTGATTTGTCCGGATTGAATTTCGGCCCTGCGTGGGCTCGTGATCCTTCGGAATCCAAAAGCCTGAAGAAATATAAAGACCGCGGTGACCGCGATGACAAACGTGGCGGCGGAGGTCGCCGTGATGATCGTCGTGGTGGAGGCGGGCCACGCCGTGATGATCGCGGTGGCGGAGGGCCACGCCGCGATGACCGGGGTGGAGGTGGTGGATTCCGTGGCAACCAGGGTGGTGGTCGGGGCCAATACAATGATGACCGTCGTCCGCCCCGTCAGGAAGTGGAGCCCCCCGCAGGTGTCAATATGCGGCTCATGCCGGCGGAGGAGAGTTTGGATCTTCTCGCCAAGCGTGTCATTGATTCCGGGCAGACATTTTCTGTCTTTGATCTCGCGAAGGTTCTTTTGCAAAGCCGCGATCGTTTTCGCGTGACCTTTGATTCCCCTGAGAAAGCCTTTTTCCGCTGCCGTGAGGACCAGTCGATCTGGCTCACACGTGACGAAGCGCTTCGCCATCTTTGGCGTGGTGATTGGGTCGGGAAATACTACGAAGAAGTGAAGGTCGAAGGGGATGCTCCCAAGGGAAGTTTCTCATCGGTGGCCCGCTGCGGGATTAGCAACGAGCTTCTGGGACCGCCCAACTATCATGGCTACCAGGAAAAATTGACGGCACTTCACCGCGAGCGTTTTTCCAATATGTCGCTTGATGCCTACAAGGCCAAGGTCCGCATGGAACATGGTGAAGAGGCGGTTGAGGCTTGGTTGGAAAGCATGAAAACTCTTACGAAGTGGAAGGTAGCGGAGCCAAAGCCCGAGGAACCGGAAGCGACCGGAGAAGAGGTGGCCGGAGAAACGTCACTTGAAGCCACGGAGGTTCAAGAATCCACGGAAGGGGAATCTCCCGAAGTTGCGGACGCTGTTGAGGCTCCCGAAGCTGGAGACGCCCCCGCCGGGGAAGTTGAAGAAGCTGTTTCCGTAGAGGAATCTTCAGCTGTGGAAGAATCGCCTGCCGACGAAGAAGCCCAGGCTGCAGAGGACTTAGAAGGAGATGCCGGGGCTGAAGCCGCCGCCGAGCCTGAAGCCGAAGAAATCGAACCTGCTGAAGTCGTGCTATTCGATGACGCCCGTGCGGTTGAGCGTCATTTTGCGGAGAATCATTTCGATCAGGCTTTCGAGGAATCAAATCGTGCCTGGGTCATTGGGGATATTCGTGGAAATCTTCTTTCGCCCGGCTTGCTGACCTTGCTCAAGCGGGGCGTGGCCGAAGAAAAACGTTACCCTGCCAATCTCATGCCGGTTGTTTGCCGCCAGCTTTCCGGTCGTCACGTCGCCGTCTTCAAGTGGAAGAAGAAGCTCAAGGTTGGGCCTTCCCGGCCTCATTCTGTTCCTGAAGATACTCCGCTTGCCGAGCGTCCCAGCGCGATTATTGATCATTTGATGAAGAACTCGGGTGTGGCTCTCAAGGACTTTTGGGAGGTGGTCATGCCTGCCGATGTCACTGCTGAGCAGAAGCATGAGTGGCTTCAGGACTTTCAGTGGTTGCTGGGTCAGGGTCATATTATTCTCTTGGCCGATACCACCGTGCACATTGCCAAGAAGAGCGACACGAGTCCGCCTCAGAAAAAATCAGGCCGGAAGAGAGCCGGAGGCTCCCCAAAGGAACGGAATTCCAAAGATGGGACTCCCAAGTCCGGGGACCAATCAGAACCAGAGAAAGAGTCTCCGGAACCAGAGGTAACTCCCCAAGAGGAAGCCCCGAAGG
>ERZ887942.1792-NODE-1792-length-14139-cov-56.731326_pt1 | contig 14139 bp, 15 predicted proteins | sample MGYA00521099_ERZ887942 | MGnify/ENA primary metagenome ERZ887942 (study PRJEB32303, sample SAMEA104408605) | aquatic metagenome | biome: Brackish water; feature: Pelagic; material: water | place: Baltic Sea | collected 2014-06-07T06:48:00 | depth 16,251 m ... | reverse complement strand
GTTCTCAGCGGCATGGTCGAGCAGCAGCCGAAGCGGAACGAGCGCCATGGGAAAAAACCTCTCGGAACGGAGTAGGGAACTGGCTGGAAGTCTAGGGGATGCCCCCGGGCTGACCATGGCGGGCCCAATCGCAACAGCGCTGGCTCCTCACGGCTTCGCCCAGGCCGGGCACCATCGGGCGTCCCTCGCGCACCGCCTCACTCCACCAGCTGTGCAGCCGCAGCACCGGGGCGATCCGCCCGTCGGCCCAGGTGCGACCAAACCCCCATTGGGCCTCAGCTTCCAGGGGCCTGAGCGGCTCCCCCCCGCGGGAGTGCCACAGACCAAAGCCATGTACGTAGTCGGCCTGGTTGTCGGATCCGAGTACGGCGGTCCCATCCCGCCCGTAGAGCTCGAGCCAGCAGCCCCGCCCCCGGCGGGTCACGGAGGCCAGGTTCAACTGGGCCGGCACCACCTGACCCTGGGCACTCTCCAGTTCCAGCTGCACCAGGGCGATGTCCTCGGCGTCGACGCCCGCCAGGCGGCCACTGCCATCTTCCAGGGGCCTTGCGCCGATGGCCGTGCTCAGCAGGGCCCGCAGGGAGCGGCTTGGTCCCACCAGCCAATGGAGGATGTCAAAGGCATGGGTGCCCAGGGCCCCCAGCACGCCGCCGCCTGCAGCGGCCTGGGAATACCAGTTCCAGGGCCTGGTGGGGTCGGCGCGGCTAGCCATCAGCCAGTCGAATTTGACGAGCAGCAGTTCCCCCAGGTCGCCACTGGCGACAAGGGCGGCTAGCTGCTGGAAGAGGGGCACCGCCCGGTATTCGAAATCAACTGCCACCGTCAGCCCCCGCTGCAGGGCCAGCCTTTGCAGCTCTTCCACCTGCTCGGCGCAGAGGGCCACCGGCTTTTCCAGCAGCAGGTGCTTGCCGGCATGAAGGGCCCTCTCGGCCAGCTCGAAGCGGGGCGCCGGCGGGGTGGCGATCACCAGGGCCTCTACCGCCGGATCGGCCAGCAGGGCATCGAAGTCGCCGTAGCCGGGCAGTTCGGCGCTGCGGCAGGCCGCCTCCAACCGCTCGGGCCGGGGATGCCAGAGGGCCACCGGAGTGGTGCCGGCACAGGCCCGCAGGGCGGGCAGGTGGACCTTTTCACCGATGCCCAGGCCGGCGATGGCCACCCGCAATGGGCTGGTCATGGCAGGGTCTCACTGGCAACTGCGCACACCTCAGTTACCACCCTGGTGATCAGGTTGTCTCCGGCGGTGGGCTGCCACTGGGCCCCGAACTGGGGCAGGCCGTTGATCGAGGTGTCGCGGAATAGGGCCTGGTCGCAATCGAGTTCCATCACATAGAGATCGTTGCTAGGACGGGGCTTCTCCTCCGTGGTGGGGGCTTGGAACCGGGTCAGCACCGACACGTTGCCCTCGCGGCTGCGGCGCAGGCTGCCCCCATCCCACCACTGGCGCCCCTCATCGCTGCTGGCCACTTCGTGCCAGTCCACCGGGCCGGCGAAGGCAGCCGAACCGGCGCCGCTGAACACAGCCAGCAGCAGCAGAATTGCAGCCAGCCAGCCCAGATTTTTGCCCAGAAATTGGCCCAGATTTCTGCCCATGATCTGCCTCATGCCGGCACCGTTTCGCGGCAGCCGTGCAGCTTGAGCAGGCTTGCCAGGGTGGCCTTGAGGCGGGTGCGATCCACGATGGCATCGACAAATCCATGCTCGCGCAGGTATTCGGCGGTTTGAAAGCCTTCGGGGAGTTTTTCGCGCAGGGTCTGCTCAATCACCCGCCTGCCCGCAAAGCCGATTAGGGCCTTGGGTTCGGCCAGAATTAGATCGCCCAGCATGGCAAAGCTGGCCGTCACCCCCCCGGTGGTGGGATAGGTCAGCAGAGGCAGGTAGAGCAGTTCGGCCTGGCGGTGGCGTTCCAGGGCACCGGAGATCTTGGCCATCTGCATCAGGCTGAGCATGCCCTCCTGCATGCGGGCGCCGCCGGAGGCACACACGATCAGCACCGGGTAGCGGCGGGCAGTGGCGGTTTCGATCAGGCGGGTGAGCTTCTCGCCCACCACCGAGCCCATCGAGCCGCCCATGAAGCGGAAGTCCATCACCCCCAGGGCCAGGGGCAAGCCGCTGGTGCGGCAGAGGCCGGTGACGACGGCATCGAGCAGACCGGTGCTCTGCTGGCTGTCCCGCAGCCGATCGGCGTAGCTGCGCCGATCCTTAAAGGCCAGTGGATCGGTGGGGGCCAGGGAGCTATCTAGCGGTTCGAAGCTGCCGGGGTCGGCGATCAGGGCGATGCGCTCCTCACTGTCAATCCTGTTGTGGTGGCCGCAGCCCTTGCAGACGCTGGCATTGGCCACCAGATCTTTGCGATACACCACCAGGCCGCATTCGGGGCACTTGCTCCAGAGCCCATCGCCCTCTTCCACGTCCTGGGTGACCCGCACGGTGGGGGCATTTTTCTGGCGATCCGCGAACCAGTCGAAAAGCGACATGCGATCTCAAGGCGACAGGGCCCGGCGGCTGAACCCATTTAAGGCGCCGGGCCCACCAGCCCAAGGAGGGGCAGCCAAAAGTCATGGCCCCATAGCCAGACGGCGGCTCCACCAGCTGCCAGGAATGGTCCGAAGGGAAAGGGCTGGTGCCTGCCCAGCCGCCCGCTGAGGCGGCCGATGCTGCCCACCACGGCACCGCCGAACACTGCCAGCACCACAGTTATGCCCAGGCCGGTGAGCCCCAGCCACGCCCCCAGCAGGGCAGCGAGTTTGGCGTCGCCCAGCCCCAGGGCGGGCTTGCCGATGAGCCTCTCGGCCAGGGCGCTGACGCCTTCAAAGCCCACCAGGGCGACCCCGGCAGCCAAGAGGTGGTGGAACAGCAGGGCCCGGCCCACGGCTTCGCCCTGCTGGAAACCAATGATTGCCGTCATCCCCAGGCCCAGCAGCAGGCCTACCCGGCAGAGGGGCTCGGGCAGCCAGAGGTAATCGAGGTCGATCAGCAGCAAGGGCAGCAGCCAGCTCAGCAGCAGCCAGCCAGCCAGCACCACCAGCCAGGCCAGGGGCCGGGGGCCCATCGCTGCCGGGGTGGCCTGCAGGCAGGCCACCCAGAGCCCGGCGCTGAGCAGCTCTACCAGCGGGTAGCGAATCGCGATCGGGGCGCCGCAGTGGCCGCAGCGGCCCCGCAGCCATAGCCAGCCGAGCACGGGCACATTCTCATACCAGCGCAAACGGCTGCCGCAATGGGGGCAATGGCTGGGCGGCAGCAGGATCGATTCCTCACGCGGCAGTCGCCAGGCAACCAGATTCAGGAAGCTGCCGAAACAGGCTCCGATCAGTGCGACCCCAATTGGCAGGTTCGGGAAGCTGGCGAGCAGTGGCGCTGGGACGCTCAAGCGGAACTCAGACGGTTGTCGGGGAGGGGTTGGTGCGGGGAAAGCGCAGCCGGGATGGCCCACTGCGGCTGCGCCGGGCCCGGATCAGCTCGATCGGTACAAACTGCTCGTCTGGCAGGAGCACCGGCATGGCTTGAACAATCCGACCCTGAAGATTGGCAGGGTTGGCCTTGAGCACCACACCACAGACATCTGCACCCGGCGCGCAGTGGTCAAGGGCCTCAAACAGAACCCTGCGGGCGGCCTGAATGACCAACTGACTATTGATCTGATCGAGGCGCAAGACAGGGGCCACCTTGGTGGGGGCCCCTGAGATCAGAAAGGAGGGGGGAATCGGCGTGGACGGGGCGACGGAAATCGGCCTCACCAAGTCGTATTGCGAACCCAGAGTAAGGGGTACGGCTGCAATCAGGCCAGCTTCTTCTTTTCTTCGATCATCCGATGGATGATCGGAGTGAGAATCAGCTCCATGGCAAAACCCATCTTGCCGCCGTTCACCACGATCGAGGTGGGGGTTGACATGAACGAGTCGTGGATCATGTCGAGCAGGTAGGTGAAGTCGATGCCCCACTTGTCACGGGCTACCTTGCGGAAGTGGATGATCACGAAGCTTTCATCCGGGGTGGGAATGGTCTGGATGAAAAAGGGGTTCGAGGTATCGACCGTGGGCACCCGCTGGAAGTTGATGTCGGTGAGACTGAACTGGGGACAGATGTGATTGATGTAATCGGGCATGCGCCGCAGGATCGTGTCCACCGTGGCCTCGGCCGAGTAGCCCCGTTCCTGGTTGTCGCGGGCGATTTTCTGGATCCACTCGAGATTCACGATCGGCACCACGCCGATCAGCAGGTCCGCCAATTTGGGTAGGTCGTAGCCATCGCCCACGACGCCGCCATGCAGGCCTTCGTAGAAGAGCAGGTCGGTGCTTTCAGGGATGGGCTCCCAGGGCGTGAACTGGCCAGGTTCGAGGTTTGTGCCCAGGCGGCCGTTGTGGTCTGCCGCTTCCTCCGCCGAGTGGAGGTAGTAACGCTTCTGGCCGCCGCCGGTTTCCCCGTAGGTGCGGAACAGCTCCTCGAGTTTGTCGAAGCGGTTTGCCGCTGGGCCGAAGTGGGAGAAGTTCTCTCCATTGGCAACGGCGGCAGCCATCGCTTCCTTCATCGCGGCCCGCTCGTAGCGGTGGTAGCTGTCGCCCTCCACCACCGCAGGAATGATTCCTTCACGCCTGAAGATGTACTCGAAAGCTCGCTTGACAGTGCTAGTTCCAGCGCCGGAGGAGCCGGTGACAGAAACAACCGGGTGACGCTTCGACATGCGCGGGAGGAGAAACCGGCTGCAATTTTGGCAGGTTGCTGGGCCCGCAAGGCCAATCCCTGCCGGACCGTTACCAGCCGTGGTTCAGGCTTCCAGGGCTGCCAGCAGCTGGTCGCCCATGGCCCGGCAGCCCAGCTGGGTGCAACCTGCGGCCATCAGGTCGCCGGTGCGGAAGCCTGCCGCCAGCACCCGATCCACGGCGCTCTCCAGGGCGGTGGCGGCCGCGAGCTGCCCTAGGCCCAGCCGCAGCAGCATGGCTGCGCTGAGCACCATCGCCAGGGGGTTGGCCCTGTCCTGGCCAGCGATGTCGGGGGCTGAACCGTGGATCGGCTCAAACAGGCCGGGGCCGCTGCTGCCCAGGGAGGCAGAGGGGAGCATGCCGATGGAGCCGGTGAGCATGGCCGCCTCGTCGCTGAGGATGTCGCCGAACAGATTGCTCGTCAGCAGCACGTCGAACTGGCGGGGGTTTCGCACCAGTTGCATGGCCGCGTTGTCGACATACATATGGCTGAGCTCCACTGCGGGGTAGCCAGCGGCCATGGCGTTGACCCGATCCCGCCAGAGCTGGCTGACATCGAGCACGTTGGCCTTGTCGACGCTGCAGAGCCTGCCGCTCCGCGCTGCGGCCAGATCGAAGCCCACCTTGGCGATACGGTCGATTTCGTCGTCGAAGTAGGCCATGGTGTTGAAGGCCCGCACCCGGCCGTCAGCCTCCACCCGACCCCTCGGTGTGCCGAAATAAACCCCGCCGGTGAGCTCCCGCACCACCAGCAGATCCACCCCGGCAATCACCTCTGGTTTGAGGCTGGAGGCATCGATCAGGGCCGGGAAGATCTTCACCGGTCTCAGGTTTGCAAACAGGCCCAGGCCTGAGCGCAGGCCCAGCAGCCCCGTTTCCGGTCGCTGCTCCCGGGGCAGGTTGTCGTATTGGGGCGAACCGATCGCGGCCAGCAGCACCGCCTCGCTTTGCCGGCAGGCTGCCAGGGTGCTCTCAGGTAGGGGCACCCCGGTGGCATCGATGGCGCTGCCGCCCATCGGCTGCTCGTCGTAAACCAGCTCAAAGCCATGCCGGGCACTGACTGCATCGAGCAGTTGGCGCGTCACCGCTGTGATCTCCGGGCCGATGCCGTCGCCTGGCAGCAGGGTGATCCGGTGGCTGGAGGTCATGGTGGCTGAGCTGTCAGGCGCGAGGCTAGGGCTTGGGCGGTTGGGGATTAGGCGGTTGGGGTTCGCTGCGCTTCTCCAGCTGGCGCAGGGCTTTAGCCAGCTCCGGCAACTTGTTGAAGGTGGCGGAGCAGCGCAGCCAGAGGCGGTTGGGGATGGCCGGATAACCGCTGACCACTTCCCCGGCAGCCACCTCGCCGTGGATGCCCGACTTGGAGGAGGCAATTGAGCCATCCCCCATCACGGCCCTGTTGGCCAGGCCCACCTGGCCCGCCAGGATCACCCCCTTGCCCAGCTTCGCGCCGCCGGCGATGCCCACCTGGGCCGCCAGGGCACAGCCGCTGCCCATGCTGACGCCGTGGCCGATGTGGACCAGGTTGTCGATTTTGCTGCCCGCGCCGATGCGGGTTTCGCCCACCGCAGGGCGGTCGATGGTGCTGCCGCAGCCCACTTCCACCCCTTCCTCGAGCACCACCAGGCCGGTCTGGGGCATCTTGCGCCAGCCGCCGGCGGTGGGCACAAAGCCAAAGCCCTCGCTGCCGATCACCGCATTGGAGTGGACCACGCAGGCCCGGGCCAGGCGGCTGCCGGGATGGAGCACGGCGCCGGAGTGGAGTTCACAGTCTGGGCCGATCTGGACGTCGGCGTAGATCACCACACCGGCATGGATGGTGCAGCTGGCTCCAATCTGCACATCAGCGCCGATCACCACGAGGGGGCCCACATGGCAGCCCATGCCCACCACGGCGCCAGGGTCGACCACGGCGCTGGGGTGGATGCCAGGGGCAGGGCGCCGGCGCGGGTGGAGCACTTCGAGCGCCTCGGCGAAGCCAAGGCGGGGATCGGCCAGGGCAACCCAGGCCAGGCCCCGCTCGCTTGCCAGCTGCTGCAGCGCTTGTGCCCCCTCACCGCGGGCCGGGATCAACACGGCACTGGCGCCGGTGTTGGCCAGGGCCGCCGCCAGGGCGTTGCCGGGCTCGAGAAAAGCCAGCTGCCCGGCCCCGGCCTGGTCTAGGGCTGCGCCGCCGTGGATGGCAGGGTCAGTGGCCAGGTGGCGTGGACTCTCACCGGTTACCTCGCCCAGGTGGCCGAGCAGTTCGCTGAAACGCATTCCCAGGTCTATGGCCTGGCCGGATCGTAGGTGGCGCTTAGCAGCCGGTGAGCACCAGGTGATCGCGGTGCACCACCTCCACGCCGGCACAGCCGATCAACTCCGCCAGCTCGCCGCTGCCCAGGCTGGCCAGGCCCCGGCCGAGCTCCCGGCCATCACTGGCCACCAGCCGCACCGCCTCCCGCCGGCCGAACTGCCCTTCCACAGCCCGCACTCCCACGGCCAGCAGGGAGGCGCCCTGAAGGGTCAGGGCCCGTTCGGCCCCCGCATCCAGATGCAGGGTGCCCTTGGGAAGCAGGGCATGGGCCAGCCAGCCCTTGCGGTTGGCCAGGGGGGTGGGGCTCGGCTGAAAAATGGTGCCCACCCGTTCACCCGCCAGCAGGGCATCGAGCACGGCCGGGTCGCGGCCATCGGCCAGGCGCACCCGGATGCCGCTGGAGGTGGCAATGCGGGCGGCGGCCAATTTGGTGGTCATCCCGCCCGTGCCCCACTGGCCACCACCGCTGGCAGCCCCCTGCAGGCTGTTGAGTTCGGCCAGGCTGGAAACCTCCTCGATCGGTCGGGCATCCCTATCGGTGCGGGGGTCGCCCGAGTAGAGCCGGTCGACGTCGGTGAGCAGCACCAATTCGTCGGCGCCGATCGCCACTGCCACCAGGGCCGAGAGGGTGTCGTTGTCGCCGAAGCGCAGCTCATCGGTGGCCAGGGTGTCGTTTTCGTTGACCACGGGCACCACCCCCCAGGCGAGCAGCTGCTCCAGGGTGCGGCTGGCGTTTTGATAGCGGCGGCGGGAGGCCAGATCGCCGCGGGTGAGCAGCACCTGGGCCACGGCCACGCCTCGCACGGCAAAGGCGTCCTGATACAGGGCCATCAGCCGGCCCTGGCCCACCGCAGCTGCCGCTTGCAGGGCCACCACTTCGCTGGGCCGCTGCTGCAGCGCCATGGCCGTGCAGCCCAGGCCAACGGCACCGCTTGTCACCAGGGTCAGGGCATCGCCGCTGCGTTGCCTGCGGCAGAGGCTGGCCGCCAGATCTGCGATCACCGCAGCGGTGGGCCGCTCAGGGCTGCCCCTCAGCAGGCTCGTGCCCACCTTGATCACCCGCCGCAGGGAGGGCTGGCCGGAGTCATGCCTGGCTGTCATCAGCCCAGGGTTGTGCCCAGCCGGCGGGCGAGAAGTAGCTCGATTTTCTGCAGCCGATCCCGCTGGCAGGGCTGGCCGAGGGGATCGATCGGTTTGACCAACACCGTGAACAGCCCTAACCGGTTGCCGGCGATCACATCGGTGAAGAGGCGATCACCGATCAGGGCGACTTCGTGGTGGGGCAGTTTCAGCTCGGCCAAAACCCGCCGCAGGGCGCTGCGGCGGGGCTTACCAGCCGAAATGGTGTAGGGCAGGTTGAGCTGCTCAGCCACCGACCCCACCCGCTTGCGGGAGGGGTTGTTGCTGAACAGGTGGATGGGCATGCGCTGCTGGGCCCGTTGCAGCCAGTGCATCACGCTCTCCGGCAAGACCGCCTGGCGGCGGGGCAGCAGGGTGCGGTCAACGTCCAGCACCAGGGCCCGGATCTGCTGGTCAAGCAATTCCTGCAGGGGCAGCTCGGCCAGGGTGCAATCCAGCAGCCAGTTGGGGCGCAGCAGCTGGCGCAGCATCAGCCCTCTGCCTCCCGTTCATCGAGTTCGGCCTCGATCCTGGGTTGGACCCTTTCGAACTCCTCTCCCTCCACCAGTACGGCGCCACCCCCCTCCATGCGGGCCACCACAAAGAAGGGGTCAAGGGGGATGTAGAGCCCGTATTCCTGTTCGTCGGCCAGGAAGCTCACCAACAGCTCGTAGGTTTCCGAGTCGTCATCGTCGTCCTCGTCGTCGAGCTCATCGGGCTCAGGTTCGTCCAGCTCTCCACTCACAGTCAGGGTGACGGCGGAGCGCACCAGGGTGAGATCGTGCTCCTGCAGCACCACATCGGCAACCGAGAGAATCGGCTCGGTGGCATCGATGGTGTCGATCAGTTCCGGCTCCTCGTCGTCCTCAAGGCGGAACAGGCAGACCGGGGTATCCACCGGGGTCAGCAAGACGTAATCGTGGCCGTCCAGGGGTATCAGCTGCTCCAGAAAGCAGAGCAGTTGGCGCCCGTGGCTGTCCTGCACGAGCACCGTTGGCACATCTGCGAGCCCATCTGGGGGGAGATCAGCGGGGGGATTGGACGGGGTGTCGGGGGTCATGCGCTCGGAATGAATCTCCTCAGAATGGAGCAACGCCGGCAGTCTGGCTGTAAGGGATGGTCGCCGGCAGCACCGGTTCTGGCCCTTCCTGCAGCCATTGCCGCAGCAGCAGGGCTGCGGCGGCGCTGTCGAGGGCACCGCTGCGATCGCCTTGCAGCCCGTGGAGCTCGGCGGCAGCCCAGCTGCTGGAGTGTTCATTCACCCAGGCAAGGGGCAGGGCCAGCTGGCGGGCCAAGCGCTGCCCGTAGCGCAGGCAGTGGCTGGCCTGGGCTGTGATCTCACCCTTGTCGTCCAGGGGGAGGCCCACCACCAGGGCCGTGACCTGCCTTTGGCGCACCAGCTCGCCCAGGTGGTCTTGATCGTGGGCGAACCTTCCCCGGGCCAGGGGGGGCAGGGGGGTCACCGTGAGCCCGAGCCGGTCGCAACCTGCCAGGCCGATGCGGCGGCGACCCACGTCTAGGGCCAGCACCGACTGGGGTTGGGGGGCAGGCCTCCCCACTAGGGCGGTGCCAGGGGTGTCGGTGTGGGCAGGGGGCGGCGGCGGGGCTGCCACTGCTCCAGGATTGCTTCGAGGCCCCGGGCGGCCCTTGAGGGCGCCTGCAGCGCCTGGCGCCGCCAGACGCTGCGGGCCATCAGCACCCGCTCACCCCTTTCGCTGGCCCCGAGGCTGGCCAGCCACTGCTGCAGAGCCTGCTGGCGCAGGTCACAGCGCAGCCAGAGTGGGGATTGGCCTCCCAACCTGGCCTGGATCTGGCGCAGCAGCAGCTCACTGGCCGGGCCCACCAGTTGCTCCCAGCCCGGGTGCAAGCTCAGTTCCACGTCGTGGCCGCCGCCGGGATGGTCACCGATCCAGCGCACGGCAGCTACCGCCTGTTCCCGGCTGGCATCGACCAGCATCCAGCCCCTGCCATGGCTTTGATCGAGCAGATCTTCGACGCGCCTATCCAGCAGTTGCCTCAGCCGGGCCGGGCAGGCCGCCTGCTCCAGATGCCAGAGCAAGGTGGCGCTGCGGCGGTTCAGCGGGGTGAGTTGCAGGTCGGCCGGCAGGGCCCAGCTGGAGCTGCTCTGGCCGGGGGGGGTGCTCCAGCACCACAGCCGGTCGGTGCGCAGGGGCTGGAAGCCCTGCTCTCTCAACATGGCCAGGCGGTCGTCATCGAGGGTCGAGGCGGTGGCGATCCAGCTGACAGCTCCCTTGGCCTGTTGTATTGCCTGGCGCACCAGGGTGGCGGCTAGTTCCGGATGGCCGGGGCCGGGGGCAAGCCGCAGGTGCTCGATCTGCCAGCAGCTGCCGCTGCGGTTGAGGCGCCGGGTGACGATCAGGCCAAGGGGGGTTTGGCCGCTCAGGGCCACCAACACCTCGGGGGCCAGGGAAGGCCTGGCCCGCAGGGCGTGCAGGACCCGCTCGGGTAGGCCCAACAGGATCGCCCGCTGCAGCAGGGGCTGCAGCGGCAAAAAGGTAGGGCCATTGAGCAGGGGCAGGTGCCAGCCGGCCAGGGGCTCAAGCCGCCAGCTCTCCGGTTCGGGGCGCTGCGGCAAAGCCGAACTGGCTGTGGGCGGCTGCAGAATCCCGAGCATGGTGGGCGGGCACTGACACCTTGGCTCCCACTCTATCGGCGCTGGCGGGAAGGGGCCTCAGCTTGGCCGCACCAGCACCAGGGGAGTGCGCTCATTGGCATTGCCGGCCGGGTTGGGCCTCAGGGCCCGCTCCAGCAGTGCCTCATCGCAATTCGGGCTGGAGGCGAGCACCTTGACCCGGCCCAGGTCGTTGACATCGACCACCGCCACAGCCACGCCGAGGCAGCGGGCCATGGCGGCGCAGAAGGCGGCGGGCTGCTGCGGGCCCAGCACAATCGTCTGGTCGTAGGGCGGGGTGGTGCCGGTGATGTCATCGATCAGGCGGGCCTGATCTCCGGCCAGGCGGTAAAACCAGCCCTTGCTGCCCACCAGCTTGAGGCCCAGGCCGACAATCCAGGCCCCCAGCACCTGGGCCGGGCCGACCACGTCGATCAGGCTTTGCAGGCCGCAGGCCGTAGCCAGGGAGCTGGTGGGATGGAACACCCGGCAGAGCAGGCGGGCCAACATGCTCGGCGCCAGGTTGGCCGGATGCTGGTAGCGCCCCTGCATTACCGCCAGGGGGGTTTCGCCGATGGTGAGCACGTCTCCGGGCTGAATCAGCCCGCCGGCATAACGGCGCAGCACGGCTTCGGGGTCGTCCAGCACGCCGAGCAGGTGGGTGCCCACCGGCAATACCCGGCAGCGATCGCCCTGGCGCCAACGGGCTGCCTCAGCCGTTAGCGGCACAGGCTGCTGCAGGGGGACCAAGATGGCATCGCGGCGCTGCAGCCGGCCGAAGGGGCCGTAGTTGATCCAGAGAATCTCCAGCCACAGGGTGTCGAGCAGGGCGGGGTCAAGGGCCTGGCCCCCTGAGCCCCCTCCGGATCCCCCCAGGCTGATGCGGATGCGGGCCTGGGTGCTCTTGTTCCCCTTGACGATGTAGGCGGCCCAGTAGCCATCCGGGCGGGAATCCTCATCCGGATGGAGCGCCTCGATCCGACTGCTCACCGTGATGCCGCCCAGGTCCCCCCGGCCGAGCAGGGTGGGTCTGAGCTCGATCTCGGGCACCATCACCTCCATGCGCTGGTGGGGGTTGCTGAGGGTGATCGTGCCGCTGACCTCCAGGCCCGCCCCGCCGGCCTCCACCTCGAAAGGCCCCGCCTGCAGTCGCAATGGGGAGGCAGGACGCAGGCGGTGGCGCAGTTCCAGCCAGAGCAGGGTCAGCCCCAGCAGCAGGGCCAGCACCAGCAGGAGTTTCAACGCGAAAAGGGCCATGGGCGTGGGAGCCAAATTGCGACTGGGCAAGAACCGCTGGAGCGTAAGTGCGCAGTTGGCTTTAGCTTCGCGCCATAGCGATCTCCCTGCCCGGCATGCGCAAAACCTTCGTGCTCGACACCAACGTGTTGCTGCACGATCCCGCCGCCTTGACCCGCTTTGAAGACAACCACATCTTGATCCCGATCGAGGTGGTCGAGGAGATCGACCGGTTCAAGCGCGATCCAGCCGAGAAGGGACGCAACGCCCGTCAGGTTTCCCGCTTGCTTGATGGGCTGCGCACCCAGGGCAACCTGGCCGACGGGGTGGCCAACGGCGATCAGGGGGGAACCCTCAAGGTGGTTTTCTGCCGCAGCGAAACCCTCAGCCAGCTGCCGCCTGAGCTCAAGGGGGGCAACGGCGATAACAACATCCTGGCGGTGGCCCTTGAAGAGCAGCGTTTGCAGGCGGTGATGGGCAGCCAGCCACCGGTGATCCTGGTCACAAAGGACACCAACCTGCGCATTAAGGCCGATGCTGTCGGCCTGATCGCCCAGGACTACACCAGTGATCGGGTCGACATCGGCGATCTGTACCCCGGCTTCTGCGAGCTGTGGGTGAGTGCCGAGCAGATGGATCAGGTCAAGCATCCGCCCGGGCTGGCGGTGGAGGGCCTGGTGGTCGAGAGCCCGCTGCTGGCAAACGAAGGGGTGACCCTGGTCAATCGGCTCCAGCCCGCCCACACCTTGCTGGCTCGCTTCAACGCCAAGACCTCGACCCTGCAGCCCCTGCAACGGGCCCCGAAGGCCAAGCTCGGGCGCATCCAGCCCCGCAACCGGGAACAGACCTTTGCCCTGGACCTGCTGCTCGATCCCGACATCCAGCTGGTCACCCTGGTGGGCAAGGCAGGCACGGGCAAGACCCTGCTGGCCCTGGCGGCAGGCCTGCACCAGGTGGCCGATGAACGGCTCTATGAGCGGCTGCTGGTGACACGCCCGGTGATTTCGCTCGGCAAGGAGATCGGCTTTCTGCCCGGTGATCTCGAGGAGAAGATGGGCCCCTGGATGCAGCCGATCATCGACAACCTCGACTATCTGCTGGGCGGCGCTGGCGAGGAAGAGGGCCGCAGCGGCAGGGGCGGCAGCCACCACCGGGGCACCCGCAGCAACTGGACCGACCTCAAGGGCATGGGGCTGCTGGAGGTGGAGGCGATCAGCTACATCCGCGGCCGCTCAATCCCCCGCCAATACATGGTGGTGGATGAGGCCCAGAACCTCACCCCCCACGAGGTGAAGACGATCGTGACCCGGGTAGGCGAGGGCACCAAGATCGTGCTCACCGGCGACCCCTACCAGATCGACAATCCCTACGTGGATGCGGAGAGCAACGGCCTCACCTGGCTGGTGGAGCGCTTCAAGGGCCAGTACCTGGCCGGCCACGTCACCCTGTTGCGCGGTGAGCGCAGCGAACTGGCCGAGCTGGCGGCGAACCTGCTCTGAGCCCGCATGGCTAATCGTCCAGACCGGTGCGCCGCTGCCAGTGGCTCACTTCGGCACGCTGCTGCTCCCATTGGCGCCGCCGCAACCGTTCGTAGGACTGGCAGAACTCCTCCCCCAACCCCTGGCGCAGGGCCGTATCGGCGGCGAATGCAGTGAGGGCCTCGCCCAGGTCGGCCGGCAGGCGCTGGCATTGATCCGGGCCGAGGGGCTGGGCGTAGTTGTCGTTGTCGTGGCGGGGGCCCGGGTCAAGCTGACGTTCGATTCCATCGAGACCGGCTGCCAGGATCGCTGCCTGCAAGAGATAGGGGTGGGCCGAGCCGTCGGGCAGGCGCAGCTCGAGACGTTGGTTGTCGGGGATGCGCACCATGTGGGTGCGGTTGTTGCCCGTGTAGCTGATGCCGCCTGGGCTCCAGGTGGCGCCAGAGCTGGTGGGCGCCGCTGCCAGGCGGCGATAGCTATTCACCGTGGGGTTGGTGATCGCGCATAGGGCCGGGGCGTGGGCGAGCAGGCCACCAAGAAAGTGATAGGCCAGGGATGAGAGACCCAGCTCACCGCAGGGGTCGGGGAAGAGGTTGCTGCCGGCGTTGGTGCTGCCGGCAGCCCCCCACAGGGAGAGGTGGGTGTGGCAGCCATTGCCGGTGAGGGCGGCGAAGGGTTTGGGCA
>ERZ887942.1790-NODE-1790-length-14144-cov-8.366740_pt1 | contig 14144 bp, 10 predicted proteins | sample MGYA00521099_ERZ887942 | MGnify/ENA primary metagenome ERZ887942 (study PRJEB32303, sample SAMEA104408605) | aquatic metagenome | biome: Brackish water; feature: Pelagic; material: water | place: Baltic Sea | collected 2014-06-07T06:48:00 | depth 16,251 m ... | reverse complement strand
GAAACTTCTATACCACTTAATCCAATGTCTTCATTTGCAGCAACTATTAAGGGGACAATTAAAGTAATAATCCGTGGCATTTGCCAGACGACAAGAACACTCGATAGAGTCAGCAGAAAAATAAAACCGACCAACAATCGCTTCAGCATAATTAGCGAAATATCACGCCGCTTAAATCCTCAACGATATAACAAGGATTAATCACTAATTAGAGGAGGTCGACGGTGCCAACAAGATTATTACTCACCGAACAAAGACTTACGAGTACTCTCACCCAGCGTACCTGTAACTCGCAGCTTCCGGTCTTTCTGGTACGCGCGCAATGCCTGAGCTGTCTGATCACCATATATACCGTCAATTGGCCCCGGTTGGTAACCATGCGCCTCCAGTAGCTCCTGTGCCAAGCCTATTTCTTCATTAGGTTCGCCATACTTACCAGCCCCTGTTACAACACGTTCGGTTACAACATCATTTATCGCCGCTTGTAACATATCCTTTTCCTTTATCTTAATGAAAAGGTCATCGTGCTCATCCATAAACCGCGCTTTTCTACCATCGTCAAAGCGATTCGAACAACGATAATAATTAATGTACTTCTTTTGTCTTACCGGTCCGGTGAGGTCCAAAATCACTGGCACGCCCTTTGTATAACTATCAATCAAATTTACCGATTTACAGCCTAGTTCCTCACCTACTACATAAGCCGCTGCTTGTTGATGATTATCTAAAGCGTTCATATTGGTGGAAAAACTTCGAGCTTCGATTCGAATCACTGTCTCATCTTCAATGGAATAGAACATTCTAGGATTAGCCCACAGACTTTTCTGCACAGCATTGGAAGCGCCACCAACACTGACTGCGGTACCTCCAACGACAGCGGCAACGCAACCCGAGAGCAACACGCTACCAAGGGTGAAAATAATATTAAGACCTACCAAGCGATATCGATTCATGAACGAAGAGTATTAAGCAATTCAGGTCTCAGTCAACCAGAGAATGACATCTTCACGATTAAAGTACTGAATTTCCTCAGCATGAAAAATTGGTTTGCAAAGCGAACTACAAGACATAACGCATAATAATAATTATTTCTATAGGACATAAGATTAAATTATATACAAGACATTGTTATATAAATTTATTTTAAGTACTATTAATTTAATCTATAGATCTATAGAAAATATTACTAGTCACATTCAAACAATGAAATCGCACCATACGACTGACAAGTTCGAAACTAGACGCAACAAAGCTATTCTCGCTGCAGCGTCGGTATTTGCCGCCAAGGGCTACCACGGGGCGAGCACTCAGGATATAGCTGAAGAAATGGGGATCAAGCAAGGAAGCCTTTACTACTACTTTGATTCTAAAGAAACAGCATTAGAAGAGGTTTGTATTTATGGATTAGATAGCTATGTAAAACGAATGGAAAAGATCTCGAGTAAAGTACAGCCATTTGAATCACGTTTACTGGCGATTTTGACATCTCATCTATCCAGCTACCGAGAGAAGAATGCCGCGATGAAGGTGCACAATGATCAGCGTTTATATCTACCAAGAGAAAGACGAGCAAAGCTTAAGAAATTGGGTAGTAGATACCGAGCACTGCTAGTAGAAACACTAAAAGCGGGAGTGGATGAAAAAACTCTCAGACTCGATTCTGACTTGCAATTCCTCTCACAATCAATTATTGGCCTGTGCAACTTCTGGGGCGCTACTTTGTTACGCGACTCAAAACTGGATATGTACGAGACGATACAAAACTGCGCAGACTTGATTCTGGAAGGGTCTCTTGCCGCGCCCCCTAAAACCATAACACCTTAAATTTCGGACCTAATTGAAATACTGATATGACAGCTAATAAATCGACAAATGTAACTTGGCAAGACGGCGACGTAAGCCGCAGTAACCGCGAAAACTTACTAGCCCAGAAAGGCTGTACACTCTGGTTTACTGGCTTGTCCGGAAGCGGAAAAAGCACCGTAGCCGTTGCACTTGAGCAAGAACTACTAAAGCGTGGCAAATTATCTTACCGACTTGACGGGGACAACATTCGCTTAGGAATAAATAAAAACCTAGGCTTTAGCGATGAAGATCGCACAGAAAACATTCGTCGCGTGGGTGAAGTATCAAAACTATTTGCTGACGCTGGTGTAATAGTTCTTAGCAGCTTTATTAGTCCATTTAAGTCAGATCGAGATATCGTTCGAGAAGCACACCGGCTAGAGGGCCTTCCGTTTCTGGAGATTCATGTGGATTGTTCACTTGCTTGTGCAGAGTCACGTGACCCTAAAGGTCTGTACAAATTAGCCCGGGCAGGAAAAATATCAGACTTTACCGGTATTGGCTCGCCCTACGAAGAGCCACAGCAACCGGACATTCATATACACACAGATCAACAATCAGTTGAACAAGAAGTAGAAGCAATAATTACTGAACTGGAGCAACGCAATCTACTCCTAAAACAAGCCTAACCAATTTTCGCCGACCTGAACCACCCTACCCGGTACCCAAAATGATAAAGCCCCATGGTTCGAATGAACTAAACGCCCTCTATGTTTCAGATAGCACAGAGCGTGTAGCTCTAATTACTGAAGCGAACACCTTACCGTCTATAGATATCGATTCAACTGCGGCAGCTAACGCCGTCATGCTTGGATCCGGGTACTTCAACCCACTAACCGGTTTCATGAACCTTGCAGACTGCCTGTCTGTATCAGAGTCTATGACATTAACCAGCGGGTTATTTTGGCCAACACCCGTAGCTAATCGAGTTGCGTCAGCTACTAGTTTACGCGTAGGCCAAAAAGTTGCGTTAAAAGACCCTAACGTTGAGGGAAACCCTGCTATCGCTATTATGGTGATTAACAGTATTGACGAAGCTAGTGACGCCCAAATTAAAACCATGGCGTCTCAAATATTTGGATCAACGGACACTGACCACCCTGGGGTAGCGACCTTCATGAAAGCTGGTAAAGTTTTTATCGGGGGTGATATTCAAGTTCTGAACTATAGCTACTTCAAATCTGACTTCCCAGACACCTTCAGAACCGCCTCTCAAATTCGAGATCAGATAACAGCCAACAATTGGGAGACCATCGTAGCATTTCAAACCCGCAACCCTATGCACTTAGCCCATGAAGAATTATGTCGCATTGCTATGCAGCGATTGAATGCCGACGGTTGCGTAATTCATATGCTACTTGGACAACTAAAACCAGGAGACATACCCGCCGACGTGCGTGATGCGTGCATAAGAACTATGGCCGATGTTTACTTTCCTGTAAATTCTGTGATGGTGACGGGATATGGCTTCGACATGTTATATGCAGGACCTAGAGAAGCCGTATTGCATGCTATCTTTCGACAAAATATGGGGGCGACGCATCTTATTGTTGGGCGAGATCACGCGGGTGTCGGCGATTACTACGGTGCGTTTGACGCGCAAACAATCTTCGACACAATTCCCGAAGGTACGCTGGAAATAGAAATATTCAACGCAGATCACACCGCATGGTCGAAAAAATTAAACCGAGTAGTAATGATGCGCGAAGCACCCGATCACGCTAAAGACGATTTTGTTTTACTGTCCGGCACGAAAGTCCGCGAAATGCTATCTTCAGGCATTGCTCCACCGCCAGAATTTTCCCGACCTGAAGTCTCTCAGATTCTAATTGAACACTATCAAATTCAGCAATAACGATTAACATATATGCAGCACGACGTATTTAATGGGGATGCCGATGGCCTTTGTGCTCTCACCCAGTTGCGTCTCGAGAACCCTTGTGAATCCAAACTAATCACTGGTATTAAGCGAGACATAAGCTTACTCGAGCGCGTAAACGCTAACCCCGGAGACCATGTTACGGTTCTAGACGTATCGTTGGATAAAAACCGTGATGCCCTTACCACGCTCCTCGATAAGGGTATCAGCGTGCACTATGTGGATCATCATTATGCCGGCGATATTCCACAGAGCAAGATACTAAACACAAATATAAACACCTCAGCAAACGTCTGTACTAGCCTACTAATTAATCAAGAACTCAGTAACAAGTATTCACAGTGGGCAATATGTGGTTGCTATGGGGATAACCTAATAAAAACTGCTGATGCTCTGAGCAAAAACAGTCATCTCAACGAGCGACAACGAAATAATTGCCAAAGTCTGGGCACTTACCTAAATCACAACGGCTATGGAGGCTCTCTTGAAGACCTTCATTTTCACCCTGAAGTACTTTTTAAGCGAATCTCAAAGTTTTCAACGCCGCAGGATTTTATATCTGCAGATAGAGACACCTTTAAAAAGCTCGAGTCGGGCTACAGCGATGACCTTGAACGCACTAAAGATTTACAACCGCATTATCAAGACACTTACTGCAGACTGTTTCTTCTTCCCGATGCCGCATGGGCAAGGCGCGTCAGCGGCTCACTTAGCAATCAGCTAAGTAATCAAATAGCTGATAAAGCACATGCTGTATTAACGGAGAAAGCCAATGGGGATTTTCTTGTGAGTGTTCGTGCCCCCCTAAATAATAAAACCGGAGCAGACGATATTTGCCGCCAGTTCCCTACGGGAGGCGGACGCAAGGGTGCAGCGGGTATAAACAACTTAAAGGCCAGTGAACTTGGAACGTTTATAACCACGCTCTCGAGCACCTATAAGAGGAACGCAGCACTGTAAGTAAAGCCGACTCAACTCATGCCAACAGCTTCACCAATATCGGTCTACGCTAGCGAAGAAACCACAGCATCAACCGTTGCCTTAGCGTCACCAAATAACATACGAGTGTTTTCTTTGAAGAAAAGTGGGTTCTCAACACCTGCATAACCTGTCGCCATTGATCGTTTAAGGACAATAGTTGTTTTACCTTTCCAGGGCTCTAACACCGGCATCCCTGCGATCGGGCTATTTGGTTCATCAAGTGCAGCCGGATTCACAATATCGTTTGCACCAATGATAATCGAGACATCAATACTAGGAAAATCATCATTAATCTCATCCATTTCAAAAACTATGTCATATGGCACTTTTGCCTCGGCCAATAAAACGTTCATATGGCCCGGCATTCGGCCCGCCACCGGGTGAATACCAAATCGGACATTCACCCCTTTATCTTTTAAACGCTTGGTAAGCTCGTACACTGAATGCTGTGCCTGTGCAACGGCCATTCCATAACCCGGTATGATCATCACCTCTTTTGAGTCGCTCAGCATTTGAGCTACTTCGTCAGCTTCTACAGAAACCGCTTCGCCTTGCTCTGAAGCATCGCCTGATTCTGTACTCGTCACCCCTCCGCCAAAACCGCCAGCAATCACCGATAGAAACTTACGATTCATAGCCCGACACATAATATAACTTAATATCGCCCCGCTACTGCCGACCAGTGCCCCCACAACAATCAGCAAATCATTACTCAACATAAATCCAGTAGCCGCAGCTGCCCAACCCGAATAGCTATTGAGCATCGAAACAACCACCGGCATATCTGCACCACCAATAGCCATAACCATATGTACGCCAAATACGAGAGCAACAACGGTCATCATTATAAGTGGCAACGTACCGTCACCATTGGCTGACTGCTCGATAAACGTCATACCAAAATAAACAGCCAAAACTAACAGCGCTAAATTCAGCCAATGCCTAGCTGGCAATAGAAGCGGTTTCCCACTAATTTTTGCGCTCAGCTTTAGAAACGCAACTACTGATCCAGAAAACGTCAATGCACCAATCAGCACACCAAGATACACCTCAACATCATGTATTGTTTTTTCCACACCGGAAAAACCAATTTCATGATCTGCGAACGTTGCATAACCAACAAGCACGGCCGCTAAGCCCACCAGACTGTGCAATATTGCCACCAGTTCGGGCATCTGCGTCATATCAACCCGCTTGGCTAATACCCAGCCAATTCCGCCACCAATAATTAGACCAAGCAGCATGATGACGTAATTGTCTTGAACCACACCGAAGATAGTGGCAAACAAAGCGATCCCCATTCCCAGCATGCCGTACAAATTACCTCGGCGAGCGGTTTCTTGATTACTTAGCCCACTCAGTGCCAATATGAACAATACGGTGGCCCCTATATAGGCCATATTTATTAATCCTTCCGACATTCCCGCCCCCTACCTTCGAAACATTGCCAGCATGCGCTGGGTAACGGCAAATCCGCCAAAAATATTTATGCTGGTAATAAGCACAGCCAACGCAGACAGAAAAACAATCCAACCGCTATCTGACGAAATCTGTAGTAATGCCCCGATCACTATAATGCTGCTAATCGCGTTGGTGACACTCATCAATGGAGTGTGCAACGCCGGTTTAACATTCCAAATAACCATATACCCGATAAAACAAGCGAGGACAAAGACCGTAAAATGAGACATGAATGAAGCTGGAGCGACGGAACCCAAACCAAGCATAGCCAGCACGCCAATTGCTGCCGGCAACCAAGAGATCAGCACATTTTGTGGCTTTTCTTCCACCACAGCCTCAACAACCGATGCGGGTTCTGGTGCTGGTTTAGCCGGTGCAGCGGATACCTTTGGAGGAGGTGGCGGCCAAGTTATCTCGCCGGAGTTTATAACCGTGGTGCCTCGAATGACCTCATCCTCCATATTTACAAATATATTGCCGTCTTTCTCCGGGCACAAATCCGTCAGTAAATGACGCAAATTGGTCGCGTACAACTGACTTGACTGAGTCGGTAGCCTACTTGGCATATCGGTATACCCGATAATGGTCACACCATGCTTTTGAATAACCTTGTCAGCTTTAGTTAGCTTGCAGTTACCGCCATTTTCAGCCGCTAAGTCCACAATCACACTTCCTTCTTGCATAGACTTAACCATGTCCTCCATCCACAGCTCTGGTGCAGGCCGACCAGGGATCAATGCAGTAGTAATAACAATATCAATTTCTTTAGCTTGTTCACGAAAACATGCCATTTCGGCGGCGATAAATTCATCACTCATGGTCTTAGCGTAACCACCTGCTCCACTGCTGTCTTCATCTTCGAAGTCCAACATCAAAAATTCACCACCCAAACTTTCGACCTGATCCTTCACCTCAGGTCGAGTATCAAATGCTCTTACAATCGCACCCATACTCGTTGCCGCACCTATTGCAGACAAACCAGCCACACCCGCACCAATAACCAATACTTTGGCCGGTGGGATTTTTCCAGCAGCGGTAATTTGACCGGTGAAAAAACGTCCAAAATGCTGAGCCGCTTCCACCACCGCTCGGTACCCAGCAATATTCGCCATCGAACTTAACGCATCCATTTTTTGCGCTCGCGAAATACGCGGCACACTTTCCATGGCCATTACTGTAGCACCACGTTTTGACAAGGCCTTCATCAAAGCTTCGTTCTGAGCAGGTTGAATAAAGCTGATAAGCGTTTGACCTTTACGAACAGCCGCCACCTCATCGCCTTCAGGTGCCCGTACCTTCAGTATGATATCGGCATTCAGCCAAACCTCGGCCGCATCTTTGGCGATACTTACACCTGCATCTTTATAGGCTGAATCTAGAAACCTAGCGGCCCTACCCGCTCCGGCCTCAACCAGCACGTCAAAGCCTAGCTTATGTAGGTGACCTACAACCTCTGGCGTTGTAGCAACTCGCTTCTCACCTTTATGCAACTCTTTAGGAACACCGATAATCATAACAATTCTTCCACTCTGCTTATTAATCTAAAATGCTATAACACGCTGTGCTATACCTGCACACGTTACTCACAAGAAACTACAACCTATAAGGCTGATTTTCAAATAACATTGACACTACAATTACTTAATGACGGCCTGATACTTTCACAATTACTGCCATCGACTGAGCGATTTTGGCTTAAAGCAAATCCTCATTGATTATTAGCTCCGCTTGTTCGCGAGCATTAGCGATAACTCCTGCCACTGCACCCTGCCCAGAGCGTGATCGAATTACTGTACGTACGCTATCTTGCAGTGCAAGTTCGACTGAGTCTGGTGACACTTTCTCAATTCCATTTAAATACACCAAGGCTATGCCATCCGCAAGCGTTACCCGGTGAAACCCACCTACGCCCGAGTCTTCAAGAGCAAAAACTGCTGCAAGCACCTCGTTATCTGCTACTCGAATGGTGTCGACTCTTGATACAGTGTATGCCACGAAATTATAGTCGGCATTTTCAGCAACAGAAATCCAATCCTCCGTTCCTTCAAGCTCAATCAGAGCTTGCTCCACACTATTAGCCACTAATTCGCTAGCCGCTTGCTGAAGCACTGCACTCTCAACCAATGCCTGAACTTCTGCCAAAGGCCTAGCTGCAGCAGGCTGAGAATCAACCAAACGGATTGCAACGGCTACATCGTTCCCGAGATCGATCACATCGCTATTCATAGCAAGTTCGTAAACATCTTCGGCAAACGCAATGGCTCGCAGTTGTGCATTGCTTGCGACCCCTTCACCAGAATCACGCGAAAACCACTCACTTACAGAAGTATCAACCCCAAGCTCTGCTGCCACTCCATCCAATGCATCCGGTTGTTCAAAAACCAAATTACGCAAGTTCTCGACCTGCTCGACATAGCGGTTTGTCGCCTCAACCTGCTGAAGATCGGCCAAAATACCTTCACGGACCTCCTCCAAAGGAGGCACTTCCGAAGCATTTATTTCCGAAACTTTAACTAGATGTAAACCAAAGCGTGTTCTAACTGGCTCGGATACAACATCAACTTCCAGTGCGTATGCAACTTCTTCAAATGGCCCAACCATCTGTCCTTTTTGAATAAACCCCAGATCTCCTGCGTTAGCAGCTGAACCTGGGTCATCGGAATATTCGGACGCCAGTTCTCCAAACTCTTCACCTGAGGCTAAACGAGTCTGTATTTCTGATATCTGGCTATTGGCAGCTTCTTGGTCAGCGGCACTTGCGTCTTCTGCCACTGCAATCAATATGTGTTGAGTACTTCGAGTTTCGCCACTACGCAATTGCTCTTGTTGAGCCTCGTACTCCGCTAGAATTTCATCCTCACTAACATCGACACCGTCAGTGTAGTCTTCAACTGCTAATTGTATATACTCAACCTTTATCTTTTCTGGTTCGAAAAAGTTATCTAGGTTTGCCTCATAATATTCCTCAAGATCTTGATCATTCAGTTCAACTTGATCTAGATAAACTGCATTTTCAAATTTCGCTAAAGCGATTGACCTTTTTTCTGCCTGATAGGAAAGCAGACGACGCATTTCACCGGGAAGCACAAATGACGATTCTTCGTAACCCGCCGTGTACTGACCTATAAGCGCTCGATCACGAATAGATTGTTCAAATCGTTGCTTGGAAAACTGCCCTTGACTGACAAGGTAGGTATCGTAAGCTTCCTGACTGAAAGCACCATCCAACTGAAAGACTTCTTGTTCACGCAACAAGTTTGCCAGTTCCTGGTCACCCAATCGGTAGCCTTGTTCTTCTACTTCATTCTGAACCACAAGCTCATTAATCATACTATCCAGCACTCCGCGCCTAAATTGCGGTGAATCTAGATAAGAAACATCTGCGGTAGCACCAAGCTGAGTACGTATATTTCGTTTTTGAGCATCAAGAGCATTTCGAAAAGTTGCTTGCGATAGGGTTTGCCCGTTTATTTCAGCCACCGGCGGATCGGGATCAACTGCAACGTAATCGTTAATTCCCCATAAGGCCATGGGAATCATGATAATTAACGCAATAACCCAAGCACCAAAACCAGCCGCCCGACTTCTTATAACGTCTAACATAATGTAGCTCTCAAATAATTTCTATCTTCTAAAAGTTGCACATTAAAATGTACATCAAAAAAAAGAGCGAGCCACTTTGAAGCAACTCACCCCTTTTGGGTATTATCTCAGTGGCGGAGCGGACGGGACTCGAACCCGCGACCACCGGCGTGACAGGCCGGTATTCTAACCAACTGAACTACCGCTCCAACTGAGTGAGCCCACCGCACGGCAGGCTCAAAAAATGGTGGGTGCTGAGGGACTTGAACCCCCGACCCTCGCCTTGTAAGGGCGATGCTCTCCCAACTGAGCTAAGCACCCATTCGGCGGCCCAATAAAATAAGCCGCCCCTGCGAAGGCGCGCTAGTTTAGTGAATCCTTAAGTGCTTTACCAGCTTTGAATTTAGCGTTTCTAGAAGCTGGAATTTGAATAGCAGCACCAGTTCGTGGGTTACGGCCAGTGCGTGCGCTACGGCTACTAACACTAAACGTTCCAAAACCAACCAGTGTTACACTGTCGCCAGTCATAAGTGCTCCAGTTACTCCATCAGTTACAGCATCTAAAGCTTGTGCAGCGTCAACTTTAGATATGTCTGCCTTGCTAGCGATTAGGTCAATCAGCTCAGATTTGTTCATTTGAGTATTCCTCTATTGGTTATGCAATTATTTTTGGAGACGAACGTTTCAGTAAGGCCGCCCATAGTTATGGTGCCTGATCCTTTGCCTTTGGATTTGCCCAAACCAGCGGAGCTTCCCCACAGGCGATTATAGCGTCGTTAGTGCCGTATTATTGATACTTCTTCTATATAAATACAATATCCAAATGCAAAATAAAGTTACTTTTTATTGCGTTTAGCCCCTTGACAGTTCAGTGCTTATGAGCATTAACTCCAAGAAACAATTATTTAAACTATTCTTTCCTGTGGACGAGTTCAACATTTGAAAATCAATGTGACGCTAGCTCGGTCGACCCAAGTTAATGTTGGACGATATCACCCGCCCCTTTGGTTACGGTTTTACCCCCACTTGCTTTTGCTTTTGCGCTAGACGCACCCTTGGGCGTACCGTCAAGTACTAGCTCTAACACCTCATCAATCCAACGAACAGGTATGATCTTGAGCCCAGCAATCACATTATCCGGTATATCCGCTAAATCCTTCTCGTTCTCTTTAGGTATCAGAACAGTGGTAATGCCACCGCGATGAGCAGCAAGTAATTTTTCTTTCAAACCACCGATTGGAAGCACTTCACCGCGCAAGGTTATTTCGCCAGTCATTGCAACTTCGGCCTTGACGGGAGTTCCCGTTATCGCGGAAAGCAAGGCAGTGCACATAGCAACACCCGCACTAGGCCCATCCTTTGGCGTCGCGCCCTCTGGCACATGCACATGGCAATCGTTCTTTAAAAAGTACTCTTCGTCGAACCCATACATTGAACTGCGACTGCGAACTACGGTCATAGCTGCTTGGATCGACTCTTGCATAACCTCACCAAGCTTACCGGTTGACGTGATCTTACCTTTACCCGGCAGTACTGCAGCCTCAATAGTCAACAACTCACCTCCAACAGAGGTCCACGCTAATCCTGTTACCTGACCAATTCGGTTCTGCTCATCTTTAACGCCAAAGCTAAATTTCTTAACGCCTAAGTACTTCCCAAGATTTTCAGAGGTGACGTTTACGGTCTTTAGATCCTTATCCAGCAAAAGCTCTTTTGCAACTTTACGACAAATTTTAGCTACTTCGCGCTCCATACTTCTCACACCCGCCTCACGAGTGTAAAACCGGACGATATCAGTCAGCGCGCTGCTATCTACACTTAGCTCCGAAACCTTTAGCCCACTATTTTCCAACTGCTTGGGCACCAGGTACCGCTCCGCAATATTCATTTTCTCGTCTTCGGTATAACCAGCCAACCGAATAACTTCCATACGGTCAAGCAAGGGTTCAGGGATATTCAAAGTATTCGCAGTCGCCACAAACATCACCTCTGAGAGGTCATAATCAACTTCAAGATAATGATCCCCAAAAGTGTGGTTCTGTTCTGGATCTAAAACTTCTAGCAATGCTGACGACGGATCACCCCTAAAGTCGGTCGACATTTTATCAATCTCGTCCAAAAGAAAGAGCGGGTTACGCACTTTAACTTTAGACATGTTTTGCACAACTTTTCCTGGCATTGATCCTATATAGGTACGCCTATGCCCTCGTATCTCTGCTTCATCACGAACACCCCCTAGGGACATACGAGAAAACTTTCGATTAGTCGCTCGTGCAATAGACTTACCCAAAGACGTTTTACCTACTCCGGGAGGACCAACCAAGCAAAGGATTGGCCCTTTAACCTTTTTAATTCTTTGCTGCACTGCCAAATACTCGAGGATCCGTTCTTTAACTTTTTCTAGGCCGTAGTGATCTTCGTCCAAAATCAACTGTGCTGCTTCCAAGTCTTTTCGCACCCGCGTACGTTTTTTCCAGGGTAGTTGAACTAGCCAATCAATATAATTTCTAACCACCGTTGCCTCTGCTGACATTGGTGACATCATTTTCAATTTCTTAAGTTCGTTGTCAGCCTTTTCCTTAGCCTCGGCCGTCATACCCGATTCCTCAACCTTCTCTACAAGCTCATCCAATTCATTAGGTGCATCTTCCATATCTCCTAATTCACGCTGAATCGCTTTCATCTGCTCATTTAAGTAATACTCGCGTTGGCTTTTCTCCATTTGTTTCTTCACACGGCCGCGAATCCGCTTTTCTACCTGCAGAAGATCGAGCTCACCCTCCATGACACCCATTATCTGCTCTAACCTAGCCGGCGGATCAACAATCTCCAAAATCTCCTGCTTTTCATTGATCTTTAAATTCAAATGGGCCGCAATTGTGTCTGCTAACCTTCCAGGCTCGTCAATACTATTAAGTGAAGTCAAAATCTCTGGCGGAACTTTACTACTCAGTTTCACGTACTGCTCAAATTCATGCAGCACAGTCCTCATTAACACATCAGCTTCTTTTTCATCGATGGCCACTTTTTCAGGCTCAATAATTACCGCTGCCAAGTAACTCTCGGACTCATCAAATGATTCAACCAAAACACGGCGTTCGCCTTCTACTAATACTTTTACGGTGCCATCTGGTAGCTTTAGCATTTGCAAGACGCTCGCGAGCGTACCTACACGATATATATCTTCGATACCGGGGTCATCTTCTGAAGCATCTTGTTGAGCTAACAGCAAAATGTGCTTTCCGCTAGACATCGCCTTTTCGAGCGCTTGAATTGACTTTTCACGCCCTACAAACAGGGGGATAACCATATGCGGAAACACCACGACATCACGCAGTGGAAGTACTGGCACGTTACCGGGAACCTCAGGGGTTTCTTGGTCTGTCATTTGTATTCTCTTATTAAATAATTTGGATCAATGGGTGACGGTAAAACTTAGCCTACGTTCCGTCAAAAGACGTTTTATCAGTTCGAAGCTTAAACGTGCGTGAACAATACTACTCTACCGCTATAACACTGTTAATGGCGGTCATTTTTTGACAATTCAAGCTGGACAGCACTAATAACTCGATTACAGACGCTTGCTAGCGGTATTAGCTCTAAAAGAACGGCATCAAGCCTGAGCTTTATCAGACTCTTCATACAAAATAAGCGGCTTGGAACCTTCCAGTATCACACTATCATCAACCGTGATTTTTTGTACGTGCTCCAAATCCGGTAGCTCGTACATTGTATCCAATAAGGCATTCTCAAGAATAGACCGCAGGCCGCGAGCACCTGTCTTGCGAGCCAAGGCTTTGCGAGCAATTGCCCGCAAAGCATCGTCGCGTATCTCTAATTCGACTTCATCATACTCAAACAACATTTTGTATTGCTTCAGTAAAGCATTTTTTGGTTCAGTCAAAATCTGAATCAACGCATCTTCGTCCAGCTCTTCCAAGGTGGCGACGATAGGAAGACGACCGACAAACTCTGGGATCAATCCGTACTTGATCAAGTCTTCGGGCTCCAAATTACGCAATAACTCGCCGATTAACTTTTGATCATCTTTACTATGAACCGTCGCACCAAACCCAATACCACTTTTTTCCGAACGCTCTCGAATGATCTCATCGAGACCGGCAAATGCCCCACCGCAAATAAACAAAATATTGCGCGTGTCCACCTGCAGAAATTCCTGTTGTGGGTGTTTCCGCCCACCTTGAGGTGGAACCGATGCGACTGTACCTTCAATTAGCTTAAGTAAGGCCTGTTGTACACCTTCACCCGACACATCCCGGGTAATTGATGGGTTATCTGATTTACGGGAAATCTTATCAATTTCGTCAATGTAGACTATCCCTACTTGCGCTCGCTCAATGTCGTAATCGCACTTCTGCAACAATTTTTGAATTAT
>ERZ887942.1789-NODE-1789-length-14146-cov-6.040380_pt1 | contig 14146 bp, 12 predicted proteins | sample MGYA00521099_ERZ887942 | MGnify/ENA primary metagenome ERZ887942 (study PRJEB32303, sample SAMEA104408605) | aquatic metagenome | biome: Brackish water; feature: Pelagic; material: water | place: Baltic Sea | collected 2014-06-07T06:48:00 | depth 16,251 m ... | reverse complement strand
GTGGGTTCGATTCCCACCAGCTCCACTAAGAAGAATCGGTGCGGCTGCACCGGTTCTTCTTTACTTTTTGAGTGAGGTGGTTTGGCGATTGCACCGCCTGAAAGTCAAAGTTGCACCGGCAACATGTCTATTGGATCAGCAGGTTGAGGGACGCAACAGCAAGTTTGCTCAAGCCTGGTTCATCGACAAGCGCTTGCAAGGCACGTCGTTCGGACTTGGTCAGCTCTGCGCCGTGCCGATCGCTTGGCCCGAGCATCATGGAGAGCGAGTCAAAGTCACGTAGATGCTTTGACCGGTCGGCTGCTGTCTTCGATGCAATCTTTGTCACCGCCGCGGCCTTGCCAAGAAGTGCGCCAACAAGACTGGGGCGACGAACCAGCCCACTTGTCTCGCCGAGATCGACCTGCACAACCTCGCTGCGACGCAACGCTTGAGTTGTCCCCGGCGCTTCGATCGTGCGTCCAGCCCCAAGGCGCAGTTGAGCGCGGTCACCAACGTTGTCTGGTGCCAGCACATCGAACAACGCGGTCTCTCGTCGGTATCGATGCGCTGTTCCCTCTGGGCTAGGTCTGTCTTGGTCGAATCCAGCGGACCGAAGTGCGTCGTGAATTCGACGTAGCGCTCCTGGCTCGGCTCGCAGGTCGAGGACCACGTCAACGTCGTCGGTTGGACGCACGTTGAGAGCCTCGCGTTCGACTTCGTGGAGGAAGACCATCTGACCTCCCACGAGGAGCCAGTTCTGTCCAAGAATTGGCGTCAACTCAATCAAGGCCACCCAAGACGCTGCTTGGCCACCAAGCATTGGAGGCATTCTCACGACCGGTACTTCAACCATCCGCGCCGACCAGTCGCTCGGCGGCAGCCCAGTGCCGCGGATCACCCGACTCCATCAGATCGAGCGCAACAGCGGCGCGAGGCGCAAACCCGTGCCCCTCATCGAAAGACTGCTGAGCAACGACTTCCCAGACCGGTTGAGGGACAACACGCAGCGCCACATCGCCCAAAGGGTCCGGGGCGAGCGCGACCGAACGAGGGAGAAGATCCATCAGCACCCGCGACACATAGACATCACTAGTGCGGACATCGTCAGATAGGGGTTCGCCGTATGCGATTGCAGCTTTGACGCCACTCTGGACAGATTCGCTCTGTTCGATGACGTAGTCGAGATCTGCCCGACCGATCGCGAACCGCTGGATATCTGCCCGATTTCGATACCTGCTTCGATTCGAGAGATCGACATCTCCAGACGCAATGGCCTCCCATGCGCGAGCCACACTTAGCGGACGACCTTGCCGGCTCGCCGAATGACCTCTGGCGGACACCGCTTGAAGCGGCACAGCCCAAGCATTGCCGAACCGGACCCCGGGAATGTCACCCGCCACCACAAGCTGGCGCACCCGTTCAACCGAGATCCCCAACAACCGCGACGCTTCCGCGAGCGAGAGGAGGTCAGAAGGCATGGCATGAATATATTGGAATACTCCAATATTTACAAGAACCCGCGTTCACCGCCAACACAGGTGTGTGCAATATTGCACAGGTTCAGTACGCAGCCTTGCTCATCTATCTGCACGAGGCGACACGCGATGACGTCAGATCCGCCTATTTCAGCCGGGTCGGCACATTTGCAAGCAGGGGGGTCGTGGGTTCGATTCCCACCAGCTCCACTAAGAAGAATCGGTGCGGCTGCACCGATTCTTCTTTACTTTTTGCTGCGATGACGGGTGGCGACGGCACCGGGTCGAAAGCGACGAAGCGCCACTTCGTCGCCAGCAGGAGCCGGGACGGTGCACTATTGCACAAGTTTGCGGCGACACGTTGGTAGATCACCCACACCGAACAACACGCGATGAGGCACGACCCGCCAATTGCGGCCGGGTCGGCCCATTGGCAACCACCGGGTCATGACTTCGATCCCTTTTCGGGACTGTGTAGGGATCTAGGAGAGCGGGGGAACCCCGAGGTCGCCCCGAGCTTCTTCGAAGGCAGCGCCGATACGCAGGACCATCGGCTCATCGAATGGCCGGCCGAGAATCTGCAGGCTGGTCGGCAGCACGACAGGGGCCGTCCCAGAAGGTCCCGATGTGGCGGCTAGGCCTGCGGGGACGCACAAGCCGCACAGGCCCAAATAGTTTCCAGCCCGAGTGAAATGGGCTGGGGTGATGTCTTCATCGACCTCGGCGTGGGTGGGGGCGACCATCGGCGTGCCGGGCGTGAGCATGGCGTCGAAGGAATCGAACGCGTGCTGGAACGAGGCCTGTTCTTCTCCTCGGCGAAGCTGGGCGGCCACATAGTCCCTGGCCGAAACATCGGCGCCAGGTAGGCCACGGGCTCTGCAGAACTCGTCAAGAGGCGCCGACCGATCGTCGTACAGGCTCTGGTGGTGGTAGTACGCCTCGGCAGTGACGATCACGAAGGTCTGGTCCTTCATCTCATCGAACGGAAGCGGGGGAATGAAGGTGCTGGTGCGGGCGCCGAGTGCGGTCAACGTCTCAACAGCCCGGTCATAGTCAGCAAGCACGTTAGGTTCGACTAACGCTCGTTCAGCGTCACCCAAAACACCGAGATGGAGTCCGGCGACTCCCTTCCGCAACGATGCATACAGGCCGGTGCCTTGTCGCCAGTCGTCGTCGATGCTCGATTGGTCGCGCCCGGTCAGTACGTCGAACATCAACGTGGCATCGGCGACCGATCGGGCCATGGGGCCCGGGGTGTCGAGCGTGTGAGACAAAGGCACAATGCCGTCGGTTGGGATCAGACCCTCGGTCGTCTTGAGTCCAACGACGCCACAGAGAGCAGCCGGCAACCTGACCGAGCCACCGGTGTCGGTACCGATAGCGCAGGGTGTCATGCCAGAGGCCACCGCCGCCCCTGAACCCGAAGACGATCCTCCCGGGACACGCGCATTCTCGGCGTCCCAAGGGTTCCGGGGTGTGCCCATGTGCTGGTTTGTACCCCAGCCTCCGAGGGCGAACTCCACCGTCTTGGTCTTGCCAAGTAGCACGCCCCCGGCTGCGAGCAGGCGGCGGGCGATGAGTGCGGTGGAAGGCGACAACCGAGCGGCCCATGCTTTGGATCCGGCCGTTGTGACACGACCTTGCACGTCCACGATGTCCTTGAGGGCGAAGGGGATGCCGTGAAATGGCCCGATGCGGTGACCGGCCGCCCTGGCTTTGGTTGCAGCCACCGCAGCGTCGATGGCGTCGTCTGCGTACAACGCCTGCCAGGCCTCGATGGTGGAGTCGAGACGGTCGATGGTTGCCAGAAGCTCGCTAACTGCCTCTTCGGGCGTCGACCGGCCGCTGTCGTAGTCGCGGGCCAGCGTGTTGACTCCCAGCAAAAGACTCATAGCTCAGGCCGTGAGCAGCGTCGCTCTTCCAGGGCCAAAATATCGTCCGTAGTTACCGTCATTGCCCAGGCCTCTCGTATCCGAAGTACGACCTTACCGGTGGTGCTTGCACGTGTCGAAAGCCAGCGCTGCACCCGTGTTCCTCGGCCTGGATTCGAACGATGCGCACGAGTGCACCGGTTCACCAGAACGCTGTAAGGAGCTTGCCTGCGCTGAATGACACGCGGTGGCATCAGAACCGCTTCTTCCCGCCGGGTCGGCACATTTGCAAGCTCGGGGTCCAGGGTTCCAAGCTCGGGGTCCAGGGTTCCAAGCTCGGGGTCCAGGGTTCCAAGCTCGGGGTCCAGGGTTCGAAGAGTGATCCGGGCACCTTTGTGCCACCGGATCCTGCACTGATGAGTCGTTTGGCGTGCAAATACCACCACCGGCAGATCGCAAACCGGCCGACACACCATCACATCAGATCTGCCAATTTCAGCTACGCCGCCAGACTTTCAATCACAACGTTCAGGGTTCGATTCCTACCGGCTCCACTAAGAAAAATCGTTGCGGCTACGCGGCTTCTCCACTACTTTCCGCCGCTAGGTACTCCGGTGATGGCAACAATGTAGGGAGCAAAATCGCTCCATCTCGCACGGTCAGGATCGATGCCACAATCCGCAAACACCTCACAAACACCAGTCGGAGCGCGAGCCTGCTTTCAAAATCATTCGCCCAATCTCACGGTTTTGGTATTCGTGCCGTACCCTTGCCGTAGTTAGAGGGGCGCTATTGCCCCTCAGAAAAAAAGAGAAATTGTTATGGCTACAGGCACTGTTAAGTTCTTCAACACAGAGAAGGGCTTCGGATTCATCTCGCAAGAAAGCGGCGATGATATCTTCGTCCACTTCTCCAACATCGGAGGCGACGGCTTCAAGAACCTCGAAGAGGGTCAGACCGTTGAATTCGAAATCGGCGAAGGACGCAAGGGCCAAGAAGCCCAGAACGTCCGCCCAGTCTGAGTTAACTCAGTAGCGGAAGGCATTGCCTTCCACCTCTACTAAGAAGCTCTACTACAAGATCTGCTAAAAAAGATCTACGCAGAAGAACCGGTGCTTTGCGCCGGTTCTTCTTCGCTTTTTGCGGCGAGTGTTTGGGCGGTCGCGCCAGCATCGCCGGGAACAGCACGGAGCGAACACGTGCACTCGTGACCAAAGACCCTGGGCGCCGCCTGTCCGTTGAAGGATGTTGAGACGGCCAACGCGCTAGCCAGGAGAACCCGTGGGGACCACCTCAGATGACAGTGACTTCAGGCTGCGCTGTCGCGCGTTCCTCGACGAACATGCCACAGGCGACGCCTGTGTGGCACTCAACCAGGACCCTCGTGGCGATGCAGCACTTGCTGTGGCCCGGTCCTTCCAGGCGAAACTGTTCGCCGCTGGGCTTGCAGGACTAAGCCTGCCGGTTGCCTTCGGGGGCCAGGGACTCGACCCAAAGTTCGAACACGTCTGGAGAGAAGAGGCGTCGTGTTATCCCCTCATGACCGAAGAACTCTCGATCAGCCTCGGCAATTGTCTGCCTGTCATCAGCGAGTTCGGCACACCCCGGCAGAAGCAGCGTCACATTGCGGCGGCTTTATCGGGCGAGCACGTCTTCTGTCAGATGTTCTCCGAACCCGAAGCCGGATCCGATGTCGCGTCAGTACGCACCAGAGCACTCCGCGACGGCGACGGTTGGGTCTTGAGCGGCCAAAAGGTTTGGACGACCTTTGCTCATGTGGCTGAGTTCGGCATCGTCCTTGCCCGCACCAACTCCACCCAGCCGAAACACCGTGGGCTGAGCATGTTCATCGTCGACCTCCGTCTCCCCGGTGTCGATGTTCGGCCGATCCATCAAATCGATGGCGGCAGGCACTTCAACGAGGTCTTTTTCGACAATGTCATCCTCGACGCTGATGCTCTGCTCCCGCCGGCCGACGAAGGCTGGCGACTCGCTTCTGCCATGCTGAGGTATCAGCGAGTTGCCCGGGGCACCGGGCAAATCGACGGGGTACAGCACGAAGGCGCCGACCGGCTGATCGCCGAACTCGAGCAGCGCAACCTTGACTCAGAACCGGTGCATCGGCAAGAGCTGGTCAGCCTCTATACCGCCGAAGTGTGCAAGAGTCTGGTCGCTCTCCGCACCCGAGCGGCTGTTGCCGCCGGTCAACCCCCAGGTCCGGGTGGTTCTCTGCCCAAACTTGCCGGAGCGCTGATTGCAGCTCAGAATCGTGAGTTGGCTATGCGTGTCGTAGGTCCCGAGGCCGTGGCTTGGGAAACAACGCCCTGTGGCACAGGTGACTCGTGGGCGCGAGAGGCACTCTTCGCGACATCGATGTCGATCTCAGGAGGGACCAGCGAGATCCAGCGGAACATCATCGGCGAGCGGGTACTCGGGCTTCCCCGTGAGCCGTCGGTGGACCGAGATCGACCATTTGCCGGATAACTCGACCATCAGAGGTGTCAACCGTGACGTCCGCGACAACGTCACGGAACGGACACGTTTGTTCAACAATTCACCCTCTGGACTCGGACAAGCTACTTTGTGGCAGTGACGACTCCCACGGACCTCCCCGCTGCTGAGCCGGGAGCCGCACATGGGCTCGACTCCACTCGGTCGTGGGTGGTGTTGGTCGCAGCGTTCCTGGCGATGTTCACCGTGTTCGGTGTCGCGTACAGCTTTGGTGAGTTCTTTCGCCCCATGGCCGACGAGTTTGGAACCAACCGATCAGCAACCGCGTTCTTCTTCTCGATCACCACCTTTGCCTACTTCGCACTTGGCATCTTCAGTGGCCGCATCGCGGATCGATTTGGACCGCGCCGCGTGGTGGTCTTCGGTGCTGTATCCATGGTGATCGGCCTGCTGCTCACCGCCGAGGTTTCGTCGATCCAACTTGGATATCTCACGTATGGCCTAGGCGTCGGTATTGGAGTCGCGTGTTGTTATGTGCCGATGGTCGCAGCTGTCGGCGGCTGGTTCGAGGAGAAACGGACCCTCGCTCTCGGCCTCTCGGTCGCCGGAATCGGTACTGGCACGCTCGTGCTCGTGCCGATCATCGAGAAGGTGATCGAAGCCAACGGGTGGCGCGAGGCATATCGGGTCCTCGCGGTGATCTCGGGAATCTTGTTAGCTGTCGCAGCGCTGGGCGCACACCGTCCTCCCGGATCATCGGTCACTCCCCGACCTATCCGCGAAGTCCTCCGCGGACGCAGCGACTTCTGGTTCGTCTACGCCGCATCGCTCTTCATCACGATTGCATTATTTACACCGTTCGTGTTCATGGCCGACTACATCGACACGATCGGAGCATCAGGGTCAGCAGCGGTACTGCTCGGGCTCATCGGTATGTCATCAATTGTTGGCCGGCTGGGGTTCGGCGCAATTGCTGCGAGGATCGGGATACTTGGGCTGTACCGCCTGTCGTTCTTGGTGCTCGCGCTGAGCTTTCTCCTATGGATCGTGGCCGACACGAACTACGCGCTTCTCATCATCTTTGCAATCGTGCTCGGGGTCTCTTACGGCGGTTTCATAGCGCTCTCACCCGCGGTGGTTGCCGAGATGTTCGGCACGCTCGGTATGGGCGGCGTACTCGGGGCGCTCTACACCGCAGCGGGAGTCGGTGGTCTCATCGGCCCGCCGGTTATGGGCAAGATCATCGACTCATCCGGCCACACTGCAGCCCAGTGGACCGCGGTCGCGTCGGGCCTCATCGGCACAGCGCTGCTTTTTCGGGTCAAGCCCCAGACTGCGTGACCACTTCACCAGCGTAGGTCGCACACATCGGGGTAGCCCAGGGGTCGGCATTCTCGAAGTCAGCAGGTGCCAGGGCCGCAAACACTGCGCCTCCAGCAATGCCGTGGAGGTGGCCGACAATCAGGCTGCCCGGAGGGATTCGTTCGCCTTGGCCGATGCACACCTTGTAACGTCGTGATCGTGGCGAGTCCGGGGGCTCTGGTCATCGCTGTCGACGAGACGGTGATGACATTCGATGTTGATCAGACGATCACGATCGGGCGCGACGAGACCGCCACCATCGTGATCGACAACCAGCATGTCAGCCGGGCACATGGCGAGCTGCGCCACGAACAGGGGCAGTGGGTCTACCGGGATCTCTACAGCACGGGCGGAAGCCTGATCGAGGGCCATCCGGTCACCGTTGTTGTCATCAACCGAGCGCTCGATCTAGAGATCGCTCCGCCCGGTGGCGTGACGCTGCGGCTCGAACCCCAGCTACTTGATTCGACAGATCCAAAAGCCATAACAACCGCTGCAACGATCGAAGAAACCATCACCGTGCGGACCGGGAGTGGCCAGAAGATCATCACCATCGGCCGCGACGAAAGTAACGACGTCGTCGTCGACGATCTGATGGTGTCTCGCAAGCATGCCATCGTGCGCCAGACGAGCGACGGCATGATCGTGGGCGATCTCTTTAGCCGTAATGGCACGTTCGTGAACGGACAACGCATCCGGTCAGCCGACATCGGTGAGGACGACGTGATCGCCGTTGGCCGCAGCCGTTTCCGGCTGGTTGGTGACCACCTCGTGCGCACCAACGACGACGGGCCGGTCACGTTTGGAGCCACCGGCGTCTCCTACGAAGTCGGCGACGGCCTACGCCTTGTCGACAACGTCAGTTTCGAACTGCCCGAGCGGTCTCTCATGGCAATCGTCGGGCCGTCAGGTGCCGGTAAGTCAAGCCTGCTCGGCGTACTGAGCAGCTTGCGAGACCCTGCGGCTGGCCAAGTGCTCTATCAGGGTCGTGACCTGCATGTCGACGGTGAGGAACTCACCCGCCGCATTGGTTTCGTCCCCCAAGCAGACCTGCTTCACGACGGCCTGACCGTCCGAGCATCACTTCGTTACACCGAGCAACTCCGCCTGTCGCCCGATACGACCGACACCGAACGAGACCAACGCATCGACGAAGTCCTGGCCCAACTCGGCATGAGTCACCGAGCCGAATCCCGTATCGATCGCCTCTCGGGCGGGGAACGCAAACGGGTCAACGTCGCCACCGAACTACTCACGGAGCCGTCACTTCTGCTGCTTGACGAACCAGCGGCTGGGCTCGATGCTGGACTCGAACGAACGCTCATGCGCCTCTTGCGCAGCCTCGCAGATGCTGGCCGTACCATCATCGTGGTCACCCACTCACTCGACAGTCTTGATCTCTGCGACAGGCTGCTCGTGCTTGCACCGGGCGGTGTGCCTGCCTACATCGGCCACCCAGCAGGCGTCGCGGATCGTTTTGGCCACAACGACCTCGTCGATACCTTCACCGACCTCGCCACCATCGATACTGATTGGCGTGACCCTCGCATCCCGATAGCTGAGCCTGCTTCTGACCGGCCAGGGCCACGGGCTGCCACTACTCCATCTCTAAAGGCAGGACGAGGCCAGAGGCGCGCCGTCCGAGAATGGTTCGCACAAGTGGGTGCGCTCAGTCATCGATTCGTATCGGTTCTCGCGTCGGACAAACGCAACCTGATCTTATTGCTCGCACAGGCCCCGATCCTGGGCGTCCTCATGCTGATCGCTATGCCCACGAACGAACTGTCGGTGCCGGCACCCACGCAGATTCGCTTCGTTTCCACGGCTGGCCTGGTGCTGTTCGTCGTTCTGTTGGGGTCGACTTGGCTTGGTGCCAATAACGCCATCCGAGAGATCGCGAACGAACGGGCGTTGTTTCTTCGCGAGCGAGCTGCGGGGTTGTCGTCTACCGCCTACGTCGCGTCGAAGGCGCTGGTGCTTGGTGTCTTCACCGCAGTTCAGTCTGCGGTCCTGCTCATAATCGCAATCGCCGCCCAAGACGGTCCCGTCGACGCGGTTGTGCTCGGCAATGCCCACGGTGAGCTGATCGCCGTCGTTGCGCTTGCTGGCGTTGCGTCGATGGCTCTGTCGTTATTGATCTCGGCGATCGTTGGTACACCAGATCGAGCAACCACACTGCTTCCGATCGTGCTCATCTTGCAGTTCGTACTATCGGCCGGTGGGGTGTTGCCAGAGATCGTTGACAAACCCGTACTTCGCGAAGTCGCCAACCTGTCGAGTTCTCAATGGGGCTTCGCGGGTTCCGCGAGTACGGCTGACCTCAACCGGCTGCAAGCATTCACCGACCAACTTCGAGAACTGCGAGAAGTCGACGCCGCGGATCCAGGGCCAGCACTGGAAGCACTCGCCGAACCGTTCGACCCACCAGCCCGTTGGGCTCACACTCCGTCAGCCTGGTTCACGTCAATCGGTGCTCTGATCGTTCTGACGCTCGCACCGCTCGGCGCGTCGGTCATCGTGCTGCGCCGCAAGGAACCACTCCCATGAGTCGGTTGGCGACGAGGTTGGGACTCAGCGTGATGGTGCTCGTGGCAGTGCTCACCGCCTGCGCAACCGACGAGCTCACTCGTACACCGCCTGGGCTCGCGCCTGCCCAGGGCACGGCGCTCACCGCCGAGTGGGCGGAGATCGCCGCTGGGCTCAACGTTTCGATCACTGACACGACGGCCACTCCCTGTCATCGGGGCGAACCAAGTTGCCTCGCCGCCGTCGTCACCGAAATGGAGGCCCGCCTTGAGGCCCGGCCGTGTGCGCACACCTCGCCTTTTGCGTTCACGTACCTTGAGATGACTCGTGGAGTGGCGAACGAAGTCGCCTCGTTCGATGACGCAGCCCTGATCTCCGTCGTCGACGCCCGTTTCGCCCAGCAGTATTTCGACGCATTCGACAACTGGCAGCTGGGGCGGATCGAAGATGTGCCAGCGGCATGGCAGATGGCTTTCGCTACCGCCGACCGACAGCAATCCTCTGCGGCGCTCGATCTGATCTTGGGCATGAACGCCCACATCAGTCGCGACCTTGCCTACATCGTGGCCACCGCGGTAGCGAGTGACCCAAACCTGCGTGAGCAGCCCGACGACTACTTGCGGGTCAACGATGTGATCGCTGAAGTGAAATCACCCATGCTTGCCAACGCAGCTGATCGGTTCGACCCCAACCTATTCTTGCTCGATACCGATCTAACTGCGCAGGGAGCTCCCGATCCAGTCACGCTCATCGCTGACTGGCGAGCGTTTTCATTCGATCTCGGTCGCCGGCTCGCGCTTGCGGAGACATCTGCGCAGACCGACGCCGTGATCGCAGAGATCGAACGGACTTCAACCGCAGCTGCTGCAGTGCTCATCACTGCCGAAGGCGCAGAGGGCACGGCGGAACTTGCCGGAGCGGTTGCAGGGCTGCCCCAAGGTGACGCGTTGTTCCTGGATGCAGCGGGCCGACGGAACTTCTGCGAGCGGGCTCGTTAGCGCTCGACTCTCAGGCGCAACCAACTTGCCACTGGCTGCACGAATCAGCAGCTACGGCCAGTGTTCGTCTGACTCAACGGCGTGTGGTGCCGAGACAACCTCAAGACAGACTCACGATCAGTTGACCGCAACGGGAGCGTTCGAAGGCGACACGCGTAGACTCAGCAGGCATTGCTTCGGAAGTCCGGTGAAAGTCCGGCACTGTCCCGCAACGGTAAAGCCTTGAACACAAGGACGAGTCCGGTCGGAAGCCTGCGCTACGAGAACCACTAACCCCTCGAGGAAGGGCTGGTTCGGGACCAGGTTCTCTCCTGCCCGACCAGCAGGAGAACCCTATGAAGTCCCGATTGTTCGTGTGCATTCTTGCACTATTTGCGGTTGTCGCCGCCAGCTGTGGCAGCGACGATCCCGTTGTCGAGGCGTCCGACGTACCTCAGCGCATCGTGTCGTTGAATCCAACAGCGACCGAGATGTTGTTCGCTATCGGTGCAGGTGACCAGGTCGTCGCCGTGGACCAGTTCTCCTACTACCCCGCCGAAGCACCTGTCACCGACTTGTCCGGCTTCGACCCAAACATCGAAGCAATCGCCGGTTTCGAGCCCGACCTCGTTGTCACCGACTTCGCCCTCGAAGGGCTCGAAGTGATTGGCCTCTCGAACCACGCGGTGCCAGCAGCGACCAATCTCGACGAGATCTACGCCCAAATCGAACAACTCGGCGCTATCACCGGCCATGTCGGCGAAGCGGCTGAGCTTGTGCTCCAGATGCAGACCGCTATCGACGCGGCGCTTGTTTCACTTCCTGCTCGCGAGACACCGCTCACGTATTACCACGAACTCGACAACACACTGTTCAGCGTGACCTCGTCAACCTTCATCGGGTACGTGTACGACTTGTTTGGGCTCGTCAACATTGCTGACCCAGCAGACGCCGACGGAAGTGCCTATGGCTACCCCCAACTGAACGAAGAGTTCATCATCACCGCGAATCCCGACATCGTCTTCCTGGCCGACACCATCTGCTGCGGACAAACCGCCGAGACCGCTGCTGCCCGTCCCGGCTGGGATCAGCTCGGCGCGGTACAGAACGGCAATGTTGTCGAGCTCAACGATGACATCGTGAGCCGCTGGGGACCTCGCATCGTTGATTTCATCGAGGCTGTCGGCATCGCCGTAAACGAACTCGAAACGGCACCTGCTAATTAGCGCCAGGCCAGCTGACACCCGATTGGTATACCGATGAACGCGACCCCTACGACTGCCAGACCACTCTGGCTCGCCGCGGGGGTCGCGTTCGTCATTAGTGCGGCATCACTGGCGTTGTTGGTTGGTCCGACGTCGATCCCTGTCGGCGGCACACTTCTCGAGACGCTCGACCGGCTAACCCCGTTCACTATCGACTCTGGGCTTAGCGAAACCCAACAAGCGATCGTGTGGAATCTGCGGTTGCCACGGGTCGTACTTGGCCTGCTGGTCGGCGCCTCGCTCGCGACCGCTGGCGGTACGTACCAAGGCGTTTTTCGTAACCCGCTGGCAGATCCATACCTGCTCGGCATCGCTGCGGGTGGCGGTCTCGGCGCAACTCTCGCCTTCGTCAACGACTTTGGCGATGGCAACGGAGCGTTCGACGGGGTACAGATCGCAGCCTTCATCGGCGCGTTGTCAGCCGTCGCCCTCACCTGGCTCGTGGGTGTCGCCGGAGACCGGACCCACGGGACCACCACACTGATCCTGACCGGTGTCGCTGTGGCCAGCTTCTTCACCGCACTCCAGACATATCTTCAGCAGCGAAACACCGAGAACATTCGCGAGATCTACACCTGGCTCCTCGGTGGCCTCACCACCAGCGGCTGGAGCGAGGTCACGCAGCTAGTACCTGTGGCCGTCGTGCTGCTGGCCGTGCTGGCCATGTCTGGCCGGACGCTCGACATCATGGCAGTGGGCGACGAGGAAGCCAAGCTGCTTGGCTTGGCCGTGCCCCAGGTCCGCGTCGGTCTGCTGGTGGCCGCATCACTTCTCACCGCCGCAGCGGTCGCAGTGAGCGGGCTGATTGCGTTCGTGGGCCTGATCGTGCCCCACGCCGTTCGACTGCTGTTCGGAGCGAGCTTTCGAGTCATCGTGCCGTTGTCCATCTTCGCTGGCGCAGGGTTTCTCGTTCTCTGTGACCTGGCAGCTCGCACCATTCTGAGCCCTGCCGAGATCCCCATCGGGGTGGTCACCGCGTTCTTTGGTGCTCCGTTCTTCGTCTTCGTCCTGCGTTCGGTCGGTTCACGATGACAGCCGGGATCAGGGCAGAACAGCTGGCTGTCACCATCGATAAGGCGACCTTGTTGCACCCCACCGACCTCTCGGTCGAGGCGGGAACATGGTTGTCAATCATTGGACCGAACGGTGCCGGTAAGTCGACGTTGCTGCGAGCGCTCGTCGGGGCCGCTCGAAGCAAAGGCACCGTCACGGTCAACGGTGTAGACGTGGCATCGATGAAACGCACCGAGCGGGCGCGCACGCTTGCCTGGGTGCCACAAGTACCCGTCATTCCGACCGGCTTTCGGGTGATCGACTACGTCTTGCTCGGACGTACGCCACACCGTCATCCGCTCGCCGCCGAACGCCCTGAAGATCTCGCCGTAGTCCACGACGTTCTGATCGATCTTGATCTTGGCGACTTTGCAGATCGCGAGGTCGCATCACTGTCCGGCGGTGAACGGCAGCGGGTCATCATCGCACGAGCGCTGGCCCAGCAAGCGCCGATCCTGCTGCTGGATGAACCGACCACGGCACTCGACCTCGGTCATCAACAAGAAGTGTTGCTGTTGCTTGACCGGCTGCGCAACCATGGACAGACAATCATCTCGACCATGCACGACCTGTCGCTCGCAGGCCACTTCGCCGACCGGCTTGTCTTGCTTGCCGCAGGGCGAGTCGTGGCCGACGGTTCTGCCGCCGATGTGTTGACCGAGCAGAATATGGCTGAGTATTACAACGCTGACGTGACTGTTACCCATAACAATGGCACCGTCACCGTCATGCCTCGCATCGCCCCCCGTATCCCCCGAACCAATCCCTCGTGAACCTCCAGGAGTAACCCATGGCTACCGAACCAATCGAAGAGAACCCCGCCGCCGACAAGTCCGGCTTCGCCAAGTCTGTCGTGGTCGTCAACACTGGCGACGGCAAAGGCAAGTCCACGTCGGCGTTTGGTGTCATGATCCGCGGAGTTGCACGCGGCTGGAATGTCGCCGTGCTGCAGTTCATCAAGTCGGGCGAGTGGAACGTTGGCGAGGAGAAGATCGGCGAACAGCTCGGTGTCGAGTGGTTCAACGAGGGCGAAGGTTTCACCTGGGACTCCGACAACATCGACCACGACAAGGCACTCGCTCAGAGGGGTTGGGATCGCGCCGCAGCACTCATCGCTGCGGGTGAACACGAGCTGATCATCCTGGATGAACTCACCTACCTGATCAACTGGGGATGGATCGAAG
>ERZ887942.1788-NODE-1788-length-14153-cov-59.469215_pt1 | contig 14153 bp, 10 predicted proteins | sample MGYA00521099_ERZ887942 | MGnify/ENA primary metagenome ERZ887942 (study PRJEB32303, sample SAMEA104408605) | aquatic metagenome | biome: Brackish water; feature: Pelagic; material: water | place: Baltic Sea | collected 2014-06-07T06:48:00 | depth 16,251 m ... | reverse complement strand
CTCGCGAGGCTCATAACCTCGAGGTCGTCGGTTCAAATCCGGCCCCCGCCACTTAAGCCTTACGGAACTTTGTTCCGTGAGGCTTTTTTTATTGGTCGAACGTTCTGTTCTCGTTAAATCCGTCTGCTCTCGCTTCATCCGTCGTTTCACGCGAGGCAGTTGCGGATTGAGTACAACCTGACCTGCCATCTGAGGTTAAGCGTTGAAATTGTCCGTGCCGATGGACTGCCGCTACGGAATTTTTTTCGATCGGAGCACCGAATGGCTGGCTACAGGGGCTTAGGATTTCTTGACGTCCGAAAATCAGGGTGACCTCGCGTTCTGGCATTTTTGCCCCACAACCTTGTAAGGCTGGCCAACGCACACTGGGATACGTGTTTTTAGAATCTCATTGCGACATTATCTAACAAGGACTTCGCCCTTGACCCATTGGCGTGGTTGGCTGGAAGACGTAGGACGTTCGAACCGCCGAGACGCTCCGTTGTCGCTACGACCAACATGCGCGCATAATTTTTAGGAAGACTCTAATAGTTTTGCCGTGTGCGATTGCTAAACTGGGGAACGGAAAGCAGGCGGACCGCCTGTTTGTCACCTTTCCCAAACAGGCAAGCCGCCTGCCTCCCCGATCCTGATGGACACCCACTATGATCAACTCATCAGTCCGCTTTGTTCTAGCGTCGCTTTTCTTCATTATTAGTAACGCAACTCTGGTTGCTCAGGAATCTGAATGGGTCTCACTGTTCGACGGTAAAACGATGGACGGTTGGGAGAAAGTCGGCAACGAGAAAAGTGTCTGGGAAGTGAAAGATGGATCCCTCAGCGGTTCAGGTCCGGCATCGATGCTGGTGAACATAACCGGGCCGTACAAGAATTTTCGATATCGAGCGGAAGTTAAAATCAGCGATGGCGGCAACTCTGGCATGTACTTTCGCACCACTCGAAAGCCTGGCTTTAGCGACGGCTACGAAGCTCAGATTGACAGCACTCACACAGACCCGATTCGCACGGGATCCATCTACGGCATGTGCCATGTGTATAAGCAACATGTAAAACCAGACACGTGGTTCAAGTATGAAATCGAAGTTCGCGACGACGTCTGGCGTGGTCGTGAGATGACTCGCATCAAAGTCATTATTGACGGTAACGAACTTTACGAATACCTGGACTTCGACAAGACCTTCAAAGAAGGCCACTTTGCATTTCAGCACCACGATCCAGGCAGCTTTGTCAGTATCCGCAAAGTAGAAGTGCAGCCGCTGCCATAACTCAAGCGTAAAGCTCAACCGTACGACGGACTGCCAGTACGTCGATCGATTCACGACGGACCTCGAGTCCACGCTGCGCTTCGTGACGGGCTGAAAGTTTTTCGTACGAAGCTTGCTCCAGCCTCCAACAAACTGCCATTACCTCCGCCCACCTAAGAAAGTCTTCCATGAAATTTCGTCTGCTGAGTTTCCTCCTGCTTCTTTCATCATCCTTTGCTTCTGCTCAGGAACTCGTTCTGGAAAAGGGCGATCGACTGGCAATCATCGGCGATTCCATTACCGAACAAAAACAGTACAGCAAGTTCATTGAGACTTACCTGCTGGCGTGTTATCCGGAACTGGAAATTCAGAGCTTTCAGTTTGGCTGGGGTGGCGAGCGTGCTCCTGGCTTTGCAAGTCGCATGGAGAACGATCTGGTACCATGGAACCCAGATGTCGTCACCACCTGCTACGGAATGAACGACGGTTCTTACCGCGCGTATGAAGAGCAGATCGGCAAAACGTACGAACAAGGCATGCGGCAGATTATCGATCGCATGAAGAAGTCCGGCGCGGTTGTTGTGGTTGGTTCTCCGGGAGTCGTCGATAGCTTCACGTGGGCTCGGCAGAATCCGGATTTCGATCAGGTCTACAACGACAATCTTGAACACCTGGGACAAATTGCCAGCGAACTGGCAGACGATAATAAGTTTCCGCATGCGGATGTGTTCGGAGTCATGATGGCCGCCATGAAATCGGCGAAGGCGGCTTTGGGCGAAGAATATCCCGTGGCTGGCGGCGACGGAGTCCACCCTGGTGCAAACGGTCACTTGGTTATGGCGTATGCGTTCTTGAAGGCTTTGGGACTTGATGGAGATCTTGGCGAGGTCACGCTGGACCTTGCTTCCGGTAAAGCAGAAGCATCGAACGGCCATCGCGTTGTCAGCAATGACGCGGGCAGGATGGAGATCGAAAGTTCTCGCTATCCGTTTTGCTTCAGTGGCGATGAAAAGGATCCCAACGGTACGTTCAGTATCCTGCCTTACTTTCCGTTCAATAACGACCTCAATCGATTCACGTTAACAGTGAAAAATTTGCAGGCCGCAACTGCCGACGTTAGTTTTGGCGAGGCGACAAAGTCGTTTACCAAAGAACAGCTTGCAGCAGGAATCAATCTGGCGGCGGAATATCCACAGAATCCGTTTGTGGGTCCATTCAGCGAAGTGTTGAATGCGGTTGGCCAGAAGCAAGCGTATGAAACTCAGATGATCAAAGGTTTCATCACCAACTTCCGACAACTGGGTGGCCCGCTGGCGGAAGACGAAGAAGTCAAAGCTGCGATGAATACTCTCCGCCGCAAGATGACCGAAGCGGACGACGAAGCTCATGCAAAGGCCAAAGCTGCTGTAAAACCTGTGACCTATAAGTTGACTGTCACGCCGAAATCGTAGAGCGAACCTCCCTGTGAAAAGCAGCACGGATTTCCAGTCCGTCGTACCTCTTCCTGTATCATCCCACCTCATCTTCCAGAAAGCCCACCATGCAACGTCTTACTCTTGCAGCATTGCTGCTGACTCTGGCTATTTCGCCAACCTTCGCTGATGATCCCGGATTTGTGAAACTGTTCAACGGCAAAAACCTGACCGGTTGGACTCAACGTAACGGCACGGCCACCTATCGAGTCGAAGATGGCTGCATTGTTGGCACGACGGCCGAAGGCAGTCCGAATTCGTTTCTTTGCAGCGACAAACTGTATGGCAACTTCGAATTGAAGTTTGAAGTCAAATTCGATTCCGCTCTGAATTCAGGAGTGCAAATTCGCTCGCAAACGGCAGATGGCAAACCAGACGGTCGTGTCAACGGACCTCAGGTGGAGATTTCAACGGACAAGATGGCGGGATACGTTTACGGTGAGTCAGCAGGTGGCTGGATGACGCCCGACTCAGGCCGAAAGCCTCACGATACCATTAAAGAAGGCGAATGGAATTCGTACCACGTGGTCGCATTCGGTAACAAAATCGAAACATGGATTAACGGCAAACAGATCTCTGACTTAACTCACGAAGAACGCTACAAATCGCACCCCATTGGATTCATTGGGCTGCAGGTTCACGGGATCGGTCGAGGCCAGGGACCGTACGAAGTCCGCTGGCGCAACCTGGAACTGCGAGACCTGTCGGAATTCAAGTCTCTGTACAACGGCAAAGATCTCAGCGGTTGGAAGACAACGGGCAACTGGATTCCACAGGAAGATGGCTCTGTGTTGATTCAGCCTCGCGAAGGCGAACAAGGCTGGTCGCGCTGGGACTCATATTTGTGGTCGGAAACCAAATACAAAGACTTCGTCATGGATTTTGAATACGCGTATCCGGCTGGCGGCAACAGCGGATTTTATTTCCGAGTGGCTGACCGAAACAACCCTGTGCAGACCGGCATCGAAGCTCAGATTCTGGATTCGTCGGCCAAACAAGGTGATCTCAGTTCACACGACCACGGCGGAATTGTGGGTACTTCAGTGGCCGCTTCGAAGAATATGTCGAAGGCTCCGGGAGAATGGAACCGCATGGTTGTCACCTGCGTCGGCAGTCATTTGCAGGTGGAACTCAACGGCGAACAAATCATCGACACGATGCTGGACCAGACACCAATGAAGGACCGCCCGCTGGACGGTTACATCGGCTTCCAGGATCACGGTCGACCCAACGACATTAAGTTCCGCAGTATGCGAGTGCGAACGCTGGCTCCGTAAAGCAGCCTGTTTCTGTATCAATGGTCACGACTTCTTTCGGCCACCCCGGGCGGGCTACCAGTATGCGACTTCAAGACAAAGTTGTGATTGTAACGGGTAGCTGCACCGGTATTGGCAAGGCAATCGTCCGCCGTTGTGTTGCGGAAGGTGCGTCCGTCGTCATTAACGGCGTGCAACAGGATCTCGCGGAAGAACTGGTCCGAGAGCTCGGCGATGACAAGGCCGCGTCGCACGTGGAAGATCTCAGTCATGACGAATGCCAGCAGCGTTTAGTCGATCTTGCCACTCAAAAATTTGGAAAGCTGGACGCTGTTGTCAACAATGCTGCGATGATTGCGACTGGCAACATTCACACGACCAACTCGGCATTCTTCAGGCAGATGTTGGAAGTCAACACACTGGCACCGTTTCGATTAATCCAGGCGGCATTGCCACAACTTCGGGAAAGTCGTGGTTGCGTTCTGAATATTGGAAGCGTAAATTCGTACAGCGGCGAACCCAACCTGTTGCCTTATAGTGTTTCAAAGGGGGCTTTGATGACAATGACCCGCAATCTCGGCGACACGCTGATGCGGGAAGACCGTGTGCGAGTTAATCAAATCAATCCTGGGTGGACACTGACGGAAGCAGAACAGAAACGAAAACTGGAAGAAGGGCTCGGCGATAAATGGTACGCCGATCTGCCGGATGTTTATGCTCCGTCTGGCCGCATTCTTTGGCCAGAAGAAATCGCTGCTGCTGCAGTGTACTGGCTCTCCGACGAAAGCGGGCCGATTAGTGGGCAGGTCGTTGATCTTGAACAGCATCCGATGATCGGTCGAAATCCGCCGAAAGACAGGTCCACAATTCCGTAGGAAGCAGATCCAGTTCGTCCTGCCAAATGCAATGATGCTGATTGCACGCTACTTCGTGCCAGGCAGTAAAAAGACCAGTCTCAGCCGACATGGGACAGGCTTCCAGGACTTGCAGAAAGCCGATTAGCAAGTTGTGCAACAGGACAACAAAGCGATCGAACGTCGAGATTACTGCGTAAAAAGCAACATTCGCAACCAAATTGCGCCAGCACCCCCGTCAACTATTAATCGAAGATTGCGACTTCGCGAACCCGACAGTACCATACAGGTCCACGCGTTTGGATCTGTTCCAGCCTACACTCCTTCCTTAGTTCCAACCCTCCAGGTCCCATATGACTGGATCCCGCCTCATCGCAATTGTGTGCGCAATCTTCGCGCTACCGGTACTGGCGGACGAACCGCCTCGAGAACCTCTGCAGGCCGTGGTGGATTACCACATCAATCAACGACTGCAGTCCGCAGGAATTGTTCCCGCGGCAACGCTGGAAGATTTTGCGTGGTTGCGTCGAGTAACCCTGGATCTTGCCGGACGAATTCCGTCACAGTCTGAAGTGGCACATTTTCGATCCGACTCGAGCGACAACAAACGGGAAGTCGCTGTTGATCGCCTGATGAACAGCGCAGACTACGCTTATCACGAACGCAACTTTCTGGACAACCTGCTGCAGTCGGAATACGACGGCGACAAAGAGTGGCGAGCATGGTTGTTGCGATCAATTCGTGAAGGACGATCGTGGCACGAAATGTTTCGTACCATGATGAATGGCAACGACGACAACTCCGATGAAAAACCAGCACTCGCGTTCCTCAAGAAACGAGCGAACGATATCGATGCGATGACCAACGATGCCAGTCGTCTATTCTTCGGCGTCAGCGTCAACTGTGCTCAGTGCCACGATCATCCTCTAGTTGACGACTGGAAGCAGGACCACTACTTTGGCTTCAAGTCGTTTTTCGCCAGGACGTATGTCACCAAAGCCCAGCTACTCGCGGAGAAGCCGCCAGTGGAAGTGAAGTTCAAAACGACCGAAGGCGAAGACAAAGTCGCAAAGCTGTTGTTTTTGACTGGAGCCGTTGTTGAAGAACCGGAAGATAAACGCAGCGACGAACAAAAGAAGGCGGACGACGAAGCGATTCAGAAACAGATCAGAGAAGACAACGCTCCCAGGCCGCCTCGCCCGAGTTTCAGTCCTCGGCGAAAGCTGGTCGACACGGCGTTGTCGGGCGAAAACAGCCAGTTGTTCGCGCGAGCCATGGCGAATCGGGTGTGGGCTCGTTTCTTCGCGCGGGGACTCGTGCATCCGTTGGATCAACTTCACTCAGAAAACCCGGCCAGCCACCCGGAACTTTTCGAATGGCTGGCTCGCGAATTTCGCAATCATAATTACAACATGCGATGGCTTGAACGCGGCCTGGTGCTTTCTGACGCGTACGCTCGAACATCCGTTTGGGAATCCGACGGCGAGGCTCCGGCGGCGGAGCTATTTGCAGTGGGGGCCATCCGGCCGCTGGCTCCACGGCAATACGCGATGACAATGTTGCTGGCAACAACCAACCCGGAAGACTTCAACAAGTGGCAGTCGGCCGACGCATGGCCCGCAAAGCGGCGGGAATTGGAAGACAGAGCCGACAGTTGGCGACGTGAATTCGAATTGCCGGGCGAAAACTTCAACGTCGCCGTCGATGAAGCTCTGCTGTTCGCAAACGGTGATCGCGTGATGAACGACTTTCTGCGCGACGGTGGCGACAAGTTGGTCGGGTACCTGTTGAAGATAGAAGACGCAGACGAAACTATTACGAGAGCCTTCGCAGCCGTACTTTCAAGAGAACCCCGTGAAGGCGAACGTTCAGCCTTCCGCGAATTTATGTCGCAACGTGAAGAGAAGCGAGTGGACGGCGTGCGAGATATGGTGTGGGCGTTAATCACCAGTCCTGAATTAAGATTCAATCACTGACCGACAAATAAACGAGATTCTTTAGTGCACAATGTGAGCCTCAGCCTCAGGTAGGACGGACTTTTCTCCGTTGTCTCTCCTTCAGTTGCCGAACTGGAAGTCCGACTTACCCAACTCGGTTTCTAACGGTCCTTTAGCAGAACTTATTATGAATCAATTACGAAACATAATCGCCCCCGTCGGTCGACGACGTTTTCTTGGCTCAGCAGCCGCGTCGTCGGCGATCGCTGCCAACATGACGGTGCTGGACCTGCTGCAAAATCCCGTGATGGCTGACGAAGTCAAACGCCAGGGGAAGCGAGTCATTTTGTTGTGGCTGGCGGGAGGTGCGAGTCAATTCGAAACATGGGATCCGAAGCCCGGTCGACCTACCGGCGGACCGTTTCGGCCAATCGATACCAACGTTTCTGGCATTCAGATCTCTGAATTGTTGCCAAAGATGGCGGCCAACATGCAGGACACAGCCATCATTCGTTCGCTGAACACAAAGGTTGCAGACCACGGAACCGGCGCCGCAATTCTCGAAACAGGCCGCATCCCGGAACCCGGCGTTCAGTTTCCTGACCTGGGAGCCATCTGTGCGCGGGAACTTGCGCGAGCCGACAGCAAAGTGCCCGATTACGTTTCGATGTACGCGGCGACCGAGGGACGTCGGCACGGTTACTCAGGCTTTCTGGGATCTCGCTACGCTCCCATTATGCTCACGGACAAAATGGTGCCGCGAAATCTGACTCGACTGGAAGCGGTGTCCGATGTCGATCACGTTCAACGCAACGATCTGCGGCGGCTGTTGGCACAACGATTCGAACGAGGCCGCGGACATTCGTCGTCGGTGACCAGCCATAACGACGCCTACGAGCGAGTTCGAGGTATTATGGCCAGCGAAAAACTGTTCGATATCGAACAGGAATCGCAGGCGATGCGCGACAAGTACGGTCCCACGCAATTTGGGCAGCAGGCATTGGTGGCTCGTCGATTGTGCGAAGCAGGTGTACCGTTTGTTAAAGTTGCTCGAGCATGGTGGGACAGCCACGGCCAGAACTTCGAAACGCACCGAGAACTCTGCGCAGATCTGGACCACGTGATGGACGCGCTGCTGAACGACCTGAAGGAGCGAGGGCTGCTGGAACACACGCTCGTGATCACGCTGGGTGAATTCGGCCGCACGCCCAACATCAACGCCAGCCTCGGTCGAGATCATTTCGCCAATGCCTGGAGCTGTTCGTTAAGCGGCTGCGGAATCAAGGGTGGCACCGTTTATGGCAAGACCGACGAAGACGGTCACGCCGTGGTCGACGGCGAAGCGAAGGCCGGCGATCTGTTCGCCACAATCTTTAAAGCACTGGCGATCGACTGGGAAACCGAATACCACCTGGGTGCCAGGCCAATTCCGATCACCGACTTCGGCTGCAGCCCCATCGATGCCGTACTGGCGTAACGATCTTTTGAACATCGTCCCACTGATATTCACAGGCAACCAGCGACCCGCCCTCCCAATGGAAACCACCAGTGTTTGAAGCAAAATTTAACAAAACCAACGACTGGGGAATTCCCGGCATCGCCTTCGCCGTTTGTCGTCACGCGGAATCCGGGAAGCTGTTCTTCGGCAGCTCGGACTTCAAAGTTCACGAATTTGATCCGTCCGCCGAAAAGCCGGAACCGATCGCGTTTGAAGGCGACGGTCACCAAAGCTACGTCACCACCGTTGCGTTGATCGGCAACACGCTGATTTCCGGCGGCTACGATGGGCGACTGATCTGGTGGAACACCGCCGAACGCAAAGCCGTACGCACTCAGGATGCTCACGCAAAATGGATTCGCAACATCGTGGTATCAGCCGACGGCAAACTGCTGGCATCCGTCGCTGACGACATGACATGCAAACTCTGGGACGCACAAACAGGCGAACTGCAGCAGACGTTCTCTGACCACGTGCCGATCACCGAACACGGCTATCCGTCGATGCTGTACGCAGTGGCGATTTCGATGGACGGCAAACTACTGGCGTCGGCGGACAAGCAGGGATACATCATCGTCCGCAACATCGAATCCGGAGAAACTCTGGCAACACTTCACGCACCAATCATGTACACGTGGGACCCGCGAGCTCGTCGTCATTCGATCGGTGGCATTCGAAGTCTGGCGTTTTCTGCGGACGGAAGTCAAATCGCAGCCGGGGGCATCGGAACGATCGGCAACATCGATCATCTTGGCGGCAACGCGCGAGTTGAAGTGTTCGACTGGAAATCCGCCGAACGTCTGCATGAGCTCGAAGATTCAAAGTACAAGGGCCTGGTGGAACGTCTTGAATTCCATCCCAACGGAAAGACGCTGCTAACCGCTGGCGGCGACAACGGCGGCTTTGTGACGATCTACGATCTGGAATCCAAAAAAATCGCCCACCAGGAACAGGCCCCGATGCACGTTCACGGCCATGTGCTGGACGAGTGGAAATCGCTGTACACGGTTGGCCACGGGAAAATCGCCGCGTGGACGATTGAAGGGTAGCTAAAACGTCTTCTGACGGTTAATTGGCGGCGTCACGAGATCTACTGTTCGGATTGATTGCAGGGACAACTGCAAATAAGTCATATTTAGACATTGCCAGATGTCGCCTTCTAAGATCTGCATGTGATACAGCTCACAGCCTGACGGCCGCGAATGCAGAATGTCGTTAAAACCTTCGCTGCCGGCAGTCGGTGATGATATATTGTTTCTGCGCTTTATGGTCATACTCCCTGTAAAAATCCACGTCCCGCCGAAGCACAGTCCTGCCCAACTCCTCCCTCCCCATTATTCTCCTCCCGTTCGATCGCCGGCTCTTCAATGCACGCAAGTCGCACGTTGAATCCTGCGCAGAACGAAATCAGCCCACATGAAGATCCTGACATTCAACATCCTGCTGGTCTTCATCTGCTTTGACACAATTCTGGCAGCGGATGAGCACACCGCAATCACATTGCAGCAGGCCAAAGAAGTGGGACGAGCGAAGTCCCGGTTCCTGAAAGCAGCGGACGTCGAGACCAAAGCCATCGACGCCATCCCGACCGCGAACGTGGCGTATCATGCCGAATCGGTAGCGGCGATCCTGAACAAAAGCTGCCTGGCCTGTCATGGCCCTGAACATTCCGAAGGCAGACTTCGCGTCGACGAACTGAACCCCGACCTGCTGACCGGACCGGACGTTGAACGATGGCGCGAGGTCTACAACGTTCTCAGCAACTCGGTGATGCCGCCGGAAGACGAATCTGATTACGCGCTGGCTGACACTGATCGAGGCAACATTGTGGATTGGCTCAGCGATGAACTGAATAAAGCTTCTCTCGTTCGTCGTAACACCAAAGAACACTCGTCGTTTCGTCGGCTGACGAAATACGAATACAACTACGCTCTGCAGGATCTGCTTGGTCTGCCGTACGCCCTCGCGAATCGACTGCCGCCCGAAACTGCGTCTGAGGACGGTTTCAAGAACAGCTCCGACTTGCTGCAGATGTCTGCCATGCAGTTCGAGACCTACCGTGAAATTGGACTGCAGGCACTGAAGCGAGCCACCGTCAGCGGTGAGCGTCCTGAGTCCGTTACTTACATCATCTCAACGCAGGAAGAGATGGAAAAACTGACGGGAAAAGACCCGGCAAAGACATTCGATACCAATGATGACAGCAACAGTAAGCAAAGAAATCAGCAACATCTGTTCAATCGAGAGACGAGCCAGGGCATTCAGTTCTCCGGTGGCAAGGCGAAGCCTCAGCCCGACGCTGTTGTGGGACAGACGCCGGCCGTTTCTCCCGTTGTGCTTGTGCTTCCCCGAAACAAAGAACTGAAACTGGATCTTGATCGTTTTCTTCCCGACGAAGGCATCATGCGCGTTCGCATTCGAGCCGGACGGTCAACGATGAACCCAGATGAATACGCGAGTCTGCGTCTGATTTTCAGTGCTCACACCAGCAACAACGCCAACTTCTCACAGACGATCAGCGAACGCGATATCCCGGTCACGGCGTCCAGCGACAATCCCGAGTTCATTCACTTCGACATCCCGCTCAGCGATATCCAGCGCAACCCGTTCCGGAAACTCACCACAACGTTTCCAAGACGGGATGAGTTCCTGCACATCCGCAATGTCTCGAACGCAGGCGCCGGGGAAGAACGTCTGAATGTTCTGATCGACTACATCGAAATCAGTGCTCCGTTCTACGAACAATGGCCGCCGAAAACTCACACCGACATCTTCTTCGCAAGTAACAACAAAGGCGACGAAGAAGTCTATGGCCGCGAAGTGCTGAATCGGTTCCTCAGGCGAGTCTGGCGGCGGCCGGTCACCGCGGACGAAGTCGATCAGTTTATGGGCCTGTTTGCGAAGTACCGGCCGGAATTCTCGACCTTCGAAGATGCCATGTTGGAAGTTCTGGCAACCGCGCTGGCGACGCCGGAGTTCCTTTATCTGACTCAAAGAACGACGACCGAAGCGACTGAAGGCCCGGCGCGGATTAGTGACGTGGAATTCGCCAGCCGTCTGTCTGTGTTTCTGTGGTCGAGCATTCCCGACGACGAACTGCTGCAGCTTGCCGAGCAGGGGACGCTGCGAAATCCTGAGGTCCTCGTAGCTCAGGTCGAACGCATGCTGGCGGACCCGCGTTCAAAACGCTTCCCTCAGAATTTCGTTCAGCAATGGCTGGGCATGGACGGCCTGGACAGCGTCACTCATATCACCGATGAGTCTTTGAAAGAAGCCATGCAACAGGAGCCAGTCGCCTTCTTTGATGAAGTGCTGCGGCACAACCACAGCATCATGGACTTCATCCATTCCGACTACGCGGTGGTCAACGAGCGACTGGCGGCACACTATGGGATTCGAAATGTTTATGGCCCTCAGTTTCGCAAAGTCTCCATCGAGCCTCAAACAAATCGCGGCGGACTGCTGACGGGCGCGGCGGTTCTGGCGATGAACTCTGATGGCAAGGATTCGCACCCGCTGAAGCGTGGCGTCTGGATGCTGGAACGCATCATCCACGACCCACCGCCTCCGCCACCGCCGAATGTACCGGAAGTTGACCTGACGGACCCGGAGATTCTAAAGATGACTCTGAAAGAACGCATCGCAGATCACCGGAACAAAGCGGCCTGTGTATCGTGTCACTCAAGAATCGATCCGTGGGGAATCGCCTTCGAAAACTATGACGCAATGGGAAAGCACCGGACACACATCAACAACAAGCCGGTGGATGCGACTTCCGAATTATTCAACAAGCAGACGTTGGCCGGCATGGATGGGCTCAAGCGATATCTGCTGACGGACCGACAGGATCAATTTGCTCGAGCGATGGTGCATAAGATGACCGCTTATGCTCTTGGCAGACCACTCGCGTTTGGCGACCGTGCCGACATTGACAGCCTGACCGGACAGTTTTTTAGAAACGGTGACGGACTTGGCGACCTGGTTCACCTGATCATCAACAGCGATATTTTTAATTCGAAGTAAGAGTCCTCAACCACGGCGGGACCACCTTCAGGAACAGACGATGAATAACAAATCCAATTCTCTGAACCGCAGGAGCTTTCTTCACGGCACCGGCCTGGCTCTGGCCTTGCCGTGGTTCGAAACATTTGCTTCAGCGCGTCCGGAAGTGGACCAGACTCCGAAACGTTTTGTCAGTGTCTACCACCCTGACGGTGTTGGCCTGCCACTGAAGTCCGACCCCGCGTGGAAAGACTGGAGCTGGTTTCCTCGCGGCGGTGAGAAGGATTTCGAATTGACCAAAGTGCTCGACGTGCTTGAGCCCCTGCGCAGCGACATCACGATTTATTCCGGGCTATCACATCCCGCCTCAAGACAGGTTCATGGCCATTCCAACGCCGATCAGTACTTAACCGGCGCGGCAACAGGCGGTCACGGTCCGTACAAGAATTCGATCTCTCTTGATCAGGTGTATGCAGAACACGCAGGCGACCTCACGCGACATGCTTCGCTGGTGATGTCGACCAATGGCGGTGTCGGCGGACCGCGCGGCGCGCAGACTCAGTCGTTCAACCGTGAGGGGCGACCGATTCCAGCGATGAATAAGCCCAAGCAAATCTTCGACATGCTGTTTGTGACCAGCAGCAAAGACGCAGCAGCGCGGCTGGCACGAAGCAAGAGTGCTCTGGATCTGCTGATTGAAAATACGAAATCGCTGGGCCGGCAACTGTCTGGCCACGATCAGGAAACGCTGAAGCAGTATCTGGACGCCGTGCGCGACACCGAAGTGAAACTGGCGAAGGCTCAACGCTGGATCGATACGCCGATCCCCGAAGTTGATACTCGCAACCTACATCTGGACGCTGAACCGAAAGAAGCCCGACTTTATTTTCAGACGATGTATGAACTGATCTATCTGTCCTTTCTGAGCGATTCGACTCGCGTGGCGACGTTCCAATTAGGAAGAGAAAACGGTGAAGGCCCCCACGACCTGTTGTCACAAGCCGTTGGCCTTGGTGGAGCTCATGGTCTGACGCATGACGTCAAATCGCCAAACGGCTGGCAAAACCTCGGCACGTATAATCGTTATCAGGCTGAAGAATTCGGTCGCTTCGCGCAACGACTGAAGGATACTCCCGAACCGACTGGCAAGGGCAACATGCTGGACAACACTCTGGCGATGCACGGCTCGGCTTCCAGCAGTTTTCATCTGTCACGCAACTATCCGATTATTACTGCGGGTGGTGCGAACTTTGGCTTTACCAACGGCCGGTACCTGAAGTTCGGCAAAGGAAATGAAGACAATCAGGCCGGTGCCGGCATCGTGACTGACGCGGGATGGCAAGGCAAGGTTGACGTGGAAGAGCTTCCTCTGGCAAAACTGTTCGTCACCATTCTGCAAAGACTGGGCGTCGAAACCGATTCGTTTGCCGGCGACACTGGCACGTTGAGCGGGATTTAGAGTGTCACTCAGCAGTTTTTCGAACGATCAGCAGAGTATGTGGGGTTGCCGAGAAGTTGCGCCGGGATTCGCCTTCATGGCGATCATTGACGTCCAACGTCAAAGTCGTTCGGGACATCTATACATCTAATGTTTCGCGGGATGCAGCAGTCGCCTGCGTTTGCCGTATTGGAACGCAATCGCGTGAGACATGCCTTTCAAAGGTTGTTCAGGGTCCGTGTTCGAGCAAATGAATGGTTTGCCCTTCATCCAGACTATCTGGCATTATCTTGTGTTGAGTCGAGCTTCGCAGTACTATTTACGTCCCTCCCTTTGGGCAGATCTCGATCTGCACCCGCCTTATATTGACTGGTTTGCGCTGATGCTTGTGCGAAGTTTCACGGCACTCTTCACGACAATTTTCTACGTCGGCGCTGTCGCTTCTGCTGAGC
>ERZ887942.1786-NODE-1786-length-14173-cov-165.217949_pt1 | contig 14173 bp, 13 predicted proteins | sample MGYA00521099_ERZ887942 | MGnify/ENA primary metagenome ERZ887942 (study PRJEB32303, sample SAMEA104408605) | aquatic metagenome | biome: Brackish water; feature: Pelagic; material: water | place: Baltic Sea | collected 2014-06-07T06:48:00 | depth 16,251 m ... | reverse complement strand
TCCGCACTGCCGTAGTGGCTAAGGGTGAGCAGGCAGGCCAGTCCGGCGCTGGCGGCGGCCGCAAGACCATTGCCGGAATCTTCCAGGGCCAGCGCCGTGCGGGTGGGGCAGCCCAGCTGCTGCAGGGCCAACTGGTAGGCCTCCGGATCGGGCTTCTTGCGGGCCACATCTTCGCCGCACACCCAGAAGGCGAAGTGCTGGCAGAGCCCCCCCAGCAGGTGCTCCACCAGGGCCGCCACCGCGGCGCGACCGCTGGTGGTCACGATCACCTGGCTCAGGCCAGCCGAGCCAGCCGCAGCGATCAGCTCGGCAACCCCGGGGCGCAGCCGCAACTCGCCGGCGGCCACCAGAGCTCCGTAATGGTCTTGCTTGCGGGCCTGCAGCTCAGCGACCAACTCTGGCGGCGGCGGCTCGCCCAGCAGCTCCGCGAGAGCAGCAGTGATCCGCTCCCGGCCGCCGCTGATGGCCAGCAGCTCTCCATAGCGGGCGGCATCCCAATGCAGGGGCACACCAACGTCGGCAAAGGCCCGGTTGAAGGCCAAGCGATGGCCATCCCGCTCGGTCTCCGCCAGGGTGCCATCCACATCCCAGAGCAGGGCTTGCAGGGCCATCAGCTGCTCACACCAGGGCTTATCAGGCTAGGGCTCATCGCTTCTGGGGGATGCGGCCTAGCAGCAGGTCCCGCACAATGACCAGGTATCGGTTGTTGTGTCGTTGCTGCCAGCCCTCCATGAGCAACGCTGGCACCTGCCCGCTCCCTTGGCGCCTGGCGCCTTGCAGGCAGAGCCGGCCACCGATCCCCTACCAGAACCGCTGCTGGCGCTGCTGAGCCGCCGCGGCTTCACCAGCCCTGAGGCCATCGCAGCCCTGCTGGATCCGGAGGCGGCACCGGCGGCCGGACGCCACTTCCCCGACCTGGCCAAGGCCGTCGCGCGGCTGAAGCGCGCCTGCAGCCAGGGGGAAGCGGTGGCGATCTGCGGCGACTACGACGCCGACGGCATGACCAGCACGGCCTTGCTGGTGGGGGTGCTGCAGCGCCTTGGCGCCAGGCCGATCGCGGCGATCCCCAGCCGCATGGATGACGGCTACGGCCTCAACGCCGCCATGGTGGAGAAGCTGGCGGAGCAGGGGGTCGCCCTGCTGGTGACCGTCGACAACGGCGTGTCTGCCCTGGAGGCCCTGGAGCGGGCCAAAGCCCTTGGCGTCGAGGCGATCCTCACAGACCACCACACGATTCCCGATCCGCTGCCGCCGCACCTGGCCCTGCTGCATCCCCAGCTCACCCCGCCCGGATCCCCCTATCGGGGCCTGGCGGGGGTGGGGCTGGCCTACGTGCTGGCGGCGGCGCTCTGCCAAAGCCTGCGGCACACCGACGGCCAGCAGATTGCTCTCAATCTGTTTTGTATCGGCACGATCGCCGACATGGCCCCGCTGGTGGGGGTGAACCGGCGCTGGCTGCTCGACGGCCTGCCCGAGCTGGGCCGCAGCCCCCTGGTGGGGCTCCAGGCCCTGCAACAGCTCGCTGGTCTCGACGAGAGGCCCCTCGATGCCCAGGCGGTGGGCTTCCAGATCGCGCCGCGCATCAACGCCGTGGGCCGGCTTGGTGATCCCCAGCTGGTGGTGGAGTTGCTCACCACCGAAGATCCAAGCCGGGCCCTGGCCCTGGCCCGCGATTGCGAGGCGCTCAACCGCCAGCGCCGCGACCTCTGCACCGCCATCGAAGCCGAAGCCCTGGCCCTGCTCGAGGCCGATGGTCCCCAGCGTCCAGCCTTCCTGCTGCTGGCCCAGAATCACTGGCACCACGGCGTGATCGGCATCGTGGCCGCCCGGCTAGTGGAGCGCTTCGGCCTGCCCGCGGCCCTGCTCGCTGGCGAGGGCAACGGCCGCCTGCGGGCCTCGGTGCGGGCGCCCCGGGGCTTTGCGGTGGACGGGGCCCTGCAGCAGTGCGCGCCCCTGCTGGAGCGCTTCGGCGGCCACCCCGCCGCCGGGGGCTTCACCGTGCGCGCCGAGCAGGTGGCCGCCCTGCACGAGCAGCTAAACCAACTGGCCCAAACCTGGCTGCTGCAGGCAGGCCATGGCACCCCGGTAGAACCGGAAGCCCTGCTCAGCTTTGAGCAGATCAACCGCAGCTTCTACCGCCAGCTGCAACGGCTCGAGCCCTTCGGCATCGGCCACCCCCAGCCCGTGTTCTGGAGCCAGGGCTGCCAGGTGGCGGCCCAGAAGCTGCTGCGCGGAGGCCACCTGCAACTGGAGCTGCGCCAGGGCGAGGCGAGCCTGCGGGCCATGGGCTGGCGCTGGCAGGGTGAAACCAACCTGCCAGCCCTAGTGGATGTGGCCTACCGCCTGCGGCTCGACTCCTGGCAGGGGGAGGAGCGGCTCCAGCTGGAGCTGGTGGGCTTGCGAGCCAGTGCTGGTGGAGCCTTTGATGGTGGTGAGGTGGTGTTGCAACACCACAACCGCACCTACTGGTGTCGCCGCGAGGGGACTGGGCTGGTGGTGCGCAATGCGGCCGGCGACGAACTCACCAGCGCCGAGGGCGCCAGCCACGACCACCCCTACGTGCGCGCCCTAATGCAAGATGCGTCACTGGCCCTGGGACTGGTGGCCTGAGATGGCCTTGCCCCTAAACCGCGGCCAGCTCTACTTCCTGTTGCAGCTCCTGCTGTTGGGGCTGCTGGTGGGCTTGGCTTGCTGGCCCCTGAATCTGGTGGACCACGTCCAGGATCTGCTGCTGCAGCAGCTGCCCAACTTTGCCGGCGGGGCTTGGACGCTGCAGGGCCTGGCGATCGCCCTGGCGCCGGTGCTGGTGATGCCTGCCCTGCTTTGGCTTCAAGCCGGCCCCTGGGCCCGGGGTGCGGGCTCGGGCATACCCCAAACGATCGAGAGCCTCGAGGATCCCGAGCAGGCCGCCGCTTTGATGGCACCCTTCGCCACCGTGGCGCGGCTCTGCCTCTGGTCGGCGGCCAGCCTGGCCCTGCTGCCCCTCGGTCGCGAGGGCCCCGTAGTGCAATTGGGTGCGGCAATGGCCCACGGCCTGCGGCAACGCTTCCCCCGCTTGCTGGCCAAACTCAGCACCCAGAGCCTTATGGCAATCGGCGCTGGCGCCGGCCTGGCGGGGGGCTTTAACAGCCCTCTGATGGGAGCTGTGTTTGTGGTGGAGGAACTCACAGGACGCTTCCAAACAGCCGTGCTGTGGCCGGCAGTAGTGGTCTGCTCAGCGGCAGCCCTGGTGAGCAACCTCGCTGGCACACCACTTTTCACCCTGGGCATGGTTCAAAGCACCCAGCCGGAATGGCAGCAACTGCTGTGGGCCCTGCCCGTCGGGGTGGGTGGCGGCCTGCTGGGCGGCCTGTTCAGCCGGATCCTCTGGCGGAGCTCAGCCCTGCTGCGCCAGCGAGTGCGGCAACGGCCCCTGGCCTGGGGGCTGGGACTGGGCCTAGCCCTTGGCCTAATCGCCGTGGCCAGCGGTGGCTGGAGCGGTGGCGATGGTGAAGCGCTGATGGCTCAGCTGCTTGAAGGCCGCGGCAGCTTGCCGGTGCCCGGCTCGCCCCTCAGTGTCATCGGCTGGCTGCTGCTGGTGGCAGCCCGACTGGTGGCGCCAATTTTGGCCTTGGCAGCGGGAATACCGGGCGGCCTGATTGATCCAGCCTTCGCCATTGGTGCCCTGTTTGGCAGCGGCAGCCTGGAGCTCCTGGGGGGCAGCAGCCAGCTTGGCCTGGCCCTAGGCATGGCGGCAGCCCTAGCCGGGGCTACCCAGTTGCCCCTGATGACGGTGATGTTTGCCCTGCGCATGGCAGGGGATCAGCAGTGGCTCTTCGGCATCCTGCTGAGCGCCGTGGTTGGTGCCTATGTGGGCCGCCAGATCCAGCATGAGCCTATTTATCACGCCCTCTGGAACCTCGGCCGAAGTGGCGATCAGAGGGCGCCGCGGCGGTAGAAGAGCACGAAGATCACGGCAGGACCGGCCAGGGTGATCAGCGCCAGGGCGGCAAAATTGGCGATCAGGTGGAAGTCGATACCCATGGAGATTGCTGCCGCAGAGCAGTAGTCGCTGTGGGCACAGGTTAGGGGTCGATCCCAGCGGCCCATGCCTGCCGGCGGGCTCTGTGACGGCTTGTCACAGCAGCAGTAGCGCCTTGGCCTGTGGCTGAATGGAGTTAATCGCTGCAGGGGGATGGCCAGGGACGATCGGGCCCATTGGGGATGCATCAGCGGCTGCGGAGCCTGCTGCCGGCTGGATCCCAGTCTGCGTCAGGAAGCAATCGAGGCGCTCAGCCCAGAGCAGCAGGAGCAGTATCTGGCCATGGTGGGCCCCGATGGCTGGTGCATCAACTTCAACACCGGCTCCCGTAGTTGCCGCATCTATGCGGACCGGCCTGACTTCTGCAACGTGGCCAACCTGGTGCAGCTGTTTGGCACGGTTGATGATCCAGGCGCCGGCGACCGCCTGGCTATCGGCTGCTGTCTGCAGCAGATTCGCAGTGAATACGGAGGCCGTGGCAGGGTAATGAAGCGCTTTAGGCGTGCCATACGGAAACGTTTATGAGCAGCGAACCCGATCCCAGCGCCAGCCGGGCAGGCAGTTGGGGTGCCGTCTTCCTAACCACCTTCACCACGGTCTTCCTGGCTGAGCTTGGGGACAAGACCCAGCTCGCCGCCCTCCTGCTCTCTGCCCAATCAGGCAGGCCAGTTGTCGTGTTTATTGGTGCCTCCCTGGCCCTGATCAGCTCCAGCCTGGTGGGAGTGTTACTGGGCCGCTGGCTGGCCAAGGTGATGCCGCCGCAGCAGTTGGAGCGACTGGCGGGAATCCTGATGGTGGCCCTGGGCCTGTGGCTGGGCCGGCAAGCCGTACTGGGCCTGGTGCCCAGCCCCGCCGACCTTCCCCTCTCCTAACCGCAGCGCTACGCCATGCCCTTCGCCCTGCTCGCTTCCACCTTCGCCACTGTGTTTTTGGCTGAGCTGGGAGACAAAACCCAGCTGGCCATTGTGACCATCAGTGGCACCTCAACCCGCCCTGGAGCCGTGTTTGCCGGCAGTTCCGCTGCCCTGGTGCTGGCCAGCCTGCTGGGCGCAGCTGCCGGCGGCTCCCTATCCGCCGTAATCCCCACCAATGCCCTGCAGCTGGCAGCCTCCGTTGGCTTTCTGGTGATCGGCGTACGCCTGATCCAGCGATCGAGCAGCCCGGAAGCCGAAGAAGCGTCAGCTGACTAATATCACGACATGAAGGCCTTGGCGGCCGTGGGCATCGCTCCGAGTCCAGTCCGCCATCAACCGGCTTCAGTCCAGCCAGCCCTCCCATCGATGAAGTTCACGGTCGCCGACCTGCTCGACCAGCTGCCCGCCCAGGAAGCCCTGCCGCTGACAAAGCTGGAAAAAGCCCTGGGCATTAGCCAAAAAGCTGAAAAGCAGCAGCTTCAGATCGGCCTAGACGGCCTCAGCCGCCTTGGCCTGCTGGAGGTCAGTGAGGCCGGCGTAGCCCGCCGCGAAGACCCTGAACTGATCGCCGCACGGCTGCGTTGCTCCAGCAAAGGCTTCTGCTTTGCCCTGCGCGAAGACGGCGGCGAAGACATCTACATCCGCGATCACCAGCTCAACCACGCCTGGAACGGCGATCGGGTGCTGGTGAAGGTGACCCGCGAGGGCGGACGCCGTCGCTCTCCTGAGGGCGGGGTGCAGTGCGTTCTTGAGCGCCACACCACCTCCCTGCTGGCCCAAGTCGAGCAGCAGGATGAGCGTCTGGTGGCCACCCCCCTGGACGACCGCCTGCTTACGGCGGTTGAGCTGCCAGCTGGTGACGCCGCCCATCTCAACGCCGAACAGGCCTCGGTAGTGGAAGTGCTGGTGGACCGCTACCCGGTGGGGCAGTTCGCCCCTCAGGGACACGTGGCTCGCAGCCTGCCTGTCAACGGGGGGGAAGCAGCCGACCTCGACCTGCTGCTGACCAAGCACCGGCTCCACAGCCGCCCCCAGCCACCGCGGGCAACCCTTAAAGCGCTGGCCGCCAAGGAGCGCACCGACCTCACCGCCCAAGCCGCCCTGCTGCTGGAACCATGGAGCGGCAAGGAAGCTCCCGCTCTGCCAGCCCTGGCCATTGAGGAGCGCGACGGCGGCTGGACCCTGTGGGTGCACACCCCAGCCATCGCTGAGCGCTTCAGCGCCGGCAGCACCCTGGACACCTGGCTTCGCAACCAGGCTGACGCTTACTGCACCGGAAACCAGTGGCTACCGCTGCTGAGTCCAGCCCTGGCCAAGGCCAGTGCCTTCAAGGTGGGCGAGGTGCAGGCAGCCCTATCGGTGGCCCTGGAGCTGGGCGCTGACGGCAGCCTTGAGCACTACCGCTTCAGCCGCAGCCAGATCAATCCCGTGGCGGCAGTCGGGTTGGAAGCACTGAATGCCCTGGCGGAGCGCAAACCCAAGAGCCGCACCGTGCCAGCGGCGCTTAAGGGGCTGAAGGAGCAGCTGGGCCCGCTGGAGCAGCTCATCGCTGTCACTGGCCTGCTGCGCCAACGGCGGCAAGCGGCGGGTTCCCTCGACCTCAACCTGCCCCTGCCCGCCATCGACAGCCTGGGAGATCTGGCGGTGCCCGGCCCCGACAGCGCCCTAGCTGGCTGGCTCGTGAGCCTGGAGCCCCACCATCCCCTGGCCCTGCTGCGCGAAGCGGTGCTGCTGGCCGATCAGGCCCTAGGCCAGCACCTGGCAACCTTGGAACTGCCGGCGATCTATGCCACCAATGCCCTGGCGGACCCCAGCGACCTCAACGACGTTGCCCGGGCTGCTCTGGCCCTCGACATCCCGCTGGAGCTGAGCGAAGAGGGCAATGCCAGTGCGGCCGAATTAGCCGCCGCCTTCGCTGGCACCGACCGCAGCCGGGCCCTGCAGCAGCAACTGCAGGCCATCCTCAAACCGATCCAGCTCAGCACCAGCCCCGGCCCCCATGCCCTGGCGGGCCTGCTGGAAGAGGGGGCAGCCCTTGCTCCCTGGTGCTGCCCAACCCTGCACTACTCAGATCTGTGGAACCAGCAGCTGCTGGTACTGCTGCTCACCGAGGGCAAGGACCGCCCCAGCGTGCGCCACAAAACCACCGTCGACCTGGCCTCAGATGCCTGCCACGGCGCCATCGACTGGCCGCTGCTGGCCCCCAGCCAGCTCACCCCATACCTGGAAGTTCAGGAGCACGGGCTGGTGCAACGTCTCAATGGCCGGCGCCGCTTTTTATCTGAACTGCAGGCCGACCTGCTGGCCATGCTCCAGGCCCGCCAGGCCGAGCCCTTGGTGGGGCAGGTGCTTCCTGGGGTAATCAGCGGCGTGCAGAGCTACGGCTTCTTCGTGGAGGTGCCCCCTTCCCAGGTGGAAGGCCTGGTGCACGTCAGCTCCCTCAAGGACGACTGGTACGAGTACCGCTCCCGCCAAAACCGCTTGGTAGGGCGCAAAAACCGCCGCACCTACATGCTGGGTGACCAAGTGGAGGTTGAGATCCAGAAGGTGGATGCCCTGCGCCATCAGATCGATCTGGCCGTGGTGCTGCCCGAGGGCTACGAGAGCGAGCCGGCCGACTCCTATCCCCAAAACCAGGACCATGACCAGGACCAGGACCATGACGACATCGACCCCTTCGCGCCCATTGCGGTGCTGAGCGAGGTCTGAGCCATGGTGCGGCCATCCGGAACAAGCTCCGGAACCGGGCCGGTGGTGCTCGCCGTTTCTGGCGCCTCGGCCCAGCCCCTCGCCCAGCGGGCCCTGCAATTGCTGCTGGAGGCGGGAGAAGCCGTGGAACTGGTCACCTCGCGCGGAGCCATTGGCGTCTGGCAGGCCGAACTGGGACTGCGGGTGCCCTCAGAACCCGATGCCCAGGAAGCCTTTTGGCGAGAGCGCACCGCTGTCAGCACCGGCCAGCTGCGCTGCCACCGCTGGAACGACCAGGCCGCTGGCATTGCCAGTGGCAGTTTTAAAACCCGAGGCATGGTGATCCTGCCGGCCTCCATGGGCACCGTGGGTCGCATCGCTTCGGGGGTGGCCCTGGATCTGGTGGAGCGGGCCGCCGACGTTCACCTCAAGGAGGGGCGCCCCCTGGTGATCTGCCCGAGGGAAACCCCCTGGAGCCTGGTGCACCTGCGCAACCTCACGGCCTTGGCCGAGGCTGGTGCCCGCATCGCCCCGCCGGTGCCTGCCTGGTATCACCAGCCCCAATCGATCGAAGACATGGTGGATTTTCTGGTGATCCGCGTCTTTGACGTGCTCGGCTACGAGCTCGGCAACCTGCGCCGTTGGCAGGGGCCGCCGCACCAGCCAGGATCCCCTGGGGCACCAGCCGCTGGGACTACTTCTCCCTAGGCCGCCCTCCTCACCCCAGTCGATCCATTGGCCCTGCTGCAACGCCTGCTGCTGCTCCCCCTGCTGGCTCCCCTGCTGCTGGTGCTGCTGGTAGGCGCCCTCAACCCCCGACCCAATGCGGCCCTGCGCCTGCTGGTTTGGACCAGCCCGGCCCTGCCAATCGGAGCCTGGATAGCCCTGGCCGCCAGCGCGGGAGCCGGGCTGAGCGCCGCCGGAGCCGCCCTAGCCCTGCGCACTGGCCCGATCAACCTGCGCCGTCAAGTGCGCCGCGGCGCCAGTGAACCCGAGGCGAACTGGAGGCAGCCGCAGCAGCAAAACCAAAGCGAACCAGCAAGGCCCGCAGCTCGAGCCGCCGCCGGGCCGCCGAGACCCCCTGGCGAACCAGCCCCAACCGTTGCCGTGCCATTCCGGGTGATTCGCAAAGGCAGCAACCCAGCTCCAGCAGGCGAACCGGTGGTGGCCCAGGCCGCTGCCGTGGGTGATGGCTGGGACAACCCCAGCAGCGACGACTGGTGAGCGCCTGCCGGGCAACCTGCGTAAAGTCCAAGGACGATGCCGAAAGGGGCCTGCACCGGTGAGCGAATCCGCCCAGCCAGCTGCCAAAGATCAGCCCGCAAAGGCCAAACCGCCTGCAGTGGAAGACCAGCCATTTGAGATCTTTGTGCCCCAGCTCCTGATCCCGGCCCTGGCCAAGGAGATCCAGGGCTACGGAGGAGCTGCTGCCGAACTGGCCTTTGTGCAAGGGGCCATGCCCGTGGTGGGGTCGGAGTGCTGGATGGTTCAAGGGGAGCTGCCGGGTCGGCGTCGCTTCTGGCTGTGCTTCACCCAACCAGACATCAGTTCAGCCAAAACGGTGGCATTGGCAGAGGCAGGCGGCCAGCCAAGCCTGCTGGAGTCGTTTCTGATCGACGAGAAGAAGATGAGCCTGGCGCTGCTGGTATCGCGGCTGGTGCAGCGGCTCAACGGTCAGAAATGGCTCGGCCCGAACTGACGGCCATGCCCTCTACGATGCAGGCACTGCCGTAAGCCGCAAGCCTCGATGGTGCCTCCCGCCGCAACTGCCAGCCCTACCACCAGCCCCATTCAAGCCTCTGTGGGCTCGCCCGGTGCACCAGCCGTCAAAGATCCGGCCAAGGACACGATCCTGACGCCGCGCTTCTACACCACGGATTTCGACGCCATGGCGGCGATGGATCTGCGGCCAAATGAGGTGGAGCTTGAGGCTATTTGCGAGGAGTTCCGCAAGGATTACAACCGCCACCACTTCGTGCGCAACGGTGAGTTTGAGGGGGCAGCGGAGAAGCTAGATCCTGATACCCGCAAGGTTTTCGTTGAGTTTCTTGAGCAGAGCTGCACCTCTGAATTTTCTGGCTTCCTGCTCTACAAGGAGCTCAGCCGCCGCATCAAAACCAAAAACCCGCTGCTTGCCGAGTGCTTTGCCCACATGGCCCGCGATGAGGCCCGCCATGCCGGCTTCCTCAATAAAGCCATGGGAGATTTTGGGCTGCAACTGGACTTGGGCTTCTTGACCGCAAGCAAGTCCTATACCTTCTTCAAGCCTAAATTCATCTTCTACGCCACTTATTTGAGCGAGAAGATTGGCTACTGGCGCTACATCGCCATTTATCGCCACTTGGAGCAACATCCAGAGAGCAAGATCTTCCCGATCTTTAACTTCTTCGAGAATTGGTGCCAAGACGAGAATCGCCACGGCGATTTCTTTGATGCCTTGATGAAGGCTCAGCCAGACACCGTGCGCGGCTTCACCGCCCGGCTTTGGTGCCGCTTCTTCCTGCTGGCAGTGTTTGCCACCATGTACGTCCGAGACGTTGCTCGCAAAGAGTTCTACGAAGCCCTAGGCCTCGATGCTCGCGAATACGACAAGGTCGTGATTGCTAAAACCAACGAGACCTCCGCCAGAGTGTTCCCCGTGGTGCTGGATGTTGACCATCCCAAGTTCTACACCCGCCTGGAGCGCTTGGTTAGCAATAACGCCAAGCTCACCGAGGCAGATGCAAGCAGTGCTCCTGGAGCAATAAAAGTTTTGCGCAAACTGCCCTATTGGCTCGCCAACGGCGCAGAAATGGCCAAGCTTTATTTCACCCCCGCGATCCGCAGCGAGCAATTCCAGCCCTCAGTGCGCTGAGTTTTTTTGATAGGCCTGGCCTGCCTTTGCCTGGCCTGCAGTTACATCATTCCTTCGCTGAGTTCTTTTGGTTGCCTCCAAACCGGTTGTTCTCCAGTCGGCTGCAGCCCAGTCGTCAGGGGTAGTGGCAGATGCATTTGATCAAAGCTGGATGCTGCGGCTGGAGGGCTTGCTGGCGAGCGGCAGGGCAGCTGGTGCCGATTTAGTTGAGATTTTCCTGGAGCGCACCGACCACCTCGGCGTCTTGGCTGAGCAGGACACCATCACCAGCGTCAGTCCCGCCTTCGGCATGGGCGCTGGTATCCGGGTGTTCCTGGGCGACCGCGATGGCTTTGTGAGCACCAACGACCTGAGTGATCGCGGCCTGATGCAGGCCCTTGAGCAAGCCCTCGGCATGCTCGGGCTGAGCCACAGCAGCAGCAACACCAGCCCTTTCGAAGGTCTGCAGCTGATGCGCGATTTCGCCGCCGCCAAGCTGGACTGGCTTGATAGCTGCCCCTCCCTGGCAGAAGCCACCTTGAAGCTGCTGGAGGGCACCTGCCGCCTCGAGCACCACGGCCGCCACCTACAAGCCAGGCGCGGCAGCTACTCCCGCGACTGGCAGTCGGTGCTAGTGGCTGCCAGTGATGGCACCTTTGCCCGCGATATCCGCCTGCACCAGTCCCTCGGCTTAAACGTGCTTGCGGCCGACGGCGACCACCGCGCCGGCCTCGGCCGCCGCTACGGCACCTCCGATCGCCCCGATGACCTGCGCCAATGGGACGCGGACGCCGCCGCCCAGGACGTGTGCTCCAGTGTGGGCACCATGCTCTACGCCGACTACGTAGAGGCGGGTCAGATGCCAGCGGTGCTGGCCAACCGCTTCGGCGGCGTGATTTTTCATGAGGCCTGCGGCCACCTGCTGGAGACCACCCAGGTGGAGCGGGGCACCACCCCCTTTGCCGAAATGGTCGGCCAATCCATTGCCCACGAAGCCGTCACGGCCATCGATGAAGGCCTCAGCGATGGCGCCTTCGGCTCCCTTTCCATGGACGACGAAGGCATGGAACCCCAGCGCACCGTGCTGATCGAAAACGGCGTTCTCAAGCGCTTCCTCAGCGATCGAGCCGGCGAGCTGCGCACCGGCCACAGCCGCACGGGCAGCGGCCGGCGCCAGGGCCATACCTTTGCCGCCGCCAGCCGCATGCGCAACACCTTCATCGCCGCCGGCCCCCACACCCCCGAGCAGCTGATCGGCTCCGTCGACAAGGGGCTCTATTGCAAATCGATGGGCGGCGGCAGCGTCGGCCCCACCGGCCAGTTCAACTTCGCCGTGGAGGAGGGCTACTTGATTGAAAACGGCCAGCTCACCAAACCGGTAAAGGGGGCAACCCTGATTGGCGAAGCCAAGGAGGTGATGCCGCGCATTTCGATGTGCGCCAACGACCTGGAACTAGCAGCGGGCTTCTGTGGCTCCGTGAGCGGCAGCATCTTCGTGACCGTTGGCCAGCCCCACATCAAGGTGGATTCGATCACCGTGGGAGGACGCTGACCATGACCCAGCCCACCATCAAGACCTTGAACGCCGAGGCCCTCAGCGGCCGGCTCCAGCAACTCGCCCAAGGCGCCGGCATCCAGCAATGGGATCTCGGCGCTTCCTGCAGCACCGACACCTCCGTGCAGGTGGATCGCGGCGAAGCCAAACAGATGAAAGGGGCCCAACGCAGCGCCATCACCTTGCGGGTGTGGAACGGCGACGGCCTAGTAGGCATTACCAGCACCTCAGACCTCAGCGATTCCGGCCTGGCCCGGGCCCTGAGCGGCGCCCGCGACGCCAGCGCCTTTGGCAATGCGGAGGAAACCCCGGCGTTCTCGCCCCTGGCCACCGCACCCCTGGCCCCACTAGATCAACCGCTGCACCAACCCCAGCCGATCCTCAGCCTGCTGGACACCCTCAAACAGGCCGAACGGCAACTGCTTGATCGCCACATAGCCATCGGCACAGTTCCCTACAACGGCCTGGCCCAGCGCAGCAGCGAGCGCCTTTATCTCAATAGCGAAGGGGCCTGCCGCCACCAGACCCTGACCACCGCCAGCCTCTACCTCTACGCCAGGGCCGAGGAAGCCGGTCGCAAACCACGCAGTTCCGGTGCCGTGCGCTTGGCCTACGGCACCGCCGAGCTCGACATCGCCGGCTGCATCGAAGAGGCCGCCGAGCGCACGATCGCCCACCTTGACTACGCACCGATCGAAACCGGCTACTACACCTGTGTTTTCAGCCCGGAAGCCTTCCTCGACCTAATCGGAGCCTTCAGCAGCTTGTTCAATGCCCGGGCCGTGCTCGATGGGGTGAGCCTCAGCCACCGCGACTCCCTCGGCGACAGCGTGGCCGTGCCCTTCCTGAGCATCCGCGATAACGGCCTGCACCCCGGCAATGTGGGCGCCTCTGCCTTTGATGGCGAAGGCACCCCCACCGCGGCCCTGGATCTAGTGGCTGGCGGCGTGCTGAAAAACTTCCTGCACTCGGAGGCCACGGCCCGAGCTTTTGGGGTGGCGCCCACCGGCCATGCCGGCATGGGAGCAAAGGTGTCGGTGGGGGCCGATTGGTTCGAGATTGGCGTTACCCCTGGCAGCGGCGGCGGCCAGCAGGGTCTAGATCGCCTAAACCATTCCGGCCCCGTTGTGGTGATCGACTCCCTATCGGCCCTGCATGCTGGAGTTAAAGCCAGCCAGGGCTCCTTCTCCTTGCCCTTTGACGGCTGGTTAGTTGAGGGTGGGATCAGCCGCTCGATCGAAGCCGCCACCGTCGCCGGCGACATCCGCACCGTGATGAAGGCGATCGTCGGCTTTGAAGGCCTGGCCAAGATCACCCCAGATGGCCTCTGCCCTTACGTCTGGGTGGAAGGGCTCTCGATCACCGGCGAGGCCTGATCATCTGGCCTTGAAGATCCTGTTTTGGGGCACCCCCGCCTACGCGGTGCCCAGCCTTGATGCCCTGGTGGCGGCAGGGCACGAGCTGGTGGGGGTGGTCAGCCAGCCAGATCGGCGGCGGGGGCGGGGCAAGGATTTACTGCCAAGTCCTGTCAAGGCTCGGGCCCTAGAGCTAGGTCTGCCGGTATTCACGCCGGAGCGTATCCGGCGCGAGCCCGAGCTCCAGGCCCGGCTTGGCGCCCTCGGCGCCGATGTATTCGTGGTGGTGGCATTTGGCCAGATCCTGCCGCCAGAGGTGCTGGCCCAGCCCCCCCTGGGCTGCTGGAACGCCCATGGCTCCCTACTGCCCCGCTGGCGTGGCGCTGGACCGATCCAGTGGTGCCTGCTGCAGGGCGACAGCAGCACCGGCGTAGGGATCATGGCCATGGAGGAGGGCCTCGATACCGGGCCGGTGCTGCTGGAGCGCTCCATCTCCATTGGCCTGCTGGAGAACGCCCAGCAACTGGGCCAGCGGCTGGCCCAGCTCAGCGCCGAGCTGCTGGTGGAGGCCATGCCCCGCATCGAAGCCGCCGGAACGGGACCAGAAGCCGAGCGGCTTGTCCGGCTCGGGGTTCGTGTCCAGGGAGAAGTGGGCCTCAGCTACGCCCGCATGCTCAGCAAAGACGACTTGGTAGTCGACTGGAACCAGTCGGCTCTGGAAATTCATCGTCGGGTGATGGGCCTGTACCCCGGAGCCGTCACCCAGTGGCAGGGCAAGCGGCTGAAACTTCTAGCCAGCGAACCTCT
>ERZ887942.1781-NODE-1781-length-14203-cov-6.552870_pt1 | contig 14203 bp, 11 predicted proteins | sample MGYA00521099_ERZ887942 | MGnify/ENA primary metagenome ERZ887942 (study PRJEB32303, sample SAMEA104408605) | aquatic metagenome | biome: Brackish water; feature: Pelagic; material: water | place: Baltic Sea | collected 2014-06-07T06:48:00 | depth 16,251 m ... | reverse complement strand
GGGGGCGGGAGCGGGAGCGGGGGTGGGAGCGGGAGCGGGGGCGGGAGCGGGAGCGGGGGTGGGAGCGGGGGTGGGAGCGGGAGCGGGTGCTATGCGTGCATTTAGTGCATTGGTGTGTTGTCTGTGTTTTGTTTCGCTTGTGTCCATGTCGTAGTACCGCTGCACTATTGCGCTTCGCGCGTTGGACACTGCCTCCGCCTCTTGAAGCTCCGACTGAATGTCCATCGTGTCACGAACAGTGTGTCGCAGACTACTCTCGGGGTAGCGCGACGGATCGATACCGGTTTTCCACACCCAAGTGGCATAGTACGCCTCGCGCGTAATCTCCTCGTCTAGGGGGATCCGCATAGTGAGGTTACCGAATCGAAACAGCTGGTCGTCGAACATGTACTCATCCTCCGAGATCTTAGACACCCACACAGGGCGCTTCGACGGTGTTACTCCCAACAGCCACTTATATCTGTCCGTCTCTCCCGATACAGGTTCGACTGTATGTGCATGAAGACGCAACGTATTGTAAGACGAAACGGAACGGTTCCGCTCGACCTCTCGTTTGGAGAACACTACCAACTGCAGAGGGTGGTCTGCGTCGTCCCGATATTCGTGGACACGGTCCTCTTGGTCGGAGTGAATGTAATAGGAGTGATACTCTATCGCTTCGCGGACCGCGTGTCGAATTTCCGCGTCGGTGGAACGTTTGCCGATACGACTTTCAATCGTTTCCATAAATCCGGGATGCGTGTGTAACATCAGCCGATCGTCAACGTCCCATTGTACGACACGGGGCGTGCCGACAATCACTTGTGCCAACGGCGGTGGCCGTCCGCGCTGTATCTGAAAGGGCGACCACTTGGTGGTGCTGTGGTCCGTGACGTTGTACTGGTAGGCGATTTTGTCATAAAAGGCCTGTGTCTGCAGAGCCTTTGTTAGCCTGGCGTTCGAGGCGTCGTCAGAGCTGTAGTAGTCGGCGATGATCTTACGGATCGTGCGATTCATCCGCTCGACGCACCCATCGCATTGGGAATAGTAGGCGCGACACCGACGGCGTTCGACGTTGTGCATGGCCGCGAGTTCTGTCACCCCGCGATTTACGTACTCCTTGCCATTGTCCGTCTGCATGTACTTGGGCGGACCCTCTTGTGCCCAGATAGTCGCTAGCTCTTTGACAATGTTCTCCATTACATGACCCTTACGACCGAGATAACGGATCCATACATACTTGCTGAAGACGTCAATGCACACCATCAGTGCGGCATATTGCTGACGGTCATCGTCCAGGTTTTCGCGGCGACTTAGCCCTTTCTGTTGAATGGCATCGAGGTTGATAAAGAGCGTGTCCACTTGGTGGTGCCCCACGCCATCGGCTCGAACCGGTCGCGTGATGGTCCGGCGATGGGCCTTGCTTGCAATAGGACGCGACTGGTTGGACGTATACTCGGAGCATGCGGACAGTGGCAGGCCATAATACTTGGTGCAAATGGCCTTGTAGAGCGCCTTGGCCGACCGTGGGCATGCGTTGAGGTTGTACTGCTGGAGTGTTTTGCGCTTGCGCGGGTCGTCGTCGGATCGCGGGCCATAGTTGTTGCACACCATGTAGAGGGAGTCGAAAATACCCGTGGTATAGAGATATTCCTCTTTCCACGTGACACCCGGCTGTCTCTGTAAACGCGAGTGATAGGCCTGTTTGGCCTGTTTGGAGCAAACTTCTTGATAGTGAATGGTGGTACCTGGAAGGTGATCGCCTTCCCACGTCCATCGGATGTGACCGTCCTCCTCTTCTTGTACGATCCACTTGCTGTCTCCGTACATGGTGATGGGCGGTAGCGACGTGGACGTGCCGTTGCCTTTGAGCTGCATCTGCACCTCGTAGTCGAAAATCTTGGGCGTGTGGTAGGTCACGCTTATGCGACCGCTCCGTAGCTCGGTCGACGGAGCGGGAAGCTTCTTGACGGGCGGTTTGTTGCGTATTTTGGATGCCGCTTTGTCGTGCTGGTTGAACTGCTTGTAGTTGCCCAGCATCTCTTTGGTGTGTTTGGTACCCTGCTCGTCGATTCGGTGGTAGAGCAGGCGGCCATTACGCTCCGTGATGTACTCGTCCTGCATGAGACTCTCGTTGGGATTGTGCGCGTAGCTGAACTTGGCGCGGATGACCTGCCAGAACTTTTCGTTCAGGTAGTCGCACCCCTTCTTGCCGCCCTTGTCAAAGAAGGTCAGCTGGTAGACGTCCATGGTGTCGATAAAGTAGACGGCGGGGTTGACGAACGTCTCCCACAGGGGCATCCTCCATACTTCGACGGGAGCGCGGACCATCTCTCCATCGCCGACTCGGTCCACATCCATGCGGAAGATGCCATCGGCGTCAAATGCGCCCACGACCGCCGATGTAGACTTCGAGACGAGGGTTCCGGTGCTGTTGCGGGTGCACCACGCACTCATGTTGCGAAACACACCACCCTCGTGGTGTTTGATCACGGCATCGCCTGGGTACTTCGCACGAGCACCCCCTTCGAAGGCCACGCTATGGTCCGGGTCGACGCGTGTCACTGCACCTCCATCTTGTGCTCGACGCAACGGGTCGTTGACGTCGCCGAGGAGGTGGACTTGGTCACCCACCGCCAGGTCGTGGTTGACGGGGACAAGCAGGTCGCGAGCACCGCGGTCGTTACCGTGCTGGTAGTCGTAACGATATTTGGGCCAAAAGAGAGTGCGCATGGACACGCACGTGGCGTCTTCCAATACCCCTCTGGACCCAATGCACCGCACAACGCACGCAGACTCAGCGGGTCGGTCGGCCATCATGAAAGGCGATGCCGTGCCCGCCTGGTACACGACCACGCACTTGCACAAGTCGCCAGTCGGTGTGCGGTGTATGAGGATCTCGCCGTGACACAGAGGGTGACAGAACCACGTGACGGAGCGGTTCTGCGACTGTCGGTGTCGTGTGACGTTCGCATGCGCCTCTTGTGCCTGTGTAAACTGCTCTGGGGGCACTGGGTCCGTGTAGGCGTCGATGCCTGCGGTGGTGGGGTCCATGTCCATGCACCGATCCAGGCGGCGCTGTACATCCGCGTCCATGACAAACGACCCAGCGAGTGGCACGGCTTCTTGTCGTTCGCGCGCGACCGAGTCGCCGCTGTGCCCGTCGACCGTGTAGTCCCACTGATTATACGCGTTGGTATGCGCTCCTCCACTCACCCGCGCGTGGACGTCGCCTGTGGTGTCCTCACGTTCGCTGTTGACGACGTGGTGCCGGCCGTTGACGTACAACACCAGCGTTGTCGGGGTCGTGCGGATCACGCATACGCGCGCATTTTCGAGCGTCTTTTTGGTATTCTTGTCGTCAATCGCGTAGGACTTGGTGTGCTTCGGAAGTTGCGAGAGGACCTTCGTGACATCGACACCCGGTGTAGATGCAAGCACGTGCGTATGGGCGTCAGGCCGGGTTATGTTGCGAGCGCATCGACAAACGCACTCGGCGATGGCCACGTCGACCTTGTGTTGCGCGTGACGCAAACGTGCGAAGAGCGTCGGCGATGAATGCGCGGTCGATGCCTGGAACAAGAGCGGCGGTCGCTGCATGTACTTCATGTAGCGAAGGCCGTCTGATCGGTTGGGTGCCACTTTGCCATTGGAGGAGTTCGTGTCGGACGTGCGATCGAACGAGGACATGACCATATAGGCAAACTGAAGCGTGTTGTGTTTGGCGTGCTCGCTCATGTTCTGTGTCCACACGGTGTGGTAGTTAGGATTGGTGATGCGACTGGGTGACATGTGATCTGCATTTTTGACTAGCAGGCGAACCATGGACGTGAGGGCCAGGTACTCGTATTTCGGAAGATGGAACTTGGAGCAGTTCTCGTGCACACTGGCACCAGATGCCAGGGGGGTGGGCATGGGGATCTTTACCTTACATGTGTATGTTTTTTTTTGACCACCCGATATATGCGCGTCTGCCTATGCGCCATTGGGTCGTGGAAAAAAAGTATATGTGTCTTATAGACAAAGGAGGGTTGCGGTCATGCAAGACGTGCGTGTAGTACGCGCTACGCACAAGACGAAAGACAGACAGAGCACTGTTCTGTATGTGACCCCCGACCCATGGACCGCGAAGCGGATGGCCGGTCGTCTGCAGCGGGCGCATCCGGCGTGGGACATGCAAATAGACACCTCTTACATCATGCCCGAATCGACGACGCATCTCGGTGGTGGCGGATGGACGCGATCACCCGTTCCCGATCAGGAGATGAGAAGCGCCAAAGTATACTACCCCGTAGGATGCGTCCACCACCTGCCGCATGCGCCAATGCTGATGCGGGGGCGTCATGTGACCAACCAGCCGCTGCGTGACGCTGCCCAGGAGCGATACCAGCGGGCAGGGCTGCAAACGGGCGCGCATCATCTGTTCATGACCGCCATGTTTGGTTTGCTTCCACCCCCAGTCTCCGTGTACTGCGCCGTTATGGACACTGCGTCCCATTCGCCCGCACACCTCCTATTCACCAACCTCACGGACATGGACGGTGCGGCGAATCAGCGCGACGTTCAGATGTATCTTCTTCGCACAATGCGCAGCATTGTGACTTGCGCGTCAGACGCGGAGTGCTCGCGCGTGGTAATCCACGCGCGCATGCCCGAGGAGGTCGTCCGTCTATTGACCGCCTACGTTCGCAAGTCCAAGCGAGGACCAGGGAATGTGCGCTTAGAAGTTCACACTGCACCATTGCTCGGCGACTCACTGGGTGCTCCTGAGGTACACTGCTTCGATCGACCCAAGCGTACGCTCGAACACAGCCCAAGCGGAGTGCTCAACGTATACGACCAACCTCCGGGTCTTTTCGTGGGTTCCCCATCGGTGCCCTACGAACCCCCAGTGCCCATGTCGGTATTCGACGTCTGCAACCCCAACATCAACCCGCGCGTCACATACCGCATCGTTTGACTCACGTGAATACTCTTTTTTTTATGCCCTCGTCCAACACGCCCTCCAAATGCCCTCGTGAATGACGAATCGCTGTCGACGACGACGTCCTCCCATCGACGCTCGGACCAAGTGGACCGTGTGGAACTATACTGCACATGGACGAACGTGCGCGTTATGCGCCGTATGCGGGTGTGATGTCTCGATGCCCGAAGCGATCCGTCGACTGACCCGACTCGAACCCTTCCGTCGCGTCCACCCCATTGCCCACTTTGGACACGTGCTGGCATGGTCGCAGGGAGGTACCCATTCGCCAAGCAACCTGGTGCTCTTATGTCCGTCGTGCAATCTGCGCATGGGGACGACGCACATGCGTCATTTCTCGAGCGAGCACATGGACGTGGACACATCCGCGGGTCTGATCGAGCTGATGGACACGAGCGACGGAGCGTGGGATCGTCTGATTTGCAGAGGTGCCTGTGCGAGTCGATCGTGGTCGTCGTGTCGCAATGCTCCTCTCCCTGGGAACATGTTCTGCGCGTCGCACATCTCACAGCGCATGGCGCTGTGAAGGTGATCCAGGAATCGGACGTGGGGACGAAGGTGGCCATTTTCTAATCAAGGTCGTATCCAATGACGCCAGTCTCATCGTGCGCGGGGTGCGACGTGCGGATTGCGACAGGGTCGTGCACATATCACAAGGGCGGACTGGGGGTGTTCTGCTCGGAGCGGTGTCGCGCGGCGGACGTGACATCCAATTGCCCATGGTCAGACGAAGAACACGACTTGGGGTTGGACCTGTCCGCATGGGGGGAGATCGCACCGTGTATTGCTCAGCCCAGTGCAGTGCCCTTTGCCCAGACGCAAACACCGAACTGTGAGATCGACCAATCTCCGGGTTGCTGTTGCAAGTACATGCATACGATCCACGCCGCAGTGTATTTGGTATGCATGTCGCGCACGCATCGCTACGAACCCATAAAAACTCTATAACCGACACACTCACCCGATGACACTCGCCCAAATGCGCCCGCTGATCCAATGGCCATTGAGGGCTTCACGCACCACCTCCGTGCTAGGCGTGCCGGTGACGCATACTTTTGGGGGATAGCGTCGTTGGGTCGACGTCGCGTGTATACGGTGCCAAATTGTCAATAGAATCTTGAGCTGCATCGTCGTGGACCGTTCGGCGTTCATTACATGACAATAGGAGACGTGTTTCATGAGATCCACATTCTCTTCCACCGAGGGGAACAGTCGGACGGGTGTGCACTGTATCCGCCTCGTCGCGTAAGCGAACCGCTTGGCGTGTTCGGCCGTGCACTCGGCAGAATACACGCAATATACATGCGCGTAATTTTTCGACTGTGCGAGTATGGTCACGGCGGTCAGACACGATGTGTCGCACGTGCATCCAAGAACAGCGCATACCTGATTTCGAGGCATGCACGAGTCGGGGGATGTTGTCTTTATCAAACAAAAAAAACAAAACCCACTTTGGAGCAAACACGAGCATGTGACTTAGATGGCAGACGAGATTGGCTCTACGCTCTTCGATCCGTATACAAGCGTATCATTTGGTTGTGGATATTCGTTTACACCTTCGTCGTGTTGGAGATTGGATGGGCTGTTGTCCACGAGGCTGATGCTGCGGCGATCGCACACAGGCACGTACGGTGCGTTCGAACGAGCGGTTCCCAGACGTATCATATTGAATATGCTGATCATCAACACTATAATGAGAAAAATGATAACCGTGGTCTTCATCATGCCGTCCATAGGTAAATTGGGCGCTACCGTTTATTTTACTATGACCAATATATTTATTTTCCTGCGAATTCATTCGGTCACGCGGACATGCACCTTGGCGTCTACTAGCTTGGAGAGGATGTTCATAAAGCCATCGTCGTCCATGATCTCACGTCCGCGACGGATCAGGTCTTGATCGCCCAGATACACATCATTTTCGACATTGGCCATATCTTGCAGCGCATCTCTGCGGCGCTGTGCTAGATCAGACGACTGCTTTTTCGAGCGGACAAACATATCTGCCCACATGTGGTCGGCACTCTTTCGGTCTTTTGACAGCGGTTGCATATAGTTCTCCAATAGGGACACGCGTTCTTCCTTGCTGGTATCCTCGTCGACAAATTCTGTATTCGATAACTCTGCGGTGTCGAGGTCCTCTTCGTCGTCATTTTGGGGATCGGACGTTGGTTGTTGATGAGATTGCGTCAATACGCGGTCTTCTGTCTGCTCGCATATAATGTCTTTCTCCTTTCCCATTATCTTGTTGATAAAATTCAGCAGCACGTCATCGGATACACCGGACGGTGGTGGGTCGCGCAAGTTCTCCTCTGCGGAATCCGACTCCTTGACGGGCGGTGGCGGCGGTGGCGCCTCTGGCTCCTTGACGGGTGGCGGTGGTGGTGGCGCCTCTGGCTCCTTGACGGGCGGCGGCGGTGGCGCCTCTGGCTCCTTGACGGGCGGCGGCGGTGGCGCCTCTGGCTCCTTGACGGGCACGCAGGGAACGGCACTATTGGTATCGTGACCATCCAAAGCAATGTTCAAGCGTTGTGCCAGTACCTGCATGAACGGCGTGGGGCGAATGTTATAAGACTGACATACCAGCAGATCTTCCTCCACGCAATGACGGAGCGACAGGGCAAACTTCGACTTGGTCTTTGTTCGAAATATGACCGAGCAGTCGCTGTCCCTAAAAGAGGAACTCAATACCACCTTTCGCAGCTCATCGATCGTCCGAATATTGTGCTCCTTATCATCGATCCACAGTCCATCGATAATGTCACCCACATTGAGGACCTGAAGCTTGTGCACCTCCGTGTTGCCGAACGTGTTGAGCAACACAATCCTGTGGTCAAACTGGTTCTCACTGAGCTCGTAGTATATCAGGTTTTTGCAAGCGGCGCTAGCGGAAGAAGGACACGCCGAGAGTAGCTGTATGAGGTTCATCGTGATGTCACCAACGCACATTCCGCAGAAAATCTCATAGTTGTAGTCCTCCCAGTTCCAGTAATTCATGGTGATACGCGGGATATCGAGTGGCTTGTACTTGTACATGCAATTCACAAAAGTGCGCTGTCCTTCCCCCTGGTCGTTTTTCCTCCATAATTCGAAGGTCACTTGGTATGCCTCGCTCTCGCGATCGTTAATGGGCTGTTGAGGGACAAAGTCGAGAAGCTCCGAGAGTGCCATCTTGCGACCGTCCTGAACTTTCATCTCGTCTTTCAGCTCGGCACCCGAAAAGTCGGGCTTGCCGTCGCTCGTGTTGCCAAATTCACACCTGTACGCAACGATCTGACCAAAGTTATCGAACTGCGCGCACACGTACGAGCGAGTTTGAATCACCTTGTACCCGACCTTGTACGCCCCGACGTCGAGGGCGTCTGACTGTCCGAAGATGTTGGGTACAAATACACGGGTGAGGACGTCGTCCTCGTGGATGACTTCGCCGGCGAATCCATCTTTGCTCACGCCCGAAACCAACACACCTGTGACGCCCTTGTCACGAATGTGCATGTGATCGAACATGCACGCGTTTGTGGACGTCCATCCGATGCCATGCACGGGTGTGGTGACTACGTACCTTCTGGGATTGTTCTCAAGGTGCAGTTCGTTGGAGAAGAAGGGAGAAAGCAGCCCCGAAAGCACCCTGGAGGGGATGGCGAACCCAATGTTCTGACTGAAAAGATAGCCCGCGGCGTTGATACCCACCACCTCTCCGTCCATGTTGATGAGGGGGCCGCCACTGTTGCCGGGGTTGATAGGGGCGGTGATTTGGATGTACGACACTGGTTTAAAATCCTCCTCTGACTTGTTGAAACCCGAAACGACTCCAGTGGCGAAGTTGATGTCCTCGTCGCCCATGGGAAATCCAACCGCCATGATGGGCTGTGTCTTGTAGAGTCCGTCGTCATTTCCAAGACGGATGCCCGACTTCTGAAGACGCTCTTTGACACGAATCACACTGTCGTGCTTTTCTAAATGTTTGATCTTGATCATCGCGAGGTCTTTGTCCGGGCAAACCGCCACAATCTCGCATTGAAAGGGCTGTCTACCCGTGTTGGCGAAACGTACGATGATGTTTATGGCGCGCATCACTACATGCGCATTGGTGATGATATATCCACCCTCGTGAATCAGGAACCCCGAACCCGACGACGTCGAGTCGCTGGGGCTAATGTAGGGCTTGGAGATTTCGACATTACCGAACTTGACGAGTATCTGCACGATGCAGTTGGTCACCTTGTCTTGTACGGCTCTCCAATCGGGCATGTTGTCGAGAGCGACTGTTTGTTTCTATACACATGTTATTTTTTGCATGCAATGAGCTTTGCGGTGTCGTTTTTTTTATCCTCGCCACGCCGCCTGCACCACGCCGCACGGTTGTGCCATGGTCGAGGACGAGGATTGGTTCGATGACGTCACGCGCGCACTTGCTTCGTCGGAAACGACGGACGGTGATCGCGACGCGAAGCGTCAGCGGCTTATCGATGATCAAAACGCACTCTACTCTTTGGCTCTCCGTGAGGATGCTCATCTGCGTCCTCCGTCGCCTTCGTTGCACGACACCCATCCCGACTACCTCCCCCTCCGAATTCACTTTCCCACGGGCACAGTCGCTGCGCATGCCTTTTCTCGACGGGCGAATGTCGGTAAAATTGTCCACTTCGTAAGACACCACATCAAGTGGCCACTGGCAATGGGCGCGGTGGTGCTACGCCTCCGATGTATGCGCGACAGACGTCTGATGACTGAGGTGATCAGTGTGTCGAACAATCGCTGCATCGGCGATATGTTTCATCCGCACGACACTATACACGCGCAGACGGTTGCCCATGATCAGACGTTCGTTTCAGCGAACTCTTCGTAGTCGCACACGTCCATGCGACCGTGACCGTGGACGGTATTGCAGCGATCCTGAATATTGCACACCCGTCGGCGGTATTGCAGCGACGAGACATACGAGTACACACAGATCACCACAATCACCATCGCAGAGCGAATGTCGAAAGTAATGATAGTCAACCCGATAACAAGCAGCTCGGTGATCAACCAGCACATGCAGGCATGCACAATGTTCGCACATCGTTCGAATTGAAGCATAAGTGTGGCGACGTGGAGGTCCTGTAGACCGAGCAGCGCCGCTCGTGGCAGCACGTACGCCACGACGGGGCACATGGACGGATGAGAATCAGAAGCGCACTTTTGTAATACATACAACGTCCACAGCATGTGCACTGCTGCGCACATGACACAGAACGCGCTACTACTCAGCAGCTGATACGTGGTGGAGTGCGTGAGGTCCATGCTCGGATGATCGGCATGCCCATCAGACCATATGTACATGAAATGATAGTTGCAAACGGTGCAGTATGTCTTTTGCGACACCCGCACCCATTCCAAATGACACGCAGTGTGAACGAATGCCTGGGTCCCCTTGCATTTACACGGACGTACAACATCGTCACTCTCTCGACAGTCCTCGAGGCATATCCGACATACCCCTTGCATTATTCACCCACACGCTTTGCGATCAGAGAAAATTTCCCACGTTGTATATAAAAATAAAAATCACCCCTTTGCAGCATGGTCGCCGAAAAACGCATAGTCACTTCCGCCATCCCAGGTATGACGGTCACCGAAGTGCGTAGAGACCTGGACGCCCTTCGTAAATACTGGACGTTCTGCGAGACCCACGTGCACCACATTGACGATGCATTCCGTCTCAGCACGGAAAAGTACGATATCCAGACATTTTGCTTCAGGTTCGTTATGGGCCACCACATGAAGCGCCACAACAAGTCCAAAGTCAGAGCAGAGCACTCGCCGACCTGATGCGACGATGCGCCTGTGGAAAACGATGGCGAATGCGCGAGAGCACTGAGCGATAGCCAACGCGCAAGCGCGTCGTCTCCCTGTGCAGGTCGCGCAGCAGACGCTCGGTGGCGTGACCACGCGCGAGGTGACGCAGCAGGCTTTGGGCGCCGTTGACAGGGGGACCGGCGCCGTCGGACCCACCCGCGCGCAGCGCACCGCCGATCACTGGGTCGATCTGCGATGAGAGATCGTCAATGCTCCTGCACGCTTCAGATTCCCTGTCCCATACGTAACCCGCGATGGCGGTGCACATCATTTTACGAAACTCGGCATCGTCGTCGCGATTGATTTCATCTGTCCCACGGGGGATGCACATGTTGTTCGCGTAGGAGCATCGCGCGTCTGACTCGCAATCGGCACGGCCGCTCTGTATATTCTGGCAAAAAAAGGGTGTACACGTGTTGTCGCGAACGACACACTCCATGGACGAACGGCATTGGTCGAGCAGCATGTCGCAACGTCCGAATTGAAGGTCCTTCTGTGCGAGTTTGACGATTTCGGCGATTCGAGTGGGCGTGCCTTGCTTGGCCACGCGCTGCTCATGGTTCGAGTCGTAGATGCGTCCCAATTCGGAGAGGCTGTCGAGGATACGCCTGTTTTGCTCGCGCATGTCGCTGGTGAGTTCGCGCATGACGATGCGCATGCTCTCCACGCTCATCTCGCACGTATGGGACGACGCGCTGTACTGACAACGTGGGGTGCGCGCCGCGTCGGACATGGTCGTCGAGCGACACGCATCTGGTTGGTCGTTCAGGCTCTCGCATGGCGCGAGCTGCTGCCACTTCCCCAGCTGCGTAATAGACGGCACGGCAGCGTCGATCGAGTTAAATCCGGCAAGCAGACGTCGGGTGTCTTCTTCGTCGTCGTCCATCTCTTCGGAAGATGCGAAATGCCGCTCTCGGCTGCGCAGCAGAGGCCCGCCCGTCCCCCACATGGACACGTTTGTGTTGTCCACGTCCATATTTTCCGCAGACGTGCAGAATGTGGTGTGACCGCCCATGGCACTGACGTGTCTGGCATTCGCACACGCGCCTGGTTCGGAGATGAGGGGATGACAAGGGACCATATAGTCGCGGGATGCGCATCTTCGTATTGGCACCATTCGCTTCTATCTTATTATCTCGTGTGAAAAAAAATTATCGGTGGGAATAAAACAAAAAGGGTTCTCTGTGTGGCCACATGTACGACTTTCTGAACCACGCTCTAGATGTGGCGAATCCCAAGTCCGCGTCTTTTGAACAAGAATTATCCATCGATAACTACATTTTGTACCTGATTCAGGCGACCTATGTCAATTCGCACGACGAGATCGAGCGCCGAACAAATGAAATGGACAAGAAGAATGCGGAAGTGGAGAAGGTAAAAGAAGAGCGAGCAAAGAAGAAAAAGCCTCTTACGAGTGGGTTCAATAGCCTTTTGAACATTGCGGATGAGGATGGCAATGGAAGTGTGAAGTTACTCACTCGGCTGTTCGAGGAGCACGCCGACAAAGATGGGATGCTAAACCACAACGAGGTGTTGAACAACCTGCTGTACCACGAGACGCTGTGCAACACGGCCATCATCAGTTCCAAATATGTAGAAAGTAACCGCTTTTTGGACACTTCCCGTGCGGTGGAGCTGGGCATTACCGACAGAGATGCCCTAGATCTGCTGTTCGACATTGATGATGCTCAGGAGGGAAAGAGCAAAGAGAGACCCACCATCAACCTCAAGAGTCATCTCGCAAAGAGGCGCGAGAAAATGCTCGACGCCTTCCTTGTCGGGGGATCCGCAACCACTGCCCCAGTTCCCGGTACAGATGCCGGATCGAATGACCACCGCACGAAAGATGCATCGTCATCCGAAGAACAAAGCGGAGCTAACAAATCCGCCACCCAAACTTCAGAAAAGAGCGTTACCGACGAGGACGAGAGCGGTACCGTGGAGGACGAGAGCGGTACCGTGGATGATGACGATAATATGAGTCTATTTTCAACTTTTTCCAACCTTATAGGTAGGTTTGGCACGTAAAAAATAAAATAAAGCCACCTGGTAAATATATAGAAATGTCATCGCAACTGGACAGTATTTTCATCAAGCGATTGATGGGGACACTCAAGACCATGAATAACAAAAGGGGGGGAGGCAGCGTGCAATCCATGACATCTTCGGCACAAATAAACAACCGGGCGCACTCTCGTGCCTTCCGCAACCACGCACGCGTCGCGCGTGTTTCGTTACCAGCAGTGAGTTACGGGAGCATTTGCATCCTAACACTGTGTATCATCACAATTGTGCTAATTCTCATCATCGCCTACACCATTGTAACGCCGTGAGTGGTCCACATTGGCTAACATGGGTTGAGCTCGCGCTTGTCTTTCAATGTGCGTTATCTTTCATTTTTTTTTCCTCGCACGGCGTCGCACCTTCGTGTCTACATGCGCAATGAACAAACAGCAGATCGTGACGTACAAGTTGTCAAGCTGTGACCGAGACACCGTGGCATGGCCTAGCACCAATACGTACTGCATGGAGATACCCGAGACGCTCGGTGGCGTGCGTCAAATATCACTGAGCGGCGTGGATGCGCCGTTTCTGCAGCGCACGCTCGAGTGCCCTGGCGAGGCGTTCCTCTATCGCGAGGGTTTGGTGCTCGACGCGCCTGCGCGCCTGGACGTGACGTTCGAAGATGTCACACGAGGATCTCACACGGTGACATTCCCACCATCGCATCAGATGGTAACCCTCACGCCGAAGGAGGGCACTCAGTACTGGGTGAACTGGGAGGACACCGAGAGTGCGGTGCACGACCTGAGTGTTCACGCGTGTCCGTCACAGCTGCTCCTGCTCGCATGTCATGCCGATACCGGGAGAATGATCACGTATCCCATCGTGGCACTAGGAAAGACAGAAGGCAAGCTCCATGTCTCGCTGCCTGACACATGCGAGTCGGTGAGTGCGAGCAGCGTCGTCCTCCGTACCAAGCCTCTCATGTTGACGAACGTCATTCACGTAATGAGGGTGGCACTTCCGTCCGTTTCGGTTACCATGGACGCTGGGCGACTGCGTCTGGACGCTGACGCACCCTTTAGCCTGCGCATGGACGATGCCCTCTTCCGCGCGCTGGGATGGTCGTGCCCGTCGCGCGTGTCCCACGCATTTCGGACCACCCACGAGGCTGACACAACGCCCTGGGGAAATTTGTGTCATGTGCGACCATCCAACGTGTACGGCGTTGACAAGTGGCGGGCATTGGTCCGTCATTCCATGAACCTGCTGTATTTCAAGACGCGTCCACATTTTGTAATGGGTATTCACGACGGTAGCATGCACATGGTGACCCTCCCGTGCGGTCACTTTGGTTGCATCGACAACCTGCTGGACGTCCTTTGTGAGAGCATG
>ERZ887942.1769-NODE-1769-length-14266-cov-28.000563_pt1 | contig 14266 bp, 2 predicted proteins | sample MGYA00521099_ERZ887942 | MGnify/ENA primary metagenome ERZ887942 (study PRJEB32303, sample SAMEA104408605) | aquatic metagenome | biome: Brackish water; feature: Pelagic; material: water | place: Baltic Sea | collected 2014-06-07T06:48:00 | depth 16,251 m ... | reverse complement strand
GGCTGGATGGTGCCAGTGCCTGTACCACATGGAATGGGGTCCATGGGCCCAGTGTTCTTTTCCGTTCATTTTGTTCTCCGTCATCCTTCCCGGCAATGGCGCGGCCATTGCAACTGAAAGGCGCCGATCGCGCAGGCCAAGGCGGCCTTGAAATATAATTAGTTTGGTGTTTGATCGCCCCAATCCAAGTTCCACGTAAGGAGCTTCTCACCTTGCAGAAATGAGTGCAAGGTGATGCTGAAAAGCCCAATCCCCGTAACGGGAACTAACTAATACAACTCCATAACAAGGGTGGACAGATGTGGGTGGGTAATCTAAATGAGTTCCATTGCGTTGAGTAAGCGCAAAAACATAATAAGCGTTACTAAGTATTTGGCTCACTAAATGCACATTAGAACAAATGTATACAATTCAATACAAAAATTCTTTTCCGTTCATTTTGTTCTCCGTCATCCTTCCCGGCAATGGCGCGGCCATTGCAACTGAAAGGCGCCGATCGCGCAGGCCAAGGCGGCCTTGAAATATAATTAGTTTGGTGTTTGATCGCCCCAATCCAAGTTCCACGTAAGGAGCTTCTCACCTTGCAGAAATGAGTGCAAGGTGATGCTGAAAAGCCCAATCCCCAAACCGTTGAAGTCTGGGATCTGAATCGAAGTCAAAGTTCGTAGAACCCTATCAGGAAAAACAATCAAACCCTTGTCCCATGTTTGATGCACCATGATGCAGATGAAGTTTCGCAGCTGCCCCATAGGAACTTGCCACCGGTCTTCACCAAACACGAGAAAACAATAAAGTAAATAAACCCAGCATACCATGATGACACAGCGTATATCGAGTTCGATGAACCCCCACCATCGAGCTGCTGCAACAGAGGAGGGTGTAACATGCCAGTTTCAAAAGACAGCCGTCGCCATCTCTGAGGATATACCGGCCATAAGATGACGTGTATACCGTGTATAACCACGTACACACTGCGAGTTTGGAGCCCACCTGCCAGCCACTGAGATGGTGGTCTCAGCGTGCCCACAATGCATCATCGACGTCGCCCCCGATGCCCTACAGGAGTGAGTACTGTAATCTGACGCTGGCTCACCATGAGCAACTGCAGCACCCTTGAGAGCATCTGCCACGGCCTGCCTGGTAAGCACCGTGTAACCACCTGTTCGCAGAGGCACTGCAAACAGCGGCGCAGATAGTGGAACCAGGTCGTGAGTCGCTGCAAACCACGCCACCAGTGCGTTCACCACACAAAGCTCAGCTCCACTCGCAAAATGAGAGCGGTAAGCCCCATGCATCTCTTGATCCGTTTTGGACCCCGGAAACCACACGGCCACTTCATCGGGATGTTCGAACCATTCACACTCCACCCCTGCCTTATAGAAGGTGATGTGCTTGCGACACACAATATACTTTGCGTGGTTGCGTGCATCTTGAGCACAGATCTCTGAAATCCGTGCCAGGAAGAAATAAGCAAACTCTGCTGCCGTCATGGTAGCATGTGCCCAAAGATCATGCGCCTCAGCCAAAGGTTTCAGCATGGTTTTGATGTACCGGAACATCGCAGGCGTTGCCACCTTCTTGGGACATCGCCCCCCCCGTAGCTTCTTCAAACCTTTCAAGCGCTTCCACAGCTTCGGCTTGTCACGAAGGGGGTCAGGGTAGTCATGTTCCATCACAAACCAACGGATAGCATACATCTTACCTCGCACCGTCTCGTAAGAGTTGCCATGCAGGACATACTCGAATGCCACATACAGGAGCAAGGTTTCTGCATCTCGCTTTGGGTTCGCACCTGTCAGGATCGGTTCGCGGCCGTGGTCCACACAGAATTCGACATACTGATCCCATCGGCCCGAGTAAGTCTTGCCCGTGGTCTTCGCCAGAGCAGCTCCATCCAGCGTGCGTCCACTGCTTTGAATCAACTCGCTCTGCAAGTCCACCACATACCGCTGGCGGCGACCCCCCGGCCGCTTCTGCTTCACCTGCACATTCGCACTGCGATAAGTGGGGTAAGATCGGAACTTTGTCAAAAGTCGCTGTTTGTCAGCATCTCGCTGGGCCCGTTCACCAACATCTGGACCCCTCCGATAAGGCGCGGCAAGACGAGACTGAGTGTCTCCATCCCAGGCCGACCTCCCACGGCGTTCGCCCACTGGCCCAGGTAGCTGTCCCCTGGGCAGGGCCGGCATCTCCACCTCAGGTCCCCTTAGAGGAGAATACCCCCCTGGTGGTTTGGGTGGCGGTACCGGAGCTGCCTGCAAGAACTCAGCACTTGTCTGCCTCTGGGTCCCATCTGGCAGATCAATATCATAGAACCAACCCCCCAGCAAGTCAGAGTGCACACGTGCAATCGTCACCTGGGAACTGGTTTTAGTGTACCGAACTCGCTGCCCTTGTGCGAACTGAGAGGTCCCCTCGACCAAGGGTTCATCTACCTCCGTGTCTGTGTCCGTCTCGACATTTGCAGCGTCTTCCCAAGTACACTCTCGAGCGAACTTGTTCGCAGCACAGGGTTTCCACAACACAAATCGTTTGCTGCCACCGTCAGTCAACAGAACCCGATCGATCACGTACTCCTGCACCCCATCACTGTCCGAGCCTTTCCCAGCCAAGCGGCCAGCCAAACCTGATGCTGCGGTGCCCCCGTGCTGTCCCGTCGGAGGGCTCACCTCACGCTCTTCGTCCAACGAAAGGAACCATCCTGTCCCTTTTCCTGCCAGACGACCTTGCATGGCTGGCGATAACGCAGAACTGGTATCAACCTCTGCAGCCCCAGCCCTGCCACCAGGGTCAGGGGACTCAAAATCAACCCCACTGTCATCAGTGACGGTCTCGTCGTCATCACTGTCAGTAAGTGCATCCCAGCTAATCTCTGGATCCACAGGGAGGGGAAGGCGTCGTGCCAGTTCATCCACCTTATCCTTGAATCGCTGCACCCCGGCGGGCCCCACTCCTGGTGCCTCTGAGGCCTCCGTGCTGTTCGCTACCTCCAAGTCGCCCTCTGGTTGAGGCCCTGTCAAACCCAACTGTTCCAGCATGCCCCGGGGCCTAGCGGCCGATCCAGGTGACCTCAGACCTGCAGTGAGACTTGTCTGCGCGAACTGACCCACATTCACCCCTGAAGGAGAAACGGACATGCTCCGCGGTGGGTCTCCCTTCACAGAAACCACGACAAACCCAGGTGACCCTGAAGCCGAAGGAGATCGGGGCCTCTTCTCAACCCGTGGAGTTTCAGGGTCGCCTTGCACTGCTCCCCCTTCAAACTCCTCTGACTCCGTGTCAGAATCTGACAACCATGCCGGACGCCCTCTCCCATGAGAGCGCAAGATCCATGCTGTACTGCGATTACCCCGAGACTCACCGTCAGCCTGTCCTGTGGCCTCTACAGGCCCCGGAGAAGACTGATCAGCCACGTCAACCTGCTCAGCTGCTGAGGCAGATGGAGGGGCCCGATCTCGAGCTGCCTCCCACAGGTACACCCTGTGTGTGTAGAAGGCATGATCCAATGCCCTTTCGAAGCTCCAGTCCATGCCCTCAACCGCGTCCTCGGCCAATATCCGGCAACAACCCACGATCTCCATGATCCAGGTCGCCCGCGTAGCCCGAGCCCGCAGCCTCTGCTGCGCTTCCTCCTCCGTGTCCATCAGAATCCGTCCCGACCTCCCGTATCTGGGAATAGGCATGTCAACGAGATGTCGCCCTGGGGTCAAGTACCGATGCTGAGGCGCAGGGGGAGGCTCGGCCTGACTCCTCACCTGTTGTACAGTTACAGCAGGAACATCATAACCCGTGGGCCCGATGCTGGGCGAACGTTCCCACTCTTGCGTGTCGCTCCTCGACTGCGATGGCGATGCGGTGCTCCCTTCATCCACACCTGGACTAACGGACATCGAAGCCATGCACTGGACAATTGCATCATCCGAATCATCCGAGTCATAAGGTCGCAGTGGGTTCTCCCCGTGCCCTGCGGTCACCTCATCATCATCCGAATCAGACGACAGTTCGATAACCTTAGGTCCTGCAGGAGCCTGTGCTGGCTCTGGGTGCACATCTCCGGCGCCGTGCGCAGTGGCTTCTGGCACCTCTTTCGCTTGGCTCCGTGTCACCCGGAGTTTCCGCCGTGCTGCCACTCTATCTGCCACTTTCTCTGCTTCTCTTGCATCATACTCATCTGCAACCCTTTCAGCTTCTCTGGCGTCCCACTCGTCTGCCACCTGCCTTGCACGTTCTCCCTCAGCGTCCCAGCTTCCTTGCTCTGTCGTACTGTTGAGGTGTCCCGAGGCCGGTGCGGCCACTTCTGGTATCCCCAGCCCCTTGCGGAGCCGTGCCCGTTCTGCTTTGAGCTCGCGGCCCTGAGCCTCTGCTGCCTGAAGCTGTCGATGTACCGCCACTGCTTCTTCAAACTGCGGCCCCATCTCTCGCGTGATGCGGTCCACCTCAGCTTGTATGCCCAAGATCTGCTGCATATTTGTCACACAATCCACATCTGGCAACTCTTGCAGCCTGGCCAATGTCACCTGCAAGCCTGCCACCAACTCCATAGCTTGCCCCGCCACGCTGTCACTGCTCTCTTGACCAGTCTCATCGACTGCGACTACCACCGTGCGCTCCTCAGCTTCCCCAGCTACAGGGGGCAGGTCCGCAGCAGTCTGTGCCATGTACACTATGTGTCCATCCGGTCTCACCACGATGTGTTCCGTACCTGCTGGGGGTGCCAGGTCCGGTCGATTGTTTCGCGTCCTCCACTCAGCAGCCAAACGTGCTCTGTAAACCAGGCTAGCATCCAGCCTCCAGAGTCGAAGTACCAAACCGGCCTTCCACTGAAGTTCGATGCGAAGGATCCTCATCAGAAAGGTCTTGATTGCGAACTTACGGACGTACCACCGAATATCTGGATCCGTCCCTTTGTGCTTGTATGCCCCAGCCATCCTGCTCTCAGCAGTGACTGGTACCAAACCATTCGGATACCCAGCCCAGCGGTCTTTCGTGGCATCCAGCCAATCCACCAAGGACTGACCCACTGCTCGTGCCATGGGAGGTGGTTCAGACCTGCCAATGAGTGAGCGGGCCACTACCTCGTCCTCTGGCAAAGGAAAGGTGTCCGGGAACCCTTGTCCTCTTGCACCTTCACGAGGGGTCATATCTCTCCAGTTACCACTCTTCGTTCTGTAGAATCTCCAATTCCCAGTCAGGAGGGTGGCGAAAAACTCACCTTTTTCCACCGAACCATCTTGCCTCAATACTAGACCCCCAGGGTCTGTGATGGAGTAACCTGTTCCAGGGTTTCCTTCATGCCCCAGGCCTCCCCGGCCCCTGTGTGCGATGATACGTGGCCTACCTGCAATCAGAGCTGGTTTTGGCGTGACCTCTTTAATCTTGCTTGGATCGAAGAAATGTTTCCGAGGCACCTTGTCGTCCGGATCTAAGACCTCTGCAGCACACTTGGGGTCTTTATCTGTCCGAGTGGGACCCGGGATTTTCCACAATGAGTGTGGTCCATACCTAGGGTTAGTAACTACCGTGTACAAGCGTGACCTCCACTGCGGTACCCCATGGTCTGGACCATGCTCAATGAACACTGAGTATTCATAACCATACTTCTCCAAAACTTGTTCAAACGCGAACTGAACCAGGCCTCCATAAAGTTCCAGAATCCATGGCACCATCTCAAAGCATCCACACTTGTAGCCCTTCAGACAGAACCTGGTTGCAATCTCCAAGTACAGTACCATTAGGTCGTTCTCCAACCCTTGTCCCAGACCACAGAGAGCAGCCCCTACACACGGGCTCCCCGCTTGGAAGCCATCTTGCGGCGGCACAGTGAGCACTGCATCACCCCTCGCATCTCCTAATTGGATCGTCTCAGGGTGGGTACGACGGAGGCAAGCCTGAGCATTCTGATCTATATCAAAAGCGTACACTGGCGTGATCCGGCCTGTACTCTCGAATCCCAGTAGAGCTCCCCCTATCCCATGGCATCCAAAGGTGAAGGTATACTTCCCCTTCTTCTCCATAGCTACTGACGTTCCTCCTGCTACTGCCCCAGTCAAGGTGAATGGTGTTGTGCTCACCTCAGATTTCTGCACCACATTGCCTTGCCCCACAACGGCACCCACCCCTGCGGTTGAAACTTTCATTCCTCCCGACGGGACTGGCATCGGAGCAGCTTCTCCGTCTTTCTGATGCATCTTCTTCACGAAATCCTGGATGTACTGCAGCTGCTCTCCGGCTGTTTTAGCCAGGTGCCTTGGCATGACCAAATCCAACCACTCTTGCTTCATCTTGTGCTCTCGCGGGGTCAGACCCATGGATTTAACCAAATCGAAGAACTCTTTCAAGACGGCTTGGTCCCTGCCCCCTCCAAACTTTGCTCTGATGAAGGATCGAGATACCAAATCTGAGAGCTTGTTCAAGAGGGTGTTAATATATGAATAAATCACGTACATGCGATGCTCCATAGCCGTGTGATCAGAGACCCTCACCAGGTACTGTGCTCTCCGGGGCTTTGCTCTCCGTTTCTGCATCCAATGCTTATCGTCCTCATTGTCCGTCATGATCCACAGATAAATACAGAACCACAATATCTCCTGTAGCACTGTCGCCACCTGCTCACCTATGGCTATGGTATGCTCACCTGTCTCCTTGCCATCGAAGCCATTCTCCATTCCATTCTCCATCTCCTCTTGGACCCAATCTGGGAAAGCATTTCCCCACCATTCCAACCAAGGAGGGTTAAACCATACCCCACCCATACCTGCGATGCAGGCATCCTTGGTGGTGATGCGTACACTTTGGTACACCCCGGGAACATTGAGCTGCTCTTCATGCGAGAGCATCCTCCAGAACGGTTTCGCCATTTTCTCATCCTCTGGGTCGAAGGTCGTGGTAAAGCACCTGATAGTCTCAATCGCAGACCACCAGGAGTCCCAAGCTTCCTCAGGGTCTTCTCCTCTGCGAACTGGAGTTACCTTGTCCGTTGGTGTCAACCGTCCCAGATCCTGTTCCTCCAGTGGCCTCTTCAGCTCTGTCCCCAACCCTGGCATTAAAGGATTTACCAATGCGACCCACGTGCATATCCCAAAGATGCTGTAAACCGGTCCTGCCTGGAGGTCCTTGCAGCCTCGATCGAAGCACGGCTTGTGAGATGTAACCCTAAGGAGATTCCACTTCGCTTTACTGGTCATATAGTCCCCACGGTCAAAGTATGCCGGATGCCCCAGCATAGTCTGGATATACTCCCACTTCATTTCTCCTGGATCTTTCTCTGACACTGCACTTTGTCCATGCTTCGAACCATCTCCAAGCGCTGTAACGAGCACCTCTTCATACTTGTCTGCAGTCACTGCACGTGCAGAAGGAATATCTGGGGTCAACATGTTTCCATCATCTACATACGTGGCACTTGAGCATGGTACCTCTTGCCCATGCTTCACCAAACATCCCGGGATGTTGACCTTCCCTTCCAGCTTGTTCTCTGCAGCTCTTCGACTGACCTCTGCGTTGTGCATCCACACTGCTTCAGCTTCTTCTGGTGTCGACTGCTCTGGTAAGGTCTTGAACTGTGGCTCCCACATCTTGATCGATCCATCCCGTGACTTCTCTGCGAACTTCTCTCTCAAATGGCACTCGCCTTTTTTCAACCGGTCAGGGTCATCCGTCTCGTTCAGCCACGACTTCATGGCTTCGTACTGATCAAACAGCCATGCCACCCTGTTGTGTTTATAGTCGATCGTATCTGCCGACACATTATACACAGCAGGAGTGAAATTAGGCCCAAACACACCTGCTGGCTCTAGCATGGTATGTCCTTGGAGCTCTTGTGCTATTTCCCCGTAACTGATGCTCGCCATTTTCTTTCGCCTAAAGGCACCATCAGCGTCTCTCTTCGCCCCCACTATCCGGATGCAGAAGCCAAACCAGTAGCGTAGGAACAGCTGTAACATCCCGATGTCAATGTGTCGTGGAAGGTTAAACCTCCCGTATTCTTCCAACTCAATGTTCGAATTAACACTGAAGAGAGCATGTGTCCCTGTCCAGGCGCCATGGTAGATAATCCGGCCTTTATTCGGAATGATCTCTCCCGTCGCTGATGATGTTTTCGGCACCCTAGCATACGGCGAACACTGGATCTGAGCAGAGTCCATCAGGTGCAGTACACTTGGACCAAAGATGTCCGTCCTCCCCAGACTCACATCCTTCCAAATCTGAGCCCAGACCTCCCGGAGATACGATTTCGCTGAAGGCAGCACAGGGGACCTCTGTCTCACCCTAGGTTGTCTCAGGTGAACCAGCACTCCAAAGCTCTGCTGCCTCAGATGTGTCTTCAGTAACTCATCCGGTACATCTCCTACTCCTAACAGCATCATTTCCACAGGGTCAACCTCTGTATCCACTGTTCCAGGGTGCAGGCTCTTCTTCGCAGCTTCCACTCTGATCGGCCAATCATACCCATGTCCATTCTTGGCTGCGGCTTCTGCGAACTCCCCCATCGCTTGGATGAACTCCACCTGTAAAGTCCGGTTGTCAGCCAACTCTGGGCACCTCAGGCCATCCACTTTCCTCGCGTGAATCTGGAGTCTCTCCAGATCTGCTTCCGTGATCTGCACTCCTTGCATGCTATCCATGGTTGCAGCTGCCAACAGTTCAGGATCCATTCTCAACTTCACCTGTTCTTGGTCTTCTGCTCCACACTTCAGCACATCCCAGTCTGAATTATCAAAGGTCTCAGCAGCCCATGCCAAGCACCTCTCAGCTTCTTCCTCTAACTCTTGAAGCTCTCGATGTTCTTGTTCGTGACGTTCTCGCTCTGTGACCTTTCCCAGGTCTCGCTCCTCTTCCGTCTCCTGTCTAGATCGGTCTGCGGTCTGCTCCAACTCTTCTTTATCGAGCCCTGCCATGGCACACAGTTCGGATATGGACACCTTTCCAGCTGTCTCCAGGTCCACTGCTTCCTCCAGTGTCCCTGACTCCAGCTTCTGGAAGAATTGCATCAAGCTCTCCACTTTACCCCCGAATTCCCCCAGGGGCTTTTTCTCCTCTTCTGTCTGGATTTTCATCTCTGGAGAGTCATCCTGGTCCATCTGCTCCGGTACCAACGTGTTCATCCAGTCATCTTCTTCCCACAGAGCAGGGTCAATTTCAGGCAAGACTTCCTGTCCTACCTTTAAGCCCGTGAAGCTGGTGGGCATCGCCACCCCTCCTGGCCCCATCACATGGAATGACTCGAAGCCAGCTTGCTCTATAACACTGATGTCCACTGGGGCCAGGGGCCCCCCATCATCTCTATCGAACAACAACAGGTGCCCCAGTTCTCGATCTGTCAAGCCCAAATCAGGCAGCATACCTGACTGCAGTCGGTGCCCCAGTTCTCGATCTGTCAGGCCCAAGTCAGGCAGCATACCTGACTGCAGTCCCCCAGCCACAAGTTCCCTTGTAACTGCCTCGCCAGAGATGCCATTAGGCCTCATCCCCAAACCAGGCACAGCCCAAGCCTCCCTGACCTCAACCCCGGCCACTCGGAGGCTGGCGAGGAAGGAAGCTAGCGACTCCCATCTGCCCGGAAAGGACGGCGTCCCGAGTGGCATCATGTGCTGATCTGTCAACACACACTCACGGAAACTGACCGGCGCATCATCCCCAAGACAGCGAAAGACATACACCCGTAGTCCCTCCATCGCGTCCTGGTAACAAACCAACGGTGCTCCCCGGAACAACTCACCCATTAAGCGAAACACATCCAACGGAACGAGCTGCCCCTCAGGGGCCAGTAGGTTCGCCTTGAGCTTCCGCAGCAGACCATCGAAAGCCACACTGCCGGTGGTGAACCCCCCTCGCAACACCTGCTGAACAGACTGCAGCAACTGTGGAGCAGGCACCCCATACAAGTACCCGAGAGTCTTAAACAGACAGCAGAAATCGCGTGGTCCCGCATCCACCGTGTCGATGTGGGCCCCAAGGTCCAGCAATGGCATCACCCTATCGATGGCATCAATCCTGATCCGGAAGAAACCCTCCTTGAGCGCCACGGCGACATTCTCGCAATGCCCCACCTCACGGCGACACGGCGACACATCCAGGGTCAGCTCAGCAGCTGACCACTTACCAGCCCCCCGGTGCCCACTCTGAGAGGCACCCGACTGGCCAACTGTCGCCTGGGACACCCAGAAATCCAGAGCCCTCTGACGGGCCTCCAAATCGTGTGGCAGGAACTTCGCAGCAGGGTCTGAAGGGTCCTTATGGCCCCCAAACTCTACTGCTAGCGCCTTCATCTCCGGCGTCCAGACCCACGGCACATCAGCCTCGCCTTTCTGCGGATGCCACTTAGTGCACACTGACCCTTGCCTGTGGGCAGGGTGGGAAGGATCATGATGACACCCCCCCCAGCACCTGCGGGCCACACAAACCGGCCTGCCATTGTGCATGGGAATCTTGCTGATGAACAGCTGCTTCACGGCCCCTCGCCACTTCTGAATCGAGGTATGATTCCCTACGAAGCGAGGAATCATGTCCCCCCGGCGAGGTCCAGCGAAGCCCCCTGATGAGGTAGGCTTCCGAATAGGCTCCCGAGCGGACTGTCCCCCTCTGTGAGCAGCCTGCCCTGGAGACCCTTGCCAAGCCCCAGCCACCCCAGGTGTGCTCCCTTGAAAGGCAGAGTCACGCGTCCCAGCTGGTGGAGGGCCCATAAGACCGCCCCCGTGCAGAGCGGCTTGCTGCACCTGCTGTCCTGCAGGTGGCTTCGCAGGATCGAGGGAGGTGCGGATGATACGGCTCCGACGACCACCTCCTTCCGGGAGGCAACTGTCGTCCTCGAGGCCATGCTCCTGCAACAGGTCAGTGTACTCCTCTAACTCACCCGACCCATGCAGTGTCTCAGGCCCCCCCCCAGCTTGTGGTAGGTCTTCGACACTCTCCTCCATGTCATCGTCCCACTGCATCACAGCCAAGGCACCTCCTGCATCTGGCATGCCTTCTCCACATCCCTGTGGGTAAAGCACATCGTCGAAGCTGAAGTCGTCGCCTCCTGCCCGTGGCAGGGCTGGCTGCACTCGCACCGACCGTCCAGCCCTCCCGGACTGCACCATGCGTTCCATCGCAGCAGCTCTCTCGAAGTAATACTTTCGCTCAAAGTTGCGAACAAAGACCCGATCACACTCAGAAGTAGTGATCAGAGGTACCGTGCTGAACCCGAAACGCCTCGATGTCACGAACTCCTCGTCACTGAACCGAAAGGTCTCGTAATTCCCGGCACACTGCTTCACCCGGCGGCACCAGGCCAGAAGCTCGATGTCTGCGTACCTACACAAGCGAAACTCCGTGTACCTCCAGGGGTCCCTCTCATGCAAGTCTTTCTTCCTCTCCAAGCTGATCTTGAACAAGCTTTCATAGATCTTGCCCACTCCATAGCGAAGCCTGCAAAACAGATTCAAAGCACACTCTTCCAGCTCCTTCAGCGTGGTTGGGGGTCTGTAAAGGTGTACCCGTTTCGTCTCTGCTTTCGTCGCCATCTTGGGGATGGCCACCTCCAGCTCGCGGTGCACCTGGGAAACCGTGCGAAAGTCCCCGTAACCTACACCACCACAGTCGACCAGCTTCTGTGTCTCCGGATCTTCTGCCATGCCCAACTCCAACGTCGATAAGGCCCTGGCTTTCAGGGGCGTCATGTCATCCTTGAAAGTGAAGAAGTCCAGATTCGCTGTGTTCATCCACTCCTGGGCCAAGGGACGACCCACGAGTCCATCCCCCACTGCTTCAGTCCCCCCATGATTCGCGGCGGTCCTGAGCAGCTTGATTGCAGCCCCACTGGAAGTAGGGTACACTTCTGTGGCCTTCTCCTTATCCTCTCGCGCGGCCTTCAAGTCTCCGGAGATAGTCTGCCCAAGTCGAGAGAAGGCATCGTACTGCACGTGAAGGCTCTCTTTGAAGGCAAGTGTCTGAGCTCTGATCGCCGCAGCCACCGACCCCGGATCAGCCTCCAGACCCTCATCAGCACCGTAGCCCCCCTGATCACCCCCTCCAGCGTTGAAGGGAGTGCCAGGAGACCACTCCGGCCCTCGGGACCCATGCTGGTGTCCACACACCGTGCATTCACCAGCCCGGTCAGGGTCATGCCTGTAGAACTCTGTGCAAGAAGCACACTGTACCAGTGTCCCTGCCACCTTAAACGGCACACTGCGACAGATAGGGCATGTCTTCACCCCTGGCAGCAGTACTCCAGCACAGGTAGGGTGTCTAGCACACCTCTTCGCACCTTGCTGCAACCACCACTGGAGATGATAGCTGCACCGGCCCTGTCCCTCGGCTGCCTTCTTGTTGCAACCTGGTTCTAGACAAATGCAACTCAAGTGAAGCTCACACCACATGCCCCCATCAACAGCTGACTGCATGCAGTCATCCCAGGCACATGGCCCCGACCCTGCACACTCTCCAGCGTCGCGTTGCAGCTCCCGGAGTGTCCTGAGAGTCCCCCCTCGAGCTGTCGGCATTCCACCCACTGCATCGAAAGGCATGGCACCTACCGAGCTGAAGTCTCTGTAACCTCCAACCTGCATCTTCACTGCAGGCGACGACCTGCCCCGGACACCACGACCCTCAGGCGACATCGAAATCTCGCTGTAGGTCGGACAACAGAAACCCCCTGGGTCCCTATCCATCCCGGCCATCTGATCCACTGCCGACTCCAGTTCCTTGGACAGCTTCCTCACCCCAGCGGCTGAATTCAAGGCCCCCAGAGCAGACCGTTGACCTTCCATGGGCTCCACAGCTTTGAAAGGACTCTGCGTCCCTTCCGGGTCTCCTCGGATCTTCGTCAGAAACTCTTGTTGTCTGGCTGCCACTTCGTCCCCGTCCGATACTTCACCAGGCCGAGAGGCATTCACCCCTCCCACGACATCTGGCACCTCTGTGAAGTGTCGTTCTCTGTTAACAGACCAACCTTCATCCTCGGCAGTGACTGTAATGCTCCCAGCACTCCTGATCCCTGCGATGGTCTGCAGAGGAACGATCGTGTGAGCCAACTGAGCAGCAGCTTCGGATGCAGGCATCCTCACTACCCGATCGAAGTACCGGAAATACAACTCGATCGCTGGGCTCTGGACACCTCCTGCCGAGGTGACGACCTCTGCCTCACCTGTGCAGCGTGCCACGAACAGAAACTCACCTGGTCCTGCTTCCACTCCGAAAGCATATCCCATCCGTTCACCTGTGATCCACACAGGCAGCTCGCGTCCATCCAGGCACCAGCACCTGTAGTCCGAGATCCGAGTCCCCCCATACGGAACTCCAGCCCCGTCACGACCCTCTGGAGGGTTCCTCCCCACGGCCTGAGCCCCAGGGTTCTTCTTGGCCTCCTCTGGCTCCACCTTCACCTGCGTCAACCCTGCCACCTCTCCAGGTGCCTTCGCTCGGCCATCCTGCTGATTCTGAATCGGGTCAGGGTCATCAGGAGCCAACGAACCATCGGCAGATGGCTTCAACGAGGCAGCAATGCCTATGCTGAGCCGCAGGGCTTCGACCTCTCGCTCGAGCTCCCGCTCTCGCTTGGTAGGGGTCACGAACAGCTTCGGATACCTCCCCGCAGTGCCCCCGCGATCTACGAAGGTCTTCAAATGTCCTGCGCACAAGCACAGGGGCACATCTTCGTCCTTCGCGCCCTCGTGGTTCTCGCCCCAGTCCCCTGGACAGTTCTCCCAGCAATAGAGCGCTGTCTTCTTCGTCGCGCACTTGTCCGCGCTAAGCAGATAGCCGCGCACCAGGCCCTTCTCCTCACAGGGCTCGAGGGAGTACAGGGCAGCGGCGCAGCATCCCTGCGAGCCTTTGGTACGCTCCACCACTCCAGGAAGCTTCTCGTAATCGACGCGAAGCTCACATTTCATGTCATCATCACCCTGCATGTTTCAACAGTGGTGTTCAGTGATCCACCCTCGGAGAGATGCCGAAGGTAGTGCAAACGCTAGTAATCTAAATGAGTTCCATTGCGTTGAGTAAGCGCAAAAACATAATAAGCGTTACTAAGTATTTGGCTCACTAAATGCACATTAGAACAAATGTATACAATTCAATACAAAAATTCTTTTCCGTTCATTTTGTTCTCCGTCATCCTTCCCGGCAATGGCGCGGCCATTGCAACTGAAAGGCGCCGATCGCGCAGGCCAAGGCGGCCTTGAAATATAATTAGTTTGGTGTTTGATCGCCCCAATCCAAGTTCCACGTAAGGAGCTTCTCACCTTGCAGAAATGAGTGCAAGGTGATGCTGAAAAGCCCAATCCCC
>ERZ887942.1765-NODE-1765-length-14275-cov-22.201336_pt1 | contig 14275 bp, 14 predicted proteins | sample MGYA00521099_ERZ887942 | MGnify/ENA primary metagenome ERZ887942 (study PRJEB32303, sample SAMEA104408605) | aquatic metagenome | biome: Brackish water; feature: Pelagic; material: water | place: Baltic Sea | collected 2014-06-07T06:48:00 | depth 16,251 m ... | reverse complement strand
AAAATATTTCCCCGCTACGTAGGCGATGAGGAGGTTCAAGCCAATCGCCCTTCAGGACGGCATTGAAGCCGGGCAATTGACCTTTGAAGAATATCGCGACCAGTATCGAACGAACGAACGAGCTCGTGGAATCGGGGAAGTTGTCGATCTTTCATCGACAAAGGGAGCGGGATTCGAACTATGTGAAATTAAGTCCATCAGCCCGCTGCATCTGCGAATTAGCCGATCTGCCGGGATCATGGGAATTCCCTATCAAGAACTTCCAAAAGGGATTCAGGATCGCTTCCAGTTTGGAGAGGAAGAAGCCGCCAATCACCAGCAAGTGATGAACGCTACTCTGGCCCAACGGAATAAGCAGATGGCGCAATGGAAGAAGAAAAAGGGTGCCTTGAAGGCGGTGGAAGCCCGGAAAGCTCTGGTTCAAGAGATCGCCCGGACCGAAAAAGAGATCCTTCAGCAGGAGAACCTCGCGGCGAGACATGCGGCATCAGCTGCGGAGTGGGAGAGAAAGGCCGTCGATCTGGACAGAAAGGCCGCCAATGCAAAGAGTCAGGGGAGGATTTCCTCAAATCCCGGTCATGCCCGCCAGGCTCGCAACCGGGTAAAATCTTTTGATCGACAGGCGAATGCCGCCCGCCAAATCTCGCAACGATTGAGTGAGGAACTCGTCGAATTGCAGAAGCTTCAAGAATAGCAGGCAATGAGTGAATTTGCCCCGCGATCACGCGAATTGGGAAGTCTCTTGATCGGGGGTGGGGTGATCCTTGTGGTCGCCACCATTGGGATGTCTTTGGTGCAAACTGACTTTCTGGAACAGTCCCATGGCGAGAAAAGAAACGAGGAGTTGATTTCGTCGTTGCTCGATGGAGACGTGGAGATTTCGATTTTAAAGGAAGATATCGGAGAGCAGCTGAAAGTTCTCAACGATCTGACACTTCAGAAAGATCGTGCCGAAGAAATCGAAACGGTTGCTGGCGAGTTGCATCAATTGGTCAGGAGCAACGCCGATCTTCGTCTGACGCTTTCAGAGGCTGAGGAGGCAGTCGTTCAAGCGGAGAATCTAAGGAAGGCTTATCGATCACAAATGAGAGAATGGCTATGGCCACAATTTGCGAACCGCCCTCTGGAGAATGAAGATCTTGTGACCCGGATTTCCTATAAAGATGCCAGGATCATCCGGGTCGATGCGGCAGGACTTCTGGTTCGGCATCAGAGCGGAGTTGCCCGCATTGAGGTCGCCTCGCTTTCGCCCGTTTTTCGTGGGAAGCTTGATTTGAGTATTTCCGAAGCGAAGCAGGTGATGATGGAAATGATGGCACAGGATTTAAAGCTGAAGAAACGGAGAGTGAAGAAGGAAGGTGAACCTTCGCCAGCGGATGTTGAAACGTTGTTAGCGAAGAAGTTGGCCAAGGGAAAAGAGAAGGCCTTCAAGCTGTCTGATTTGATTTCAAAAGCCGACTCTGCGGCGGCTGATGCGAGGTATCAGGAGAGAACATCCAAAAACCGTTCCGCACCTGCCAGTTTGGAAACCTGGGGGGCGCGTGCGGCCCGATTCGAGAGAGCGGCATTAAAGTATCGGAATCAACTGGCGGAAGCCCTCATTGCGGTGAGGGAAATGGAGCCAAATTTTAGTGTTCCCGGCCGCTGATCGTAAAAACGATGCCGGGGGTCAAAAAAAGGCTGCCAGCATACCGTAAATGTGACTGAGCCTAGCTCGTCCTGTTCATCTTGATCTTACAGAGCACGGCGGCCCACAGGGGGACTTCACCTCTTGGTCAGCGCGCCCTGCCGGGCGCACCCAAAAAAACGGCGACCGCCTCCGGACGCCGTTTGAAAAAATTTTGGTAGAAAGCGCACCCTACATCCGCTTGCGCTTCAGCCTGAGCATGGCCTCGGACTTGGCGATGACGACCTGAAGGGCTGCCATCTCGTCGTGATCCACATTCTCACCGGCCAAGGCTTCCTGGGCGCGTTTCATTGCTTCCTCGACCTGGGATTCGTCAATCGCGTCCTCGCCAATGGCAAGGTCGATCAGGACGGAAACCTTGTCATCGGAGACTTCCACGAATCCCTCGCCAACAGCGAGTTCTTCGATCTTGCCATCCTTCAGATAGCGAAGCTCGCCCGGAGACAAGGGTGCCACAAGTGCGGCGTGCATCGCCAAAATGCCCATCTCGCCTTCGCTTCCGGGAAGGTAAACGTCATCGACGGTGTCGGAGAAGATGGTCTTTTCCGGAGTAACGATGTCGAGTTGCAATGGCATGAGCGTTTGATCTGAAGGTTAAAATTTAGCCTTTGTCGACGGAATCGATGCCAGCCTTCATGTAGAAGTTGGACTCGGGAACGCTGTCGTGCTTTCCATCGAGAATCTCGGCAAATCCTTTCACGGTGTCTTCGATGGAGACGAGAACGCCATCCACGTTGGTGAAGACCTCGGCCACGTGGAAGGGCTGGGTGAGGAAACGCTGAATCTTACGAGCGCGGAACACGGTGAGCTTGTCCTCGTCGGAGAGTTCGTCCATTCCGAGAATGGCAATGATGTCCTGAAGATCCTTGTAGCGCTGAAGCACCAGCTGGACGCCACGGGCGACCTTGTAGTGCTCTTCTCCCACGATCTCCGGAGCAAGTGCCGCAGAGGTGGAAGCGAGGGGATCAACCGCCGGGAAAAGAGCCTGCTCCGCAAGGGAACGCTCAAGAACCACCGTCGCGTCAAGGTGAGCAAAAGTGTTGGCAGGTGCGGGGTCGGTCAAGTCATCCGCAGGAACGTAAACGGCCTGAATGGAAGTAATCGATCCCTTCTTGGTGGAAGTAATGCGCTCCTGAAGTCCGGCCATCTCCTCGGCGAGAGTCGGCTGGTAACCCACCGCCGAAGGCGTGCGGCCCAGAAGTGCGGACACCTCGGAACCAGCTTGGGAGAATCGGAAAATGTTATCCACGAAGAGAAGAACGTCGGAGTTGTCCTCGTCACGGAAGTGCTCGGCCATGGTGAGGGCCGAAAGCGCAACACGAAGACGGGCACCCGGAGGCTCGTTCATCTGACCGTAGCAAAGTGCCACTTTGGAACCTGGAGCAAGAACAGGGTTGCCGTTCTCATCGAGCTTGGGATGGCCATTGGCATCCTTCTCACAAGAAATAACGCCGGACTCAATCATCTCCCAGTAAAGGTCATTGCCCTCACGGGTTCGCTCACCGACACCAGCGAAGACGGAGTAACCACCGTGCGCTTTCGCGATGTTGTTAATGAGCTCCATGATGACCACGGTCTTACCAACACCAGCACCACCGAACATGCCACCCTTACCACCCTTGAGGAGTGGGCAAATGAGGTCGATGACCTTGATACCAGTTGGAAGAACCTCGGCGGAGGCGGCTTGGTCCACGAGAGACGGAGCAGCGCGGTGAATCGGAGAACGCATATTCTCGTCCTCGAGGGCGAGCTTGTTTTCATCCACGACATCACCCGTCACGTTAAAGATACGTCCGAGAATTTGCTTACCCACGGGAACCGCAATCGGCTTACCGGTGTCAGTCACGCTCATGCCGCGCTTCAAACCTTCCGTCGTGCTCATCGCAACTCCGCGAACCCAGCCGTCACCGAGGTGCTGCTGGACTTCGAGAACGAGCTTGGTAGCGACTCCGAAGAGGTCGTAGTTCAATTCGAGGGCGTTGTAGATCTTCGGCAGATTACCTGCGGCCGAGAAGTCAACGTCAACGACGGCGCCGATGACTTGAACGATGGTTCCTTGGTTGCTCATGGTGGGAAAGTTGGAAGTTTAAAGTGTTCGGTTGAAAAATGATTGGAGGAGTGATCACTCCATCGCCTTCATGGCGGTTGTGATCTCAAGCAGCTCGGCCGTAATGGCGGCCTGGCGTGCCTTGTTGTATTCGAGGGTCAATTCCTTGACCATCTTGTTGGCGTTGTCAGTGGCGGCCTTCATCGAAACCATCCGGGCGGAGTGCTCGGAAGCACGGGCCTCAACCAACATCTGGTAAATCTGGAAGTTGATGTAGAGCGGAAGAAGCTTATCAAGCACGCCCTCGGCGTTTGGCTCGAATTCGTAGTCCATGCTCAATGCCGCAGCGTCGTCGGTCTCGCTGATCGTGTCTTCTCCGACCCCTTCATATTCCTGCTTTTCGGCCAGGGCCGAGGCTTTGATGGGGAGGAGCTGGCTGACGTAGGGAGTCTGGGTCAGGGTGCTGACAAAGTTGTTGAATGCGACGGTGATCTTGTCGTAGTCGCCGGAAAGAAACTGCTCGGTGAGGAATTTCGCAATTGGCTTGGCGTCATTGAAGGGAACGGGATCTTCGACATCCCAGTCAGTGACGATCTTACCGCCGGATTTGGCAATCGATTGGCGGAGCTTCTTACCAACCGTGACATACTCGGTGCCTTCGGACTGTTCCAAGCGAACCTTTTTGAGAAGGTTGGTATTGAGACCGCCGCAGAGTCCACGACCGGTGGAAATGACGAGCATCAATTCCTTACCCCCCTCGCGCTGACTCAGGAGCGGGTGGGACTCCTCATCAGTGTTGGCCTTCAGATTGACGAGAACCTTATTGAGCTTGTCGGCGTAGTCACGTCCCGCAAGCGCCTGATTCTGCGCTTTCTTCATCTTCGCGGCAGACACAAGCTCCATCGCCTTTGTGATCTGCGAGGTGCTCTTAACCGACTTAATGCGGCGGCGGATGTCACGAAGGTTGGCCATGGGTCAATGAACGAATGAAGAGTTGAAAAATGAACGAATGATTACTTCCAGGATCCCTTGAAATCTTCAAGGGCGGTCTTGAGACCGGAAGAGATGTCGTCGCTGATTGCCTTTTCGTCGGCGATCTTCTGGAGAAGGTCGGCCTTGCGGGTGGTGAGGAATTCCTCAAGAGCAGCCTGGCATTCCTTGACGCGCTCAACCTCGACGTCGTCGAAGTGACCGTGTTGCATGGACCAGAGAACGGCGACCTCCATCTCCATGGAGAGAGGAGCGTATTGGTTCTGCTTGAAGAGTTCCACAATGCGCTGACCGCGGTTGATCTTACCTTTGGTCGCTTCATCAAGATCGGAGCCGAACTGGGCGAAGGCCTGGAGTTCGCGGAACTGGGCCAGGTCGAGCTTGGTCGTTCCAGCAACCTTCTTAATCGCCTTGGTCTGAGCGGCAGATCCCACACGGGACACCGAGAGTCCCACGGAAATCGCAGGGCGGATGCCTTGGTAGAAGAGATCGGTCTCGAGGAAAATCTGACCGTCGGTGATGGAAATCACGTTGGTCGGAATGTAAGCGGACACGTCACCGGCCTGGGTCTCGATGATTGGAAGAGCGGTCAAAGAACCACCACCTTCTTTCTCGGAAAGACGGGCGGAGCGCTCGAGAAGACGTGAGTGAAGGTAGAAAACGTCACCAGGGTATGCTTCACGACCGGAAGGGCGGCGAAGAATGAGGGAAACCTGACGGTAGGCCACGGCCTGCTTGGAAAGGTCATCAAAGACGATGAGGACGTCCTTGCCCTGATCCATGAGATACTCGGCAAGAGCACATCCGGAATAAGGAGCGAGGAACTGACCGGTCGCCGAATCCGAAGCAGATGCGGAAACGATGATGGTGTTATCGAGAGCGCCGGCTTCCTCAAGAATGGAAACGGTGCGGGCGATGTTCGACTGCTTCTGGCCGATACCGACATAGACGCAGTAGACAGGCTTGTGATCCTTAAGGCGGCCTTCAGCGGCGGCCTTGTTCTGGTTGGCCTGGGAAATGATGGTGTCAATCGCGATGGTGGTCTTACCGGTTGAACGGTCACCAATGATGAGCTCACGTTGTCCGCGACCGATTGGAATCATGGCATCAATGGATGCGATTCCGGTCTGGAGAGGAACCGAGACCGACTTACGCTTAATGATGCCGGGAGCGATCTTCTCAACGGGGTATTGAGTGTCGGAAGCGATTTCGCCTTTGCCATCGATGGGCTCGGCGAGGGTGTTGACGACACGACCGAGGAAGGCTTCTCCGACAGGAATCGAAAGAAGCTTGCCAGTGGCTTTGCACTCCATGCCTTCGGTGACGTGCTTTCCGTCACCGAGGAACACGACGCCGACTTCACCTTCCTCAAGGTTAAGGGCGAGACCGATGAGACCACCGGGAAACTCGATCATCTCATTCAGCTGGGCGTCGCTGAGTCCTTCGACCTTGGCGACACCATCACCTGTTTCACGGACGATACCGATGTTGGTTTTTTCGACGGACGTGGAGACGTTCGTGATCTGGGCTTCCAGTTCCTGGAGGATGCTGCTCATAATAAATATGGGTGGGAGAGTAAGTAACGGAGAGGTTTAAAGGGATTCCTGAAGGCGGTTGAGACGGGCTTTCACCGAGCCGTCGAAGAGATCGTTTCCGACCCGGACGCGCATGCCACCGAGGAGTTCAGGGTTGGTCTTGAAAGTGAAAGTGAGGTCCTGGCCATATTGCTGACGGAGGGAGTCCTGCACCGAAGTCGTCGTTTCCTGATCAAGAGGAGCAGCGCTTTCAACGGTGACCTGTTTCTTGGCCACTTCAGCGCGAATGAGACGGCGGAGAGCTTGAAGCATCCCACGATAGTCGCGGGGCTTCTCGGTCGAGAGCTTCGTAATCGCGATACGCAGATGCTCTTCATTGATCTGTCCGTCCTGCGAGCAGAGGCGGAAGATACGGCGAGCGGTGCTTTGTGCGACCTTGGAAACTTTCATCGTCGGATCTGGTGGAGAAAATTAGTTTTTGAGGCTGGAAACGGCCTCTTCGTTGATGCGCTTCTGGTCGCGGGCATCGAGAGTTTTGCCGGTCACCTGCGAGGTGGTGGCGACAACGAGACGACCGAATTCCTGCTTGAGCTCGGCAGCCATGGTGGCACGCTCGGCTTTGGCGGCTTCTTGAGCCTTGGAGAGGATTGTTTGGGCCTGGGCGACGGCTTCCTGGGACTTTTTCTCGGAAAGAGCGGTTGCACTTACCTTGGCCTCACCGATGAGGCGCTTGGCGTCGTCATTGGCTTTTTCGAGGAGAGCGGCTTTTTCCTTTTCGCTATCGGCAAGTTTCTGCTCGATTTCCTCAAGCTTGGCTTCTCCGTCAGCGATGCGTGAACGTCGCTTGTCGAGGATCTCCTGAATCGGTCCGAAGGCGAACTTTTTCAACACAAGAAGCACGAGGATAAAGTTGATGAGCTGGGCGATAAAAAACGGCCAGTTCACGCCGAAGGTTTCAAAGAAACCTTGCTCGGCTCCGGAGGCTGCGAGGATCGAGATCATTGTGAGGAAAAGTAGGAAAGAAAAGGGAAATCAGGTGCCACGGTAGTGCCGCAGCACCTGATTGAAGTTTGGATAAAATCCGCTGCTACTGGTAGCTAACAGCGAATGCGGTGAGGATGAAGAGTCCCTCGATCAGAGCAGCAAGAATAATGGAGATCACGAGAATAGGAGTCGCTGCACCGGGGTTACGTCCGGTTGCTTCAGCTGACTTCGATCCAAGGATTCCGATTCCGATTCCACCACCGAGGGCGGCGAGTCCGACTGCTAATGCTTTAGTTACCATTTGTCTGATTTGGTTGGTTTTTGGTTTTTTCGGAAGCCCCCACGGTTTGCCTATGGTCGGACTTTCAAAAGTGTTTTAGTGATGCTCTTCGTCTCCGTGATCACACATGAGTTTCAGGAAGACGGCGCAGAGCAGCGTGAAGACCAGCGCCTGAACGAGTCCGACGAGGAGCTCCATAAAGTAAAAGGGAAGGGCCGGAAGGAAAGCGAGCCACTTGGGGACGAGAGCCATGAGACCCTCGAGCGTCTGCTCACCTCCGTAGATGTTTCCGAAAAGACGGAAGCTGAGAGCCACGGGGCGAATGAAGATTGAGAGAACCTCGAGAATTCCAACGAGGAAGAACATCACAACCATTCCCAATCTCATGTAGCCGGAAAAATCACCCTTGGGCGAGAAAATGTGAGCGAAGAAGTTCTTGGTGCCGATCTCAGTGAAGGACCAGAAAAGCCAGAGAGCAAAAAAGGTGAGCGACATTGCCGCCGTCATATTAAGGTCGGCATTCCCTCCGCGCAGAAAGCCGATCACGTGACCGTCCGCCCCTTCACGATAGATCGTTCCGACCCCTGGAATGAGAGCGAGATAGTTCACCGTGAGAATCAGCATGAAGGTCGCTCCAAAGAACCAGAAAGTCCGCTTCACGAGATGCTCACCAAGAATGTTGGCGAAAAAGTCGTAGAGACTCTCGACCAACCATTCCGCGAAATTTTGAAATCCCGCGGGAACAATCGACATCTTTTTGGTAGCGGCTCGACAGAAAAGAATGATGAGCCCGGCTCCGATCCAGACCATGATCATGGAGTTGGAGATCCAGGAAAGAAAGGTCCCTTCAAACGGTGATTCCGGGTAGAGGGGCAGCTGGTGCCCTCCTGCGGCTGCAGCCGGCATGGCACTCGCTAAAAAAAGAGCGAGGACGGGGAAAATTCTGGAAAGAAAAGGCATGTCAGCTGTCGTTGGGCGGCGGGACGGCTGCGATTTACCCGCAGTGGTGGTTTCACGCAAGTTTTCTTTGTGAAAAATTTCACAAAGTCCGCTTCAGGTCAAAATATCAACAATTCCGATGTTTTTTAGAGGCTCAAAGGATCACTTTTTTGAGATCACACGAAAGCCGAGGTCATCCCGCCGTTCATCCCGTGAATCGATCCAAACCCGTGCGGCAGCACCCCCGCTCGAATCGCTAAAAGATGCGCCAACAAGCACGAAACTCTTCGGCGCCAAAGTAAAGGCGGGATTAACCTCGGCCTGGAAAGTCCACTCGCGGACATTCCCCGCCATTCCGATCAAGCCGGCTCCGGTCACATCACCGGTAGACTGATCGGAAGCCCCCCACGCGGAGACATCAGCCGCCCCTTTTTGATAGTCGGCGGCCACCTCCCACTCGGCCATCGTGGGCAGGCGTCCCTGATTCCATTGGGCGTAAGCAAAGGCATCCCACCAATCAATTCCGATCACCGGGCAATCCGTGGACATGCTTCGACCCCGCCAGGTCTCTCCTTTGATCGCCGATGACCAAAGCGCCTTCCAGTCATCAGGGAGATGGTCTTTTTTCGAAGTTGGCTGCCCGGGATGTTCGAATTTGGCGTGATCCGGGAATTCGAGGAAGGCATTGTATTGCGCCAAAGTGACCTCAAAACGTCCGATCTTAAACGACTCCCTCACCACAAAACCCCTTCCATCGCTCAAACGATACTCACCGGCTGGAATCTCAACAAATGGCTTGATCATCTCGACCACCCCACCTTCCTCTGGCTTATTTTTATCCTGGGATTGTGCCAGGATAAATACCAACACACCAATCAGGGCCACCCCGCCAAGAACAGCCCAAACCGTCGTTGGAAGTTTTTTGGGCTCCTTGACCTTGTAGGGAGTCCCGGGAACGACCGGCGACTCGACAGGCTTCGATCCCTCAAGCTGCTCGCGCACTTGTCGCGACAAGTCTGAAATCTGCTTCCAGGTCAGTGGCACCGGGCGATCCCGATCCGCCATAAAACCACACAAGGATTTCACCCGTGTCGCCCCCGGATAACCCGGCTTGATCATCTCATCGAAAATCTTCCCTAAAAGTTGCTTCGCCCGTGTATCGACCCTGTCGTCACGCCGCCCATCAACTGCGAGATTCATCATTCTCACGTGCTGATTTCCGCTGACGATGAAATCATGGGGCCCATACTCAACCGTCGCAACCCCCTCGTTCTCAAGATAACCCATCGACTCCGAGATCTGCCCAAGGAGGTGAACGATCTCCACCGGAGCCATCTTTTTTCCCGCACCATGGAGGGATTCGAGATCATCGCCATCAAGCTTCTCCCGGGCAAAAAACGTCGTCTCGTCATTACTCACCGCCTCGTAGACCGCCCCAATTCCCGGATGACTCACCAGCGCCTTTGCTTTCACATCGGACAAGAAGGATCCCACAATCCCCGCATCACGGGTCGCGAGAACCTCAAGCATCTCCAGCACCACCAGCCGCTGCATTGAGATCTGTTCAGCCTCCCAAGTACGGGTCAACTGCCCCTCGCTCACTATATTGAGGAGTCGATAATCCCCAACAGTGTCTCCGGATTGGCGCGTTCCTCCTAACATCATCTCACGGTTGATGCAGCGGGGAATAGCCTACTCGCCGTCGTTGGGCAACACTGGTTTCGGCACCTACTTCCTGGGAAGCAGCGAAGACCCCGCGGTCAGGTCCTCCAACTCCAGACCGTCCAACTCATCAAACTCACGTTGCAGCTCCTCGATCGTCGAATTACCACCACCCACACGAAGCAAGGTCCGGGGCTGCGCACAAATATCAACCAAACGTCCGTCATAATACAACTCCGCCACAAAACCATGGAACTTCCGCTCACCAAAAAGCAAACCGGTCGCGGGATCCTGATTGGGGACATCATACCAGACCTCCGCCATTTCCTCTCCGTCGATATCCTTCCAGTCCCTCACCCCCGTCACCCACTCACTTCCGTGATCATTACCCCCTTGCTGGATCAAGGCCGGTACCACCTGCCCGTCAACTTCTTCATAAAAGCGGACCACGGGATTAAAGAGATCCGGGTCAAATTCCCGGTTCGGCGTCACCTTAACCGGAAGAATCAAAGTCCGCTTCTCCCCGTTCGCATCACGGACCGGAGTGGTCATCCGCCCCCAACCCAACCTGGCCAGATCCTTAATTTCCACCCTCGAACCACTGGCCAACTTGATCGCCGCCTTGGTATAAAGTGATCCCGCTTTCATCAGCCCTTTTTTATAGACCGCGAGAAAATAGGGTGCTGCTTTCTCATAAACCCCAAATTCCTCATAGTTGGCTCCCAAACCATAAAGGACATTCGGATTCTCCGGGTCATGAAGCTGGGCCTCGCTCAACTTATTGTGCGCCAAATAGAGATCACCCCGGACCCGGGCATCACTCGCCTCCTTCAAAAGCCTCTCCAGGACCGGGTCCAAAACCGGAGGGGCTGAATTAAAGATCTCATCCTCATTCACATCAGCCACCGCCCCGATGTCCGGCACCAAATCCTCATCTTCCAACATCGCAATTGGAGTGGCCTTGGGCTTCGGAGCCGCCACCGAAATGGGCGAGCGTCGGTCCGCCGGAACCATGACATATTCCTTCACAATCCGCTCCCCGGCCTCGGGAGCGCGCTGATTGCGAAACGCCATCGCCACACCCACCGCCATCATCTGCACAAACGCCACCAGACCAAGCACCCAGCAGGATACGTGGAACACACCGAGATTGAGCTTGCGGGATCGTTGTGAATTCTTCATCAGGAAACCCAGCGTAACCAACAGCCGCCTCACTGTCAACGAGCCTGAAAAACCGTGAAAACCTCATCCCTCATCCCAAAGCCCGCCAAGCTCTTGACGGAACCGGATGATGTGGCCCGCCACCTCTCCCACCTTCCGGGGCTCGTTTTCTTTGATACCGTTGGCAATCTCCCCACCAATCACGCCCCTCCCATTTCCATAATCGGAGCCCGTCCGGTCGAAATCCTTCGCGGCCACATCTCCGAACCAAAATCGCTCAACTCCGCCCTCAGCCGCTGGCACCACTCCACCATTCGTGACTACGGGTTCCCGGCAGGGGGAGCCTGCGGATGGATCGACTACGATGGTCGCTACACCTTTGGCGTCTACCCGGAACTCCTCATCTACCACCACCAAACCAACGAATGGTGGGAAACGGGCGACCTCTCCTCCGCTCTCTGCAAGCCCTCCCCTGTCTCCGGATTCACCCTCGGAGATTGGGATGACTCGATGGCACGAACCTCCTTTGTCGACGCGGTGAAAATCATCAAGGAATACATCGCCGCCGGAGACATTTACCAGGTCAACCTCTCCCGACGCCTCCGCGCCAGGTGCGCCGCACCCAACGGACTCCTTCCCCTTTACGAAAGGCTCCGCGCCGCCGCTCCCGCTCCCACCGCCTCCTACCTCAATCTCGCCGGACGCGAAATCCTCTCTTCCTCTCCCGAAACCTTCCTCCGCATTTCAGGACGCGAAATCGAGACCCGCCCCATCAAGGGCACCCGCCCCCGCTTCGCGGATCCCGAACTCGACTCGAAATCCGCCTTCGACCTTCAATACTCCGAAAAGGAGCGCGCGGAACTCGTCATGATCACCGATCTCCTCCGCAATGACATCGGTCAGGTCTGCGAATTTGGCTCCGTCCAGGTCACCGACATGCTTCAACTCGAAAAACTCCAGCACGTCCACCACCTCGTCTCCACCATTCGCGGAACCCTGGCTCCCGATCATTCCCCCGTCTCAGCCCTCAGCGCCTGCTTCCCCGGCGGTTCCATCACCGGAGCGCCCAAAAAACGCGCCACCGAAATCATCGCCGAACTCGAAACCGCACCCCGGGGACTCTACACCGGTGCCATCGGCTACCTTGGCTTCAATGGTGAATCCCAATTCAACATCGCCATCCGCACTCTCATCCACGAAAACGGCCACCTTGACTACCACGTCGGCGCCGGCATCGTGGCCGATTCCGACCCTTCAGCCGAGTTTGAAGAAACCGAACACAAAGCCCGCGGAGTCCGGCTTGCTCTCGGATCATAATGCACGCCTTCCCCGCTCACTTTCCCGCCTTTATCGGCGCTTCTTTTGGCACTCCCTGGGTCGCCTTCGAAGAAGCACGCAGAGAACTTTGACCGGGGTCTCTTTAGAAGAAGACCTTTCCGCTGAAAATGAAGGTATTGGTATCAACATCTTCATCGGCGACGCGATCCAGCATGATCAGCGGGATGAAGCTTCGATTGTAAACATACTCCGCACTCAAAGCAAAATTCGGCGTAATGAAAGTCTCAATCCCGGCCGCCAGTTGATGGAGACTTTCAAACTGATCTCCGTCGTTCCCCAACTTGCCGCGCCCATACACGAGCGAGAGGCGGGTCGGCTTATCAAAAATTTCGGTGTCGTAGGCCGCTCCTGCCGTGACCGCCTGCACCGTGCCATCGCTGGCCGGCCAACTGCGTTCGTTTTGACTGAATTCCACCATCAACGAAACCGGGCCGTTTTTGGCCTCCACCCAGGCATTGATGACCCCGTTGCGTTCACGGGTCGTCATAACGTTCGAATGCACCCCCGGATGATTCGCGTCGTCACTGTCGTAAATACTCGAGTAAAGATATCCACCGCCCACCGAAACGTCCCAGCTGGCCACTTCAAAATCATACTGACCACTCATCGCAAAGTTACTTCCAAACGAACTGTTCGGAGTGTCCGCCAGGCGAAGCTGACGCCCTCCATTCATCGCCGTCATCGCAATCCGCCAGTTCTCACCAACATAACCAAACTCCGCCGCCACATCGTAGGTATCCGCCCGATAGAAGTGATTATTCACCGAATGGGTGATCGGATTGTAGGCTCCCTGATGGCCGAAATTCACCGTCATCTTCCCAACCGAGAGGTACCACGGGCACTCTTTGAGATTTCCGATCGTCACATAAGCCTCGCGTAATTGAGCCTCCTCCTGACTTGGAAAGTTCAAATCGGTGTAGATCCCGCGAGCAAAAACCGTGAGCCATTCCGCCGGCGCATAGGTCAGAGAAAGTTCCGCCGTATCAAGAACGTCCTCATTGCCACTCCGTCCACTGGTATGCTGGCCATCAGAGGCCCCGGGGAACCGACCCAGAATTGGAAACTTTCCGGCCGTATCAGTCCGCTCGGCGTAGTGGGAGTAGGTCGCATGACCGGACAAGTAGATCTTCCCGGTTTCAAGTGAACCATCACGGTATGACTCCAAAATAAATGGCACCTTGTTCACGATCGTCTCCTGCTGGGAGAGGATTTTTTTCGAGTAGTCCAATTTGGTATCAAGCAGCCATTCGGAAGGGAAAAATGAATCGGTGACCGATTCAGCAGGCAACAAAGAAGCAGCACAGGCAAAGCCAAGGGCGGCTGCAAATCCTTGAAAAATTGAGGGTTTCACTGAAAAGGTTAACTCTTCTTTGCGAAAAAATCTACTCAAAAACACCCCGCTTCATTTATTTTTTCAGGCCTCGAATCCTTTCATGCCGCTCGTGCTTCGCCCCCTCCAATCTATCCCAACGACCTATCGCGATACGTTGATGTGAAATTTTATGTATCAAATTCATTGACAATTATCGACACTCCATCCAGTTTCCCTCCAACCAAATCCCCAAGCTGTGAACAAACAAATCATTTCCATAAAAACCATCGCTCAGAGCATCGCTCGTGAGTCAGGAGGTTGCGCGTATGGAATGTATTCA
>ERZ887942.1764-NODE-1764-length-14284-cov-5.882915_pt1 | contig 14284 bp, 11 predicted proteins | sample MGYA00521099_ERZ887942 | MGnify/ENA primary metagenome ERZ887942 (study PRJEB32303, sample SAMEA104408605) | aquatic metagenome | biome: Brackish water; feature: Pelagic; material: water | place: Baltic Sea | collected 2014-06-07T06:48:00 | depth 16,251 m ... | reverse complement strand
CGTTCGACAGTCCAGCGGTACATGCGCTCTTGCGCGTGCGGTTCGAACGTGTCGGTCGGACCCATTCGTGCCCATCGGTTATCAGGTTGCAGTTCCCAGCAGACGATGTCGTCCGCAAGCTGGAATTCGATTGCCTGGTCGAGCCACGCCCGATGACGCTCATGTTCGATCGGCACCAAGACCTCGACGCGACGGTTCAAGTTGCGCGGCATGAGGTCGGCTGAGCCAATCAGATGGATCTCGTTGGTGACAGCACCCGGCAACCGGCCATTGACGACAACGTTGCCGTTCTTAAACCGGTAGACCCGGCTGTGCTCCAGATACCGGCCGAGGATGCTTCGAACGCGAATGTTCTCGCTCATCCCGGGGACTCCGGCCCGCAGACAGCAGACACCCCGCACGAGTAGCTCGATCCGTACACCGGCATTACTCGCCGCGTACAACGCCTCGGCAACCTCTTCGTCGGCGATCGAGTTGCACTTCATGACAATCTCGCCCTCCGAGGCAAAAGTTGCTTCGTGCTCGATGAGGTCGATCAACTGACGGCGCAGATCGCGTGGCGCAACGAGGAGCGTCTCGTAATCGTGTGCACGGCTATAGCCGGTGAGGTGGTTGAAGAGTTGTGCGCAGTCGGCGCCGATGTCGGGGTCGCAGGTGATGACGCCAATGTCTTCATAAATCCGCGCCGTCTTGCTGTTGTAGTTACCGGTACCAATGTGGCAGTAACGGCGAAGCTGGTCGCCGTCGTCGCGGACGATCAAGACGACTTTGCTATGCGTCTTCAGGCCAACCATGCCGTAGACGACGTGGACGCCGGCCCGTTCGAGCTGCTTGGCCCACTGAACGTTGGTGGCCTCGTCGAAACGGGCCTTGATTTCAACCAACACGGCGACCTGCTTGCCGCGGTCGGCAGCCTTCATGAGGCTGCGAATGATCGCGCTGTCACCGCCCGCTCGATACAGCGTCATCTTGATCGACTGCACCTTGGGGTCGTCTGCTGCCTGACCAATGAATTCTTCGACGCTGCTGGAGAAGCTCTCATACGGGTGATGGAGCAGAACGGCACGATGGCGAACGACGTCGAAAATCGGTCGGTCTCCTTCGTCGGCAGCAGCAATCCGCCCGGCGGTGACCGGCGGCCACGCCTCGTCCTTGAGATCAGGACGGTCGAGCGACATCAGTTCCAACAGGCAGCTCAAGTCGAGCGGCGACCGATGGACCGTGACGTCGTCATGGGAAAGGTCGAGCTCACGAACCAGCAGCTCGAGGAGCTCTTCACCAATGTCGAAGGCAACTTCGAGCCGCACGGCGCGGTTGAACCGACGGCGACGAAGTTCCATCTCGACCGCTTCAAGCAGGTCGTCGGCTTCTTCTTCCTCGACCGTGAGGTCACCGTTGCGACTGACGCGGAACGCGGCCCAGCTTTCCACAACCATCCCGACAAAAAGCCGATCGAGTTTGGCGCCGATGACCTCCTCGGCCGGTACGAATCGACCGGGTGAACATTTGATCAGGCGGGGGAAGACGTCGGGAATCTTGAGCCGAGCAAAGCGTCGATCACCAGTTTCGGGGTCGGCAACGTTGATGGCGAGCGACAGCGCAAGATCGGAGATGTACGGGAACGGGTGGCCCGGATCGACAGCAAGCGGGGTGAGCACCGGGAACATGCGCGACACGTAGATGCGATCGAGTTCGGCTCGCTCGTCGACGGTCGTGTCGTCCCATGAAATGATCTCGACACCGGCGGCGCGGAGCTCGGGAACGAGATGATCGACAAAGGCCTCGTCGAGGCGCTCGATCATGCCTGGTACCCATTCCGAAATCGCGGCGAGCTGTTGCGCCGGGGTCCGGCCGTCCCACGTGGGCCAGTCGATGCCGGCAATCACCTGGTCTTTCAGCGCCGCGACGCGCACCTGGAAGAACTCGTCAAGGTTCGTCGACGTGATCGCGCAGAACTTGGCACGTTCAAGAAGAGGAATACCCGGCTCGGTCGCGAGTTGGAGCACTCGTTCATTGAATGCGAGCCAGCTCAACTCACGATTCAGAAAGCGTTCGTCGACGCCAGTCTGTCCGTTTTCGGACCGGCTCACAGCAATTCCGTTTCCGGGTGTCGTCGTGCCTGTGGTGTTCAGGATACGTCTTCGGGACGACCGAGGTCCCATTCGATGGAGACCAGTGAACGTTCGGCGTCACGCACGATCCGCTCGCGGTTGCGACGGAACTGCGGGTCGTCACGCGGGAGCAACACGAGGCGTGCCAGCACGCGAGCACGGAATTCGTCGAGAGTCTGGCGATCACCCCAGTCGCCGTACACCTCCCAGTGCGGCGACACCGGGCCGTGGTACACGATCCGAGCGTGCGCTTTGGGTTCTCGGTTTTCGACAGCGACGTCACTCATGCCTTCCAGACTAACGGCGCGAAGTTCCCGATCGTTTCGTTAGCCCTCACCAGGCTCTTACCTGCAGCTGCCATGATCAGCGTGCCCGAAAGGCGATGCCCTGTCATGCGCAGCGCGATGAAGCCGCTCGGCGTCGCTTGTTTCCTGCACAATGTTGGAGCGAAGTCCGCTTGCAAAACTTTCTTGGGATCCGCGACTTTCTTTACGAATGTGTTACGGTTTGCCATCAACGGCGTAACGTACGGTCGCCCTGCCACAACAACAGAGACACCAACTGCGACAAAAAGCATCCAGCAAACAAGTCGAAACGAACAAGAAATTGGGAACCAAGCAGCTCCCAGCGACGTCAAAATATGTATCCCGCCAATTTCGGGCCGATCAGCACAGCATTGTGAAGAAGGACCACCAACATGATCAAGCGAACCAAGAACGCCACGCTGAAGGGCCTCAGCCGTGCAGAGCACGCAGCCCTCAACGAACGCCCAATCGAACTCAACACGGCACCGCATGACCCGGACTCAGAAACAGCATGGATGGCCAACGGCAACTGCCGCTTGCACCCCCCAGCCACGTTCTTCCCCAGCGATGGCGTCGGCGTCGACCGTGCCCGCAAGATCTGTAGGGAGTGTCCTGTCGTGGGCCAATGTCTCGAGTACGCACTCGATTCCCGGATCGATCACGGCGTGTGGGGCGCTTGCAGCGAACGCGAACGTCGCCGCATCCTGAAGCGTCGCCGCGAGGATGCTGTCGTTGGCACCAGCGCCTGAGGCGTACGACGCCTCCACGGCATCGCACAGCCACCCTGCCATAAAGGAACCGATTCGCCGCTGAAACACCCGGCGGCATCGATCCGAAAACGCGATGATGCCGCGGCTCAGCGCCGCGGCATCGTCGCGATTTCGGGTGACCTGCGACCCTGAGATGGTCAGAGCGGGCGCAGCGCCTTAGTCAGCATCGGAGCTGGCGTCTTCACGAGGCTTATTCGCTTCGTCGAGACCGTCCTTGAATTCCTTCTGTGCCTTACCTAGGTTCTTCGCGAGCTTGGGAAGCTGTGAACCGCCAAAGAGCACGAGAACGAGAACAAGAAGAATGATGCCCTCTGGGCCACCGAGCGTAAATCCGATCATGTCGACAGGCTACCCCACTGCCGTATCGATGGCGGCGCGCCGTCCATACGGCACTCACAAGTTTTGGACGTCGAGCCCTCGTGGACGTCAGAAATGTCGGCTCACGCGCCGATGATGCTACGCGCAACCTGGGCACGTTGACGGCGTATACGCCGGCGTTCGCGTTCCGACAGGCCGCCCCAGATGCCGAACTTTTCGCCGTTCTGCAATGCGAACTCGAGGCAATCGTGCTGGACTTCGCAGCCCCGGCAGACCTCCTTTGCTTCTCGGGTGGACGCACCGCGCTCGGGGAAAAAGAGATCGGGGTCAACGCCAAGGCAGTTCGCGTGGTCATGCCAGTCCTGCTCCGGCTCGACCGGTGTGGCGCTGACTGTGATGCTCGATGTCGTAATGAACTGCATGTGAGGGACTTCCTGTGTGGGTCCGAAAATCGTCTGAGTTGTAGCACTTCTTTTCAAATGCCACTGCTTGCGGCATCTCACCAATCGTGGATGCTTGACGCCGTCGCAACAACGTTGTAACTACACGAATGTCATTCTGCCAGAGCCCACCACTCTTACGCAAGTGCACGTTTGGATTATTCGCGCGGAGCGCGCGAATAATCGCGCTCAACCCGCGTGAGCAGGTTCACTAAAGCCGCAAGCGGCTGGCCAAGTCCTTAGCCAGCGCGGCGGGCGTTGCGAGCCATGGCCCGCTTGCCCTCCATGAAGTCGACGAGCACGTAGTCACCGAGGTTCTCCGGCGTAGTGAAGAAGGCCCGACCTCGGTTAATCGACGTCATCTGTTCGATGAACGCCCGGAGTGAACCGTCAGCGCCGAGGCCGAAGGTGTTGATCCGGATCTGTTCCTTCGTGCACCTCACCACCTCGCGCAGCGTTGCTTCGATCGTCTCGCGCGCCGGGGGATAGTTGAAGAAGGGATACCCCTCGGGCGTGATGTGAGCCGTGGGTTCACCATCGGTGATCATGATGATCTGCTTTGTGCCGGATTCTCTTGACAGCAGTTGGCGGGCCAGCGTGAAGCCGTGGTGCATGTTCGTGCCGTAGACAAAGTCCCACGACACCTCTGGCAACTGCTCGGCCTTCAGGATCCGAGCGGTCTCGGAGAATCCGACAATGCCGAGGTAGTCACGGGGGAACTGCGAACTGATCAAGCTGTGCAGCGCCATGGCGACCTTCTTGGCCGGCAGAAAATTGTCACGCATCGGCATCGACAACGACAGATCGAGCATCAATACGGTCGACGAACGAGTGAGATGCTCGGTCTTTTCGATCTCAAAATCGTCGGGATGCAGGCGAATCGGTGTGCCACCGCCCGATCGACGAACAGCATTGCGAATCGTGCGGTTCAAGTCGAGCTGGAACGGGTCGCCGTACTCGTACGGCTTCGTGTCGTACGTGCGCTCGTGACCCTGACCGATGTTGCTGGTCTCGTGCTGGCCGAGCTGGTCCTTCGCGAGTTTGGAAAAAAGCTCCCGAAGGGCGTTCGAGCCAATCTTACGGAGGCCTTTCGGCGTCATCTCAAGCCGGCCTTCCTTCTGTTCAATGAGGCCCGCCTCTTCGAGTTGCTTGGTGAGATCGGCGAGCCGCTGCAGTGATTTGGCGGCGTCGTCGCCCATCAGGTCGCGAACTTTATCCATGTCAGCTTCGGCCAGCGCTCCAGGGCTCGCTGCGTTGCGGAGCAGGTTCTCGAGCTGGTCGAGGTCGCCGAGCTCTTGCATCTGCTGCATGGCTTGGCCCATGCCCATCGGGTCTTGGCCTTCAAAGTCGTAGCTTTTTCCCCATTGCATCTGCGGGAACATTTGCTGCAGGTTCCCTGACAGCTGTTGCATCTGCCACTGCAGGTCCATGTCGTCCATGAGCTGATCGTTGAGTTGCTGCATCTGCGCCCGCTGTTCGGGCGTCATCGAGTTCATCATGGCCTGCATGGCAGCCATGCGCTGGGCCATCTGTTCCAGCAGTTCTTCGACCGTTTCTGGATTCTCAGGAAAGAACTCGCCGAACTTCTCCATGAAGTCTTCAAAGCCGGGATCATCGCCACGCTGATGCTTCTCAAGCATCTCGTTGAGCGCGGCCATCATGTCCTTCATGCGGGCCATGTCTTCGGGGCCCATGTTTTCCATGGCGCCGGACATCTGGTCGACCATCTGTTGCATCAGCTGATCTTTGAGCTTCTGCATCAGCTGTTCGAATCGCTTCTTCGATTCATCGGACTCGAAGTTGTAGCTCTCGAGCTCGCGCACCTTGCCTGCCAGGTCGTCGGGCATCAAGTCGAGCCGCATATTGCGTTCTGCTGCTGCCGACTCAGCGTTGTCGGCTCGGCGCTGGTCGCCGGAGTTCTTGGCGTCACGCAGCGCATTTTCGATGGCGTGGCGCTCTTCGTCGATCAGGTCGTTCAACTCGTCGTTGATCTCATCATAGACACCGCCAAGATCATGTTGATCGAGTCGATTCTGGCGCTCTTCGCGAAGCTGCTCGAGCAGCTCACGAAGACCCTGCAGCTGATTGCCGTCACGGTCGCGCATGCCTTCCTGCATCATCTTGCGAAGCGCAGCGTTGACGTCGCCGTGATACAGCAGTTCGTCGGTCAGTTCGTCGAAGGCGGCATCGGCATCGAGTTCGAAACCGGTCTGTGTGCCATCCCATCGCGAGTACGTGAATCGTGACGCCATGGGGCAAAGCTACTCCCCTCTTCATCCGACGTCGCCGTCGCGCTGTCGTTCGATTTGACACGGATTCAGGAACGTTCAAGAACCAACTCCGCAAATCGCATTAACGCGCCAGCGCAATTAGCATGCAGTCATGCGTGTGCCACGTACTTACGTGTTTGTCGACCTTTCGGGGTTCACGAACTACACGGCTGCGTTCGGCGACGACGCGGCTGGGAGACTCCTCAGCGCATTCCGGACGATCGTTCGAACAGTGGCATCCGAGCGAGGCGTCCGAATCGCCAAGTGGCTGGGTGACGGCTGCATGGTCGTGGCCGTCGACCAGAGCGACGCTATCGAGTTCGTCCTCGACCTCGATCGTCTCTCCAACGAAGTATGTGCCCCGCTCACGGTGCGTTCAGGCCTGGCGACGGGCCACGCACTGCTGTTCGAAGGCGACGATTACATCGGCTCGGCAGTCAACATGGCATCACGTTTGTGTGACCATGCCAAGGGCGTCGAAGCGCTCATGCCCACAATGCACATCGAGCGACTCCCCGCTGGGGTCACCGCCACCTCGGTCGGCGAGGTCGAACTCCGTGGGTTCCCAGGGCCGATCGACGTCGTCGCGCTCAGCGGTGTTCCGATGGCAGCCGAGTCCGAGACCAGCGATCTCTGGACGCGATCGCCATTCATCTGACGTCGGGCGCCACGAGCCCCGCAACACCATGACCTTTGCACGTGGCGCCACGCTCACCACTGCGGTGACCCTCGGATACGGCGACATGTCGAACCTCGGCCCGACGGCCGGCAGCGGCTTTTGGACGCGCTGGCCCGAGGACCTTGCTGTCTTGCAACAAGTTGGCGTTACCGACATCCGGCTCACGTTCGACTGGGCACGACTGCAAGCAAAACCTGGTGACCTCGACGGCAGCTGGGCTGACTGGTACGACCAAGTGCTCACCGCTGCCGATGCAATCGGGCTCCGAGTATGGGCGACGCTGTACGGCTGCGACGAGCCGCGCTGGGTGACCAATGAAGGCGGCATTGACGACGCTGATGTCGCAGCCAAGTGGTTACCGAGGTTTGTCGAGCGGGTCGCTGACCGATTCGGTGCAGGTGTCCACGGTTGGATTCCGTTTGCCGAAATCACCGCCGACCTTCCCGCTGCAGGCTGGGCCGCCACATGGTCGGCGCTCCGCAGCGGCGAGGCACCTGTTGTTGCATCGCTGTCAGCCAGCATGATCGACCGTGCTGCGAGCTTTCTCGAAACATGCGACCTGATCGGGATTGCCCTCGCGCACGCTGACCTCGACGACCCAGAACCGAACGACGAACAACTCGAGCATCTTCGCGAGCAGATGCACGCCGAAGTGATGCGCTCAACCGAACTCGTCCAAGACACGCCGATGCTGATCAGCCAATTCACCGCACGGCACCACGACGCCGACGTGCAGGGCCTCATCGCAGAGCAGTTCGTCAGGGCGCTCGACGCAGCAATCGCCGACGGGGTGTCCATCGAGGCCGCTTTCATCGACCCCGCAATTACCGGCCCCGAGTCATCCGGAGGCCTGCTCGACTCGGCTCGCTCGACGACACCGATGGCCGACGCCGTCCTCGGCGGCACCCACCGCTGAAGCCAACCGTTCGGCCGCATCCGACGGGCGCCATTGGGGTGTCCGGTTGTGGCGTGATTGGATGCGGGGGTTGGTTTTGGCGAACGCTTCGAGCCGACGCGACCGCGACCGGCGTTGCCGTGCGGGCGATCTGTTCCAACCACCTGGACCCGACAGGTTGCGATGCAAACGGGACTACAGCAGCACTCGCTGTCACACTTTGGTCAGCTCGGTTTCAGAGGGTGACAGCGAAGCGAATTAGGTACGGCTGCGATAGGTGGCGCTGTCGCCATTGGCGTCTTTGTTCAAACGCTTCGAAAGGTGCAGACCTTCGAGGATGAACTCGACAGCGGCAGCGACGGCGCCGGGCGACTCATCGCCACCAGTGAGGATTTTCACGGGCGTCTTCAGCGCATCGACCTGCTCAGCCACAGCGGCGAGTTCAGTACTCGTCATCGTCTCGCCGGTATGGGCCACTGCGCCCTCTTCGAATGCGTCTACGACTGCACGGGTCTGCTCGGGCGGGACCACGTCTTTGAAAACCGTGAGCACGGCGCCCTTGATGAGGCTCTCCATGATCGCTCCATCACGGCCTTCGTCAATGGACTCAATTTCGATCTTGCCCATCGAGCTCGCCGCAAGCGCACCGAGGTCATCGACACGGGCCACGATGTTCGTTTCTCCTGACCGCAGGCCGCGACGCAGCGCGTTCGCCGAGAGCGCCTCGTAGTTGCTGACCGACAGACGCACCGACACCCCACTGCGTTGGTTGACCTGGTTACTCGACCGCGCAAGGTGGGAGAACGTCGCGATGACGTCGGTGAGGTAGCCGGGGACACTGACCGTCACGGGACCGTTCGGAGTCTCGATGTTGAGCGACTGCGCCTCTTGCAGCATGATGTCTACTTCGGTTTGCACTTCGAGTGGATAGTGCGTGCGGATCTGGCTTCCGAAGCGATCTTTCAGCGGCGTGATGATGCGGCCGCGGTTGGTGTAGTCCTCTGGGTTGGCCGAGGCCATCAGCATCACATCGAGGGGCAGTCGGATCTTGTAGCCACGGATCTGCACGTCGCGTTCTTCAAGCACGTTCAGCAAGCCGACCTGGATGCGCTCTGCAAGGTCCGGAAGTTCGTTAATCGCAAAGATGCCGCGATTAGTGCGCGGCACCATGCCGTAGTGCAACGTGAGTTCGTCGGAGAGGTAGCGGCCTTCGGCGACCTTGATTGGATCGACCTCCCCGATGAGGTCGGCAATCGAGGTATCGGGAGTAGCGAGCTTCTCGCCGTAACGGAGATCCCGGTGCACCCAGTCGACCGGGGTGGCGTCGCCGTGCTCGGCGACGAGGTCCTTCGCGTACTTCGAGACCGGGTTGTATGGATCATCCATGATTTCGCTGCCAGCAACGATCGGCATCCACTCGTCGAGTAAGCCAGTCAGCGAACGGATCATGCGAGTCTTGGCTTGTCCGCGTTCTCCAAGAAACACGACGTCGTGGCCTGCAAGCAAAGCATTCTCGAGCTGCGGCATCACCGTATTTTCATAGCCCTGCACCCCTGTAAAGAGCGGTTCGCCAGCCATCACCTTGGCAATGGCGTGCTCGCGGACTTCTTGCTTGACAGGTCGCGAAACCCATCCCGAAGCCTGGAGTTCGCCGAGTGTGGTCGCGCGATCGTTCGTCTCGTCTTCCATCCGCCGAACCTACCGCGCCCGCTCTGCCCATGTTCAGGCGAGCCAGCAACCTCGGATATCCATTTTTGCGCCAGGCATCGGAACGGAGAATGTGACTATCGGGGCTGGGCGATGCGGGCGTACGCTCATGAGCATGGCCTCCGCTTCCGTCGACCGTTGGAACGCGACGCGACGTGAACTCACCGGCCGCTGGGTCGCCGCCGAGGCAGACGACGACATCCGTCGGTACGGCATCGGGCTTGACACCGACGAACACAACTGGGAGCCGGTCGAGGTCCCCGGACACTGGCGCGACACCGACAAGTTCGCTTCCAGCGATGGCCCGATCATGTACCGGCATCGCTTCAGCGCCAGCCCGCCAGTCGACGGAGCGCGCCGCTGGGTCACGCTTGACGGCATCTTCTACCAGGCCGATGTGTGGCTCGATGGCGCCTACCTTGGCGACCCCGAGGGCTACTTTTTTCCACACACCTTCGACATCACAGCACTCTCGAAGCTCGACGACCAGCACGTCCTCGCAGTAGAGGTCACCTGTGCGCCTCACTCCGGCGCGAACAATCGGCGCAACATCACCGGCGTCTTCCAGCACTGGGATGGTCTCGATCGCCACTGGAACCCGGGCGGCCTCTGGCGGCCCGTCCACGTGTACGACACTGGCCCAGTCCGCATTGAGCGGCTGCGCGTGCTGTGCCGCGACGCCGACGACCGGCGCGCCCATCTTCGCCTGACGTCGCATCTCGACAGCGATACGCAGCGCACCGTCACCGTCCGGACCTTGGTCGACGGCGACGTGCACGATGAGCGAGACCACGTCCTGGCCTTCGGTGAAAACCAGATCGAATGGAACATCGACATCTCCGAACCGGCCCTGTGGTGGCCGCGCGCACTCGGCGAACAACCGCTGACCGACATCGCGGTCGAAGTGGTCGTCGCGCCCGATACGCCTGACGCTGCGCCGCAGGTCAGCGATCGACGGGTGCGCCGCACGGGGTTACGTCAAGTGTCGTGGGACAAATGGATCTGTTCGATCAACGGTGAGCAGCTCTTCCTGAAAGGCGCCAACGTGCTGCCAACTTGCGCCGGGCTGGCCGACGCCGACGCCGCCGCCGTCCGACGAGACATTGAGCTGGCCGTCGAACTCGGTCTCGACGCGGTGCGCGTGCACGGCCACATCGCGAACCGCGAGGTGTACAGGGCAGCGGACGAACTCGGCATGTTGATCCTCCAAGACTTCCCACTCCAGTGGGGCCATGCCCGGTCGGTGCGCGGCCAAGCGGTCGGTCAGGCCAAAGCCGCCGTTGATGCACTCGGTCATCACCCGTCGATCATCCAATGGACAGCCCACAACGACCCGGCTGCGACAACGGGCGCCGACCGTTCTGACTGGAAGAAGCGCACACGCACCGTGCTCGCGCAGCAATTGCCGTCGTGGAACAAATCGGTGCTCGATCGATGGGTCAAGCGATCCTTTGAAAAAGCCGACTCCAGCCGCGAAACAGTCGCGCACTCCGGAGTACTCCCCCACTTCCCGCAGCTCAGCGGGACCGATGCGCACATCTGGTTCGGGTGGCATCGAGGCAAAGCCGAAGACCTTGCACGGTTCGCCACGCGAGTACCGCGGCTCGTTCGCTTTGTTTCGGAATTCGGCGCGCATGCACCGCCGCACACGGCGCCCTTCATCGACGAACAACTCCGCAACCACGACTGGCCAAATCTGGACTGGGCGCGCCTTGAGGTCGAGTACGGGTACCAGCGCGACCAGTTCGAGCAGCTGTTCCCGCCCGGGTCATTCGAGTCATACGAACAATGGCGCGACACGACTCAGCGGTATCAATCACATGTGTTGAAGACACAGATCGAGACACTCCGCCGGCTGAAGTATCGGCCGTCAGGTGGCTTTTGTTTCTACGCACTCGCCGACCCTGCACCCGTCATCTCGGCAAGCATCCTCGATCACGAACGCGTCCCGAAAGATGCCTTTGCCGTCGTGCAAGCCGCATGCGCGTCAGTTCTCGTCGTGGCCGACCAGCCGCCGGAGTGGATCAACGAGGGCGACCGGATGAAGCTTGACGTGCATCTGATCAGCGACCTGCGTGAACCGATTGACTTCGCCGTGGTCGACGCCATTGCCTCGTGGGCAGGTGGTGAGCAACGTTGGCGCTTCGGCGGCCCAGTCGGGGCCGACGATGTCGTCAAGGTGGGCAGGATCGATGTAACCGTGCCCAACACGCTCGGTGAGCTTTCGATCGAACTCACGATGACCGCCGGCGACATGACCAGCCACAACCGCTATACCACCGCAATCACGCTCCCACCCAGCAGCTGAAACCGCTGTCCAAACGCGACGAAGGCGTGAGGTCGGGTGCGCCTCACGTGCGCATCGACCTCACGCCTTCGCAAGCGGTTCCGGTGGCAAGTCTGTCTAGCGGGACAGTGCCTTGCGGTTCTTGAACTTCGACCTGGCGTAGTCAGCGTTCATCGTCGCGATGTTGTCGATCGAAATCTCTTTCGGGCACGCGGCCTCGCACTCGCCGTGGTTGGTACAGGAACCGAAGTGGGAATCCATCTCCTCGACCATCGCCTCGGTGCGCTTGTACCGCTCGGCCTGACCTTGCGGAAGCAGGTTCAAGTGCGAAATCTTCGCTCCAGTAAAGAGGCTCGCGGCGCCGTTCGGACACGCAGCAACACATGCTCCACAACCAATGCAGGCCGCTGCGTCCATCGACGCGTCAGCGACCGGCTTCGGGATCGGGATGAGGTTGGCGTCGGGCGCTCCACCGGTCGGCGCAGTGATATAACCGCCCGCTTCGATGATGCGGTCGAACGCTGAGCGATCGACCATGAGATCTTTGATGATCGGGAATGCCGAGGCTCGCCACGGCTCGATCACGATCTCTGCGCCAGACTCGAACTGCCGCATGTGAAGTTGGCAGGTTGCGGTACCTCGTTGCGGGCCGTGCGCCTGGCCGTCGATCATCAGCGAACAGGTGCCGCAGATGCCTTCGCGGCAGTCGTGGTCGAAAACCACGGCTGCCTTGCCTTCTTCGATGAGGCGTTCGTTCAAGATGTCGAGCATCTCAAGAAACGAAGCTTCGTCACTGATCTCGGGGATCTGATGGGTCTCGAAGCGGCCCTGCGAATTGGGACCGTCCTGGCGCCAGATCTTGAGGTTGATGTTGGAGAGGTTGCTCACGTGGTGTCTCTTACTTCCCAGATGCGAATCAGATGATGGGGCTGCAGCGATTACTTGTACGAACGGGTCGCCAAATGGACGACTTCGTACTCGAGCTTTTCGCGATGTTCGATTGGCTCGGACGGGTTGCCACTCCACTCCCAGGCCGTCACGTGTGCGAAGTCGTCATCGTTACGAAGCGCCTCGCCATCGTCGGTCTGGTGCTCGGAACGGAAGTGACCGCCGCAGCTCTCTTCACGGGTGAGTGCGTCCTGGCACATCAAGATGCCGAGTTCGAAGAAGTCGTCGACTCGTGCTGCCTTTTCGAGCGTCTGGTTGAGGCTTGTTCCTGAACCGGTGACTCGGAGGTCTTTCTTGAACTCGGCGTGGAGCGCCGGGATCTCGGCGAGCGCCTTCTCAAGGCCGATCTGGTTGCGATCCATGCCGCAGTAGTCCCAAATGATCCGGCCGAGTTCACGATGGAAGTGATCGGGGCCTTTCGTTCCGCCAATGTCGAGGTATCCCTGGAAACGGTCTCGCGCCTCTTGCTCGGCAGTGACAAAGGCCTCGTGGCTGGTGTCTGGGATCGGCTTGTTGAGCAGGCCGGAGAGGTACGGAGCAATGGTGTACGGGAGCACGAAATAGCCATCGGAGAGGCCTTGCATCAACGCCGACGCACCGAGGCGGTTTGCTCCGTGATCGGAGAAGTTCGCTTCACCAATACAGAACAAACCAGGGATCGTCGTCTGCAGTTCGTAGTCGACCCACAATCCGCCCATCGTGTAGTGGCTCGCCGGGTAGATACGCATTGGCGACTCGCGAGGATCTTCACCGGTGATGCGCTCGTACATTTCGAACAGGTTCGAGTAGCGCTCGACGATTGTGTCGAGGCCGAGCCGGTCGATCGACTCAGCGAAGTCGAGGTAGACGCCGTTCTTCAATGGGCCGACACCCTGACCAGCGTCGACAAGCCGCTTTGCAGCTCGTGACGACACGTCACGCGGTGCAAGGTTGCCGAAGCTCGGGTAAATCCGTTCAAGGTAATAGTCGCGTTCATCTTCGGGGATCTGCGCGGCGGGTCGGGTCTCGTCGGCATCCTTCGGAACCCAGATGCGACCGTCGTTGCGGAGCGACTCGGACATCAGCGTCAGCTTTGACTGGAAGTCGTCGGCTTGCGGAATACACGTTGGATGGATCTGCGTGTAGCTGGGGTTCGCGAACGCCGCCCCTCGGCGATGTGCACGCCATGCCGCAGTGACGTTGCACGCCATCGCATTCGTCGACAGGTAAAAGGCGTTGCCGTACCCGCCGGTCGCAAGCACGACAGCGTGGCCTGAATGCGACTTGACCTCGCCATTCATCAGGTCGCGGGTCACGATGCCGGCACATTTACCGTCGACGGTGACGACGTCGACCAACTCAATGCGGTTCCAGAGCTTGACGTTGCCCAAGCCGATCTGGCGGGCGAGCTGCTGGTATGCACCAATTAACAGCTGCTGGCCGGTCTGGCCGCGTGCATAAAATGTGCGGCTGACCTGGGCTCCACCGAACGAGCGGTTGGCGAGCAAGCCGCCGTACTCGCGTGCGAATGGCACACCCTGAGCAACCATCTGATCGATGATTTTGACCGACACT
>ERZ887942.1762-NODE-1762-length-14293-cov-6.828206_pt1 | contig 14293 bp, 9 predicted proteins | sample MGYA00521099_ERZ887942 | MGnify/ENA primary metagenome ERZ887942 (study PRJEB32303, sample SAMEA104408605) | aquatic metagenome | biome: Brackish water; feature: Pelagic; material: water | place: Baltic Sea | collected 2014-06-07T06:48:00 | depth 16,251 m ... | reverse complement strand
CTCCCAAATACCCCATGCCGGATTGAATACCACCTATGTATTCCGATAAAATTTTGTCGAGCGGCCCGGACATTTCTTTGAGCGCCTCGATTCCTTCAGCAGCAACTTTCCGTCCCACCTGTTTGGTTTCGTGACCATAGCGTGCGGCGGAGCCCGCTTTCATTGCTGCATGGCTACCCATGCCCCTATACTGTTTGTAGAGTTGTCCGTTGATCTCGATCACTTCGCCGGGGCTTTCTCGGCAGCCTGCCAGTAAACTTCCCAACATGACGGCGTCAGCCATCGTGAGCGCTTTTACCATATCTCCAGACTTGGTGATTCCGCCATCCGCGATGATACTGACTCCCAGTTTCTTCGCCTCGCGACTACATACATGAATCGCGGTCAGCTGAGGTATCCCGACACCTGCAACGATGCGCGTTGTGCATATAGAACCGGGGCCTTGCCCTACTTTAACGGTATTCGCCCCGCAACCAGCGAGGAATTCGACCCCTGCAGCGCTGGTCACATTACCAGCAATGATTGTCAGACCAGGAAATGATCCTCGTAACAATTTAACTACCTGCCCCATGCCGAGGGTGTGAGCATGTGCCGAGGATACTGCGACTGCATCAACGTTCTCGTCCACGAGATTTTGGATATGCTCGAGAGTCGTATCGAGGTCTATCGTTCCATCGGGATTACGGATAGCCGAAACAGCAGCGCCGACTCGCAGGCGGAAATTGGAATCCCGGCTGGGTTTCAAAAGCGAATTTTTTTCCGCCGTGATTTGTTCGATATCACTCAGTGTAAACAGACCTTTCAGGTGATCCTCATCGTCGATCACGAGGATCTTGTGGATGCCCACATTTTCATCGAAAAACTTGTCTGCAGCCGAGATCGGATCTCCTTTGAGGTTCTTCTCGTTGAGGGTGAATAAACGCTCCCGCGGAGTCATGGCCCGGATCACGTCGGTATTGATGTAGCGTTGCCGAACCACCGAGCCCGAGAGAAGCCCCATGAGTTTCCCTGAATCATCAACGACTGGAAACGTGCGGAAGTTATAGTTTTTACGTTCTATCAGCTCGAGAACGTCACCTATTTTAAAATTGGGGCTGATGGTGACGGGTTCCTGAATCAAGCCGTGTATGTGATGTTTTACCCGTGCGACCTCTTTTACCTGCTGCTTGTTGGGCATATTGTAGTGAATCATTCCCATTCCTCCATTGAGCGACATCGCAACCGCCATCTCAGATTCAGTGACGGTATCCATATCGGCCGAGAGAATGGGGATCTGCAGCGTAAGGCTTTCGGAGAGCTTGGTCTCCAGATTCGCCTGGCGGGGAAGTATTTCGGAGTAGCGAGTCGCCAGGGAAATGTCGTCGTAGGTCAGACCGGTGGGCGCGTTCTGCTGGAAAAATTGTTCGGCCGGGAGGTAGTATTCCCCGTCCAAGGGATGTTTCATGTTTTCCATGGTCGTTTTTCGTAGCTTAAATTCCTGGTGTCAAATTATTCTTGTTTCTGTACTTTGACTCCTGATTTTTCTGCATGACTCTGCGTTTCAACTACCTGCCGTATCGGCGAAAGTTTAAGAATCCCTTGGCGACTGCCCATGGGAGCTGGGAGTTTCGTGAAGGTATTGTGGTTCGGTTGGAAGATCAAGATGGCCAAATCGGGTTTGGCGAAATCGCGCCCGTTCCCTGGTTTGGTTCCGAGACCTTTGACGAAGCACATGGCTGGTGCAGAGAACAGGGCGCTGAGCTTACTCATACGAAATGTCCGGTTAATCTGCCTTGTTGTGACTTTGCGCTCACAAGTGCGCTCCACCAGCTTCGCGGAGTGGGTGTTCAAAAGACCTTTGCGGTTGCGGCTCTGCTAAGACCGCTGGATCGGATCCAAGATTACCAAAGCCGAGGTTACGGGTCCTTTAAGGCCAAGGTGGGTGTTAACGGTTTTACCGCCGAAGTGGAGCGTCTCGAAGGCTGGCTGGCTGAGTTGCATCCGGGACAGAGGCTTCGTTTGGATGCCAATGGAGGGTTTTCAGAAACCGATTTTTCTGAGTGGCTGGAGTATCTGGAGGGTAAATCTATCGAGTTTCTCGAACAGCCCTTGGCGCCGGGGTTAGAGAATCGGATGCTCGAAATGGCAGAGCCTTTTTCAACCCCCATTGCTTTAGATGAATCCATTGCAGGAAAACCCTCGTTGTCGAAGTGGACGTCCTGGCCAGGTCCACTCGTGGTTAAACCGAGTTTACTCGGTTCGCTCAACGGCGATCCGTTGCCAAGGTCCATGGTTGGGTCCTCGGTGTTTGAAACCTCATTTGGCTATGAAGCAGCGCTACAATTTATGGCTCGTCACCAGAATTCGGATACTGCCTTAGGATTTGGGACGCTTGGTTATTTTGAACAGGATGGCTGGTCGATTCACGAAGAAGGGGCAGAACTCCAGGCAGGCCGCGTTACCGTCGATCAGCTTCAGGCGCTGTGGGAGGAACGATCATGAGGCCGTTTCCAAGGACCGTTGAGTCGTTAGTGGAAACACCATTCTTAACGGAACCTGACTGGTCACGGTTTGTGGAATGCTTATCGGAATGTATAGAAGAGATCGCTGAGGGAGCTTCGGTGCTGGTCACATCCATCGATCCGGTTGAGTCTCTTGCGGTAACATTCGCAACGATTGTAAAAAATGGGCGGGTCTTTCTTGCGAACCCTCTATGGCAGGGGTCAGAATGGATGGCCGTGAGTGAAGCGGCCACGTTTGATCGGGTTTATGGTGTGTGTGAGGTTCGGGCGGAAGGTGCGGATTCAGGTTATGTTGGGCCGCCATTGATCATGATTCCATCTGGAGGAACGTCTGGGAACATTCGATTTTGTGTTCATACTGTGGATACGCTTTCAGCGGCAGTGGAAAGTCTCTGGGCGTATCACAATGGCCGTTCGTTGAGCAGCATCTCGGTGTTAGGTGTATTTCATGTCAGTGGGTTGATGCCAGTAGTGCGGGCTTGTTTGACCGGTGGCTGTGTTCACTTGGCGAAATGGAAAGAGCTGTTGGCTGGTAGCTATCCATCGATTCCTCATGGCCATTCATCCATTTCTTTGGTACCTACCCAGGTGTCCGAGCTTGTCCAATCCGATGCAGGCCTTCAGTTCTTACATGGATTGGATGCGATCTATGTGGGAGGGGCTGCCGCGACCCCGGCGTTGGTGAACGCTATCCGTACTGAAAAGCTACCAGTTTTGTTTGTCTATGGTATGACCGAAACCGCTGCGATGGTGGTTGTCGGTACCCGTGCTGATACCGATTCTCTGGGGGCGGTATGGGGCAAACCGCTTCCGGGAGTGAGTATCGAGATTTCTGGTGATCAGGAGATAACGATACGTACGAAATCATTGTATAACGGTTATTTTCCTTCAGTACACAACACGGTTGAGCATGCGACCGGGGACATCGGGCAGTGGACGTTCGATGGTCAACTGCAGGTGTTGGGGCGCAGAGACTTCCTGATTAATTCTGGAGGGGAGAAAGTGAACCCTTTGGAGGTAGAGCAGCTTATCGCCGACTATTTGCCAGGGGAAGGAGTAGCAGTGAGCTCCAGACCGAGTGAGACTTGGGGAGAGGCGGTGGTGGTGGTCGTTGAGGAGGAGTTGAGTAGCGATCACAAAGACCGCCTACTGAGTTTCCTGGGTGGACGGCTCGCGCCTTACAAAATACCCAAGGCCATTCTTACGGGAATTCCAATTCCCCGCTCCTCAGTCGGTAAAATTAATCGGGCCCAACTTAAGGATATGATTCGGGAAAAGTTTGCCTGATGGCTGGCTAGAATTTCCGTGCGTTTTCTTAAATGCTCATGACATAGTGGCGCCATGGATAAGGGAGCTATTTCCGATATTTTAGGCGAGATCGCCACGCTACTTGAACTGAGGGGTGATAACCCATTTAAAATACGGGCCTATCAGTCTGGGCAACGTGCGTTGGATACCTTGGATGAAGATCTGGGAACGCTTATAGATGAGAAACGACTCGGTGACGTTAAAGGAATCGGGAAGGCTTTGACCGACAAAATCATTACGCTCCATGCGGATGAACCGCTTCCTTTTTTCGACGAGCTGAAAGCCTCGATCGTACCAGGACTGATTGAAATGTTGGAGATTCCCGGACTGGGTGCCAAGAAGATCAAGAAGCTCCATGACGCGTTGAAAATCGCTACGATTGACGATCTGACTCGTGTTTGTGAGTCGGGGGAAGTGGCGGAGCTGGCTGGCTTCGGTGCCAAGTCGGTGGAGAAGATTCTGTCCGGGATCAAGAATCGGGAAGCGTATTCCAAACGACATCTTTGGTGGGCGGCGAATGAGACTGCCCAGCCGATTTTAGAAGGTCTGCGTTCCCTTCCTCAAGTCGAGCGGGCGGAAGCAGCGGGAAGCCTTCGAAGAAAGATGGAAACGGTGGGTGACCTCGATTTCATAGCAGCGTCCAACGACCCGGAACCGATCATGGATTGGTTTGTAGGACTACCGGATGTGCAGGAGGTAACCGGGCATGGAAAGACCAAGTCGAGTTTGCGTTTCGAGAGTGGAATGCAGGCGGACCTGAGGGTCGTTCCGCCGGAGCAGTTCGTATTTGCACTCCACCACTTCACGGGCTCCAAGGACCATAATGTGGCCATGCGCAGTCGAGCGCTGTCATTGGGTTACAGTTTGAGCGAGTGGGGTTTGCGAAAGGACGACCGGGAGGAAATGGCGGTCGATTCCATCGATGACGAAGAACAACTGTTTAAACTTTTGAACTTACATTTTGTGACTCCGGAGCTTCGGGAAGGCCTCGGCGAAATCGAAGCGGCTGAAGCGGGGGAGCTACCCGAGCTTGTCGAAGTCGACCAACTGAAAGGAGTCTTCCACAATCATACCCATGCGTCTGATGGTGAGAATTCCATCGAGGAAATGACCCAGGCGGCCCAAGACCTGGGTTGGGATTACATCGGGTTGGCTGACCACTCTAAAGCGAGCTTTCAAGCGAATGGATTGGATGAAGCACGCGTGGAAGAGCAGATCAAAAAAATAGCGGCAGTGAATACCTCCGGAAAGTTCGACTGCCATGTCTTTAGCGGAATCGAATGCGATATCTTGAAAGATGGATCTTTGGACCTGGCAGATGAAACCCTCGAGAAACTCGATTATGTTGTGGTATCGGTGCATTCGAGTTTCACGTTGAGCGAAGAGGAAATGACAGCGCGGATCATTCGGGCAATCGAGCATCCGTGCACCACGATGTTGGGTCATCTCACGGGTCGTTTGCTGTTAAAGCGAGAGCCCTACAAAGTGAATTTTGAGAAGGTGATCGATGCAGCGATTGCCAATAACGTGATCATCGAAATGAACGCGCACCCGTGGCGGCTGGACATGGATTGGCGTCATTGGCGAAAAGCGGCAGGCAAAGGTCTCCTAACGAGTGTGAACCCAGATGCCCACAGTGTGTCGGGCTACAAATACGTGGCAGCTGGCATCAATGCCTGCCGGAAGGGCTGGCTCACGGCTGATTCCGTGTTCAATACGTGGTCAATCGAAAAGGTCAGGGCCTACCTCGAAAAGAGCTGATCGAACCTAGAACAAATCTCTCGCATCGTGAAGGAGCGAGTAGAGGAGAATCATATTATCGGGGATGACCAAGGTCCCGTTTTGATGCGGGTACTTTTGCAGCAGCCGCTCTTTTTTGTGGGCTTCCAGTTCATCCAGATGAATAAGCCGCATGCTCCAGTCGAAAAAGTAGGGGGTATTGATCTGTTCGTAAGTGATGAGTTCAATATCGGAGTGTCTCTCATCCTTGGCGATTTTTAGATACAGCTGGTTTACGTAGCGAACCGGACCTTCCAGCACTTGCAGGAACTGGTCTCCAGACATGAGGAGTACTCCTACAATCCCATCTTTCTTATTATTTTTTTCCGCGATGCTGGAGATTTCTTCAAGGGTCTTTTTTCCGAGAGCAGATGGATGGGCACGGCTTCGGTAGATGAGTCTGCAACGTTTCATAACGGGTAGGCGGTTCTTTTCGGACTGGGGATGAAGTGTTTGTGAAAGGGTTTACGGGCTTTTGTTCAATATAAGAAGTCCAGAACCTATTCAAAAATGTAGCAAGATCAAGGCCAGTCGCAAATTGAATCCAGGTAGTCTGCCGATCCGTCTCTCAACCACCCATCTAGCTGGGCTTGCGCTTTGAGTTGTTGCCCCCGGTTTCTAGGGACTACGATAAATCCGCTTTCCGCACCTTGAAAGGCAGTCATATCGCCCCAGAGTTTTTCGAACTGCGATACGGGAAAGATATCTTCCTGTGCATGTCCCCACCGTTTCTTCACTTCCTTGATGGTGATATAGGTCGGCATCCGGTTAGCGACGAAGCGGATTTTTTCTGCGACCAGGGCTTCATTATCCAGATCCGTTTTTTCCAGTTCGAAAAGCTCCAATAGCCGGTCGATAGAAATCCAGGTCGTCATACTATTGTAGTATGACAATTTGTATTCCTCCTCTTCACTGGGCAGACATAGGCCTTCGACGAGCCTTGGACTGCCGTTAATCCGAGCCAATCCGCCGCCACGGTCTTCGTACCGTCGGGTAATCACTTCGAACGAAAAGTCCTTTCCGGACTGAATGTGTATACCGAGAAATGAGGGGTCGATGTTTGCTCCGAGCGTATCAATATTGTGGAGCATTAGATATTTAAGCTGAGGGCGTTCCTGGAGCATGGCATGCAAGGTGCCATTGCGGAGCAGGGTAGGGACTTCATACCAATGCCCGACCGGGTGAAGACACTGTAGCGGCAAATTATCACGGTAGTCGCTTCCTTCACCGGTGTTGCGTGCCCAGCTGGCAAGTGCGTCACGGACGCTTTCTTTCATCTTTTGGGCGCGTTCATCGAGCACCTGTTCGGTGACTTCCTCCCAAGCAAATCGGAGGTCCCGCTCAGTGGGAATCATGCGAAGTCCGATGTATTTCCCTTTGGATACGTAGACGCTGCCTTCGTAACCATAGTTGTCCACGCGATCCAAATAATCCTGGATAGGTGCATGGGTCAGATAGCTACTCGTGATCACATGGAGAGGATAGGTGCCGTGCGTTTTTCCGACCTTTCGGCTCTTCGCCAAATGAGTTTCTATAAATGAACGGTGGCGGCCTCCCAGCTTGCAGAAAGGATGAAGCCCTTTGACAACGCCGGCACCTTCAGTCCAGCGACTTCCCACTCCCGCAGCGAGTGAGACGACAGCCACTTCACCGTTTTTGATCGCCTGCTCACCGGTGTAGCGAGTGGCTCCATCCACCGGGATACGCCCATCGTAGACGTCTTCATGTTCGACGTCCTCTATGGTGGCTGTTGGCGGAAATCGGTTTTGGGATAGCCCAATGCGACCGGACTGTAATTGCTGCCGGATCGTTTCGTGTTGAATGGTATCGAATCCGTTTTCTTCCAATAGCTGGTCGAGGTTACCACTGATCTCGGTCTTGGACTCGGTATCGGGAAGAAGCTGTTTGAAGAATCCGGGAATCTCCTTCTGGAACTGGGCATTGCTATCGCAATTGCGGGTAAACTGTTGGAGCTCTGCCAGCCGATCAGATGACAGATCCTTGATGTCTTCCTTTACCAAATTTGGAATGACCTGTTTGTAATAAACGGGTGGGAGCAATGCCTCTTCGCCCTTTAGGAATTCGCCGAACGTGCCGTTGGGGTTAATCCGGAATTCATACACGACAGGATCCATCGCAAAGGGTAGGGATTTCTCCAGGTCCTTTTTAGTGGACTGCATGATTGCGTGAATCTCTGGCAAAGCCTCCTGCTTGATGGAGGGATCTACGAAGAATCCCATGCCGCCGCCGGACATACCACCCAACATGACGAACCCCCAAAATTTGTCTCCGAATTTATCCTCGATCTTTTCGATGAGCTGCTCGGTGTAGAACGTCGTTGCCCAGGGAATAATCGTTTGAATAGGCTCGAAAAAGTTCTGGGTCGTGAGTTTGGCGAGCTGCTTGATATCGCCGGATTTTAAACAATCGACGATCTGGTCGAATAACTCGATCGCGAGCGCCCGACCCTCCCATTCGTCATTGGAGCGCAATAGGTATTTTTCCGTGACCATTTCCAATATGGGTCCGACATTTTGCGCCATCCCACCATGAACCAGGATCAAACTGTCCTGAAGTTTCTGGATCGTGTCGTCAGTGATCTGGTCATTTAGAAGGTGGTGGCGGGGGAGTAGGCATCCTCGGCTGATTTGATGCTCGGGATCACTCTCTGTGGCCAGCTCACCGAAAATGGTCTTAATACCCGGCCAAACTCCGCCGGAGTCCTGCCAACCGCCGCCTGATCCGCCCAGCCATTCGCCGAGAATGGCGCGCGCCGCGACGATGCGTCGGTCTTGTTCTTCCAGAGCGCCATCGAGCGACTGGGTTTGCCCGGTGGCACGCATGCACGCCGATATCAGGCAGGCAAGTAGGTTGGTCGACACTGCGAGCCTCGAACCTTTGGGAATATCCCGAACGTGACTGACCAGCTCGAATCCTTTACCCGGTCCGAGCAATGCTTCCAACACGCTCTCCAAAGACTGACCCGAGCCTTCGATACCGGGAGGCACCATGCCAGCTGCGATGATCGCCGCTTTCACGAGCCCCAGGTAGTCCATTCCGAAATTAAATAGCTCTTCGAGCGAGGTCACATCGGTGCCGGTCTTTAGGTCGAGACTTATTAATCGAATCACCGGCTTGTCGATGACCCGGAAATAACACTCTACCGGTGGGAGGGGCGTTTCGTCGCGACCCCACACTGCGAGGTTGACCGAGACGTTCAGGACACGAGCCGCTTCCGGCAGGTCCATCCCGAGAAAGAAAATATCGCTCCAACCGCTATGGGTAAGATCCATGCGCACGGGAGTTGTTTCATGGATGATGGGGTAGGGTTCCGATTCGTCGGTGCGGGTGAGCAGCTCTTTGCGAACGCGCAATGGGTGGCTACTGGAGTGGCCCATGCGGAACATCCATTGGTTCCCTTTGACGGATCGGACACTGCGGCGCACTTGATTGGCCAGATATTGCAGAGCGAGGTGGTAATAGGCGTAGGCGAGGGCACTGGAAAGGGTATCGTTCCAGCCCACCTCTTTTTGTTCCTCGAGGAAAAGATCGATCCCTTCTTCGAAACGCCGATTCAGGATCAAGTCGTTGGCAGCGAAGGATAGGAGGCCCGCTTCAGTGGGACTGTAATGCTTTGGTAAATGGAATCGGTGAAGCGCGTAGAGAAAGAAAAGCGCTCGCACCTTTTCGTAAAGGCTTTCCTGAGTTCGGCGAAATTCGTCCAGTTTGTCGCACTCGGCGATCAATTCATCGAACGACAGGTCTTGAATGGCTTCATCGAGAGGGGTGTCTCGCACCGTCTTGTCGTGCGAGGTGATAATGGTGATGAGTTGGCTCATATTAGAGGATCCGTCCAGCGTAGGTCCGGTGAATGGTTTCAGATCAGCGAGGTTTGGATTCCGCCAGAAGCCCGACTAATTGGGTGAGCACTTCTTCACGGTTTCTGCCATCAAGGGCCAAGGCCATCTGAGCGGTTAACATGCCATAACGATCTTCGAGGTCGTAACGCCTCCCTTGAATGACACTGGCCAGATACTGCTCCTGCTTGGCAAGCACTTCCAATGCATCTGAAAGCGAGGGCCTTGCGTCCTTGTCTTCCAGAAGCGTTTCCAGGATATCGAAGATCCTGGGTGTCAAAATGTGCATGCCGAAGAAGCATAGGTAGTGGCCTGTGCGGAGGCCGGGAACCATGATTTCCTGTTCCGCCTGGGTGGGGGTGGGTTTCTCCAATATCTTGTCGATGGCATACAAGTTTTTACCTTCCGAAGAAAGGCTACCGCCAACCGCACCAAAATCTGTCAGTTTGCCTTCGTGAGTGGCTTGAACAGCCGATACCGACGAATTGAGCGCTTCAGCGGTTTTTACCAACTGGGTTGCACAGCTATCATCGGAATCGCTGACATAGAGGTGGTCACTGACCATTAACAAGAAGGGTTCCCCTTCTACAAACTGCTTGGCGCAGTGAATGGCATGCCCGTACCCGTTGGGTGATTCCTGCTCGATAAAAGTCAACTTGGCGTTGCTGACGTCCACGCTTTCCTGGAAGAGAGGCTTATCTCCTGGCGCAATTACGATTCCGATGTCCTGGATGCCGGTCGACGTGATTTCCTCGATGAGTAAGTTGAGCGCGGAGCGGGGGTAGCCTTCGCGATCGACGAGGGTCTGGAGTGGTAAGTGACGTTGATTTCTCCCCGCCGCAGTAATGACTGCTTTTTGGATCTTCATAGCTCAGAAATTTGAAAGGTCACACTTGGGGAGGCAATATCTGTTTCTTTCATTTCATTTCAAAATGAAAAGATTAACAGACCCTTTACGAGGGTGGGATCTGGGAATGGGAGTCGACCACCTATAAGACTAACTGACTGACCCATTCTTTTTCAGCGAGGTACCAATCGACCAGGCGCTGTGTGCCTTCCTCGAAGCTCACTTGGGGTTCCCAGTCAAGGAGTCGCTTGGCCTTGGAGATTTCGGCCCAGGTGTGCATCATGTCGGCCTTAATAAACGGTTGTTCATCGATGACCGCTTTCTTCCCCAACCTGGATTCAAAGGTCTCGATCATTTTAGAGATCGAGATGGGATTATTTCCGCCACCGAGGTTTATGATTTCGTATCCAACCGGTCGCAGGGCGGCGATGGTTCCCCGGGCGATGTCATCCACGTAGGTAAAGTCCCGGCTCTGAGAACCGTCTCCGAATAAGGTGATGGGCGTGCCCTCATCGATCCACCGGACAAATCTGAGCGGCGCCATATCGGGGCGTCCCGCAGGTCCGTAGACGGTGAAGAACCGCACGGCGGAAATATCAAAGTCATAAAGGTGATGGTAGGTGTAGGCCATGACCTCGGCGAATTTCTTGCTGGCTGCGTAGGGTGAGATGGGCTCGTTGACCGGCAAAGATTCCAGAAACGGCATTTTCTGACCGGCGTAGAGGGACGAGGTGGATGCCAGGACCAGTTTTTGGATACCGTGTGAGCGCATGGCTTCGAGAATATTCAGGGTTCCAACCGCGTTCGTCTCTACGTAGGCGTGTGGATTTTCCATGCTGTATCGCACCCCGGCGCGGCCACCCAAGTTGATAACTGCCTCCAGTGGGTGGGCGGCAAACAAGGCATTCAGCTCATCTCTGTTGTCGAGATCGACGCGCTCAAACTGAAATCCCTCCAAGTGGGTGAGTTGTTTGAGGCGCCAGTTTTTGAGCGCGACATCATAGTAGTCATTCAGGTTATCGATACCAACAACCTGGTGACCTTGATCGATCAACAACTCAGCGGTTTTCCATCCAATGAAACCGGCGCAGCCCGTCAGGAGCACATTCATGGTTCGAGACGTTGAAAGTAACTCCCTGAAGATGCAACTACGGAAGGAGTCGTCTGGGAAAAATTGATTCCCGGGATTGTTTAGCTGCGACTGTGAAATTATTCCGTCTTGCCAGTACGGAGTGGCTGAATACACCTATTTTCCATGTCTGACCGTAAAGGTATTATCTTGGCAGGGGGCAGTGGCACCCGGCTCTATCCCCTCACTCTGGCTGTTAGTAAACAGCTGATGCCCGTCTATGATAAACCGATGATTTATTATCCATTATCGGTACTGATGTTCGCAGGTATCCGGGAGATTTTGATTATATCTACGCCTCACGACCTTCCGAATTTTCGAAAACTATTGGGAGATGGGGCCCAGTGGGGGTTATCGTTTGAATACGCAGAGCAGCCGTCGCCTGATGGACTGGCCCAGGCGTTCCATATCGGCGAGAAATTTCTCGACGGTGCTCCAGCGGCCCTGGTGCTTGGGGACAATTTATTCTACGGACACGAGTTTCCGCATACCATGCAACGGGTAGCGGCGCGGGTCGAAGCGGCTACGGTGTTTGGTTACCATGTCGCTAACCCCGGTGAATATGGAGTCGTTGAATTTGATGGGGCCGGTAAAGCGGTCTCATTGGAGGAAAAACCGAAACATCCCAAATCATCGTATGCCGTGCCGGGTATCTATTTTTATCCGGCCGATGTGTGCGACGTAGCGCGAGACCTTAAGCCCTCCGCGCGCGGCGAGCTGGAGATCACGGACTTGAATCGTATTTATCTGGAAAGCGATCGCCTGTTTGTCGAGCGCCTCGGCCGTGGTACTGCCTGGTTGGATACAGGCACCATGGAGTCGCTCCTGGACGCCGGGAACTTCGTCTCGATCATCGAGAAACGGCAAGGCACCAAAATCGCCTGCCCTGAGGAGATTGCTTTTGAAAAGGGTTGGATAAGTACATCAGAACTTGCCGACGTTATTAAGAACTTGGGTAAGTCCAGCTACGGGAAATACCTTAAAACCCTTTTGAAGCAATCGACGTAGGTTCCGAGCATAGCGACATGACCGGCTCTGAAAGAGACCGGACCAATTGCTTTTGAAAAGGGTTGGATTGATGATGCAAAGCTTGAGCAAATCATTGGCAAGTTAGGCAAATCTTCTTACGGAGAGTATCTTAGAACCCGATTGAAATGATCATTGTGGATCTGCGCGATACTTGCTCATTTATAATCCTTCCGCTGGTAGGGCTTTCGTTTCAAAGGAATACAGGCGCTGCCTCCTGAGACTGTGGAAATGGTGACAATCGTTAGCGAATATTTAGGATCGATGAAGGGAGGATGGATTTATGGACAGGATGCCTGAGGCACACACGCCAAACCTGTGGGGAATCACTTGCTACTTCAATCCAGTTGGGTATCAGCGTCGGTTGAACAATTACCATTTATTTAGGAAGCGCTTGAACGTTCCTCTCGTGACGGTCGAGCTTTCTTTTACCGACGAGTTTCAACTGGGACCGGAGGATGCGGACGTATTGATTCAGCTCCGCACTACGTCGGTTCTCTGGCAAAAGGAACGCTTGCTCAATGTGGCTTTAAAGTCCCTCCCCGATACCTGCGACAAAGTCGCCTGGCTCGATTGCGATGTGTTGTTTGAGAATGAGGATTGGGTGGAAAGAGCCGACCGGGCATTGGACGAATATGAGCTGGTTCACCTCTTTCACGAGCGTCATGAACTCCCCAAGGATTTCACCGTGGAAAATCCTGACTCTTGGCGGGGCACCTTCACATCCGAATCGGTGGTCTCGCAACTCGTGTCTGGAGAACTGACGGCTGAAGAGGTTGCGACACCGGGCGGGCTCCTGAAACGTTCAACCTGTGGCCTTGCTTGGGCCTGTCGGCGGGAGACCCTGGACAAGCACGGCCTTTATGACGCTTGTATTATCGGAAGTGGTGACAAGGCGGTGCTTGCTGCCGGAGTGGGGGTACCCAGCCATTTCGCGCAAGTGGTTGGAATGAATGATCTCCGGACGAAGCACTACCTGGCTTGGGCTGAACCGTTCTTCGACAGTATCCGTGGTCGGGTGGGTTATCTCCCAGGACGTCTTTTTCATCTCTGGCACGGCGAGCTAAAAGATCGCGGGCATCAAACGCGGCATAGCCAGTTTGCGCAGTTCGACTTCGACCCCTACACCGACGTAGCCCTCGACTCCCATGGTTGCTGGCGCTGGAGCTCGGATCGAAGCGCGATGCAGGCGTGGGTGAAGGAGTATTTTGAGTTACGGAATGAGGACGGCCTTCCGCCGCCGCAGAAGGATTCTTGATTAGACGGTGTGTGTAGCGCCGTTTTAGCAATCTACGTAGGTTCCGAGCGAGGATTGCGGACCGGTCTAGTCCCGTATTTTAACCTACTGAGCGGATTCTTTGGGATAGCTAGCTAACCCTGCCGCCACGTGCTCCGCATTGCATATTGCGGCACGCTGCTTGGCGAGATCATGCAATATGCAGCGAATGGTGGCTCCCAGGCCCGTATAACGGCATTGGCATAGGGGCTGCATATTAGTTACGGTATGTTAAGAAGTATAAAAGACCTAATTAGTATGCCCATCCAAGCTGTAGACGGGGAGTGTGGTAAGATTCACGACTTTCTGATGAGCGAAGAAGATCATGATATCAGGCACCTCATTGCGGATATAGGGCAGTGGCCTGCCAACGAAAAGGTAATGGTCGCCCGCCAGAATTTTCAACAAATGGTCAGCCGATCTGACATCCCGTCCTTTCCTCTTAGGATGTTGTCGAACCAAGTCATGAAGTCACCGGAGTATGATTCGGGGTTGCCCGTCATGGCTGCAGCAGCTGCTACTAATCCCGAACGATCCTACATGACGACGCCCTATGAGCATGGATCGGCG
>ERZ887942.1761-NODE-1761-length-14303-cov-5.215960_pt1 | contig 14303 bp, 9 predicted proteins | sample MGYA00521099_ERZ887942 | MGnify/ENA primary metagenome ERZ887942 (study PRJEB32303, sample SAMEA104408605) | aquatic metagenome | biome: Brackish water; feature: Pelagic; material: water | place: Baltic Sea | collected 2014-06-07T06:48:00 | depth 16,251 m ... | reverse complement strand
GCTCTCGATTCGTAAGCAGGCGAAACGATCGTTATCCATCCGGTTGAAATCAAATACCGAGGAGGCGGGTTCATTGAAACCCGGATCAAAAAAATCGTGGATAACGGCCATTGTCGCCGCGATCGTTGGAATCGCTGCAGTGGCAGCCTCTGGAAAAGTCATGCCCGCTCAGGGGGGCTTTTATTTGGCCGGTTTCGCGCTTCTGATAGCGGGACTCGCTATTTGCAGAATTTGGCTTCAGCGAGTTTCGGCTCTCAAACGCAGTCGGGAAATCGATTCCGCCTATCTGGCCAAGCTGAATGTGTCCTCGCGTATTTCCCGCAGTCTCACCGTGGTTGGGTTGATTGCATCGGCCGTATTCATGGTATTATCGGTGGCCTCTTTTCGTAAGCAGGTGGGCAACGATTGGTTGGAAAGATCGAGTGGGACCGGAGGATTCGCCTTATTAGCTGAAACCACGTCTCCTCAAAATTTCCCGCGAGATGGAGCCTCTGAAGGATTCGAGATTTTTCAAAACACCGCAGGTCAAATAACGACGGTTGTTCCGCTCCGAAAAGGAACGGGAGACAATGTAAACTGCTTTAATCTGAATACGACCTCTCAGCCACAATTAGTTGGGACCGATGTGGGCCTACTGGATACGATGAAGGCTTTTAATCCAGGTAAGATGGACGAATCGGTGAGTGGTGAAGGGTGGGTGAAACTGTCTGTGAAAACCAGCGAGGGTGCGATCCCTGCGTTGGTTGATGAGACAACTATGATGTGGGCTCTGAAAAAGAAAGTGGGTGACGTATTCGTTTATGAAAATGAGAAAGGCGAAGCGTTTACGGTGAAGATAGTGGGGACGCTGAAGGATTCGATTTTCCAGGGTTATCTCATCGTAGATGAGTTGCTCTTGTTGAGTGAATTTCCCTCCCATGACGGGTACTCGTTATTCTTGTTGGATGTAGCTGGGGGCAGTGATCTGGAAAAACTGCGCAACCAGATAGAAACAGTAGCCACTGACTTCGGTGGGACCGTCGAAATCACCCGCGATATTCTCAAGTCGTTTCATGAGATTGAAAATACCTATATCGCCATCTTTAGCGTGCTTGGTTCCCTAGGGGTCGTTCTTGGGAGTTTGGGCCTGACGATTGTGGTAGCACGGAGTATTCAGGAGAGGCTGGGCGAGTTTTCAGTGATGACTGCGATCGGTATTTCGAGAAAGCAATTGGGAGCGATGGTATTTTCCGAATACAGTCGTTTGATCGCTTGGGGACTTGGAGTCGGATTGGTCGCGTCTGTGATTTCAATCTGGCCAAATCTTCAAACGTTACCGGCTGGTCCGACCATCATACTTGTGGGTGGTTTACTAGTGGGGATCGTGGTGCTGAATCTCGTCTGTGGGGTCTTATCCTTCAAGGCGTCGTTTCCTCAGGGTGAAGTGAGTATCAAACAGATCGAGAGATAACGGGCCTGAATCGGGCGCAATTTGTCGGTTGCCGCTTGCTACGACCCGTTTCTTGAATATCTACTCATCGGTAACGCCTTAATTCGTCCCCTATGAAGATTCGCTCAATTTTGATCTCGATACTGTGTGCGCTTTACCTCACTGCAAGCGCTGATGACTGGCCTTCCTGGTTGGGGCAACAGGGAGACGCGGTCCTTAGCGATGATGGATTCGTAACGGTGATTCCTGAAGGTGGCTTGAAAACAAAATGGGAGGTGCCTGTAAATCTCGGTTACTCGGGGCCTTCTGTAGCCGAAGGAAAGGTCTTTCTGATGGACTACATCCGGTCAGGTGGAGACATAACAAACCGTGCCAGTTGGAGTGATAAACTCACGGGTCAGGAACGAGTCGTTTGTTTAGATGACGCATCGGGTGAAGAGCTCTGGGTTTTCTCCTATGATCGACCTTACGAAATGTCCTATGCCGGTGGGCCCCGGTGCACCCCCATATACTCGGACGGCAAGGTATATGCCTTGGGAGCTGAAGGCGACCTGCATTGCCTGGATGCTGAGACGGGTAGCAAGTTTTGGTCTAAAAACTTTTACAATGACTATGGTGCGGAAACCCCACGATGGGGACATGCTGCACACCCGTTGGTCTACGAGGATTTACTGATTTGTATTGTGGGCGGGATTGGTAGTGTAGCGGTCGCATTCGATAAGGAGACGGGTGAGGAGCGATGGAGAAGTCTTTCGGCCGACATGCAGGGTTATTGCCCGCCGTCTATTATTCATCATGCGGGTGTAGATCAGTTGATCATCTGGCATCCTGAAGGGTTGTTTAGTTTGAATCCTTTGACAGGCAAAGTTTACTGGTCTCAGGATCTGCGACCCAAACTGGGGTTGACCGTAAGTGCTCCGAGACACTCTGGTGATCTTTTGTATGCTTCTGGTCAAGGGAGTGCGGGCGGACTATTTCGTTTGAATTCCGAGAAGCCGGGAGCAGAACTGGTTTGGCTGGGTAACCCTCGTAATGCGATTTATACGCTGAACAACACGCCGGCATTTACAGAGGATGCCATTTACGGGGTTGATCTTGAGACCAGTGCCTTGACTGCAGTTGATCCCGCTGATGGTGACCGGATTTGGGAAACGCGCGAGCCGGTTATCGATGCCGCTGTGCTTGCGGAAAATCGACAACGGGTAAGGCACGGAACCGCCTTTTTGATTCGTCATCAAGATACGGATACATTTTACATATTCAGCGAAAATGGTGACCTGATTCTAGCGGAGCTTACCTTATCGGGGTACAAAGAGCTTGGTCGCCAAAATATTTTGGAACCGACCAGCTCTACCATGAATCGCAAGGTTGTGTGGAGTCATCCGGCATTTGCCAATAGAACGGTGTTTGCTCGTAGCGATGAGAAGCTGGTTGCAGTCGATCTGGATGCGGAAAATTACTGAGAATCCATAAATTTAAGAACCCTTAATTACGATAATATGAAAACATTTATAACAGTAGTGTTAGGCCTTGGCTTAACGAGTGCGTTGAATGCCGGGGATTGGTCGAAATGGTTGGGGCCTACAGGTAACTCTATTTTCGAAGATTCAGGTATTGTAACTTCGATACCCGAACAGGGTCTGACGACGAAATGGGAGCATGAAGTCGGGCTCGGTTACGGCGGTCCGTCTGTCGCCGATGGGCGGGTGTATCTCATGGATTACATTAAGGAGTCGGGTGAACTTTCGAATAATCCAGGGACGCTTGATGAGCTGACCGGAACCGAGCGGATACTTTGCTTTGATAGCACAAGCGGTGAACTGCTCTGGGAGTATGAATATAATAGACCTTATAAAATGTCTTATCCGGCGGGTCCTCGTTGCACGCCCATCGTAGATGGAGGCAAGGTGTATGCTCTGGGGGCGGAGGGTGATCTTAATTGTTTGGATGCGGTTAGCGGTAAGCTGATTTGGAGCAAAAACTTTCAGCGCGATTACGGAGCTGAGACACCGGTTTGGGGTCACTCGGCGCATCCTCTTGTTTACGGTGATACTCTCTATTGTGTTGTCGGAGGGAAGGGAAGTGTTGCGGTCGCATTTGATAAGCTAACCGGTAAGGAAAGATGGAAGGCGTTGTCTGCTTCCAGTCAGGGTTACTGCCCTCCCACGATGATCAAGTATGACGGGATTGAGCAGTTGGTCATCTGGCACCCAGAGAGTATCAACGGTCTCAATCCGAAAACGGGTGAAGTCTATTGGAGTGAAAAGATGAAGCCGACGTGGGGAGGGTCGATCCAGGCGCCTCGTGTCGTAGACAATAAACTTTTTGTAGCGGGTCCAGGGGTTGCCGGCCTGTTCGAGCTTTCAACCGTTGGTGGTAAACCGGCCGTTGAAATGCTTTGGCGCGGAAATCCGAGAAACGCGGTTTATCCAGTGAATGGAAATATTATTTTTGGAGAGGATGCGATATACGCGGTGGATCAGGGAGACAGTGCGCTCACTGCGATCAGCATTGAAGACGGAAGCAAACTTTGGCAGACGCAGGAGCCGGTGCTTAAAGAAATTGACTCAAAGGATCGGCATGGAACGGCTTTCTTGATTCGTATTGGAAGCACTGATACGTATTATGTGTTGAGTGAGACGGGTGACCTGATCCTTGCCGAATTGACTGCGGCCGGTTATCGCGAAATTGGTCGTCAAAATGTAATTGAACCGACGAACTCAACTTGGGGTCGGCCAGTGGTGTGGAGTTATCCAGCGTTCGCTGAAAAGTCATTATTTACACGTAATGACAAGAAACTTGTCGCCGTCGATCTGAATAAAAACACTTACACGAACTAGAGGTTAATTATAATGAAGATTCTAATTCTATTTTCTACACTGTTTCTACTGAGCCTTTCCTTGTCGGCTCAACAGTGGACGCAATTTCGCGGTGCCGACCAAACTGGGATTATTGAGGGTATTGAGATTCCGACCGAGTGGGACTTGGAAAGCAATGTTAAGTGGAAAATTCCCAGTCCAGGAGTGGGGTGGTCTTCGCCGATTGTATGGGGCGATCAAATCTTTATAACGAGTTCATTGCTTTCGAAATCGGAAATGGAGAGAAGAAATGCGGGAGGCGGACAATACCGAACACCAGAAGGGAATGAAGTGACTTTAGAAGTGGTGTGTCTCGATAAAGATACGGGAGCTGAAGTGTGGCGGAAAATAGCATACAGCGGACCTACCAAAATTGCGACTCATGGCGGAAGCCCTTACTCAGCGGAAACCCCGGCTACTGATGGAGAACATATCTACGTTCATTTTGGAACCATGGGTCTCTACGCCTACACGATGGACGGAGAGTTGGCTTGGAAGAAGGATTTGGGTGTTTATGAGATGGATAGCGAATGGGGAACAGGAACGTCGCCGATGGTTCATGAAGGTGTGCTTTTTATGCAGATTGATAATGAAGACTTTTCGGCACTGCTTGCTTTGGAAGCTAAGACCGGTAAGGAGATTTGGCGGGTCAATCGGGAGGAGGCTTCCAATCGTAGCACCCCGATTATTTGGCGTAACAAGGTACGGACTGAATTAGTAACCCAGGGCGCAATAACTCGATCCTATAATCCCCTAACAGGTGAGCTCTATTGGCAGCTTTCATTGGAAGGCGGCCGCAGCAGTTCGACGCCGGTTGGCGATGCTGACCGCTTGATTGTTGCGAATGAGAAACGTGCAGCTGGCGGATTTATGTTTTCCGTTCGTGCAGGAGCATCCGGTGATATTTCGCTCGCCGAGGGTCAGACCTCCAATGACGGGGTCGAGTGGAAAAATCCTAATGGAGGGATCGCGATGTCTTCGCCGCTATTGTATCAAGGAAAAGTGTATGCCTTTGAACGTCGGACGGGCATGGTCAGCTGTTATGACGCAGCCACCGGTGACGTTCATTACTACAAGAAACCGGTAAAACGAGCACGTGAGTTTTGGTCTTCTCCATGGGCTTACGAAGGAAATGTTTACTGTATCGACGGCAATGGAATCACTCACGTCTTAGATGGAGGCACCGAGTATAAAGAGATTCGGCAAAACCCTTTGGACGATACCATTTGGGCTACGCCGGCTATTACACCCGGTTCAATTATCATCAAAGGTGCTGATAGCATTTATGCTATCGAAAGTGGCTCGAATGAAGACTCGCTGTTGAGTAATTAACAGAGCGAAGTTAAGGCTGTTCGGTTATGCGATTAGTTCTGGAATAATATCCGCGCCAGCAGTACCCACCAATCGCTTTTCCAATCCACCATGGAGGAATGAAAGGTGATTCGGGTCCATGCCCATCAGGTGCAAAATCGTAGCATGAAGTTCTCGGACGTGGGTGGGGCGTTCAACGGCCTCGTTACCCAATTCGTCAGTCGAGCCGAGTGACATACCCCCTTTGATACCGCCGCCTGCTAACCACATGGTGAATCCGGCTGAGTTGTGATCGCGGCCAGTACCCTTTGCGTATTCCGCTGTCGGTTGGCGTCCGAATTCTCCTCCCCAGATTACAAGTGTTTCTTCAAGCAAGCCACGTCGTTTCAGGTCCTTGAGAAGTCCTGCAATGGGTTTGTCGGTCTGACCGGCGTGAAGGTTGTGGTTGTCCTCGAGGTCTCCATGCGCATCCCAGTTATGATCGTTATGTGCACCCCCTGAGTAAATTTGTATGAAGCGGACATCACGCTCAACCAGTCGCCTTGCCAGTAGGCATTTGGTTCCGAAGTCCTGTGTGAGCTCTTCGTCGATTCCGTAAAGGCGTTTCGTTTCTTCAGTTTCCTTCTCGAGTTCAACTGCCTCTGGAGCGGTTGTCTGCATCTTGTATGCAAGCTCATAACTCGCAATACGGGCTTCCAGGTTCGTGTTGTCGTAACGGCTTTCGAGATGCCCTTCGTTTAGGTGATTCAGGCTTTTGATGATTCGCTGTTGTTCGGTCATCGACATACCCTGAACGCTTTTTAGGTTGAGCAATGGACTACCGTGAGCCTTGAAAGTGGTACCTTGGTAGCTAGCAGGCATGTACCCACTCGACCAGTTCTTGGCTCCACTGATCGGGCCGCCTGATTCATCGAGCATGACCACGTAGCCGGGTAGGTCCTGATTGACCGTGCCGAGTCCGTAGTTGACCCAGGAGCCAAGCGAGGGGCTACCACTCAGAATAGCTCCAGAATTCATCATAAGCATAGCAGAACCATGAATCGGAGAATCGGCCTGCATAGATTTTACAAACGCGATATCGTCTACACAGGTAGCAACGTGAGGGAAAAGGCCGGATACCCACTGACCGGATTGGCCATGTTGTTTGAACTTCCACTTCGGGCCGACGACGCGGCCTTCGTTTTTCTTTCCACCGCGGCCGAAAGTTTTGATCTTTATAGTTTGGCCATCATATTTGAATAGCTCCGGTTTATAATCGAAGGTATCCACATGGCTGGGACCGCCATACATGAACAAGAAGATGACCCGTTTTGCCTTGGGTGCGAAGTGGGGTAGTTTGGTAGCGAGGGGGCCTTGCACGGTGGTCGCGCTTAAGGGATTAAAAAATCCTTCGTGTCCGAGCATCCCTGCCAACGCCAACGAGCTAAAACCTCCTCCGACCGTGGAAATAAATTCCCGGCGAGCCATCCTACGACAAAAGTTTTTTGATTCTTTCATAACTAATCGAGAAACATGAATTCATTTAGATTTAGCATCATGAGCGAGAAACGCTCGACTGCAGTCGCAGCATCGTGTCCAAAATCGTTCTGCATGGACGCTATCAAACTGAGTGATTCTTCCATCTCAGTCGGTTCTGGAAGACGGCCCAACACCATTTCAAATCCCGTGTTCACCACGGATTCCATCTCCTGCTCATCGGCTTCCTGTTTGATGCGTTGGGTCAGTAGTTCTGCATGCTTGGCGATAAATTCACTGTTCATCATCGTAAGCGCTTGAGCGGGCACAGTTGTATTGAAACGAACGGGGCAAGCGGTGTCGGTGTCAGCTGAATCGAATGTCGCCATCAGGGGATCCAGCAACGATCGGCGGGTAAAGGTGTAAAGACTGCGACGGTTTTGATGCTCGGGGCCTGCTTCTAGGTCCCAGCGTTGCTCTGCGCGGGAAGCGGTGTCCAAGACTTCCTGTGGCAGGGTGGGAAATACGCTCGGTCCTCCCACTTGGGGATTGAATCGGTCTGCCGTAACGAGCACGGAATCTCGAATTTCTTCGGCCGTCAGGCGGCGCATATTAAAACGCCAGAAATGATCGTTCTGCGGGTCCTTGGTCAACGCGTCTTCGTTCGGAGCCGAGGACATTTTGTAAGTAGCGGAATTCATGATGAGCCGGTGCAAGGGCTTCATTCGCCAGCCGTTGTCGACAAACTCCTTAGCTAGCCAGTCGAGTAACTCCGGGTGAGTGGGTTGGTCACCCAGTCCTCCAAATTCGTCGCTGGACCGGACGATGCCTCTTCCAAAGTGATGCTGCCAAATACGGTTTACGGCTACGCGTGCGGTGAGGGGATTGTTTTCATCAGCGATCCACTTGGCGAGGGTTAGTCGCCTGTCTTCTCCATCGGAAGTGGTAGGAAGGTTGTCGCCCAAAACGCTAGGTAACCCCGGTCTGACTTGTTCACCTGGTGAATGAGGGTTGCCGCGTATGAGTATGTGAGTTGGCTTTTCCTCGGATGAATTATAGGCGGCTGTTACGAGGGAGCCGGTTAGTTTTTCTTCGATGGGTTTTAGAGTTTTGTAAGCCTCTTTCTCTAATTCCTTATTCTTTTTGTAGGCGATTGCCCACGGGTTTGATGGGTCGATCTTTACGTTCGATCTGGAACCGACTTTTGCATTCAGTTTACTCCAACTGTCGGTGCTCACCCAAGGGATTTCCTCGGCGCCGTCGACCAGGTTGAGCTCAAGCGTCAGGTCGCGGTGTCTACTGGCTATCAATAGGAATTCATGATCGCCGGCTGCCAGAGCAATTTCGAAATCTTCTTTGATTTGATTGGCACCAACTTTGGAAAATACTAGTTCTCCTCCGAGATACATCCATGCTCCTCCATTTATATCGACTCTGAAGGTTCGGTTCGCTGCTTCTGCTTGTGAGAACTTACCTTTGAAAACATAGGCAGCCGGGACGATCTTCGTCGGCGTGATTCCTGTGATGTCGGATGCCAAATAGATCGGCCCGTCGACGAGTTCTCCCTCTACGAAATAATCGACTTCTCCTAGCTCCCCCTGGGTGTAGGTCCAGTCTTCCAGTGCAAATCCGAATTCAACGTCCTTGGGTCTAGTGGAACTGTTAGAGTCAGCAAAGTGCTGGCTTACCAGTGAGTTGACAGCTTGCCACATCTTTAAGCGAGGTTCTGCTACTTCTTGGATACCCTGAGTGAGTTGTGTATTTAACTCGTTTTCTTTTTCAGAATCAAAGATGGAAACTGTTGAAGTATCCTGATGGCGGATACGAAGTGGGATGTGAAGATTTCTGAAATAGGATAAAAACTGGTAGTATTCTTTATGAGAGAGGGGGTCGATCTTGTGGTCGTGGCAACGAGCGCAGGACATACTGGTTGCAAGCATTGATCGAGACACGGTATTGATGATGTCGTCGTAATAATCGAACATGAACTGTTCTTCGTCTGCGGGTTCATCATCATAAACGCCCAGGTGGAGAAATCCGCTTCCGATGGTGCTTTCAGTAGTCTTGTCGGGTCGAATGTCGCCCGCGATCTGGTCGATGATAAATTCGTCGTAGGGTTTGTCGTCGTTGACCGCATTGATCACGTAATCGCGGTATTTCCACATGTTACGTTTGTCGGTATCGCGTTCGTAGCCGCTCGACTCTGCCCAGCGAACCAGGTCTAGCCAGTGGCGCCCCCATTTTTCTCCGTAATGCGGCGAGTCAAGAAGTTGGTCGATCAGTTGACTCCATGCTTGAGGAGAATCGTTGTTCAGAAACGCATCCAACTGTTCCTGCGATGGGGGTAATCCGGTAAGGTCGTAGTAGGCGCGTCGGACAAGTGTCATTTTATCCGCCTCTGGATTCGGAGTCAGATCGTTGGTTTTCAGTCCATCCAGAATAAATGCGTCGAGTGGAGTGCTCGCCTGTGAGCCGGTGGGAGGTGTGACTTTAGTCAAAGTCTTATAAGCCCAACCGGTTGCAGTTTGGGCGCTCAACACTTGTGGTAAGAGCGCTGCCAGAAAGGTGCAGGAAACGAAGACCCAGATGGTTGGTCTGAGGTGTGATGGTTTCAGGGGAACCGACATAAGAAGATAAACTAAGGGAAAAAATGAGTTTTCGAAATAAGAGAATGGTAGGTTTTGCCAGTTTTTCCAGTAAAAGCGGCCATTTCCTGAGTAAATGTCATTCACTGGATGGCCAAGTTTCTTTAGTTTCGGCTTTTCGTGGGCCGCAAATCGGGTTGAACTGACGTATCTTAATTTCGTGAAAGAACCTATCCAATCATCCTCTCCCCGAAAAAGCCCCGAAGAACTGCGTAGCCATCGTTGGTATGGGGTAAACGACCTGCGTTCATTCGGACACCGGTCCCGTTCCGCCCAGATGGGGTATAGCCGCGAAGATTATGCAGGCAAACCTGTCATCGCGATACTCAACACCTGGAATGACATCAATCCGTGCCATACGCATTTCAAGAACCGTGCTGAGGAGGTAAAGCGTGGTATTTGGCAAGCCGGTGGGTTTCCCGTCGAGCTTCCGGCCATATCGCTTTCGGAGAATTTCATGAAGCCGACCACGATGATGTATCGCAATCTGTTGGCGATGGAGGCTGAGGAGCAGATTCGCGCTCATCCGGCTGACGGCGTGGTGCTCATGGGTGGGTGTGATAAAACGACCCCGGCGCTGCTCATGGGGGCGGCCAGTATGAATTTACCAGCGATCTACTTTCCTGCGGGCGCCATGTTGCGCGGAGATTACTGCGGGAAAATACTGGGAAGCGGCACCGATATTTGGAAATACTGGGCGGATTTGCGGGCCGGAAAAATTAATGAGTGCGAATGGCGTGGAATCGAGTCGGGTATCGCTCGCTCAGCCGGAACCTGTATGACTATGGGAACGGCAGCCACGATGATGAGTGCTGTGGATGCATTGGGAATGACGTTGCCAGGTGCCTCGTCCATTCCGGCTGTCGATAGTCGTCACTCTCAAATGGCCACGAATGTGGGCCGCCGTATCGTCGATATGGTCTGGGAGGATTTGAAGCCATCCGATATTTTAACTAAGGAAGCGTTTGATAACGCCATTACGACCGTTCTCACCCTGAGTGGATCGACCAACGCAGTCATTCATTTGATTGCCATGGCTCGTCGGGCCGGAGTCGAATTAACGATGGAACGGTTTGATGAGCTTTCGACCACGGTTCCGGTGATTGCGAATATGCGCCCAGCGGGAGATTTCCTGATGGAAGACTTTTTTTACGCGGGTGGATTGAACGCGATGCTCGAGCAAATCCGCTCACTGCTTCATACTGACTGTATAACGGTGAATGGAAAGTCACTTGGTGAGAATATTGCAGGCGCAAAAGTTCACAACTCAGAGGTTATACATAGCTTGGACGATCCTTGTGCACCTGCTGGAAGTTTGGTCATTCTCCGCGGAAATCTGGCACCCAAGGGTGCGGTTATGAAACCGGTGGCAGCTGAAGCACATCTTCATAAACATACCGGTAAGGCGATCGTCTTCGATTCTTACGATGAAATGCAGGCGAAGATCGATGACCCGGATTTGGACGTCGATGCGGATTCCGTAATCGTATTGCGCAACGCGGGTCCGGTTGGCGCAGGCATGCCTGAGTGGGGACAGTTACCGATCCCGCAAAAACTGCTTCAGCAAGGGGTGCGTGACATGCTTCGTATTTCTGATGCCAGGATGAGTGGAACGAGTTACGGAGCCTGTGTGCTTCACGTTGCTCCGGAGTCGTTTGTCGGTGGGCCTCTGGCACTGCTAAGAACCGGTGACTTGATCAAACTTGATGTGAAAGCGCGGTCTCTGGATATGCTCGTAAGCGAAGACGACCTGGATGCTCGACGTGCTGAATATCAGGCTCCAGAGCCAAAATTTGCACGCGGTTACGGTCGCATGTACTCGGAGCATATTCAGCAAGCCGATCAGGGTTGCGATTTTGACTTTCTTTCCGGAAATGCACCCATTCCCGATCCAGAGATTCACTAGATAGATTTATGACTCAGTCTTATAATCCGTTACCCAATAACTTCCGCCAGGATTTGATCGCGGGCAAGCCGCTGATCGGATGCTGGTGTGGCATGACAAGCACCATCAGTGCGGAAATACTCGGGCAGGCTGGGTTCGATTGGCTTTTGATTGATGGCGAACATGCACCGAATGATATAACCAGTTTTGTCGCCCAATTGATGGCGCTAAAGGATAGTCCCAGTGCGCCGATTGTGCGCCCTCAATGGGCGGAGCCAGTTATTGTGAAACGCCTTCTCGATAGCGGCTTTTTTAATCTTCTGTTTCCCTTTATCGAAACGGTGGAGGAGGCTCAAGCAGCGGTAGCTTCCACTCGCTACCCACCAGCTGGAATTCGTGGCGTGTCCATGGCACAGCGCGGGAACAAATACGGATACGTTCAGGATTATCATGCGACCGTGAATGATAACATTACCGTACTAGTTCAGATTGAGAGTCAGAAGGGCTTGGATAACGTGGAGTCGATTGCGAAGGTGGACGGTGTGGATGGATTGTTCATCGGCCCATCCGATCTATCGGTAGCCCTTGGTCATTTTAACGATTTGATGCATCCTGAGGTTCAGTCCGCTATGGAGCGCATCGTTGAGGCGGGTAGAGCGGCAAATACGCCTGTGGGAATACTCGCTCCTGTCGAAGCGCATGCCCGCAAGTATTTGGAGATGGGGATGACGTTTGTTTCTGTCGGGACAGATCTCGGGCTTTTCAAGAATGCGACGTCGGAGCTCCGCAAGAAGTTCAAAGACTAGGGCGATCAAATTATTCGCTTAGCAATAATTTCTAGCAGGGGGTAACACCTTTTTTAAGGATGATGTTTCCATACTTCGCAGTTTCGCCGGTCATAATGACTGCGTAAGCTGAGCGAGCTCTTTCGTAGAAAGCAAAACGTTCAACCCGTTCAGCTGCCTTGGTATCCGGCCAGGAACTACGAATGGTCTGAAGGTAACCGGCTTCGACAGTTGGGTCCAGTTCGTCGCCAGGCACGGCGGCCATCATGGCGATTGGATTGTCCACGTATTGGTCGAGTATGAAGAGGGGCATGATACCTTCGAGCAGGGTGGAAATCTTGAGCCCGTCGGCTCGCAGAACATTGTTGTTAAAAGTTTCGCCGGGAAAATGAGCGTCCGCTAAAACGATTTCATCGCCGTGTCCCATTCGGTAAAGCGCGTTGAGTAAGTCGGGGCTAAGAACTGGGGAAATTCCGATGAGCATGATCTGATGAGGTTGAGTAGGGTGTTATGGGAGAGAAATAGATTAAGCGTTCAGTTCTTCATCGAAGCACACAGCGACTTTTCCGCATTTTCCAGACGCCATCAAGGCATAAGCGCCTCCTGCGTCATTGAGCGAGAAGCGATGGGTTACGAGGTCAGCAGGGTGGATATTCCAGCGAACCAAGCGCTCGACGAGTTCCTCCATTTTCCAGGTCGATGTGACCCACGAACCGTAGATGGTCTTTTGGTCATGAATCATGTCGGGCGATGGGTTGAGTGCCATGGAGCCACCTTCCCCGATTAAAACAATTTTACCCCACCTTCGAGTCGCTTGGACGACGGTCGCTCGTGCTTTGTCATTGGCTGAGCAATCAACGGCTTTTTCAACGCCATGTCCACCGGTGAGTTTCTTTACGTCGTCTACGTTGTTGGGGCCCGCATTCAGTACGTGATCACACAGCCCGAGTTCTATGGCTAGATCCATGCGTTCTTGAATGACATCAATTCCGATAATCTTCTTAGCCCCGAGACACCGACTGAGCATGGCTGTGGCTAGGCCTACCGGACCCAGTCCTGTCACCAGGACCGCATCGTTTCCGCTAATGCCAATCTTTTCCAAACCTTCGTAAACCGTTCCGAAACCGCAGGCAACCTGAGCGCCGTCGACGTAACTGAGCTCGTCGGGTAGGGCGATAAGATCTTTTTCCTCGGCAATCATGTAAGGGGCCATTCCACCGTCTCGCTGCCAACCGTAGGCGCGGCGGTAGGTTTCGTTGGTACAGGAAATCATATAGCCGCGACGGCAGTCATTACAAACACCGCATCCAGAAATATGATACACGATCACTCGATCACCTTCTTTAAACTGACGGCAACCCGGCCCGATCTTACTGATCTGGCCGCAGGGTTCGTGCCCAGCGATCACTCCTTGATAGCCTTCGGGTCCCTTGCCTAAATGCTCATGATAAATACAGCGGATATCAGATCCGCAAATGGTGGACGCCTTCGTCTTGATGAGGACCTCGCCGTGCCCGGGGTCGGGTATTTTGAATTCTTGGAGTTGTGTGGTGCTGTCTCCGGGAAGAGTGGCACCCTGCATGATATCGGAAAGGGAGGTCATGATTTTAAGGTGGGGCTTATAAAAGGTAGGTGGTTTTGCAAATTAACTAGGAATAGTGCCATCTTCGTCCCAAAGGTCTTCCCAGGATTGGTCGTCTTTCCAGAGAAACACTTGGCCTTTTATGAGGCGGCATTTTTTATCGATACCGCTGATGGTGGACATCTCCTCTGGTGTCAGTGGAGGGCTTAGTATTGATTGAATATTACTAAGCATATTTCGTGGATTCGTCGAAAACGGAATCGGGATCTGGCCCCGCTGTTCCGCCCACTTTATACAGAGAGTCGCTGGGTGAATTCCATGTTCCGCTGCAATCTCCTGGATGACCGGGTCTT
>ERZ887942.1756-NODE-1756-length-14340-cov-4.882674_pt1 | contig 14340 bp, 11 predicted proteins | sample MGYA00521099_ERZ887942 | MGnify/ENA primary metagenome ERZ887942 (study PRJEB32303, sample SAMEA104408605) | aquatic metagenome | biome: Brackish water; feature: Pelagic; material: water | place: Baltic Sea | collected 2014-06-07T06:48:00 | depth 16,251 m ... | reverse complement strand
GAAACGACCATACGAGATATTAAGGAAAATAAGGCGGACAAAGAAAAAACCCAGACCATACGAAAGAAGCTTGAGGTTTTTAAAGAAGAACTTGTGCCCGAAGAGTCTGTTTCTAAAACTCCTAAAGAAATCTGGGCTGCAGAAAAAGGAGATATCAAAATAGGTTCCTTTGTGAAAATAAAAGGGCAAGAAACCATCGGAGAAGTGATAGCCATAAAGGGCAAAGACTTGGAAGTGGCCATAGGTGAGTTAAGAACTAAGATAAAAGCCAACCGATTAGAAAAAGTAAGTAAAAAAATATTTAAAACAGCCACGAAAGAGGCCCCAAAAGCCAAAATGTCTGGGATAGATATGGGTGAAAAACTGGCTAACTTTAGCTTTAACCTCGACATAAGAGGTAAAAGAATGGAAGAAGCCATGAAAGAACTGGATAACCTGATGGATGACGCCATTATGCTAGGATACAGCGAATTACGTGTGGTTCACGGCAAGGGTGATGGGATTTTAAGAAACCTAGTGAGAACTCATTTAAAAGAATATAAACAAGTTAAAGGCTTTAAAGACGAACATGCCGACCGTGGTGGACATGGAGTTTCTCTTGTGACTTTAGTTTAAAGTATATGAATAAACGTATTAAAGATTCTGAAATAGCCGATTTCTGGGATTGGTTTGAAGCAAACGAGGAGACCTTTCGTGCTATACTTTATAGAGGCACAGAAGAAGAACAAAAGCAACTAAAAAATGACTTTGATGAAAAGGTTTTGTCTTTCGGCCATTTTACATGGGAGCTCAACGCAGGAAAGAAAAAGAGCTATGAGTTCCTAATTTCTCCAAATAGAGAGTTTGAATTACTTCAAATTTCAAAGAAAATAATGGCGACTGCTCCAGAGTCAGAAGATTGGGAGTTTGGCTATGCCAAACAAAAGGTGAAGTACATAGAGCCTTTTAAAATATATGATGAATCATTGGACCCACATCTTATTAATTCGAGCTCTTGGCTCTTTAGGTCTCAGGGAAGTTCGCTAGAGATCCATGCCCCTTCACTCCCCAAAATGGACAGCGAAACAGAAGAACATGTCTTAGATTTAGTGGCTACTGCGGCTTTTGGTGAAGAATATAGGATTCTGACAATAACCGAGATAAAAAGGGTAAAACAGGCTGACGAAAGCTTTTCAGGCTTTTAATTTTCCCTCATCTGAAGCGTTTTGATACCAAACGTATGATCAGCATTTTCTTTAATGAGCATGTATATTAAAAACTCCTTATTCTTGCTTTTATAGTTAGCAACTGAGTAACGTAATGTCTCAGAGGTGTTTCCTTGATATACATAATCAAATTCTACAGGTGGGTTAGCCTTAAAGAAGGATGACAAAATAAAGCCAGCTCTTTCCTTAGAGATTTTGGCAAATTCTATTTTCTCAGAATCTATGACAAGCTCAAGTTCTGAAGCGAACAAAGTGCTTAATAAAGTAGCATTGCCTCTATTAAAAGACGTTTCTATCAAGTCTGCAATCTCATTAAGATTACCTGAATCGTTCGTGTTATATTTTGTAAAGGCCTGCGAATTTGTCAAAACGAGACAAAAAAGAAGGATGTAAATGTTTCTCATGGATGATAAATAAAGATGGTCAACTCTTTTATTTATTGGTTAAATTTGCAGAAACTGTGCCAAGAAAAGGACTGCCCAGAAGATTATGGAAGATATTAAAGAAGTACAACGATTACTGAACCCCGAACAGACCAAACAAAAGATTCGGAGGATGGCCTTTCAGATTTTTGAAGACAACTTCAAAGAGAAAAAACTAGTAATAGCAGGTATAAACGGTGAAGGGTTCCATTTAGCACAGGCCATTGTAGAAAACTTAAAAGAGATTGGTGATAAAGAAATATTCCTTGCCAAAATCATACTAGACAAGGCTGCCGACAGCCAGCCAGAAATTACCATTGAATGTGACATAGATACCTTTAGAAAAAAAACTGTCATACTTGTGGATGATGTCTTAAATACTGGAAAAACTGTAGCCTTTAGCCTAAGACCTTTCATGTCTATCCCTCTTAAAAAGCTGCAGGTGGCCGTCTTGGTAGATAGAGACTACCTTCTTTTCCCAATTAGAGCAGACTACGTAGGCTATGACCTTTCCACTACTTTGAATGACCACGTCAAAGTTATCTTAAGTGATAAGAAACAATATGGGGTGTATTTGTATTAAGTCTAGTATCGCTTAACATTGCATAAGCATGCTTTCGAGAGCCTCAGGCAGCGAAACAATTCTCGCTATACGTTATGACTAAGGCTCATGAAGTACCCCCTTCTCAAAGCTAATCTGAGTCAAAAGAACTGAAAAAATCTACTTATCCGCCTTAGCTCTAAGATAAAAATCGACTAACACTAAAGCAGCCATAGCTTCTACTATAGGTACGGCTCTAGGTAATACACAGGGGTCATGGCGGCCTTTTCCAGATACAGTTACAGCCTCGCCAGCTGCATTTACGCTATCCTGGTCTTTCATGATGGTGGCCGTAGGCTTAAAAGCCACATTAAAATAAATATCTTCTCCGCTGCTAATCCCTCCTAAAATACCTCCTGCATGATTAGTTTTGGTTTTAACTTCACCGTTTTCGTTGGTTATGAATTCGTCATTATGCTCTGATCCATATAGCTTTACACCGTCAAATCCGCTTCCATATTCGAAACCCTTCACGGCATTTATGCTAAGCATTGCTTTTCCAAGTTCAGCATGTAGCTTATCAAAAACTGGTTCACCCCATCCAACTGGGACTCCTTTAGCAACGCAAGTCACTATACCTCCTATAGAGTCTCCTTTTTTTCGAGTTTCATCTATGTAATCAAACATTTGTTGAGCCATATCAGCATCTGGACATCTAGCTGCATTATCATACCTCCTAGCTAAATCTAATGTTTGATAAGGCTTGTCTAATTTCAGTTTGCCTACTTGACTCACGTAGGCAGCTACTTCAATTCCCATTTCGCTCAAGATAGTTTTAGCAAGGCCTCCAGCGGCTACTCTAGCCGCCGTTTCCCTCGCGGAACTTCTTCCTCCTCCTCGGTAATCTCTGTTGCCGTATTTGGCGGCATAAGTATAATCTGCATGAGAAGGTCTAAACTTATCAGCTATGTGCCCGTAATCTTTACTTCGCTGGTCTTCATTATGAATAACCAATGCAATTGGTGTACCCGTAGTTTTGCCCTCAAATACACCAGAAAGCACCTCAAAGCTATCCGCTTCTTTTCTTTGCGTAGTTATTCTAGACTGACCTGGCTTTCTCTTATCTAATTCTTCTTGGATAAATTCTTCATCAAACTTAACGCCTGATGGACAGCCATCAATTACTACGCCTATAGCCTTACCATGTGACTCACCAAAAGTAGAGATATTGAAAATTTTGCCGTAAGTGCTACCCATTTTTTGCGATTTACTGGTGTCGTTTCTTCCTTTTAAAATCAAAAATAAAGAGCATTCCCGCCAACATCAAGAAAAGCAGAACATTGGCTCCTATTTTTACAGTTTTTCTATAATTAATGCTTTTCTCGCTTACACTTAAATTCTCTAAATCTTCATAAACCCCTCTGGAATTGGCCGAATAGGTTTCAATTGTGGGCCCTGAAACAAGTAAACTTTGTTCAGCTCTCAAAGTATCATAATTTTTCTTTACTGTATTAAAATAAATCCAATGAAAATAGTCTCCAAAGTTAAAGTAGCCTGAGTCTTTTGGGAACACTTTAAAAGTAAAAGTCTTCTCACCCATTTCAGCACCATCTATTTGTTTATCAAAAGACTGAGGTGGGTAAAAATCAAATTCAACCGTATTTTCAGGCTTATCAAAAAGCATGGTTTGAATATTTCCTTCTCCCTTAATAGCTATAGCATAATTCAGGATTTTCCCAGTTTTGGCTACGCCAATTTTGCTCATCTCATTGAGCTTAAAGTTACCAACGGCCACTCTATTTTTTAAAGGATGTTCAGGCAGTTCTGCCACGTGTATCACAAACGGACGAGAATAAAAAGGCCTTACTTCCACCTCTTGAGTGCTATCTGCCCTGATATTCAATTTATCCATATTTAATCGAACGGACGGCAAAGCTATATCTTGGCTACTCAGCGGATAATAAATACTCTCATAAAATTTATAACGAATATAGTTTTTTCCATTTATGACAGCGGGCTCCGCATTTATGGCTCTAATTTCTCTTCGACTTTCTAGGCAGTTTTCTGGCTTAAGTTTGTTCACCATTAGATCTACTTGATATCCCATATTCTTTGGGAATTCCCAAGAAGCTGTATTTTCTTCAGACACATAAAAAGCAAGGTTTATCCGAAAACTTTCACCCACCACGATATTCTGTTTATTGACAAATAGAAACAATAAAGCGTCTTCATTGCTAAGGGTATCCACAAACTCTCCATCCCCAAAAGTCTCATTATTACCAATTGTAATCTCACCTTCAGTAAGTGGTATGTTTTCGCCGTTCACTAAAAATACAAAGTCGGGTAAATCAAAAGTCCCCCATTTTATAGCCGTATAGTTCTGTGTAATAATGTGCTGAAGAATACTCTCCTCATTAATTGTTACCTTGGCATGAGAAACAGATTTGCCTTCTTTTCGGAAGCCTTCTATCTCTGGGAAATCTTCTACTACAGAGTTCGGGCTTTTTCGAACTGTGATTTTTATGCTATACGCATCCCCTACCTTCAAAACTTTTGGCCCTAATTCTACACTAATATCCGACTCTTCTTGACCCAAAGAGTCAAAAGAAAGTAGTGCCAATAGAATAAATAGAAACAGACGCATGCCGGCAAAATTAGCAAAAGCCTTAAGTTTCCTTTACATTAAGGATGTTTTCTTAACCTAACGGACCTATAAGAAACCTTTCAAAACGGCCCGTCTGTTCCTTAAGTCGCTGATAAAAAAAATTACAATGAAAAAATCACTCCTGTTGTCCTTATCTTTTTTTGCCTTCGGGGCTAGTGGTCAATGGGAAATATTGCAAACTGGAACAGAAGCCTCCTTTCGATCACTAGATGTGATAAGTAAAAGTGTAGTGTGGGCTGGAGGATCAGATAACACCGTTTTATATACAAAAAAAGGAGGTAAGCTTTGGCAGTCCTTCAAGGTCGGTCTTCCGGCCAAATTAGATTTTAGGGCAATAAAGGCAATTGATGCTAAAACTGTGGTGATAGTAAGTGCAGGCCTAGCCGAAGAAGGGGCCGCCAAAATTTTTAGAACAGATGACGCTGGAAAAAATTGGGCAATGACTTTTGAAACCTCTGAGAAGGGTGTGTTCCTAGACGGCATTGCTTTTTTTGATGACTTGCATGGCTTAGTAATAGGTGACCCTATAGATAACGAACCCTATATCTTAGAAACTACAGATGGAGGAATATCTTGGAGTAGAATGTCAACAGACATTTTACCTCAAATGATTACCGGCGAAGCTTCTTTCGCAGCAAGCAATAGTGGCATAGTAACTAATGGTGATGATGTTTGGTATGCTTTGCAAAGCCGTATTTTCCATTCTTCAGACAGAGGGCTAACGTGGGAAGTTTTAGATTCCAAATTCCCAAATGGCCCTACAAGTGGGATATTTGGTATGCGTTTTTCGTCAATGAAGGAAGGTTTTATAGTTGGCGGAGATTATACTGATGATAAATCAAAGCAACTGAACTTTGCCCTTAGCCATGATGGAGGACACACTTGGGAAATAAGAGAAATACTCCATCAAGGTTTAAAAGAATGTTTAGTTAATATTGAGGACATACTCCTTGTTGTAGGAACCTCGGGAACCTCTTATTCTACCGACGAAGGCCAAACTTGGCAGGCCTTAGATAGTGAGTCTTTTCATGTAGTTTCTTGCTCAGCCAAAAGTTGCTTTGCCATAGGTGGTAATGGCCATATGGGAAAAATGAATGTAAGTAGATTGAAGTAAATTATATCCTAGTCTAATCTTCTTAGGCCATTCCTGTCTCCCATTATCAGCATCCAAAGGCAAATACCAAATTCCCCTATCATTCCGGGAATACCAATGTACTCAGACAAAAAACTGCCATAATACCCTTCCATTAACAGCGGCCCAGCAAACTCTGTCAAATAGCCCAAAAAGCCCAGCATTAAAAAGGAGCCTAGAAGCTTGGGAAGAAATCCAGACCTAAAAACCAAATAACCAAAGGGGAATAACCAAAGTCCCCAGAAAACAGAATTCACCAAAATGCCGTTTCCATAAGACTCAAAATGGAGCATAATTTGAGTTTCCAAATCAACACCACTTAAATACTGAGGCTTATTTAAAAGCGTCAAAATATCTAATTTATGTGTCATGTTTGAAAACGAAAACCCAACGCTAATGGCAACAAAAATCAGAAGGAGTCTTGCCATGGTATTATTAACTTGGAAGAAGAGCCTATAAAGCACATATGCCAGCATCAAAAAAGTCAAGGCCATTAAAATGCCAGACACAATACTCAATTTGAATATAAATTCATTGTTCTTCAGATTTTCTAGAGTGACGGATGCATTTTCCCAATCCATTATCTGATTTGGGACATACATCAGACTGAACATACCTGTAATAATTAAAAGAAGATAGAGCAAACCTGCCATTCTGGTTTTTTGAGTTCTGGAAATGGTTTTCATGACCTAAAATTTGGTTTCCTTTAAGATGCCAAGTAGTGCAGCCTAGTTGCTTATCAAATTAAGGTTTTCATGAAACTCCCAGAAGGAAAAGTGAATCATTACCTTTTTACTCCAAATTTAAGTCGGTGCTTGCTGGCTACCACTCGCTAAAAAAAGCTCACAGTGAAGGCTTTGATCTAGCTAAGCAGTTACCTTTAGATTGCTTCCAATATCCAAGAAAAAGACTGACGTGAAATAATAATTACCCTTTACCATGAAAAAAAGTCAAAGAATTAACTCTATAGACCTCCTGCGTGGACTTGTTATGGTAATAATGGCTCTAGACCACGTTAGAGATTACTTCCATTATGACGCCTTTTTCTTTGACCCAACAGATGTTTCCCAGACGAACCTCGCTCTTTTTGGAACTCGGTTTGTAACTCATTTTTGTGCTCCAGTATTTGTTTTTTTAGCAGGTACCTCCGCTTTTTTTGTTGGTCAGCGTCTTCAGAAAAAAGAGCTTTCTTCTTGGCTTTTAAAGAGAGGGTTTTGGCTAGTTTTTGTAGAGTTGGTCATTATAAAGCTAGGTTGGATGTTTAAATTAGACTACAGTATGATAGTACTAATGGTGATTTGGTTACTAGGCATTTCTATGATATTCTTAGCTGGATTTATCCATATACCCAAGAAGATTCTAATTGCCTTTAGTATTTTTATGATTTTTGGGCATAACTATTTTGATAGCTTTCACCCAAGCAATACCCAACTAAGCATTATTTGGGATTTCCTGCATGTTTATAGTATTAATGATTTTGGATTCTTTGAAATTTATATTGCCTACCCTCTAATACCTTGGATATTTGTGATGCCTCTCGGTTATTATTTCGGAGAACTTTACCTCCCAAAAGTGACTTCAAGAATTAGGCGAAAGAGACTCCTTCAAATTGGACTTTCTATTACACTAGCCTTTTTTATTATTCGCTTTGTCACTGTCTATGGTGACCCTCAAGCTTGGGTACATCATGAATCATTCGGAAAGAACCTTATGTCTTTTTTCAATGTAAGCAAGTATCCTCCTTCACTGCTCTATTTATTAGTTACACTTGGCCCATCCATTATCTTTTTAAGTTTTGCAGAAAAGTGGAACAATCAACGACTCACCAGAATAGGAAGGGTACCCATGTTCTTTTATATTATCCATATTTACGTCATTCACGCTTTTGCCCTATTGGCCGCCATACTTACGGGTTTTAATGCTTCAGATATGATTATAGATGTTTGGGTAACCGAAGAGCCTCAGTTACAAGGTTATGGCTTTAATCTTTGGGTAGTTTACGCTATTTGGCTACTGCTGATTATTGGTTTGTATCCTTTGTGCAAATGGTATGACAACTACAAGCGAAATAACAGGGATAAATGGTGGTTAACCTATCTTTAGATACTATTTCTGCAGCATTACGACCCCTATAGAAGATGGTCTCAGGTCCTTTTTGAAAAAAAAACATAACTGCAAAATCTAAATCGTATAAATTCCGTATTTAAACTAGAAAAGTCCTCATTACAAACAACAAGAGGTTTTAGAAAGACGATTAAAATAAGACTGTAAATATGAGAGTCAATACCCGTTTTAAATCAATCTTAGCAATTATAGCATTGGCAGCCGTTCTGTTTTAATGTGCGGAAAAAATGGGCAATTCCATGACTCCTACACCACAGCCTCAACCTACACCTAACAACCCTGGTAATACCAGTGAAGGAGTTGTGGCCCCGGCTTTTACATTGACTTCATTAACTGGTGGGGATGTAAGCCTTTCGGAATTTAACAATAAAGTGGTGGTCTTGTTCTTTTTTGGTAACAGTTGCCCAACCTGTAAGGCGGTAGCTCCATCTGTAGAAACTGAACTGCGTTTACCTTTTGATGGTAATGATGACTACCAATTATTGGGACTGGACCAGTGGGATGGTACCGCTGCCTCTGTTGAAGGCTTTAAAAGTAGTACCAAAGTTACATTCCCATTATTACTAAAGGCGTCTGCTGTAGCGGCTGAGTACAAGACTACATACGACCGACTGATTGTTATCAATAAAGAAGGGAAAATAGTCTTTGCTGGTAAGCAAAACGGAGCTGCCGATCTTAAAGCTGCCAGGAACAAGGTCAATGAAGTTTTATAATTGAGATTTTTTCGCCAAACCATTGTACCCTAATTTATTTTTATGAAGTCAATACTGTCAGCAACTATACTACTGCTAAGCCTAAATACATTTGCCCAAAATGTTGGCGATTTTGAACTGAAAGATATCGACAATAATTTCCAAACATATGATGACTTAAAGGGTGATAAACTGACTCTGATAGATTTTTGGGCTACTTGGTGTAAACCTTGTATGAAGGCAATTCCAGAATTAAATAAGATTTATACCAGTTATAAAGACAAAGGCGTAGAGGTCATTGGCATTAGCTGCGATGGGCCTAGAAGCGTTTCCAAAGTTTCCCCCTTGAGCAAATCTCTTGGTATAGAGTATCCCATTTTGCTTGATATAGATTCGGAAATAAAAACAGATTTAAACCTATCGGCCTTTCCTACACTCATTTTTGTAGATACAGAGGGAGAAATAGTATGGATTCATGAAGGTTATCTGAATGGAGATGAAGAAGAAATTGTGGCAGAATTAGAAAAGCGTTTAAATGAAAATTAGAAAAAGTCTCGTTTCTAAATTAACCATATATACTTTCCTTTTCTTTGGTATCTCTTCTGCTTCCTTTGCCCAGTTTAGTGGCAATAATCTCGTAGAATCTCAATTTGGCCAGCTCCCAAACGACACAAGCAATATTACCACTTTATACGCGAGAACAGTAGCTAACTACAAGCACAAAGATTTTAAAGTGAGCGGTACTATTGAGCAATTTTATTCTCCAAGAGAAGGAAGTACTTATTTAAGTGTTTCACAATTCTCCCTTCAGTATAAAAAGAAACCTCTTGACATTAAGCTTGGTAATTTTTATGAAACTATTGGTAGAGGTTCCCTCGTACGCTCTTTTGAAATACCTGGTGCAGTGCTAGAAGACTTAAGCTTTAGATCTAGGCATTATTTCAATAGAAATATACTAGGGTTAAGTGCTAAATACCGACATAAAAACCTCACTACCAAACTCGTAATAGGTAAGCCACTAAACTTCGTATTCCCTCCTACACAAGGATTTAAAATAAGACGTGTTGACAATATTGCCGCACTATATACCGAGTATAATGTAAAGAAACAGACCATTGGTGTTGCTGGAATGAGGCATTCTAATTCGGGAAACAATGGTTATTATTTAATGACAACAGTTTCCGGCAGTGTTTCTCCCTCCATATCATACTATACAGAAGTAGCTAAGAATATAGGTGACTTTTCAATTGGTGATTTCTCAAGGAATGCACCATACGTCATTTATGCAGGCCTAAATTTTTCGGCTGGTAGTTTTGGTATGAGTATAGAGTACAAAAAGTATAATAACTTCATTATTGGTTCAGGAATCAACGAACCTCCGGCTTTAGTAAAGGAACATACCTACCGCGTGTTGAATAGAAGTACTCATGTGCTACAACCGTCAAACGAAAGCGGATACCAAATTGAGCTTTTTTACACCTTTCCCAACTTCTCCTCTCTAACATTTAATAATACTCTAGCTGTCAATAATTTTGGAGAGAGAACGACCTTTTCCGAATCATATGTAGAATATGATTTCACAGCTAATGAAATTCACGACATTAAAGTATTTATGGACTATGCCAATGACCCCTTCAAATCTCAGAAAAACAGAATTTCTTCTGGAGCTTACGCAGACTGGAAAATATCTAAAAGTTCAGGATTAACGACAGATTACGAATTCCAACGCTTTGAAAGGCTGGCTAAAACTTTCCAAAATCATGTCATGGTATTGGGCTACTCCTTCAAATCTAAAGTAGTGGGAAGCATTGTGGCCGAAACCAGTAACGATTCTTTCATTATTGAAACACCTTCCAAAGTGTGGCTTGGTATAAATCTAAAGTACCAACTGGCTAAAAGTCATAATCTCCAGATCTTTGCTGGAGAAAGACGAGGTGGACCAGCCTGTAATGCAGGCGTATGCTATGAAGTTCTTAATTTCAAAGGTTTGGAATTAAGAATGACCAATAGATTTTAGTATTTCTCTAAAGCTAAATTCCATCTCGAAATCAATATTTAATAAAAGAACTCACTAGTGGGTATCGGTAATAGGTTGATCCAATCACCGTTAATCCGTTGGTTTAGAGACCTCATAGATTGAAGGTCAAGATGACCATCGAATAAAATTATCAAGTAAATAGATTCTAAATTGCTTATCTTTAGAGAGTGAGACCATATCTATTACTCTTTTTCCTATGTGTCAATCCCTCTTCCGGGAAGGCTCAAAGCCAATCAAAAACCTATGGTGTAATCATAGGAATTTCTTCTTACGAAAATTCTGAGATACCAAAACTTCAATTTGCCGACAAAGATGCCAACCTCTTTTATTCGCATCTGAGGTCTTCCACGGGAGGAAATATACCCAAGGAAAATCTAAAGTTGCTTTTAAATCAAGACGCCAGTATTTCTGCTATTTACGAAGCACTTGATTGGCTTAAAGAACAATGCTCGGAAAATGATTTGGCCTATATCCACTTCTCAGGGCATGGTGATTTAGAAACCAAAGAACAGAAAACCTTAGGGTATTTATTAGCTCATAACTCGCCTCCCAATAACTATAGTAATAATGCCATTAGCCTAGAAGACCTAAATGCTAATGCCAATTTTCTGACACTGGAAAAGAAAGCCAAGGTTATACTCGTCACAGATGCTTGCCATTCTGGCAAACTAGCTGGAGATTTCTTTAAAGGGAAACAATTTGTGAATGAACAGCTGCAAATTGTCTTAAATAATGAAGTCCGTCTTACCTCCTGTGCTATAGATGAAGAAGCTGCCGAAGGCCAGCAATGGGGAAATGGCCGTGGCGTATTCTCTTACTATCTCATAAACGGCCTATCTGGCTTTGCCGATATTAGCAATGATGGTACTATTGTACTTCAAGAATTAAAAGATTTTTTTAAAACATCTTTTGAAGACGAAAAAAGTCTAACATCCCTAAATCACAAACAGAATCCAGTCTTGGATGGGAATCCTAACTTTCCTATTGGTCATGATACTGACAGCTCATTTGAGAGCAATAGACTAAGTCTAAATTCAGAAGAAAACACTGATGGACTACCTGCTGGCTTATCCATTTTTCAAAGAGCTCAGCCCCAGGCCATCGATTACTTTTTCCAGATAATTGATACACTATCGATTGAAAACAATGTTGATTTTGGCACCTTTCAAAACATCGCAGAAGACGAATTTCCATTAAAATTTATAAGTCATTTTACTCCTGAAACTGACTCCATAGCCTTTACTCCGGCTGATTTAGTTCCTGATTTAGAGCTTTTTGAGTCAAGTATAGCATTCAGAAACGAATTTAAGAACAAAGTTTATTTCGTTTTAAACAAACAAGTCGCCTCCAGCAAATCTCTTCAAAAGCAATTGACCAAGAGATTTATACGCCATACCCATAATTCCAGTCAAAAAATCATTAATGCTTATTTAGACTCAGAAGGGAGCGAAATGGAGAAGCGACAGTACTACTCCAAACTGACAGGCTATAGCGAATTTCTCAAAATGATTAAAGTTGCCCATAAATTGGTGCCTCCTCAAAACCATCTAGCCAATGTCCTTGAGGTCAACTATCATTATCTAACTGGACTTGTAGCAAGACTAAACATGGCCAGAAGCAGCAAAACTGACAGTTTACTCCAAGTAGCCTTTCCAGCACAATTTCAAGCCTTAAAATTGGAACCTTTTGGGGCTTATATTCATAATGAACTAGGCAACCTATATACTTGGAAAAACAATCTTGATTCGGCCAAGTATCATTATGACATGGCTTCTGCTCTGGCTCCTACCTGGGTCATCCCTTGGAGCAATAAAATAAGACTGAATGTACTTTGGAATAAATTAGACCTTGGTCTAGAAGCTCTGGCGGTCGCCGATTCATTGAAACCTGGTTTTGATCTAGTGCAAATCAATGGAGGTTTTCTAATGGAGCGAATTAATAAACTAGCTGCAACTTCCTTTTATCTAAATGGTATAAAGGCAAATAAAAAACATTACCTGCCCTTTGAAAGACTTGCTCGTATTTATACTCAAATTGGTGAATTTGAGCAGGCCGATTGGCTATTTTTCAGTTCAGAACAGCTAAAGTCTGGCTTTAATGTATTTGAACCTCATTTTTCTGGAGGATTAGCCGGAAATATAGGAGTTAACATAATAGTACCTCCAGATTCAAGAAGAATGAATTGTATGTTGGAATCTTCAAATCCGGCATACCAAAAGTATAGGGAGATGTTTAATGCGATTGCCGTGGAAAATGACAGCACTCAAACCTTGTATAACGTTCTAGCCGCTAACCCAGATTTGCCTTTAGGTCATCATTATTTAGGAAAGAAGTTTTTTAAACAAGAACAATGGACAGAGGCCAAAAAACATTTACTAAAAGCCTTAAATCACTATCAGAAACCAGAAGAAACAATAAGCTCTATTTCATCAGAATTCTTGGTAGAACCATTAGACTCATGCCTTATCTGGCTGATAGAAAGTTATCATTATGACATCTTGGAGGATTACAATTTGCTGGCCGTGACCTTCGAAAAACTTGATTCTATAGACAGAACAATTAAGCAGTATCAAAATATCATAAGGCTTGATAGCCTGAAATCTTTAGCATCAGAGGACTACTTTCCTACTGGAAAAATACGGCTATCTCGCTATTTTGTAAGGATTGGCAGGCCAATGGAGGCAGAACAAGTTTTATTAAATACTTTCATTTCAAATACCTCTGATAACTATTTAGAGCGTGAGACTTTATATTTTTATAGAAAAATGACTGAGCTCTTTCCAAGAAATTTTTACTGGAAAGAGAAACTGGGCCTTATGCTCCACCATCAAATCATTCAAAGGCAACCCATATGGATGGAATTAAATCATACCGACTTTTTCGGGGAGGTTTATAAGTACACTACTGAAAATGAGGCTTCTGGTGACAGCTTTTTTGAAGGAAGTTCAAGAGACCAATTTTATATTATTGGTCTCGACGAATTTCTATTTGTTCCTATAAATGCAATTGATAAAAAACAATTAGCACTCGTAAACCTTAAAGGGGCCATAGAATTGTCGGGTGACTTGGAAGCTTCTCTTCAGATTCGGGAAGCCCTTGCAGATATTTATCTCCGAAGCTATAATTTTAAAGAATCAGCATATCTATTTCAGCAAGTTTTAGCCAAAAGTGAAAGCCCTGAAGTTAGAAACGAGCTCCTGCAAACACTCATATTTGATTTAAAACTAGAAGATGCCAGGACGTCATTAGTCAAACTTCGTGAGACAAATCACATCAATAAAAATCAGACTTTGCTTCTAGCTCAATTGCTGATTTTATCTAAAAAATATAATGGGGCTAAGGAGATACTTGATAATTCTGAGCCACTAGATGAAATATTGAATCTTTTTAAAAGTAGGCTACAAACATTGATTGCCATTGAAAATAAGACATGGCCCAAAGCCTTAGACGCTGTTAGATCATACCTTATTGAAGTTGGCAAAACTTTTCAGAATATGCCTGAAGAACGGGTTTACTATGAA
>ERZ887942.1752-NODE-1752-length-14348-cov-28.049815_pt1 | contig 14348 bp, 14 predicted proteins | sample MGYA00521099_ERZ887942 | MGnify/ENA primary metagenome ERZ887942 (study PRJEB32303, sample SAMEA104408605) | aquatic metagenome | biome: Brackish water; feature: Pelagic; material: water | place: Baltic Sea | collected 2014-06-07T06:48:00 | depth 16,251 m ... | reverse complement strand
GCAAGGAGGGATTCGAACCCCCGACACCGTAGTTCGTAGCCACGTGCTCTAGTCCACTGAGCTACAAGCGCATAAAAAAACTAGGGATGGAAGCTCCCCAGGTAGGACTTGAACCTACGACCAATCGGTTAACAGCCGATTGCTCTACCACTGAGCTACTGAAGAACTTCCCTATTATTATAGGGAAAAAGTCCCTCAGTAGTCAAGCCTTAAAAACGTATACATAGATTTTTTATACTTTTAACCACCCATAACTATGGAGACCTGATCCAAGTAAATTCACACCTAGATAACATACCCAAACTAAGATGAAGCCTACAGAAGCTACGATAGCTGGTTTTTTTCCTTTCCAACCCCAAGTAATTCGAAAATGAAAATAAATGGCAAATACAAACCAAGTAATTAATGCCCATGTTTCTTTTGGATCCCAACTCCAATAAGAACCCCAAGCTTCATTAGCCCAGATTGCACCAGAAAGAATTCCTAATGTTAGTAAAGGAAATCCGATACCTAGCGTTCGATAACTTAAATTATCTAATGTTTGATCTAATGAAACTAAAGTCATTTCAGAATTTTTTTGTACTGGAATGTCTTTATTTGTTGAAATCATTAAAAATGCAATAGCCATTAACGACCCGGCAATTAATGTGGCATAACTTAGCATCATAATACTAACATGCATCATTAACCAATTCGATTTTAATGCAGGTATCAGGGGGGCACTTTCTTGCATTTGGGCTGGTAGTGTAAGTGTAGCAAATGCGTCAATAAATAAAAGAATAGGGGAAAAAATAACTCCTAAATAATTTTCTTGACTGATTTTTTCAATATAAAGATGGACAAAACTAATGCCCCAAGTTAAAAAAATCAATGATTCATACAAGTTACTTAAAGGAAAGTGATGAGAAGCTTTCCATCGAAAAATAAGTAAAGCTGCTAAAAGAAGATTTACAATAAAAATACCTGCAAATCCTAAAGACTTTAGTCTTCCACCCCAGGTTTTTGATTCATGGAAAAAAGCAGCTTGAATCCAGTAAATCAACATACTCATCAATAATATGCCAAACGCCCAATTACCTAAAAAATTTTCCGTGTTTATTATCATAATGAATCTGTTTTTTTTATAATCCTTCCAAAGGATTCTTTTTTGACCAAGCCCCGAGGCTTGACCAAAAAGATAATTACCATTTTAAAACGTTAAATTCTTCCATAGCAATTGATTCTTTATTTCTATAAATACTTAAAATAATCGCTAAAGCAATTACAGATTCTGCTGCAGCAATGGTCATTACAAAAATAGCAAATACTTGTCCTTTAATTTCGCTTGAATCCATAAAAGTAGAAAACGAAACGAGATTAATATTCACCGCATTTAGAAGTAATTCTAAAGCCATAAGAATGCGAACGAGCTCTTTACTCGTTAAAAAGCCATAAAGACCTATACAAAAAATAGCTGCCGAAAGTAACATCAAATTCTCAATGTTCATAATGTTTTACAGTATAAGGTAGATTAAAATGTGTAAGAATTTCATATTGGGTACCATTCAAAGAATGGAATCCTCGAACCGTTTTCGTGCTTTTCATAGATTAACTTCCGACTTTAAAACCATCTGCTAATAAGCCAAAGAAAAAGCCTCTTTTAAAAACGCCAAAATACTGAAAGACTTTGTTATCTCTGTTAACTGGATTATATTCCACTACCCCTATTATTTCAATAGAAAGAAGGACGAAAAGCGCTGCGAGTCCGTTCCAATCAAAAATGCCTCCTAAAAAACCGGCACAAAGGTTACCACAAAAAAAGCCTAATAAATTAAAGAGAATAGAAAAAGAAAGGTTTATTTTCTTTACATCTCGAAACGAATTGAAAGTTTGGACAACCCATTGATTTACTTTTGTCATAATTAAATAATGCAAAACAAATTTAAAAAAACACTCTTAACTACGGCATTCATCTTCTTTTATACTATCTTTAATCGTAGCTTGTCGAATCTTTTGAAAAGGAGAAGCAAATGAAATTAGCAGTTTATGGAAAAGGTGGTATTGGAAAATCAACAACGAGTTGTAATATTTCCATTGCATTAGCGAAACGCGGTAAAAAAGTTTTACAAATTGGATGTGATCCAAAACATGATAGTACTTTTACTTTAACAGGTTTTTTAATTCCAACAATTATTGATACTTTACAAAGTAAAGATTATCACTATGAAAATGTTTGGCCAGAAGATGTTATTTACAAAGGATACGGCGATGTTGATTGTGTAGAAGCTGGAGGCCCTCCTGCTGGTGCCGGTTGCGGTGGTTATGTTGTTGGTGAAACAGTAAAACTATTAAAAGAGCTTAATGCTTTTTACGAATACGACGTCATTCTTTTTGACGTTTTAGGCGACGTTGTTTGCGGTGGTTTTGCTGCACCATTAAACTACGCAGATTATTGTATCATTATTACGGATAACGGTTTTGATGCTTTATTTGCAGCAAACCGAATTGCGGCTTCAGTACGTGAAAAAGCTCGTACACACCCATTAAGATTAGCAGGTCTTGTTGGAAATCGTACTTCAAAACGTGATCTTATTGATAAGTATGTCGAATCATGTCCAATGCCTGTTTTAGAAGTTTTACCTTTAATTGAAGATATTCGAATTTCTCGTGTTAAAGGAAAAACGCTATTTGAAATGGCTGAGAAAGAAACTTCTTTAGTTTATGTTTGTGATTACTATTTAAATATTGCAGATCAAATTCTAGCGGAACCTGAAGGGGTTGTACCAACAGAAATTGCTGACCGTGAACTGTTTAGTTTACTTTCTGATTTCTACTTAAAGCCTAACCAAACAGAAGGGTCTGTAGAAGATGAAGCTGAAGAATTTATGGTTGTCTAATTGTAAGGAGTTTTCATATGTCACAAATCAAAGATTTGAGTCCGGAACCCACTTCAAATGCATTAACATTTGAATGTGAAACTGGAAATTATCATACATTTTGCCCCATTAGTTGTGTTGCTTGGTTATATCAAAAAATTGAAGATAGCTTTTTCCTAGTTATTGGTACCAAAACATGCGGTTACTTTTTACAGAACGCATTAGGGGTTATGATTTTTGCTGAACCTCGTTATGCGATGGCGGAATTAGAAGAAGGGGATATTTCGGCCCAGTTAAACGACTACAATGAACTAAAACGTCTTTGTTTAGAAATTAAAGCTGATCGAAACCCAAGTGTTATTGTTTGGATTGGTACTTGTACAACAGAGATTATTAAGATGGATTTAGAAGGAATTGCTCCTAAACTAGAAGCAGAAATTCATGTCCCTATTGTTGTTGCCCGAGCAAATGGCTTAGATTATGCTTTTACACAAGGCGAAGATACTGTTTTGGCTTCAATGGTTCACCGTTGCCCTGGAGTTACATTAAAGAAACCTTCGGAGCAAACTCACCCACCTCTTGTTCTATTTGGATCTGTTCCAAACACCGTAGTTACGCATTTAACACAAGAATTAAAGAAACAAAACATTGCAGTATCTGGTTGGTTACCTTCACCAAGTTATACTGATCTACCTGAATTAGGGGAAGGTGTTTATGTTTGCGCTGTTAATCCATTTTTAAGCCGAACAGCGACTACTCTAATGCGTAGAAGAAAGTGTAAGCTAATTAATGCAGCATTCCCTATTGGGCCTGATGGTACAAGAGCTTGGCTGGAAACGATTTGTTCAACTTTTGGAATTGAACCTGTTGGTTTAGCTGAACGTGAAGCAAAGATTTGGGAGTCTTTATCAGAGTATACTGATCTTATTAAAGGAAAATCTGTTTTCTTTATGGGAGACAATCTTTTAGAAATTTCACTGGCACGATTTTTAATTAAATGTGGCATGATTGTTTATGAAATTGGTATTCCTTATATGGATAAACGATTCCAAGCTTCTGAATTAGCTTTACTTCAACAAACTTGTCAAGAACAAAAGGTTCCATTTCCACGAATTGTAGAAAAACCAGATAATTATAACCAAATTCAAAGAATTAAAGAACTTAAGCCTGACCTTACCATTACTGGAATGGCGCATGCTAACCCATTAGAAGCACGCGGCATTAATACAAAATGGTCTGTCGAATTTACTTTTGCACAAATTCATGGTTTTAGTAATGCTCGTGATATTCTTGAACTTGTTACAAGACCACTACGTAGAAATGAAAATCTAAAAAGTTTTGGTTGGGAGAAATTTATTCAAGTAGAAGATAAAACTCAAACAGTGAAATAAACGATTCCACGTTTCTATTTAATCCTTAAAATTATTTTTCTAATTTATTTTGTTATCTAGGTAAACTTTTATGTCTCATGCAGTAAAAATTTATGATACGTGCATTGGCTGTACACAGTGTGTTCGTGCATGCCCTACAGATGTACTTGAAATGGTACCTTGGGATGGTTGTAAAGCAGGCCAAATTGCTTCAGCACCCCGCACAGAAGACTGTGTAGGGTGTAAGCGTTGTGAGTCTGCGTGTCCAACAGATTTCTTAAGTGTACGTGTTTATCTAGGTTCTGAAACAACTCGTAGTATGGGCTTAGCTTACTAAAAAAAAAAGGGAACCGCTATTTTTACATAGCGGTTCCCTTTTTTTTAGCTAAATCGCTCCTAACAAATTAAATAGGAGGACTAATTTTTTCCATTAAAGGAGCATTTGTATATTTTCCTTGTGAAGTAAAACGGAATGGTTGGTGAAACGAACCATAATCCACTTTAGAAGTATCGATCTCTTTTCCAGATTCTGAAATTAAATCTGGGTGAAGGAAAAGACGAGAATTTGAAGAGGATGAATCCACTTTTTCTTGTGCATAACTTGCAGGTGGTTTCCCTTTCCAACCATTCGGCACAGTCTTAACGCCTTTATCTTTTACTTCTTTAATCAGAGAATGAGCTGCTACATAATCTGTTTTTACTTGTTGTAAACGTCGAATCTGTTCAGGTGTATTTTTCTCTGTAAAAGGAGTACGGTTATAAAAACTGAATTGACTTGCCCATTCAGAAACGCGGTTAACAATATGAATGTTATAACGGAAATAAACTTGCTCTTCTTGACTTTTTGTTAAAGGAGGTTTATTCATCCATAGACGTCTTTGAATTAAGACTTTTAAAGGGAAGTGTGTAGAGACAGGAATGGGGCGATTTTGGCATCGAATACCAAAATCTAGGGGATTAAATTTTCTTAAAGGTTGCTGTGATTTTGTACCTAAGAAATTATCTGCTTGTACGATTTTTTCAATAGGGTGGTATGTAAATAATTCCCAAGCCATTTTACCGGTTGCTGTGAACATTATACTCAAACTAAAAATGACAAGACCCCGATTTACCGGTTGCATAAATAAACTGTAAGGTTTCACTGAAATGACAAGAAACCAATTTCGAACGAAGTAAAAACCTACTCCAAAAAGAGTACTCCAACCCCATAAGCTACAAAAGAAACCTAGTAAATAAAGAGTCAGTGAACCATCCATACCAAGAAGTTCGTTATTTGTAATAAATCCAGATAGATTGATTGCATTAACAGGGTTCCCTAAAACAAAGAGAACTTGAAGCCCAAAAAAACTAGCTAATGTTTTGGAGTCCACCTGTGTGGGTCGTTTTAAACGAGATTCTAAATAGAACGTAAAAAGAACTTTTAACGTTAAAAGAAATCCTGCCAGATATAAAATAGGCTCCCAATCATACCAAAATTGAATAACATCACGAAATCCTGCGAGCACCATAAAAAGGAAAAAGGTTTGCCCGACACTGTTTCCAAGGTATGAGACAATTCCCGCAGGGATGCCTTCGACTAAAAGTCTTCTTAAGCAAATTAATAAAGGTACCGAAAGAGGAATTGCAAAAGAAAAAGCTTGTACTGCACCAGCTAAAAACGTTTCGATTGACGAGTAATTATTATTAATATAAGAAATATCTATTTCAAAAATATTCATACAATATGAATCTCCATAGCTCAAGCTTTAAAGTAATTATGTTTTCTTACTGGTATAAGTAAGAAAACATTTATATAAAAACAGTTTTTAAACTGTTCATAAAAATTATTGTGTTTGGGATGAACGATAAATAAATTTTTTACCATTTCCTGTTAAAATTGACTTTGCTAACGATAACGCTTTTAAAGCTTCTTTTTCAGGCTTTTTCATCCAAGTTGTTTTTCTTGAATTTTTTTTCTGTTTTGATGTACGTTTCTTTGGAACAGCCATAATGTTTTTTTATTTAAATGTGTTAAAGACCGAAAAAGAACCGAATTCGGTTTTGATTTTCCGCTATTTGTATTGAAAATAGCGGAACTTTCTTCTCTTAATTTATCATAAAAAAAGCTGAAAGTGAAATGATTTGCTATTTGTTTGGAAAAAGAAGAAAAAGCACGTCATCAATCTAAAAACGTAAAGAACATGTTCTTTACGTTTTTAGATTTCATTTAAGTCCATAAAGTCGCTTTTGTTGATACATAATCGCGAGATTGGTGAACATGCTCTACTACAGCATTGGTTCTTGCTTCGTAGATCTGTGTTAACATTTTTGGATATAATCCAATACCAATCATCGGTACAATTAAACAAACAACTACAAAGACCTCACGAGGACCCGCATCGATAAGTGATCGTGAATGATTAATGACACCACGTTTTGAACCGTAGAAAACTTGTCTTAACATCGATAATAGATAAATTGGTGTTAAAATAACACCGACTGCTCCTAGTAATGTCAGAACTTCTCGGAATTCATAAGAATATGATTCACTCGTTACAAAACCTAAAAAGATCATTAACTCTGAAATGAAACCACTCATTCCTGGTAATCCTAAAGAAGCTAATGAAATGGCAGTAAACATAGCAAATACTTTTGGCATTTGCACCGCAAGACCACCTAGATCTTCTAAAATTAAAGTACGAGTACGGTCATAGGTTACCCCTGCTAAATAGAATAAACCTGCACCAATAAGACCGTGAGAAACCATTTGTAACATAGCTCCGCTTAATCCAGAATCGGTTAATGAACCAAGTCCAATTAATACAAAACCCATATGAGATACTGAGGAATAAGCGATTTTTCTTTTTAAATTGCGTTGTGCAAACGACGTTAAGGCTGCATAAATAATATTAATGACTCCGACAATGACTAATAAAGGAGCGAAATAATAGTGAGCATTTGGTAACATATCCATATTAATACGGACTAAAGCGTACCCTCCCATTTTTAATAGAATCCCCGCTAGAAGCATACACGTACTATAGTGAGCTTCTCCGTGTGTATCCGGTAACCATGTATGCACAGGGAAAGCAGATAATTTAACTCCAAAGGCAATTAAGAACCCAATATAAGCTAAAATTTCTAAAGTTAACGGGTAGTCTTTTTGAGCTAAGGCAGACATATTAAATGTTACCGAATCACCATAAAAAGCCATTGCTAGAGCAGCTAATAAAATAAAAATCGAAGCTAAAGCTGTATAAAGAATAAATTTTGTTCCCGCATAAAGACGTTTTTTACCACCCCATAAAGAAACTAAAATATAAACTGGAATTAATTCTAGTTCCCACATAAAGAAGAATAAAAGAATATCTTGTGCAGCAAAAACCCCGATTTGACCACTATACATGGCTAACATTAGGAAATAGAACAAGCGCGCATTTTTTGTCACAGGCCAAGCCGCTAATGTAGCTAAAGTTGTCACAAAACCTGTTAATAGAATTAATGGCATAGAAATACCATCTACACCTAATGACCAGTGGAACTCTAAATTCGAAATCCATGCATAATCTTCTACTAATTGAAGAGAAGGATTTTGAAATGAATACTGACAACCAAATGTATATAAGATAAAAACGAAATCGAGTAAGCTAACCCCTAGAGCATACCAGCGCACTGTTTTACCGTTTTTATCTGGAATAAAAGGAATCGCGAAAGACGCTAAAATAGGAAAAAGTACAATTATCGTAAGCCAAGGGAGATGATTCATAAGTTTATTAAATTTAGGATTTGTAGCCAACTTCCTGCTTTACCCTTTCAAGAAAAAGGTTTCTTGCTACCAAGGAAAACCTGCGAAATCATTGGAAATCCTTGCTTCGGAAAGCGATTACTATAAGGATATCATAGGATAGAATTCCCCGAAGATTTTTAAGACTTAGGAAATGTTTGCGATTCACCAAGCATAGGTTAAAATAAAAGAAAACAGAAAAATAAACCCATAAAGGAAAAATGCTAGAAACAAAAACAGATCCTATGATTGTTAGTATGGGTCCCCATCATCCATCGATGCACGGGGTACTTCGACTAATTGTCACATTAGATGGTGAAAATGTTATCGATTGTGAACCAGTACTTGGATATCTACATCGAGGAATGGAGAAAATTGCAGAAAACCGAACGGTCGTACAATATCTTCCGTACGTAACTCGTTGGGATTATTTAGCCACAATGTTTACTGAAGCCATTACTGTAAATGCACCTGAAAAATTAGCCAATATCGAGATCCCTAAACGGGCAAGTTACATTCGTGTAATTATGCTTGAACTAAGTCGTATTGCTTCACACTTACTTTGGCTTGGCCCATTCATGGCTGATATTGGTGCACAGACGCCTTTCTTTTATATTTTCCGTGAACGCGAAATGGTATATGACTTATTTGAGTCGGCTACCGGAATGCGAATGATGCATAATTACTTCCGAGTAGGTGGTGTTGCTGTAGATCTACCTTATGGGTGGGTAGATAAGTGTTTAGCTTTTTGTGATTATTTTAATACCAAAATTGACGAGTATGAAAGATTAATTTCACAAAACCCTATTTTCTTAAGAAGGGTTCAAGGGATTGGTGTAATTAGTAAAGAAGAAGCAATTAATTGGGGACTGTCGGGACCTATGATTCGAGGTTCAGGAATTAATTGGGATTTAAGAAAATTAGACCAATATGAATGTTACAATGAGTTAGATTGGGCTATTGCTTCTGATGAAGGATGCGATTGTTTAGCACGTTATAAAGTCCGCGTTCAAGAAATGCGTGAATCGACTAGGATCATTCAACAAGCTTTACGAACGCTTCCAGGTGGTCCTTATGAAAATTTAGAAGCGCGTCGATTCTTCCAAGGCAAATCATCCGATTGGAACAGTTTTGAATATCAATATATTGGTAAAAAACCTTCCCCAACTTTTAAAATTCCTCTAAATGAACATTATGTTCGTGTGGAAGCTCCTAAAGGTGAATTAGGTGTTTATTTAATCGGAGACGATAACCTATTCCCGTGGCGTTTTAAAATCCGTGCTCCTGGATTCATTAACCTACAAATTTTACCTGGCCTTGTTCAAGGAATGAAATTAGCAGATATTATGACTATTTTAGGAAGTGTTGATTTAATTATGGGTGAATGTGATCGTTAACCATACGTAAATCTTTTAACCTTTTTTTCGAAGATCGGAACAACCCGATCTTCGAAAAAACACCTTCATTACCAATACTTATCAAAATGATAAACTTCGCGAAAAGCGTTATATAATAAAAAAAAGATTTTGTTTTCGCTTTTTGAAGAATATTTTTATTCGTTTTAGAAGACTAAAAAGCACAAAGTAAAAAAGAATGAAGAGGCAATAGCTTCCTCGTTTTAAATAAAGGAGTTTAAAAGTGTTAAAAAGCTTGGATTTACAATATAGTTTTGTTCATTTGTTAACTCAACTGGGGTTTTCAGAGAATACGGCTTCAATTCTTTGGATTCCATTTCCTATTCTTGCGGTCGTTATTGCCGCCTTTTTAGGTGTATTAGTTGTTGTTTGGTTAGAAAGAAAAGTTTCAGCCGGTGTACAACAACGAATTGGTCCTGAATATGCGGGACCTTTAGGATTACTACAACCCGTAGCGGATGGTGTTAAGCTTCTTGTGAAAGAAGATATCATTCCGGCAAAAGCAGATCCTATCTTATTTACATTAGGCCCGGCAGTAGTTGTAGTCCCCGTGTTTCTAGCGTATACCATTGTTCCTTTTGGACACAATATGATCGTTTCGAATATCAACATTGGTATTTTCTTTTGGATTGCTGTTTCAAGTGTTGCACCTATTGGACTTCTTATGGCTGGATACGGTTCGAATAACAAGTATTCGTTATTAGGCGGACTTCGTGCAGTAGCCCAATCAATTAGTTACGAAATTCCTCTTGCGCTTTGTGTTTTAGCCATTGTTTTATTAACGAATGGACTAAGTACAGTTGACATTGTTGAAAAGCAAGCTACTTATGGAATTTTAAGCTGGAATATTTGGAAACAACCCGTAGGCTTTATCGCGTTTTTAATTTCTGCTTTAGCAGAATGTGAACGATTACCTTTTGACTTACCAGAAGCGGAAGAAGAATTAGTTGCAGGTTACCAGACTGAGTATACAGGCATGAAATTTGCTCTCTTCTATGTAGGCTCTTATGTAAACTTAATTGTTTCTGCATTATTTGTAACTGTTTTATATCTGGGCGGTTGGACATTCCCAGTGCCAGTAGAATGGATGGCTGCAGCAGCTGACATTAATTTAGATTTACCACAAATTCAGGTTCTAACAGCTTTTTTTGGTATTTCTATTACTTTACTGAAAACGTTCATATTTGTTTTCATAACGATTCTAACTCGCTGGACATTACCTCGTGTTCGTATTGACCAATTATTAGCTTTAGGGTGGAAATTCCTTCTTCCTATTTCATTAGGGAATCTTTTAATTACAGCATCAATCAAGATCCTATTCTCATAGAAATCAACTTAATTCTACTTTTATTATGTTTCGTTTCACAAAAAATATACAAAATTATAGCCAAGAAATTTCCCGCGCGTCTAAATATATTGGTCAGGGTTTTAGTGTAACCTTTGATCATATGAATCGACAACCGATTACCGTACACTACCCGTATGGTGAACTAGTCCCTTCAGAACGATACCGAGGCCGTATTCATTTCGAATTCGACAAATGTATTGCTTGTGAAGTATGTGTTCGTGTATGTCCAATTAATCTTCCAGTAGTTGATTGGGAATACAAAACTGCAGTCAAGAAAAAGCAGTTAAAAAGTTATAGTATCGATTTTGGGGTATGCATTTTCTGTGGAAACTGCGTTGAATATTGCCCAACAAACTGCTTATCGATGACTGAAGAATACGAATTATCTGTATACGATCGTCACGAACTCAATTTTGATCACACGGCACTAGGGCGTATGCCAACAATAACGCAACGAAAAAAACCTCAATAATAGGCTAGATATTTAGTCAAAGAAAAGAAATTAGACTCATTCTTTTTGTTTCGAAAAGAAAAAACATGAAGTCTTTTCATTGTTGAATTGATTTATTTTTTTTTCTATTTTTATGTTATCTGGTTTTATCGAAATAATTTTTTAAAGGATTTCAAATCATTATGGAACAATTATTGTATCGCTATGCGTGGTTAATTCCTCTACTACCGCTTATCTCATCTTTAGTGATGGGAATGGGTTTAATCTCGTTCCGAGAAGCTACGCTATCATTAAGACGCGACTTGGCCTTTTTTACTATTGGCCTATTAGGTATTTCTGTTGTACAGTCTTTTGGTATTCTTTATTTTCAATTAAATGGAGGAAGTCCTTATAAATATCTAGTCGAATGGGTAGTGAACAGTGACTTTACCCTGGAACTTGGCTATTTTATTGACCCCCTTAGTTCAGTCATGCTGATTGTAGTAAGTACAGTAGCCTTCTTAGTTATGATTTATACGGACGGCTATATGTCTTACGACACAGGCTACGTTCGATTCTTTTCATATCTAAGTTTATTTACATCTTCTATGTTAGCGCTTGTGTTAAGTCCTAATTTAACTCAGGTATATATCTTTTGGGAATTAATTGGTATGTGTTCATATCTTTTAATTGGATTTTGGTTTACCCGATCAACCGCTGGAGATGCTTGCCAAAAAGCTTTTGTAACCAACCGAGTAGGCGACTTTGGTCTTCTTTTAGGTATCCTAGGATTTTATTGGTTAACAAAAAGTTTTGAATTTTCAGAAATCGCATTACGTTTAAACGTTTTATTAGAAGCAAATGCTATTCCAGTAGAATTAGGAGTTCTTTTTGCACTTCTTGTTTTTATGGGGCCGATTTCAAAATCAGCACAATTCCCGCTTCATGTTTGGCTACCGGATGCTATGGAAGGACCTACCCCAATTTCAGCATTAATCCATGCTGCTACTCTAGTTGCAGCGGGTATTTTCCTTACAGCTCGTATGTTCCCTGTTTTTGAACAATTCGAAGCTGTAATGACTTTTATTGCTTGGACGGGTGGTATTACTGCTTTCTTAGGTGCAACTATTGCCGTAACACAAGTCGATTTAAAGAAAGCACTTGCTTATTCAACGGTTTCGCAATTAGGGTACATGATGATGGCTCTTGGTGTTGGGTCATATAGTGCTGGTCTTTTTCACTTAATTACGCATGCTTATTCAAAAGCCTTACTTTTCTTAGGATCAGGTTCGGTTATTCATGGAATGGAACCTGTTTTAGGATTTAATCCTGCAAAAAATCAAGATATGAATTTAATGGGTGGTCTTCGTAAGAAAATGCCTATTACTTCAATTACTTTCTTAATCGGTACCCTTTCTATTTGTGGTTTCCCACCTTTTGCTTGTTTCTGGTCAAAGGATGAAATTTTAGCTGATTTATTTAACGCAAATATTTATCTTTGGTTTATCGCTTGGTTTACTGCTGGTTTAACAAGTTTCTATATGTTCCGCATTTATTTCTTAACCTTTGAAGGTAGCTTTAGAGGCTATATTCCAGATTCAAACCTAAATGCTCAGGTAAAAGAATCATCAACAGCAATGGTTTTACCTTTAGTTGTACTGACTATTCCGGCTATGTTTATTGGTTTTGCTGGGACACCTTTCCATAATTACTTCAGTGAATTTTTAGAAGGCGCTTACGAGCAAAAATTCGATTGGATTGAATTCCTTACAATGGCAGGAAGTTCAATTGCAATCGGCGTAATTGGCTTTACGTTATCGTACTTCACTTATTACAAATCAAGTATTGATAGTAAAAAGTTCGCAAATGAAAATATGGGTCTTTATCAATTTTCAAGAAATAAATGGTATTTCGATGACCTTTACGGAGAACTATTTGTAAAAGGAAATCGTATTTTTGCAAAACGAGTTTTAATGTTTGATCAATATTTTGTTGATGGCATCGTAAACTTAACAGGTTTAGCAGTTTTCTTTACCGGTGAAGGTTTACGTTATATTGAAACAGGTCGTGTACAATTTTACGGTCTAACTATTGTCTTTGCACTAGTAGGTCTTTTCTATTGGTCTAACGTAAGTCCACTATTCCAATTCTTATAAAGGAAGGAGATACCTCTTTATGAATTTTTTTGATAATATACAAGATACTTTTTTCTTGTTTCTTTCTGTTGTTGCAATTATCTCATCGTTAGGTGTTATTTTATTACCTAACCTTGTCTACGCAGCTTTTTTATTAGGAGTTGTTCTGGTTTGTGTCGCGGCAGTGTTTCTTTTATTAAATGCTGATTTTATTGCTGCAGCTCAGATTCTTCTATATGTTGGAGCTATTAATATCTTAATTTTATTTGCGATTATGTTAGTCAAGAGTAATGTAGATACTTCTATCCCTGATTCAAAAGAAGTCCAGGCTACGAATGCTGTGAAAGCAGGCCTTTCGTTTAGCTTATTTCTTTTGATTGGACAAAATATTGTCTCTACACCTTGGTTAACGTCTCCGCTTGTGGCCGTAACAGATAGTGTATCAGTTATTGGTCGACATATTTTCAGCGACTTCTTGTTACCTTTTGAATTGGTTTCGATTCTACTTTTAGTGGCCCTAGTCGGTGCCATTATTTTAGCGCGTCGTGAACAATTATCGAAAATGAGTACGGAAATCGTCAATAAATAGAAATCAGAGCTTGGCATCGTGTGGATTGTTTTTAGGGTGACGACAGTGCTCCTACAAACAGGGATAGGCCCATGGAAGGGTTTTCACCCTAAAGACAACCCAGACAGGCTTCATGCTCCATTCTGAGGCCTTTGGCTGCGTTATGGTGAATCGTGAAAGCCTCACACCCCCGGTTTAATACACTAAACCGGGGGTGTAGCCTATTCCCTACCCCTTAGCCTTTATGTCGTTTCAAAACTATTAACACCACCCAAAACAAAAGAAGTCGCTAGTTCATCTAGAAATGGAGTAAAACTATCGTTGCAGATCATGGATAGACAGCCCATAGAGAGTCTCATGAGGAAAAAAGATACCAATCCTGAAAAAACAGTCTTTTTAGGGTTCTAGAAGGGGTTGTATGTCATGCTCGTCACTTATTGAAAGGATTTTTCTCTTGAATCCAG